>Ga0302314_10001027_pt1 | contig 52307 bp, 45 predicted proteins | sample III_Palsa_N2_3_FD_200533 | JGI IMG/M metagenome (GOLD analysis project Ga0302314, IMG submission 200533) | Peat permafrost microbial communities from Stordalen Mire near Abisko, Sweden - III_Palsa_N2_3 | ecosystem: Environmental > Terrestrial > Soil > Palsa > Peat permafrost | place: Sweden... | reverse complement strand
AGGTATCGGCCTGATTCTGCGCCAGGTTGTAGTCTCCCTGCAGCTGGCCGGAGAAGCGCGGGGTGAACTGGTAGCGGGCGGTGAGCGAGAAGTTGTCGCTGACGGTGCTCGAATAGCTGTCGACGTCGGTCTGGGCGACAGTGTGGGTGTAATCGAAGTTGAGGGTGCTGCGGGCGCCGAGCTGCCAGTTGGCGAAGAGTTCGGCGTAGGGATCGAGCTCGGAGCCGGAGCTGGCGTCATATTGGCTGACGACGCCGCCGGCACGGAAGCCGGCCGTCAATTGCGGGGTGAAATTATAATCGAGGCCGGCGTAGATCGTCTCCGACTCCCAGTCGCGGCTGGTGGTGGAGGTTAATCCCGCCGGAACGATGTCGTTGGAATAGCCGACATTGGTATAGGTGCCGCCCGCCACCAGGGTGAGGGTCGGCGTCAACAAGAATTTGAAGTCGTGTTGGATGGTGTTGACGTCGCGGTCGTTGAGCTGGGACTGGGTCGGGTCGCTGTAGGTGAAGTAATCGTTGGTATAGGTGGTGACCGTGCTGAATTTCGGCGCCCATTGGGCGGTGCCCTGCAGGCTGAAGGTGTTGTTCACGTAGCTGCCCGCCACGCGGTTGACCACCGCGCCGGAGGCGATCTCCGGCTGATCGGAATCGCTGACCCGGTCGCGGACCTCGAGATCGAAGCGATCCGAAAAGGAGTGGTTATACCGAGCGACGAACTCATGGCTCAAGTCGAAGGAGCTGCCGCTCCGATCGGGATAGTAGGTGGCGCCGAAGGTGTAGCGGGCCGAGAAGAGATCCTCTCCCATCGGGTAGTTGAAGAGGAAGCTCGGCTCGATGATCGATTCGAACTGATCGGTCTTGTTGGTGTTGGTGGTATAAATATTATCGTCGTATTGCTCGCGGACGGTGGCGCTGATGGTGAAGGGGCGCTGGGCCTCGGCATGCGATTGGGCGACGCCGACTCCGGCGGAAGTGGTCTGAGTCGCGGGGAGTTGCGAGGAAACATCCGAAGTGGAGGGGCGAGTGTCGGCAGCACTATCGGCCAGGTTTTGAGCCAGAACGGATGTCGTTGCGACAGTAAAAAGTCCGAATAAAACCGTATAGCTCTTCATGATCATATCGTTAGACTAATGTAAGGCTTTTAGAAATAAATCCGTTAAGGATGCAACGCAAGCAATTAATGGGGATTTTTGCTTAAGCAGTGGGCTGAAAAAGATTTCTTACGGGGTGGCCGGAGTGCCGGTGTCCGGGGCCGCCCAGCGATTTCGATCGCTGATCAGCAGATAATCGGTTTTATCGGGCGGCAGGAAGGTCGCGGCTCCCAGACCAATGCCGGAGGGGACCGAGGATCCCCGGACGATGCTGGCCCATTCTTTCCACACCCCTTTATCGATATCGAGGAGCGATCCGGCATTGCGGCTTTCGGGAGTCAGGAGAAGCCCGTTGATCGGGCTAACGTAATCGTTGATTTCGACGTATTCCTTCACGGTCGCCGGAAGCCAGAGGGAGGGGCGGTCCGTGTACCAGGCGACGGCCCAGGGAATGTCGGACGCCAGGACTTCGTTTTCCTGATACCATTGGCCGACGAAGGAGAGGACCGGCGGAAAATAGGGAGGGTAGGAGAAGGGGGCTGGTTTGGGCGGAGCCAGGGTCAAGACCAAGGGGGCCGCATTGACGGCGATGAAGAGGCCGATCACCAGATTGCGCAGCAGGCTGTGCGACGATTCGAGGCGATCGATCAGGATGAAGAAGAAGGCGACGCCGAAGATCACGGTCAGGGGCCAGAGTAGGAAGAGATAGTTGGCGCCCGCTCCCGCTTCGGGAGCCGGTTGGATCAGGGAAGCCCCGATCGCCAAGACACCCAGGCCGACGAGCGCGAAATAGCGGAGGATCTGGGCGTGCCGTCTCCGGAAGAGGTGAAAACATCCCGCGAAAAAAAGGCAGGTCGCCAGACTGGAGCCCAGGAGTTTGCCCGCCTCGTCGGTGTGATAGCGGAGACCGTGGATGAATTTGCCGCGGAGGTCGGTGAAGGCTTGATCTGTCTTGATCTCGGCGGGCCGGTAGGAGCGGGTCAGGGTGTTGCCCGGAAACATCGAGCCGCTCTCGAAAAGCCGGATCGAATGGCTTCCCAGCAGATCGCCGGTCAGACCCGCATTTCTCACTCCCCACGGCAGCAAGAGGACGAGCCAAAGCGCCACCAGCGAGGGTGTCAGCCCCCAGCGGCCGCGAAAGCCGAAGCCGACCGCGACCAGAAAAAGCGGCAGGAGCCAGAGCGCCGCATAATCGGTCAGACTGGCGAGTGCCAGGGCTGCGCCGCTGCCCAGCAGCCATCCCCAGACCTTGCCGTGTTCATTGTGTTCTTCGGCCAGGAGTGCCCGATGAAAACTGTGCAAGGCGATCGTCAGCAGGAGGAGGGCCAGTGGAACCGCCGTACCCGAGATCGAGGATTTCCAGGTCAATCCGCCGAGGAGAAAGACCGCTACCGAGGTCCAGCCGACCCGCGCATCGAAGATGTTTCTGGCCAGCCGGAAGAGGAATGCGGCGGTCAATGCGGTGCAGATCTGTCCGAAGACGATGATGAAGATCTCCGGGGTATAGGTCCGCGCCCCGGCGGCGAGTTGAAAGTGAACGCCGCTGGTCTTGAAGATCAATGCCAGAGCCAGCGGATAGAGCGGGGCGTTATAGGTGTCCGGAATTGCCGTGAAATCGAGCTTTTGCGGGGGGGCGGGATTATCCTGGTTCCATTGGGACGGATTCGGGCCTTGGTGGTCCCGCAACTGGGCGAGCGCCAGGGGGCGGATGAAATGGGTGGTGAATCCGTGGCCCCGGGCGATCTCCCGCGCCAGCTGGGCCGAATCCATCGCTTCCGGGATGTCGAAGCCGTGAAATTGGCTGACATCGTACCAGAGGGTCAGGGCGATGAAGCCGATCACGGCGGCGAACCGACGCACCCAGACGGCTCCGGCTCCCTCCTCTAAATTATAGACCGCGTCCTGGATGCCCATTACAAATTTTCGATCTGATATTCCTTCAACTTGCGATGGAGCGTGCGGCGGCTGATCCCGAGCTTTTGGGCGGCTTCGGTGCGATTACTATAACACAACTTAAGCGCTTGGACGATGAATTTCTTTTCCATCGCCTCGAGATTGAGGTTGGTGCCGATCCCCTCCAGGGGGGAATTGGGGGAAGCCGGGGCTTGGAAGAGCCGCTCCGGCAAATCCTGGAGATCAACCATCTCTCCCCGCGCCAGGACCACGCCATGTTCGATCGCCATCCGCAGTTCGCGGACATTGCCGGGCCAATCGTAGGTCATGATCGCTTCGCGGGCTGCCGGAGTGACGCCGAGGATCTTCTTGCCGTTGTCCTGGGAGAATTCTTTGAGGAAGGCATTGAGCAGGACCGGGATGTCTTCCTTCCGCTGGCGGAGCGGCGGCATCAGCAGGCGGACGACGTTGAGCCGGAAGAAGAGGTCCTCGCGGAATTTTCCTTCCGCCACCATCTTTTCGAGGTTTTTATTGGTTGCGGCGATGATGCGGACATCGACCTCGATCGTCTGGTTGCTGCCGACCCGTTGGACGGTCCGTTCGCCGAGGACGCGGAGGAGCTTCACCTGGGTGGCGCCGTCGATTTCCCCGATCTCGTCGAGGAAGAGGGTGCCGTGGTTCGCCTCCTCGAAGCGGCCGATGCGGCGTTCTATCGCGCCGGTAAAGGCCCCTTTTTCGTGGCCGAAGAGTTCGCTCTCCAGCAGTTGTGGGGAAAGGGCGGCGCAGTGGACGGTGATGAGCGGCTTCGCCTTCCGGCTGCTGAGCTGGTGGAGGGCCTGGGCGGCCAGTTCCTTGCCGGTGCCGCTCTCGCCCTCGATCAGGACGCTGGCGCGGGAGTTCGCCACCTGCTGGATCTTTTCCAGGATCTGCTGCATCGCCGGCGAGTTGCCGAGGATCTTCTCGACGCCGAATTTCTTGTCGAGGGCCTGGCGGAGCTGGACGTTCTCGACCTCGACCCGGTTGGAGCGGAGCGCCCGCAGCAGCATGAGCTCGAGCTTGTCGAGGTGGAGCGGCTTGGTGACGTAATCGTAGGCTCCCCGCCGCATCGCCTCGACGGCGGTGTCGACCGAGCCGTAGGCGGTCATGAGGATGGAGATCGGCGGCTTGGGCAGACTCTGGGCCTTGGCCAGGAGATCCATCCCGCTCTCGGTGCCGAGGCGGAGATCGGTCAGCATCAGGTCGACCGGCTCCGATTCGAGGACATTCCAGGCCGTCTTCACGTCGGAGGCGAGGTAGACCTCGAACTTTTCCTCCAGGGCGCGGCGCAGGCCGTCGCGGGTGTTCTTTTCATCCTCGACGATGAGGAGGCCGGGAAGATTGCCGTGGACTGATTTCATGACGGAGTGCTTTCGGGTTCGCCGGCGGGCTCGGTGAAGGAGGGGAGGAGCCGGACCCGCCGCTCGGGCAGGGGCAGGAGGAGGCGGACGGTGGTGCCGCGCCCCTCATGGCTCTCCAGCTGGAGCTCCCCGCCGTGCTCGCGGACGATCCGGCGGACGATGAGGAGGCCGAGGCCGCTGCCGGAGGCCTTGGTGGTGAAGTAAGGTTCGAAGATCCGGCTGATCTTGTCGGAGGGGATGCCGGAGCCGTTGTCGGCGAAGGTGGTGACGAGGTGGGTATCGGTCCGTTCCGTCGAGATGCGGAGGATGCCGCCGTTGCGCATCGCCTGGAGGGCGTTCTTGATCAGGTTGTAGAAGGCCTGCTTGATCTGGTCCCGGTCGATCCAGAGCGCGGGGGCGGACGGGTCGAACTCGGTCTCGATGAGGATGTCGCGGTCGGCGACCTCGTGCTTCAGGAACTCGATCGATTCGGCCAGGACGGCATTGACGTTGTCGAGTTTGAGCTGGGGGGAGGTGGGGCGGACCGCCTTGAGGAAATTGCTGATGATGGTGTCGAACCGGCCGAGCTCGGCCCGCAGCACCTGCCAGGAGTCGCTGATGCCGCTGTGACGGAAGGCGTCGATCTTGCGGAGGTCCCGTTCGAGGAGCTGGAAATGGATGTTGAGGGAATTGAGCGGATTGCCCAGCTCATGGGCCACGCCGGCGGCGAGAAGGGTGAGGGCGCCCATTTTTTCCGACTCGATGGTCTCGCGCCGCTCCTCCCGCGCCGTGGTCAGGTCGCGGAAGATGAGGACGAAGCCGTGCCCCGCCCGACCGCCGTCCTCCAGGGGGACGAAGTTGAAATTGAGGAAGCGGTGCTCCGGGTAGGAGACCTCGAAGTCGCGGCTGACGATCTGCTTCGCCTTGAGGATGCCGGGCCAGTCGAGGTCGCGGAGATAGCGGGAGACCGGATGCTGGATTGCCTCGTCGGGATCGATGCCGAGCAGCCGCTCGATGCTGTGGTTGGCGTAGAGGATGCGGCCCTCGGCGTCGATCACCAGAATACCCTCCTGCAGACTGTTGAAGATCGTCTCCAGGAAGCCTTTTTCCCGCGCCAGCTGCTGCAGGTAATTCTGCAGGTCGTCGGAGCCGACCCGGTCGAGCCGGTGGAGCAGCTTGTCGAGAAACGTGTTCTTCATGAGGCGCGCATCACTCTAGCACAATCCCCTGCAGCGCCCTATGGCTGCGGCTTATCCGGGGTTGGGGCCGGAGCCGGTGTTTCCGGGGCAGGCGCCTCGCTCTTCGAGCTGTCGGGATTGGACGACGGGGCGGGTTGGTCGGCGGATTTGTCGGAAGTCGGTTCCGGGGCCTGCTGGGCCGCGCTGGCGCTGGGGCCGGTCGGGTAGATGATGACGGGGGCGTCCTCGGCGGGAGGCTTGGTTTCGATCGTCGGTTCCGGGGTGGGAGCCGGGGTCGGCGCAGGGGCGGGCGGAACCGGGGTTGGAGTGGGAGCCGGAGCGGGTACGGGCGTCGGGGTGGGAACGGGCACCGCCTTGGGAATGGGGGCGGTCGCCGCTTCCTGGGCATCGGCGGTCGCTTCGTCTCCGCTGGTCTGCCGGAGGAAGAGGTCGATGCCGGCGTCGATCGCCTCGGCCAATTTTTCCCGATAGGCGGGTTGGTCGATCGCCGCCGATTCGAGATGGTTGGTGAGGAAGCCGCCTTCGACCAGGATCGCCGGAATCGAGTTCTCCTTCAGGACGACGAAACGGGCCCGCTTCACGCCGCGATCGGCCTCGATGTCGCCGGGGTTGAGTTTGACGATCTCTTTGTGGACGTCGTGGGCCAGGAGGATGTTGAAGGAGTCGTCGGCGTTGCCGGGCACCTTCTGATAGTCGGATTGGTGCAGGTCGCCCTCGGAGCTGGTGGAGGCCGATCCCCGGGGGGTTTCGGCGTAGGTCTCCAGGCCGCGCGCCATCTGCTGGGCGGAATTGAAGTGGATGCTGACGAAGAGGAAGTCCCGGTACTGGTCGCCGAAGCGGGCCCGCTCCTCCAAGGGGACGAACTCGTCGGTCCGCCGCGTGAGTACCACCGGCAGCCCCTCGGCGCGGAGGAGCTTTTCGAGCTTGAAGGCGGTGTCGAGGGTATAGTCCTTTTCCATCTTTCCCTTGGTGCTGAGCGCGCCGTTGTCGGCTCCCCCGTGGCCGGCGTCGATGACCACGCCCTTGAAGGGATGGCGGTCGGCGATCTTGGAGGGGCGGAGGATCGGCTCGAAAAGATAGGTCAGATCGTGCCGCGAGATCAGCCAATCGGTGTCGTTCTCGGTGATGGAGAAGCTGAGGTAATGGCAGAGGCCGTTGAGATAGATCCGGCTGCTGTCCTTTTCCAGCCGCAGGTCGCCCAGGGGGCCGTGGGTCGTGAAGATATTCCCCTCGGTCACGCCGGGGAAGGCGAAGCCGTAGAACCGGCAGAAATCGCGCAGCGGCACATAGTCGCGATGGTCGATGGTGAAGAGATGCCAGACGTCGTCGGCGCGGGCGGTTTGCGGCGCCGCCGCTACCACTAGTGGCAGAAGGAGAATCGCTCCGCTCAGGAGGAGATGGGGAAGGGAGCGCATCAGCTGCTTTTGCGGCTCTTTTTGATCCGGGCCTGGAGAGGTAGCGGCAGGTTATCGAGCAGCCGGGTCTTTCCGGCCCAGACCGCCGCGCAAAGCCGCCCTCCTGCCAGCGCCACGTAATCGAGCTTCAGCCCGGGGGCCTTCGCCAGATGGGTGCGCAGCCAGGCTTCCGGGTCGCGCTGGACGGCGGCGGCCTGGAGGAGGAGGGGGAGGGCGAGGGCGTGGGTCCGTTCCAAGTCGGAAAGATAGACGTTGCGGGAGCTGAGCGCCAGTCCGTCGCGATCGCGGACGATTTCGACCGGGACGATTTCGACCGGAATGTCGAGGTCGCGGACCAGCCGGTTCACCACGTCGAGCTGCTGCGCGTCCTTGCGGCCGAAGCAGGCCAGATGGGGGACCGTCAGCCAGAAAAGCTTCGTCACCACGGTGGCGACTCCCTGAAAGTGGACCGGACGGGAGGCGCCGTCGCGTCCCTGCGCAACCGCCTCTTCGACCACCCAGGTCGAATGGTCGGAGGCATAGAGGGAGCCCGGCGCGAAGAGGACGTCGACGCCGAGTTTCCGGCAGAGTGCGGCATCGGCCTGGCGGGGGCGGGGATAGCGGCCCAAGTCCTCGCTGGGGGCGAACTGGGTCGGATTGACGTAGATCGAGACGATGATCCGTCCCGCCTTGCCCGCCCGGCGGCGCGCGACGCGGATCAGCTCGGCATGGCCGGCATGGAGCGCCCCCATGGTCGGCACCAGCGCCACCTTGTGCCCTTCGGCGCGCCAGCGGAACGCCTGCCGCTGCATGAGGAGGGGATCGGCAATGGTTTTCATGGCGCAAAAATGATTCGTTTTCCGGTCTGTGGAACCGGAAGAAGGGAGAATCTACGCGTGTTTTTGGAAAAAGACGAGGGCGTCTTGCGTTGGGGGGCGCCTCCTGGCGAATCATGAGACGGCCGGAGAATATGGATGCCGTGTCTCGTCGCCGCGCCGGCATCATTGCATCGTAGAGGTTTTTTACCCGCCATTATATCCCCCCCAACTCTCCGCATTGCCCGGCCTCAAAATCGGATCGCCCCAATCCTTGCCGCCACTTCAGGGAAACGATCGAATGGGGTCCCTCCAAGGAATATTCCCGGGCTTAAACTGTAAGCCACGGAATAATAGAATAAGGTATTTAATGTAGTCTTGTTATGAAAATTTGTAGGTTTTCACGAGATTTTAGGTTGGAGGTTGTAGGAAACCGCATTATTCTCCGATTAAAAAAATGGCTTCCCACGTCCGATCCCCAAACGCAGATGGGGTCTATGACGGAATCGTCAAAGCGATAGAGGGTGACGATGCCGAATATCTGTTAACCTGCGCCCGCGGGCTCAAGGTTCCCGCCGTCAATGTGCGCATGGATGGGAACGATCTCCTGTCCCTGACGATCCGGCAGAATGCCCGCCGCTGTCTCGACGCGCTCAAGCGGCTCGAGTTTTCCTTCGACCGGCTCAGCCCCAAGGAGAACAAGCATCCGCTCGAGGAGGCGCTCGACGCCAATTCGATGGTCGCTTTCGAGTGCCTGCTGCGCGGGGGCGCCGATCCCAACGGCCCGCACTCCCATTACGGGACCATCATGCATGCTGCGGCGGCGACCCGCATGGTCGACAGTCTGATTCCCATTCTTTGCTCGCGGCATGGCAATCCCAACGCGGTCAGCCCGCGCGACGGTTCCTCCCCGCTGCACGTCGCGGTGGCCCGCTCACAGGTGCTCAACGCGGAGCAGTTGCTGGAGCGGGGCGCCTTTGCCAACGCCATCGACAACCTGGGGCGCACCCCGCTCCATCTGGCGATGGGTGCCCGCGAATACGACCAATTGGTCACGCTCCTCCTCAATTTCGGGGCCGATCCGTTGATCGCGGACGGCGGCGAACTCAATGCGATCGATCTGGCGAAGGTCCGAGAGTCGGCAGGTCTGGTCAAGACGTTGCAGGAACATTCCTCCTGGGACGCCAAGCTCGCCCATGTTCCGATTGCGGGACGGACCCGTCCGCTCCGCGCCGACGACTTCCGGCGGGAACTCCTCCAGGCGGTCACCAAGGGGAATCAGGAAGGGGTTCGTCAGCTTTTCGATGTCCGCGGCGGCGAACTCTGGAAGCCGGTTGTCGCGACGGGGGAATCGCCGCTCCTGGTCGCCCTCGAAAAGAAGCGGCTCGATTTAGCGGCGCTTTTCCTGGCGCGGCGGGTCGGGGTGCACGATCGTGACAAAGACAATCGCAACGTCGCCCACTACTTCCTCGCCGCGACCAAGAACCTCGAGACGATCCGGGCCTTTTTGCCCGTGATCCACCAAATCAATCCGGGCATCCTGACCGAGAAGGGAGCCAATGGCTATCCCCCGCTGGAGGCGGCGATCGCGCAGGGCGTGGAACACGATACCGCCTGGGTGCAGGGTCTGATCGACTCGCTGACGGCCAGCGGGGTGCCCGCTTAGACGGGACTGCGCATCGCGCGTTTGTTACTTCGGCTCTTCCCCGAAGAGAGGCTCGTCCGGCGGTTCCGGGTCCTCTTTCTGGGCCTGCTTCATCTTTTCCAGCAGTTCGGAGGCATCCTCGACCTCGTCCCAGACCTCGCGGCTGACGAAGATGGGGCGCTTGGCCTGCAGAGCCACGGCGAGGCAGTCGCTGGGCCGGGCGTCGATCTCGATGATCTTCTTATGGACCTCGTTCTCGGCCTTGAGGATGAGGCGGGCGAAATAGGTGTTGCTGCGGAGATCGTTGATCACCACGCGGTCGATCGAGATCGAGAAAGCCTCGAAGACCATGCCGATCAGCTCGTGGGTGAGGGGGCGCTCGTTCTTCTCGCCACGGAGCGACATGGCGATGGCCCGTCCCACGTACGCGTCGACGGTGATGACAAAGACTTTCTGGGTATTGCCGAGGAGGATCGCCACGCCCTGGTTCTCGGTCGGGGAAATGCCCACCACCTGCACGGGCACGACATCGGATTTCACATCCATTACTTACCATGCGGGCGCGGGAAGACAAGCGGGACGGTTCCCGTATTTTGAAATCCCGGACGGCTCTTGAGCTCCCGGGTTCCAGGTTCTTTGTCGATCAGGTGACATTCGCAGATTCCCTCGCGTGTTCTATTGCCAATCGAATCGGGCTTATTATAGTGCCGCTCACATGACGAACCCGGAAGTTCCTTGGGACCTGAGCCAGGCCCTGCAGACCTATCAGATCGAACGCTGGGGGGACGGTTATTTCGGCGTCAACGAGAAGGGGAACGTCAATATCCGCCCGATCAAGGAAGAGGGCGCGGAACTCGACATGATCGAGATCATCGAGGACGCACGCGAGCGGGGGTTGAAATTTCCCATGCTGATCCGTTTTCAGGACCTGCTGCGCCACCGTGTGCAGCGGCTCAACGAGGCCTTCGCCGACGCCATCAAGGAGGCGGGCTACGGCAATGTCTACCGCGGGGTCTTCCCGATCAAGGTGAACCAGCTCCGCGAGGTGGTCGAGGAGATCATCGACGCGGGCGCCCCCTACCATTACGGCATCGAGGTGGGGAGCAAGCCGGAGCTCTTCGCCGGCCTGGCGATGCACACCGACAACCAGAGCCTGATGATCTGCAACGGCTACAAGGACCGGATCTTCATCGAGACCGCCCTGATGGGCCGCAAGCTCGGCAAGAAGATCATCATGGTGGTCGAGAAGATCGAGGAGCTCCGCGCCATCATCGATATCTCGCAGTCCCTCGGCGTCCAGCCGCTGATCGGCGTCCGGGCCCGCCTCAGCGCCAAGGGCCAGGGAAAATGGGCGCTCTCCGGCGGCGAGGACGCCAAGTTCGGCCTCTCCACCTCGGAACTGCTCGAGGCGACGCAGCTGATGAAGGAGAGGGGGATGGCGGAGAGTTTCAAGCTCCTCCATTTCCATATCGGCTCCCAGATCCCCGACATCCTCACCATCAAGCGGGCGGTCCGCGAGGGGACCCGCTATTACGCGAAGCTTCGCAAGGCGGGCTTCGACCTCGAGTACCTTGACTGCGGCGGCGGGCTCGGCATCGATTACGACGGCAGCCGGACCACCACCGACACCAGCATCAACTACACCCTTTCCGAATACGCCCGCGACATCGTCTACAACGTCGCCGAGGTCTGCAACGAGGAGAAGGTCCCCCATCCCACGCTGGTGACCGAGAGCGGGCGGGCCATCGTCGCCCACCACTCGGTCCTGATCGTCGATGTCTTCGGCGCGATCGAGAAGACCAAGCGGATCCCCGATCCGACTCCGCTGATTCCCGCGCACAAGATGGTCTCCGACCTGATCGAGCTCAAGCAGACGCTCAACCGGAAGAACCGCCGCGAACATTTCCACGACATCGTCCAGATCAAGGAGGATGCCCAGGCCAGGTTCGACCTCGGCCTCTTCGACCTCGAGGCCAAGGCCCAGGTCGAGAGCCTCTTCTGGGAGATCGCCGAGACCATCGTCGGCTACTACGAGGGCGCGAAGTCGGTCCCGGAGGAAATCCGCCGCCTGCGCGATTCGCTGGGCGACCAGTTCCTCTGCAACTTCTCGCTCTTCCAGTCGCTGATCGACCACTGGGCGTTGGGCCAGATTTTTCCGATCGCGCCGATCCACCGCCTCAACGAGCGCCCGCTCCACGAGGGCATCCTGGTCGACATCACCTGCGACTCCGACGGGATGATCTCCGACTTCATCTCGGGCGAGAACGGCATCGAGAAGACCCTGCCGCTCCACGCCATCGACGGGCGCCCCTATTACCTCGGCATCTTCCTGGTCGGCGCCTACCAGGACATCATGGGGGATCTCCACAATCTCTTCGGCAACGTCAACGAGGCCCACGTCTTCCTCGATTCCGACGAGGAGGACGGCTTCTACATCGAGGAGACCATCCCCGGCGTCACGATCGGGCAGGTGCTCGCCTCGGTCCAATACGACAAGCATCTCATCGAGCGGGCCATGAAGGCCCAGATCGACGCCGCAATCAAGGCCGACGTGCTCAAGCCGAACGAGGGGATGCGCCTGCTCGAAAATTACGAGAAGGGCCTCCTGGGTACTACCTACCTCCAGTTCCCCAACAACGAATAGGATGATGAGGCGCCCGACATCGACGACGATGCGGGTAGGGGGGGTGCTCCTATGGCTGTGGATGGGAGGGTTGGCGGAAATCCCTATCGTTTCAGCTCAGACCGCGGGGCCGGACGGCTCCTTTTCGGCGGTCTGGTGGAATATCGAGAACTTCGGGGCGACCGACCGCCTGGTCGATGGCCAGCGGGTCGAGAGCGCGATGAAGCCGCAAGCGGAGATCGACGCGGTGGTGGCGATCCTCCAGCGGCTCCATCCCGATCTCCTTGGCGTCGCCGAGGTGGTCCGGGCGCCCGACGACCGTTATCTCAAGCTGCTCCAGACGCTTCTGAGCCAGCAGGGCCTCGATTATCCCTATTATAGTACCGCCCATGGAGAGGACCCCCGCATCCAGGAGGTCCTTTTTTCGCGCTTCCCGATCAAATCGGAGGCGCCTTTCACCGATGACGTTTTTCCCGTCACCCTGGTCAGCCCGAGTACGGGGGTGAAGATGGAGAGCCATTTCCGGGTGGGGCGGGGATTCGTCAACGCCGAGGTGGAGGTGGCTCCCGGCGTGTCCATTCAGGTCATGGTGGCCCATCTCAAGTCGCGCCGCGTCGAACCCGGCGTCGTCGAGGAGGAGCCGGGACTGGGCGGTGATGAGACGGTCCGCGCGCACGAGGCGCAGCTCCTGCGGCGGCATATCGACGATTTCATCCGCGATCATCCCGGCGCCGATCTGCTGGTAATGGGAGATATGAATGATACGCCGACCAGCAAGGCCCTCCGCCCCCTACTCGGAACGCCCGAAAATCCCTCTCCGGTCCATGACCTGCCGCTCACCGACCGCTTCGGCGATTGGTGGACCGAGTACTTCGAGCCTCCGAAGACCTACGACCGGATCGATTACCTCTTCGCCAGCCCCGCGCTCTATCGCCGCTTCTTGCCGAAGGAATCGTATCTCTACCGCCCGAATGAGGGAGATGCGACGCAGTACGATACCTACAGCGCCAGCGATCACCGTCCGCTCTTCGCCCGCTTTGCCGCGCCGCCAAAATAGGCGGATGCGCGGATAGGGATGATCAGTGGGAATGGAGGAACCAAAGGCGGGTTCCCGTCAGGACGACAAAAAAGACGGCGCCGCCGAGTGCGATCCACTTGAAACGGGTCTCCAGGAAGATCCGCGCCCGCTCGCCGTAGATCCGGATCAGCAAGGCGACCACGAAGAAACGCGCTCCCCTTCCCACCGCCATGCCAGCGACGAGCATCAAGGGGGGGACATTGCAAATGCCCGCCGCAAGGGTGAAGAGACAATAGGGAATGCCGAGGACGATCGCGGCGACGAAGGGAAGGAAGTCATGGCTCTGGTAAAGGGCTTCGACCCGGGCAAACCGCGCGGCATTGAATCCCGGGATATGGGCCAGGAGCCACGGTCCCGCCCATTGCCAGAAGAAATGGCCGATCATCCATCCGCAGAGGCCGCCGACGATCGAGGCGGCCAGGACGCAGAGGACATGGAGGAGCCAGCGGTCGCGGCGGCCCAGCGTCACCGCGATCAGAACGACGTCAGGCGATACCGGCAGGCAGGCCGAATCGGCGAGGGCGACGAGGCAGAGGATCGGGATGGCCCAGGGGGTCCGCGCTACCCGGAGCAAGCCGTCGTAGAAGCGGAGGAAGGAGGAGCGGAGGCGGTGGTGCGGGGCGGCTTCGGCCATGGCGGGAGGAGCTTATCCCCGGGTGCGCGCCTTGGCCAAATGGGTGAGGGTCTCGATGACGATCGGCAACATCGAGATTAAGATAATTCCGATCACGACAGTCTCAAAATGATCCCGGACGAAAGGGAGGCCGCCGAAGAACCAGCCCGCGCCCAACATCAGAGCCACCCAGAGGACGGCGCTGACCAGATTATGGAGGACAAACCGCTTCCACTCCATCGCCCCCATCCCGGCGACGAAGGGGACGAAGGTGCGGAAGACGGGGAGAAAACGGGCGAGGATCACCGCCTTGGGGCCGTGCTTTTCGAAGAATGCGTGGGTCTGGACCAGATAGCGCTTCTTGAGGATGCGGGCATCTTCCGTGAAGAAGCGGGCGCCGATTCGGACGCCGACCGAGTAATTGACGAAGCCGCCCAGCGCCGCCGCGATCATCAGGACGGGGGCCACGATCCAGAGATCGAGAGATCCCCGCGCGGTAAGGGCCCCCGTCGTGAAAAGAAGGATGTCGCCGGGCAGGAAGGGGGTGAGAATCAGGCCGCTCTCGCAAAAGACGATCAGGGCAAGAATTAAGTAGATCGAGTTCCCATAATGGGAGCAGGCGTAATCGAGATGCTGATTGAGATGGAGGACGAGATCGAGAAGTTGGTGGACGATGGCCATAAAGGAGGGGTTGGCGCTTGAGTTGCGTTTGACTCGATTTGGTTTTTCCGATGGGCGGCGGGCGTAGTGAAGAGATTGCCCCGGTGCTTGGCGAGAAGATTCGCGGCGAGGGGGGAATCCGGGGCATTTTGCCGTTGACGCTCCTTCCGACCGCTCCCTAAAGTCGCCCTTCGTGCTTGAAGGTTCATAAAGCCAAAAGCCTTAAAAGGCCCCAGGAATTAGAGAACCTTAAAAGCATGGCGCAGGCAAAACACGGGAACACACATAACGCTTAATACGCTTAATCAAGGAATCTATGTCAGTGAAAATTGGTATCAACGGATTCGGCCGGATCGGCCGTCTTGTCTTTCGGGCGATCGTCGAGCAGGGCCTCCTGGGCAAGGACGTCGAAGTCGTCGCCGTCAACGACCTGGTTCCCGCCGATAATCTGGCCTACCTCCTGAAGTACGATTCGACCCAGGGCCGCTTCGCCGGCCAGGTCCATAGCGAGAAGTCGAAGCCCGAAGTCGCCGAGGACGACGTCCTGGTGGTCAACGGCAGCAAGATCAAGTGCCTCGCCGTCAAGGAAGGCCCCACCGCCCTGCCGTGGAAGGATCTCGGCGTTGAGATCGTGATCGAGTCGACCGGCCTCTTCACCGAAGCCGAGAAGGCCAAGGGCCACCTCACCGCCGGTGCCAAGAAGGTCATCATCAGCGCGCCCGGCAAGGGCGAGGACATCACCGTCGTCGTCGGTGTCAACCACACCAAGTACGAGGCCGCGAAGCACCACATCATCTCGAACGCCAGCTGCACCACCAACTGTCTCGCCCCCCTGGTCCACGTCCTCCTGAAGGAAGGCATCGGCATCGAGGAAGGCCTCATGACCACCGTCCACAGCTACACCGCGACCCAGAAGACGGTCGACGGCCCCTCGAAGAAGGATTGGAAGGGCGGCCGTTCGGCGGCGATCAACATCATCCCCTCGACCACCGGCGCCGCCAAGGCCGTCGGCCTGGTCTGCCCCGAGGTGAAGGGCAAGCTCACCGGCATGTCGTTCCGGGTGCCGACCCCGACCGTCTCGGTGGTCGATCTCACCGTCAAGACCGTCAAGGAAACCAGCTACAAGGAGATCTGCGAGCTCTTCAAGAAGGCGAGCGAGACCTACCTGAAGGGCATCCTGGCCTACACCGCCGACGAGGTCACCTCGAGCGACTTCATCCACGACACCCATTCCAGCATCTTCGACGCCGGATCGGGCCTCGAGTTGAACAGCCGCTTCTTCAAGCTGGTCAGCTGGTATGACAACGAGTGGGGCTACTCCAACCGTTGCGTCGACCTGCTCCGCCACATCATCGCCACCAAGTAAGCGGGACTTTTCCCCGAACCCACGGCCATGGCCAAAGTAAGCATCCGCGACCTCGATCTCAAGGGCCGGCGCGTCCTTATGCGCGTCGACTACAACGTCCCGCTCGACGAGAAGGACGGCGCCTACGTCATCACCGATGACACCCGTATCCGGGAGACGCTGCCCACGCTCAAACTCCTGCGGGAAAAGGGCGCGCGGATCATCCTTTGCAGCCACCTGGGCCGTCCCAAGGGGAAGAAGAACGTCAAGGAGAGCCTTCGTCCCATCGCCACCCGGCTGGCCGAGCTGAGCAGCGCCCCCGTCGCCTTTTCGGAGGAGACGGTCGGCGCGGCGGCCGAGGCCAAGGCCGAGGCGCTCAAGGAGGGGGAGATCCTCCTCCTGGAGAACACCCGCTTCCATGCCGAGGAGGAGAAGAACGATCCCGTCTTCTCCGCCGAGCTGGGCAAGCTGGCCGACGTCTATATCAACGACGCCTTCGGCGCGGCCCACCGCGCCCATGCTTCCACGGAGGGGGTCGCCCGCTTCGTGAAGGAGAAGGGGATCGGCCTGCTGATGGAGCGGGAGCTGAAGTTCCTCGGCGAGGCGGTGGCCCATCCGCAGAAGCCCTTCGTGGTCATCCTCGGCGGCGCCAAGGTCTCCGACAAGATCAAGGTGATCGACGCCCTGTTGGAAAAGGCCGATACCATCCTGATCGGCGGCGCCATGGCCTACACCTTCGGCCTCGCCCTCGGCAAGAAGGTCGGCAATTCGCTGGTCGAGCCCGATCAGGTCGGCACCGCCCAGGCGGCGCTCGATAAGGCCAAGGTGAAGGGAGTCAAGTTCCTCCTCCCGGTCGATAACTACATCGTCGAGAAATTCGATTTCGCCACCAAGACGGTTTCCCCCGGCAAGTACACCTCGCCCGGCCAGAATATTCCCGACGGCTGGGAAGGGGTCGATATCGGACCCGAAACCCTCAAGGCCTATCAGGCCGAGGTCGCCGGCGCCAAGACCGTCCTCTGGAACGGGCCGATGGGAGTTTTTGAAATCAAGGAATGCGCCAAGGGGACCTTCGGCATCGCCGAGACAGTGGCGGCGAACCGCGAGGCGGTCACCATCATCGGCGGCGGCGATTCGGTCAAGGCGGTGAAGCGCGCCGGAGTTTCCGACAAGGTCACCTTCATCTCGACCGGCGGCGGCGCCTCGCTCGAATTCCTCGAGGGGGCCGTCCTCCCCGGCGTCGCGGCGATCCCCGACAAGGCCTAATCCTGGCGTCCACAGTTCATCGAGTCCTTTTTTTGTCCAACCCTCCCGCTCCCATGGCCAAGACCTACCGCAAGAAGATCATCGCCGGCAATTGGAAGATGAACCGGACCGCGAGCGACGCCAAGATCCTCGCGACCGAGGTCCTGGCTGAGATCAAGAAATTCGACCAGGCCGACATCGTGATCTGCCCGCCCTTCACCGCGCTCGGCGTGGTCGCCGAGATCATCAGCGGCGTGCCGAACGTCTTCCTGGGCGCGCAGAATCTCCATCAGGCCGCCAGCGGGGCCTTCACCGGCGAGATTTCGGCGGCGATGCTGCGGGATTTCTATTGCCGCTACGTCATCGTCGGCCATTCGGAGCGCCGCCAGTATTTCCACGAGACTGATGATCTGGTGAATCAGAAGATCAAGACCGCCATCGCCAACAGCCTCAAGCCGATCGTCTGCGTCGGCGAGACCCTGCAGGAGCGCGAGGCCGGCCCCGCCAAATGGCAGGCCGTCCTGGGCAAGCAGGTGAAGGAAGGCTTCAAGGGACTGACCGACAAGGAATTCGCCGACATCATCATCGCCTACGAGCCGGTCTGGGCGATCGGTACCGGCAAGACCGCCACCCCGGCGCAGGCCCAGGAGGCCCACGCCTTCATCCGCGGCCTGATCGAGAAGCATTTTTCCGCCGAAGTCGCCCGCAAGATCCGGATCCAATACGGCGGGAGCGTCAAGGCTGACAACGCCGCTGAGATCCTCCATCAGCCCGATATCGACGGGGCTTTGGTCGGAGGGGCCAGCCTCGACGCCCGCGCCTTCGCTGCCATCGTCCTCGCCTCCGCCGAGGCGCTTCCCGAGACGGCCCGCGCCGATTCCTGAATCCAAAGCCTTGTTTTTTTCATAGTTGAGCGCTTTAGTAATCCCCCCTTTATGATCCTGAACCTCTTCGTCGATTTCCTCATCACCTTCTTCGTCGGCGTCTCGCTCCTCCTCGTCCTGGTGATCCTCATGCAGCGCAGCAAGCAGGACGGCCTCGGCGCGGCCTTCGGTGGCGGCCTGACCGAGACGGTCTTCGGCGCCCAAACCTCGAATATCCTGGTGCGGATCACCGCCTGGCTGATCGGCATGTTCTTCGTCCTGGCGATCACCCTGGCTTATTTCTACGGACACGGCCGGAAATCGGCGATCGAGGAAAAGCTCCATCCGGCGCTGGCCCCGGTCCCCGCCGCCACCGCTCCCGCCACGGTCGAGGCTCCAGCGGCTGCGACGCCTCCTCCTACCTCCACCCCGGCTCCCGCGCCGCAAGCGCAGCACTGAGCGGTTCGGCCGTTCCCCGCCCCGTGAAACCGAGATGGCTCCATCTCGTCACTGCGGCTTCTTTCATTTTTCTCCTGGCGATCGCGGGCTGCGGTCCCGGCGCTCCGCAGGCTGATTTCACCTTCGCCAATGGGGCGGAGCCGGAGACCCTCGACCCCCATCTCGTCACCGGCCAGCCCGATATCCGGATCTGCGAGGCCCTCTTTGAGGGATTGACCGCGCGGGACAGCGCGGGGCGGATCGTTCCCGGCATCGCCTCGAGCTGGGAGATTTCGCTCGATCGCCGCACCTATACCTTCCATCTGCGGCCCTCGGTCTGGAGCAACGGTGATCCGCTCACTTCCCTCGATTTCCTGCAATCCTGGCGGCGCGCGCTCGATCCGCTGACTGCCTCGGGCTATGCCGATTTCTATTACTACATCGTCAACGGCGAGGCTTATAATCGGGGGAAGATCACCGATTTCGACGAGGTCGGCGTCAAGGCCCCCGACGACCAGACCCTGATCGTCACCCTGAATTTCCCGACGCCGTTCTTTCTCGATCTCTGCTGCTGCTCGATCCTCGCGCCGATCCACCTCGATTCGTTGAAGCGGTGGGGAGACGATTGGATCAAGCCGGGCAAGCTGGTCTCGAACGGCCCCTATATGCTGGCCGCCTGGCGGGTCAATGACCGGATTACTCTGCAAAAAAATCCCCATTATTGGGATGCCGCTCACGTCACCTTCAACCGGATCGATGCCCTCTCGATCACCTCGGCCACCACTGCCTTCAATCTCTTCCACTCCGGCCTGGCCGATCTGATCCTCGACAAGGGGCTGGTCCCCACCTTCTTCATCGATGCGATCCGGGAAAAGCCCTACTTCCATTCCAGCCCGATCCTCGGCACCTACTTCTACCGTTTCAACGTGACCCGCAAGCCGTTCAACGATGTCCGGGTCCGCCAGGCCCTCGCCATGACGATCGATCGGCAGCGGATCGTCGACCGGATCACCCGCGCCGGGGAACCGCCCTCGGAGACCTACACTCCGCCGGGCTTTGCCGGATACGAACCGCCGGCGGGCCTGGCCTACGATCCGCAGAAGGCCCGGCAGTTGTTGGCCGCCGCCGGGTATCCGGGAGGGAAGGGGTTCCCGTCGGTCTCGCTCCTCTACAATAGCGACGAGCAGAATGCGGAGATCGCCACCGAGATTCAGGCGGCCTGGAAGAAGGAGCTGGGGATTGAGATCTCGCTACGGACCCAGGAATGGAAGGTCTATCTCAATTCCCTCGACGATCTCGATTATGATATCGGGCGTTCCAGTTGGGTCGCCGACTATCCCGACCCCAACACCTTCCTCGATTGCTTCGTCACCGGACGGGGCAACAACCGGACCGGATGGTCCTCCTCCGCTTACGATTCCCTGTTGGATGCGGCCCGCAGTGAGCCCGATCCGGTCCGCCGCATGGACGAGTTGCAGCGGGCCGAGTCGATCCTGATCGCAAAGGAGACCGTGGTGGCTCCGATCTACACCTACGTTGGCATCACCCTTTATGAGGGCGCCAAGTTGGGCGGTTTCCAGGCGATCCCGCTCGACGATCACCCGCTCCGCGAGCTTTATTGGAAGCAGGACCGTCCGCCTGTACCTGCTGTGACCCCAGTTGCGGCCCCTACCCCATGAGTTCCTTCATCCTGCGCCGTCTCGCCGCCGCGATTCCAGTCCTCTTCATGGTGGCGACGCTTTCGTTCATCCTGATGCGGCTGGCTCCCGGCAGCCCCTTTTCCCAGGAACGGGCCATTCCCGAGGCGATCCTCCATCAACTGGAGGCGCATTACCAATTGGACGGCACTCCCGGGGAACAATACCGCAACTATCTCGGCGACCTTTGGCACGGCGATCTCGGCCTCTCGACGCAGTACCGCAACCGGACAGTGAACGAGATCCTAGCCCAGGCGCTCCCGGTCTCCCTGACCATCGGCGCGGCCGCTTTCGCCATCGCGATGGGGGTCGGCATCTGGCTCGGCGCCTTCGCGGCGGTCCACCACAATCGGGTGGGGGACCGGATGGCGATGCTGGCCGCCTTGCTCGGCATCTCCAGTCCGGTTTTTGTGATCGCGCCGCTCTGCATTCTCTTCTTCGGTATCTATCTGAACTGGCTGCCGGTGGCGGGCTGGGGCGGCCCGCGCGAATTGATCCTCCCCGCAGTCTGTCTCGGACTTCCCTTCGCCGCTTCGGTAGCGCGGTTGATGCGGACCAGTCTCCTCGAAGTTCTCAGCCAGGACTTCGTCCGCACCGCCCGGGCCAAGGGATTGCCGGAGAGCCGGGTCGTCTACCGACACGCCATGAAGGTGGCGATCCTCCCGGTGATTTCCTACGCGGGACCGCTGGCGGCGAATCTCCTTACCGGCTCCCTGGTGGTCGAGCAGATCTTCGCCATTCCCGGCATCGGGCCATTTTTCGTTAACAGCGTCCTCAACCGCGATGTCTTCATGGTTGGCGGTGTAATCCTGATCTACAGCGTTCTCCTCATCACCTTCAACCTGATCGTCGATGTTCTTTACGCCGGCCTCGACCGGAGGATTCGGACCTCATGAATCCTTCCCAGCCCCTCGCCTCGCGTCCCTCCGCCTTGCGAGTCCTCTTTCGCGATCCCTGGATGATCGTGGCGGCGATTTTATTGATCGGGCTGATCCTGAGCGCCATCGCCGGACCCTGGCTGACCGGCTACGATCCCGATCAGACTTCCGACGCCCAGTTCCTTCCTCCCTCGGCCCATCATTGGTTCGGAACCGATCTCCACGGGCGCGATCTCCTCACCCGGCTGTTGACGGGCGCGCGCATTTCCTTCCTGGTCGGCTTGGTCGGGGCCCTGGTCAGCCTGGTAATCGGCGTCTCGTACGGCGCGATCGCCGGGTATGCGGGCGGCAAGATCGACAACCTGATGATGCGGATCGTCGATACCCTCTATGCCCTCCCGAGCCTGATCTTCGTCATCGTCCTGATTTCGGCCCTGGAAGCCCCCTTGGGCCATCTGCTCCGGGCCGCAGGGGAGGGGAATCGGGCGCAGATCCGGCTCTTGCTATTGTTCATCGGTCTCGGTTGCGTCGAGTGGCTCACCATGGCCCGGGTGGTCCGGGGACAGGTACTGGTGTTGCGGGAGCTTTCCTTCGTCCAGGCCTCGCGGGCCTTGGGCCAGCGGCCCGCCCGCATCATCATCCGGCATATTCTGCCGAATCTGGCCGGTATCATTCTGGTCTATCTCACCCTGAGCATTCCGGCGGTGATCCTGCAGGAATCGTTCCTCAGTTTTCTGGGCCTGGGAGTGCAGCCGCCCTCGGCCAGCCTCGGTTCTCTGATGGCCGACGGGGCGCAGGTGATCAATCCGATCCGGGTTTCCTGGTGGCTGCTGGTTTTCCCCGGTCTCTTCATGGCCCTCGCGCTCCTCTCGCTTAATTTCCTCGGCGACGGCCTGCGGGATGCATTAGATCCGCGCTCGCGGCATTAGCTTGGATTAAGCGGCGGCGACGACGGCGCGGTATTTCCGCAGCAGTTCTTCCGTCACCGGCCCGATCGGGTAGCGCCGATCTCCGAACCGATTCACCGGCATGATCCCGATCATGCTATTGGTGACAAAGACCTCATCGGCCAGATCGAGCGCGGGGAGGGGATAGCTCCCGGTCTCAACCTTCATTTGATCGAGGACCCATTGCCGGACCACTCCGGCGCGGCATCCCACCTCGGTGGCCGGGGTGCGGACTTTTCCGTCTTTGATCCAGAATAGATTGCTCATCGCGCCGGAGGCGAGTTCGCTATGTTCATTGAGCAGGACCCCCTCGTCGAGGCCCAGGGCCTGGGCGGCTTGCCGCGCCTGCCAATGGGTGAGATGGCTGACGGTCTTATGGCGGGCGTCCCAATTCTTCGAACCAACCCGTTGTGCCGAGATTCCCAGCGCATAGGCCTTGTCGGTCGACACCTTCTCGGGAATGAAGAGATCGCGGGTCTCCTCGGCGGAGACGATCCAGCGCCAGCGGCCCTCTTCCGGCGGCAGCGCGAAGGACTGGGCCCGCAGCCGGAGATCGGCGGAGACCGTCAGGCCGAGGGCCTGGGCGGAACGATTAAGCGAGGCCCAATGCTCCTCGATGAACAGTGCCCGCCCCCGCACGACCCGCAGGGTCTCGAAGACCGCCAGCCAGGGAAGAAAAGAGGGGGAACCAGTCGTCATGGCTTGAAAAATAGGCGCGGCGTCATCATGGTGCCATCGTTCCTCGCCATGAAGCAATGTTGATCGCCTTCCACAAACCCTACGGCGTCCTCAGCCAATTCACCTCCGACGGCTCGCCCAACCGCACCCTCGCCGAGTTCGGCTTTCCCGCCGGAGTCTATCCCTTGGGCCGCCTCGACGCCGACAGCGAAGGCCTCCTGCTCCTCAGTGATGAACCGGGTCTGAACAACCGCCTCCTCGATCCCCGGCACGCCCATCGCCGCACCTATTGGGTTCAGGTCGAGCGGGTCCCTTCCGCAGCGGCGCTGGCCAAGCTCGCCGGCGGCGGCCTCGACATCCAGGGCCACCGCACCCGCCCCTGCCGGGCCTGGCGGCTCGATCCCCAGCCGGAAGTCCCGCCCCGCGATCCACCGATCCGGTTCCGCAAGAACGTCCCCGATTGTTGGATCGCGCTCGAACTGGTTGAGGGGAAGAACCGCCAGGTCCGGCGGATGACGGCGGCGGTCGGCCATCCCACCCTTCGGCTGCTGCGGGTCGCCATCGAGGGGATTGGGCTGGAGGGGTTGGCGCCGGGGAAATGGCGCCCCCACCCGGGCCCGATTTGAAAAGAAGTGCGGTTTGCGGGCGACTCGCTCAATCTCTCGGGAGATGAGCAGCGAGTCTGAGCCTGTGCCAGCGGCGGTTCCCGAACCGGGAAATCCCTCGCCCGCCGGGTCGAAAATCGAAGAGCTCAGCAAAATCTCCCTGACCGGCTTTCCCGCCTCGGTTCAGGATCAATTCCGGCGGCTGATCCAGGAAATGGAAATGCGGCGAGCGGCCCAGGAAGACGAGGACGGCTCCAGGTGAGAATCGTTATCGACCTGCAGGGTTGCCAGACCTACGCCCGCTTTCGCGGTATCGGGCGCTACTCGCTCGCCCTGGCCCAGGAGTTGGCGCGGCAAGCGGGCGATGATGAGGTCTGGATCGCGCTCAACGGGCTTCTGGCCGATACCGTCGAGCCGTTACGGGCCGCCTTCGACGGGCTGGTGCCCCAGGAGCGGATCGTGGTCTGGCGTCCGCCCCGCCGGGCCTCGCCCAACGATCGTCTTAATCCCTGGCGCTGGGAAGCGGCGGAGCGGATTCGCGAAGCCTTTCTCGCCTCTCTCCGGCCCGATATCGTCCATGTCTCCAGCCTCTTCGAGGGGGAGCGCTACAAGATCGATGCGGCGACCAGCATCGGCCTTCAGGAGCCCGGATTGCCGACGGCGGTGACGCTCTACGATCTTATCCCGCTGATCTATCCCGAGCTCTATCTCAACGAGTCGACCTATGCCTCCTGGTATCGGCGCAAGCTGGAGAGCCTGCGGCGGGCCGATCACTTCCTGGCAATCTCCGAATGGTCGCGGCGAGAGGGGGTCGAGCGGCTCGCCCTGCCGGAGGAGCGGGTGACGAACATCTCGGCGGCGGCCGACCCGATCTTTCGCCCAGGAGGGGTGACGGCGTCGGAAGAGGGGGCTCTCCGGGAACGCCTCGGCGTTTCCCGTTCCTTCCTGCTCTATACCGGCGGTATCGATCCCCGGAAGAACGTCGGCAGCCTGATCGCCGCCTACGCCCGGCTGCGGGCCGCCCTGCGCGCCGCGCATCAATTGGTGATTGTCGGCTGGCTCGACGACACCGCCCGCACCGCCCTGAAGACCCTGGCATTGCGGCATGGGCTGGCCGAGGACGAGCTGGTCTGCACCGGGTATGTTCCCGACGCCGATTTGGTCGTCCTCTATCGGCTTTGCGTCGCCTTCGTCTTTCCCTCGCTGCACGAGGGCTTCGGGCTGCCGGTCCTGGAGGCGATGCGCTGCGGAACTGCGGTCCTCGCCGCCGAAGCGGCCAGTCTCCCCGAATTGATCGGGCGCAAGGATGCTCTCTTCAATCCCTCCGATCTCGACGGGCTCACGGCCAAGCTCGAGGCGGTGATGACTGATCCCGCCTTCCGTACCGCCCTGCAACGGCACGGACCCGCGCAGGCGGCCGGTTTTTCATGGGAGATCTCGGCCCGGCGCGCTCGGGAGGCCTTTGCGGAGTTGCATGCGCGGCGGGTGGTGGGATCGACGCGGGCGATCTCCCTTCCGAATCCTCCAAATCCCCCCTCGCGTCTTCGTCTTGCCTACGCCGCCTCGTGGGAAGGAAGAGAGCCCGCGTTCCTCGACGCCCTGGCCAAAGACTACGAAATCGAGCTGATCGTCGACGCGGGCGAGGCCGACGATGCCTGGGCGGAATCGGACTATCCGCTGCGGAGCGCCGCCTGGTTCGACCGAAATGCGTGGCGGTACGATCGGATTCTTTATCGTTTCGGAAGTCGGGGAAAAGATCAGGAGTATCTTTTCCCATTGCTGGAACATCATGCGGGGACGGTGATTCTTCACGATTTTTTCCTCGGCCTGCCCACGCAAGGCGCGGCCGCCGCCGGCTATCGTTCCCATGGTTATGTCGCGTTGCGCGGACCTTCCGGAGTCACCTCCTCGGTTTATCCGTCGAATCTGGCGGTCCTGCAACAGGCCAACGGCCTCCTCTCTGATTCCGAAATTCCCCGCGATTTGGCCGACCGCTGGTACGGACCCGATCGCCATCCCGCTTGGACCATGATTCCCGCCATGCCGCTCGCGGAGAAGGCGGCAGCCTATCGGGTCGCGATCGAAACGTTGGCACGGGAAACCGATTCGGCTTTGTTGGGAAGGCTTCGCAGGAGCTTGGTCGCGATGGCAGGGGAACCTGCCCCTGCCGATTGGGTCAGCGTCGCGCAGGCCCTGGCGGAGAACCATCCGCCCTCGCGGCGGCAGCGGCAATTTCTGGTCGATGTCAGCGAATTGGTGCAGAAGGATCTCCGCACCGGCGTACAGCGGGTGGTGCGGAGCCTCCTGCATGAGTTGCTCGATCATCCGCCCGCCGGTTGGCGGGTCGAGCCGGTCTATGCGGTGAAGGAAGGCTACCGCTACGCGCGGCGCTTCACCTGCGGCTTTCTCGGGGTGCCTCCGGTGGAGCAGGCCGATGAGCTGGTCGAGGCCTGCCCGGGCGATCTTTTCTTCGGTCTCGATCTTTCCACCCCCATTGCCATTCACCTCGACGGCTGGTTCGCGAAGATGCGGCAGCAGGGAGTCGCCATTTTTTTCCTGGTCTACGATCTCCTGGCGGTGATCGAGCCCGCCTGGTTCTTGAACGACAGCGAATTCTTCCCGAGATGGCTGCGGATGATCACCGAACTGGGAGACGGCGTGCTCTGCATCTCGCAGAGCGTCGCCGACGATCTGCGGCGGTGGATGGAGAGCCATCCCCCGCTGCGCGAGCGGCCCTTGCGGGTCGGCTCGTTCCATCTGGGATCCGATATCGCGGCCAGCCGTCCTTCTCGGGGATTGCCCGCCGATTTCGACCGGAGTCTGTCGGCTCTCAAAGATCGGACCACTGTTCTGATGGTCGGAACCCTTGAGCCGCGCAAGGGCTACGCGCAGACTCTCGCGGCCTTCGAAACGCTTTGGGAAAAAGGAAGCGAGGCTGCGCTGGTGATCGTCGGCCGCCCGGGATGGAAGGTCGAGGCCTTGCTGGAACGGCTGAAAAACCATTCCGAGATGGGACGGCGGCTCTTCTGGCTGCCGCGCGCCAGCGATGAGACCTTGCTCGCTCTCTACGGAAGCGCGGCCGGGCTCCTGTTCAGTTCCGAGGGGGAGGGCTTCGGGCTGCCCCTGATCGAGGCGGCGCAGCACCGGCTCCCCATCCTGGCCCGCGATCTGCCGGTCTTCCGCGAGGTGGCGGGGGATCACGCCGCCTATTTCTCGGGAACTTCGCCCGAGGCTCTGGTGGAGGCGCTGGAAGCCTGGCTGGCGGCGCTGGCTGTCGGACGGGCGCCCCGTTCTCAGGCAATGCCCTTCATCACCTGGGCCGAAAGCTACCGGCGGATGCTCCGCTTCCTTCTTCCTTCATGAAAGCCGCCATCATCTATCCCCATCCGACGGCGACCCCTTCCGGGGCGACGCTCCGGCTCAACCAGCTCATCGCCTTCCTGGCTCCCCGGGTGGAGGCCCTGGAGGTCTTCCTGCCCGATCCCGCCGGGGAGCGGGTCGTCGGGAACGTCCGCTATCTCTCCGAGCCATACGTCAGCCAAGCGGGGGCGGCTTGGCTCGATTTCGCTCCGGCGACCGATCCCGATGCCTCTCCCGAGGCCGCCCTCGGCGAGGTCACCCTCCAGCTCCTCCTCCTCGCCAAGCAGCGGCCGAATCCTCTCGGCATACTCGGCATCAGTTCGGCCAGCCTCGATATCCTCTGGTCCTTTTACCGGCTCTTCGCGCATCGGAAGATCATGGCGACGATTCGCGAAATGGTGGCCCGGGCCGATGTGGTCTTCATCGAGTATCCTCATTCGGCCCGCTGGATCGCCCCGCTCTGCCGTGCCGCCGGCGCGCTTTCGATCGTGACCGCCCACGACGTGTTGGCAAAGACCTCTCCCGACGAGGGGGCGATCATCTCCTGGATCTGGGAAATGGAAAAACAGGGAATGCGGGCCGCCGACCGCGCCTGCGCCGTCTCCCCGGTCGATGCCGCCTTCTTCACCCGGGCCGGGGTGCCGACCGAGACGGTCATCGGTCCGATCGATTGCCATAAGGCGGGGGCGCCCCCCGATCCCGAGATCGTCCGCGCCCTGCGCGATAAATATCAGTTGGAGCCGGAGGGAAGGCCGACCGCCCTCTTCGTCGGGGGCTCCTGGTTCATCAATCAGGACGCCGTGCGGAGCATCAACGAAATGCGCTCGACGCTGCCCGACTGCACCTTCGTCCTGGCCGGAGGTTGCGCTCCCGCCGGACGGGTCGGAAATCTGCTCTCGCTCGGCATTCTCAGCGAGGCCGAACTGCAGGCGCTCTACCATCTCGTCACCGTCGTCGTGGTGCCGATTCGCGGCGGTACCGGCTCCTCGACCAAATTCATCGAGGCGATGGCCCACGGCAAGCCGATCCTCTCGACGGCAATCGGTTCCCGCCCCTATCCGATCAAGCACGACCGGGAAGTGGTGCTGGCCGAGGTGTCGGAATTCCCGGCCCGGCTAAAAGAATTGTTCGCCGACCCCGGCCGCCGGGAACGGTTGGGGCAGGCCGCCGCCGCCTTCGTCCAGCCCTACCATTTCGAGAAGGTCTTCGAGACCTATTGGCAGTGGATGGAGGAGTATCGGGTCCGTTCCGGAAAATAAAATAGAGGTCTATGGCAGGAGCATTCCGCTCACTGGGTGTTGCGTGCAGGGGAGGGGACGCCGGGTTCGCCCGACCATTTGGTGAAGAGGCGGAGCAGATGATGATAACCTGCGAACTGTGAGATCAGCGCCAGGCCGCATCCCAGCGCGGTATTCACCAGTCGATGGACCGTCACGGTTCCCTCCGGCAGGCCGGTGGTGGCGATCATGAAGACGACAAAGGAGGTGAGGAACGCCGCGAAGGTCATTGGATTCACCTTCTGAAAGGCGAAGCAGAACAGCGAAAAGAGCGTTGCCAAGCCGATCAACCACGGGGCGGTGGGATGAAAGAGCCAGGCAATGAGGGTGGCGATCGCCACTCCCACCAAGGTTCCGGCGACCCGTTGGACGCCGCCGGAGTAGGTCCGGTAGAAATCGGGCTTGAGGACGACGAGGGTGGTCATGGGAAGCCAATAGCCGTTCTTGATCGGCAGATAGCGGCCGATCTCGACCGCCAGCACCATCGTCAGGGCCACCCGCAGGGCATATTGAAAGGCGATCGATTGCAGGTGGAACGATTTGGAGAATTCCTTCCAATCATGCTCGTAGCCGTGCAGCGGGCCGGGCTTTCCTTCCGGCGCTTTTTCGTCGCCGGGATGGAGGATGCCTCGGAAATACCAGATCGTCGCCAAGACGGTGAATTGGATGACGCCTCCCGCCAGGATGACCACGGCCCGTTCCCAGGCCGCCACGCCGCGGCTGGGAAAGGCGCCGGCCACCACCAGGGTGAGCACTCCCTGCATGGCGACCCATCCGATATCCTCATCATATACCGTGAGCAGCGCAAAGCCGAAGGCCCAGAGCGCGGTGATGATGGGAGAGAGCCCGTGCGACCCTCCTGTCCGGGTTCCCACCCAGGCCGAAAGCGACATCGCCAAAATCGTGCCGCCCATCGCCAGGAAACGGGAGCCGCGCACCCGTCGCATCGCCGCGAAACCGACGGTGAGAGCGGCGCCCGCCGCCACCGCCCCCGCCGCCGGCTGCCCGAAAGCGACGCCCAATCCCAGGCAAAGCGCCACCGCCGGGACCCGCCGCAAGGCGGTGTCCCAATGCAGGAGAGGCCATTTGCAGGCGAGCAGGTCGACGGAGAGGGACTTCATCGGAATCGCTGCAAGGTATCACCGATCGTCGATGGGGAAAGCCCCCGCTCAGGAAGTCTCTTGTTGTCGGAAAACTTTCGGAGTCACGCCGAAAGCCGCGCGAAAAACCCGATAGAGATGATTGGGCCGGGCCACACCGCAGAGGGCGGCGATCTGGCGGACGGGCTGGGACGTTTCCTGGAGAAGCTGGCGTGCCTTCTCGAGCCGGACCCGGGTGATCTCCTCGTGGATCGAGCGCTTCAGTTCGGAACGGAAGGCCTTTTCGAGCGGCCGGCGGGAGAGCCGCGTCGCCCCGACGATATCGGGGACGCCCAGCTGTGGGTTCTGGTAGTGATCCCCGATGTAGCGGAGCGCCCGGGCCACTTCGAGATGATCGACGGCGAGGATATCGGTGCTGCGCCGCGTGATCAGGCCGAGCGGGGCGATGGCGGGAATCCGCCGCGGAGCCTTCCGCCCGGACATCAGGCGATCGAGCAATTCGGCCGAACGGTAGGCCATTCCTTCCAGATCGTGGCGGACGCTGGAGAGCGGGACGGGAATCGATTCGCAGAAGGCGGTGTCATTATCGACTCCCAGCACCGCGACCGCCTCGGGGACGGGAAGGCCGCCATCCTCGCAGGCATGAATGATGTCGGCGGCCACGCAATCGTTGTAGCTGAAGACCGCCAGCGGTTTCGGCAGCGCGGCCAACTCGGCGATCAACCGGCGGCGGCGGAGTCCCCAATCGGCTTGGTGGGAGCGGCGGGGGCGATGGACGGCAGCGGATAGATCGAGGGGGGGCAGCTCGCGGCAACGGTAGCCCCTTTGACGAAGGGCGGAGGCAAAGGCGCGCTGCCGTTCCCGATTGTTATGATCCTCCATGAAGGGCGCCCAGGCGAAATGGCGGAAACCCCGTTCGAGGAAATGGTCGGCCGCCATCCGCCCGATCTTCGCATGATCGCCCTTGATCCGGGGCAGCGGCAGATCGTCCCGCAGGGAGGAGATTTCGACCGTCGGCAAGCCCGAGGAAAGGACAAAATCGGCCAGATCCTGGCGATAGCCGATGAAGGAGACGATCCCGTCGCCCCGCCAGCCATAGGGAATCCGGCCCGTGTAAATCATGTCTGCGGTCACATGCCAGCGATGTTCCCGCGCATAGCGAAGCACGCCTTGGAGAAAGCCGTGGTGGGTGTCGGTGATCGCCAGGAGGACCGAACGGCTGGGAGGCTTGGGCATCGCCCCAGTTTGATCCGTGATGACGTAAAAAGAGAGTAAAATCATCGCAAAATGGGGGTTTACGCGGCGAAAGCGGATCAGGCAGAGTGACACATGGCAAAGGATCTGTTTCGACTGGAAGGACAGCGGGCGCTGATCACCGGGGGGGCTACCGGCATCGGGCTGGCGATCGGCAAGGCCTTCGTCGAGGCGGGCGCCCGTATCGTCATGGTGGGCCGCCGCCGGGAAGTCCTGGAGGAGGCCGCCCGCAGCCTCGGGCCGGACGCCGCTTTCCGCGTCTGCGATCTTTCCAAGCTGGCGGAGATTCCTCCTCTGATCGACGACCTGGAGAAAGAGGGCGGTCCTTTCGACATCCTGGTGAACAACGCCGGAATCAATCTCAAGAAATCGGCGCTCGAGCTGAGCGACGAGGAGTTCGACCGCATCCTCCAGACCAATCTCCACGGTCTTTTCGCGATCACCCGCGCCGTGCTCCGCCCGATGGTCGCCCGCAAGCGGGGGGTGATCCTCAATATCTCCTCGATGGCGGCGATCTATGGCCTCACCAAGGTCGCGGCCTACGGCTCGTCCAAGTCCGCCGTCACCGGCCTGACCCGCAACCTGGCCGCCGAGTTCGGCGCCGAAGGAATCCGGATCAACTCGATCGCCCCCGGCTTCATCTATTCCGAGATGACCGCCAAGGCGCTCGATTCCGATCCCGAGCGCAAGAAGCGGGTTTTCGACCGGACCCCGATGGCCCGGATGGGGCAGGCTTCCGAGATTGCCTCCGCCGCCCTCTTCCTCTGCTCGGAGGCGGCCAGCTTTGTCACCGGGGTCAATCTTCCGGTCGACGGCGGTAACTCGATCGGCTTCTAAATCTTTCTTGTCCCATGAGTGTGGAGAATGTCCCCTGGCTTGAGCAAACCTGGCGCTGGTTCGGCGCCAAAGACGGCGTCACCCTGCCGCAGATCCGGCAGGCGGGGGCGACCGGCGTGGTCACGGCCCTCCACGAGACCCCCAACGGCGCCGTCTGGCCCGTCGAACTGATCCGCCAGCGGAAGGAGGAGATCGAGCGGCACGGCTTCCGCTGGTCGGTCGTTGAGAGCGTCCCCGTCCACGAGGAGATCAAGCAGGCGCGCGGCGACTGCGGCCGCTATCTGGAGAACTACGCCCAGAGCCTCCGCCATCTGGCCGCCTGCGGCGTGAAGACCGTCTGCTACAACTTCATGCCGCTTCTCGATTGGACCCGGACCGACACCGCCTGGAAGCTGCCCAACGGCGCCGAGGCCCTTCGCTTCGACGCGGTCGATGCCGCGCTTTTCGACCTGCACATCCTCCGCCGGCCCGGCGCTGAGCGGGCCCATTCCGCCGACGTGCAGGCGCGCGCCGCCGCCCTCCTTTCCGATGAGCACGCCGGACGGCGGCAGCAGGTCACCCGGGCCATCCTCCAGGGGCTGCCGGGCACCGTCGATGATTTTTCCGTCGACGATTTCCGCACCGCCCTGCGGCAGTACGATGCGATCGACTCGGAACAGTTGCGGCGCAACCATCGCGCCTTCCTCCAATACGTCATCCCCGTCGCCGAGGAATGCGGCGTCTCGCTCTGCATCCATCCCGACGATCCGCCGTTTCCCATCTTCGGGCTGCCGCGGATCGCCGGGACCGGCTCCGATCTCGACGCCATCCTCTCGGCGGTCGATTCGCCCGCCAACGGGATCACCTTCTGCACCGGCTCGCTCGGCGCCCATCCGGCGAACGATCTGCCCGCGCTCTTCCGCCGCGTCGGTTCCCGCGTCCATTTCATCCATCTGCGGAACGTGGCCCGTGAGGCCGACGGCAGTTTCTACGAGGCCGATCACCTGGGGGGCAGCACCGATATGGCCGCCGTCATGGCCGAGATCCTCGGGGAACTCGATCGTCGCGCCGTCGGGGGAAACCGTTCCCCCTTGCCGATGCGCCCCGATCATGGCCATCGGATGCTCGGCGATCTCGGCCAATTCTTCTACCCCGGCTATTCCGCCGTGGGCCGCCTCAAGGGATTGGCCGAGCTGCGGGGCCTGGAAGTCGGCCTGCGCCACGCGCAAGCCCATCCGTCTTCCCGCCCCTGACCAGAGTCCTCCATGAACCAGCAGCCCCCCTTCATCGATCCCGATTTCCTGCTGGAGAACGACTTTGCGCGCGAGCTCTACCACGAGCACGCCGCCACCCAGCCGATCCTCGATTTTCACAACCATCTTTCCCCCCGGCAGATCGCCGAGAACCATGAGTTTCGCGATCTGCAGGAGATCTGGCTGGGAGGCGATCACTACAAATGGCGGGCCCTTCGTGCCAACGGCGTCCCCGAGCGCCTCATCACCGGCGAGGCTTCGCCGCGCGAGAAGTTCGACGCCTGGGCCGCGACCGTTCCCTACACGATCCGGAATCCCCTCTATCACTGGACTCATCTCGAGCTGGCGCGCCATTTCGGTTTTCAGGGATTGTTGAGCTCCGAGACTGCCGGGACGGTCTGGGACCTCGCCTCCGCCGCCCTGCCGCGCCTGCGGGTCCACGACCTCCTCTCCCAGCACCGGGTCAAGGCGCTCTGCACCACCGATGATCCCGCCGATTCGCTCGAATTCCATGAGGCCATCCGGCAGGGGCCTCTTCAGACCAAGATCTATCCGACCTTCCGTCCCGACAAGGCGCTATCATTGCGGGATGCCAAGGCGTTCAACGCCTGGCTCGATCGTTTGGCTGCCGTTTCCGGCGGTTTGATCGCCACGCTCGATGACCTGCTCCAGGCATTGAAAAGCCGCCATGCCGCCTTTCATGCCTTGGGATGCCGCATTTCCGACCATGGATTGACCTCTTGTCCCTTTCCGTCCTGCGATCCCGCCCAGGCGGCCCGGATCTTCGCCACCGCTCGCTCCGGCCAGACCGTCACTCCCGAAGAGGAAACCGCTTACGCCGCCTCCCTAATGCTCGAGTTCGGCCGTTGGAACGCCGCCTCCGGTTGGACGATGCAGCTCCATCTGGGAGCCTTGCGCAATAACAACACCCGTCTCCTGCGGACGCTCGGCGCCGACGCGGGAGTCGATTCGATCGGCGATTTTCCTCAGGCGGCCTCGCTTTCCGGCTTTCTGAACGCCCTCGACCAGACCGATCAACTCCCCCGCGTCATCCTGTACAACCTCAATCCCGCCGATAATTACCTCTTCGCCGCGATGGCGGGGAATTTCCAGGACGGCACCATCGCCGGGAAGATCCAGCACGGTCCCTCCTGGTGGTTCCTCGACCAGAAGGAAGGAATCGAATGGCAGCTCGATACTCTTTCAAACCTTGGCCTGCTGCGCCGCTTTGTCGGAATGGTGACCGATTCGCGCAGCTTTCTCTCCTTCTGCCGCCACGAGTATTTCCGGCGGATTCTCTGCAATCTCCTGGGGCGCGACATGGCCAAGGGCTTGATCCCGACCGACCGGGCCTTGGTCGGCACCCTCGTCCGCGAGGTCTGCTATGGCAACGCCCAAGGTTATTTCGGCCTGGAAACCGCGGAATGACGGCGTGTCTTCAGCGATGATCGCTCCGATTTTTTTATGAAAACATCCCCAACATCCGAGAAGCCATTAGACATCGGCTCTCAAGCTGATAAGCCTAAAAAAATGAACGAGGTGCGCATCGGCGTCATCGGTTTGGGAAACATGGGGGCGACCCACGCCCGCACCCTCCTGGAGGGGAAAGTCCCCGGTGCCGTGCTGAGCGCGGTCAGCGATGTGGTGGATCGCCGCTTCCCCGATTTTCCGGTCCCTTCCTTCCTGAACAGCACCGATCTGATCCGTTCCGGCCTGGTCGATGCCGTCATCATCGCCACGCCCCATTTTTCCCATACCTCCACCGGCATCGAGGCGCTTGAGGCGGGCCTCCACATCGTCGTCGAAAAGCCGATCTCGGCGCAGAAATCGGATTGCGAACGGCTCATCGCCGCCCATCGTGATCCCAAGCAGATCTTCTGCGCGATGTTCAACCAGCGGACCGACCCCCGCTACCGCAAAGTCCGCGACCTGATCCAACAAGGCGAGTTGGGCGAAATCCGCCGGATCAACTGGATCATCACCGATTGGTTCCGCACCAACGCCTACTACGGTTCCGGCGGCTGGCGGGCCACCTGGGCCGGAGAGGGCGGCGGTGTCCTCCTCAATCAGGCGCCGCACAACCTCGATCTCTGGCAGTGGCTCTTTGGGATGCCCCGGCGGATCCGGGCTTTCTGCAAGTTCGGAAAATATCATCCGATCGAGGTTGAGGACGATGTCACCGCCTACATGGAATACGACAACGGCACCACCGGCGTCCTCATCACCACCACGGGGGAAGCCCCGGGTACCAACCGCCTGGAGATCACCGGTGACCGGGGTCGCCTGCTGGTGGAAAATGGAAAGCTCCTCTTCACCCGCAATGAGATTCCGATGGACGAATTCAACCGGACAAGCGGCGAAAGCTTCGGCCGCCCTCCTGTCTGGAACGTCGAAATTCCCGTCCCCGTCGCATCGCCGGGAGGACAGCACCAGCTCATTCTCGAGAACTTCGTCTCGGCGATTCGGGAGGGGACGCCGCTGCTCGCGCCCGCCACCGAGGGCATCCACTCGGTCGAGCTGGCCAATGCCATGCTGCTTTCCACCTTCGAGGACCGGACCCTCACCCTGCCGCTCGATGCCGCCGCCTACGAGGCCGCCTTGAACGAGAAGATCAGAAATTCGAATCTCGAAACGAAGAAAGCCGTCCCGGTCAGCATCGCCTCGGGCGACTTCGCCAAATCCTTCGGCCGCTGAGCATCGCAATTCGCGAATTAACTCCGTACCACTATTACCGCCATGTCTTCCGCTGATGGAATGAATTACGCCCCCCAGGGCAAACCGGCGCCGGTCGTCGGGGAAGGGGAGTTCCCCTTCGCCGCCGTGGCCCTCAATCACGGCCATATCTACGCCCAGTGCAACGGTCTGCTCGAAGCCGGCGCCACCCTCCGCTACGTCCACGATCCCGATCCGGAAAAGGTCGCCGCCTTCGTTAAAAAGTATCCCCAGGCCCAGCCCGCTTCGCTCGAGCAGATCCTCGACGATCCTTCCATCCGGCTGGTCGCGGCGGCGGCGGTTCCCTGCGATCGCGGCCCGCTCGGCATCCGGGTCATGGAGGCGGGTAAGGATTACTTCACCGACAAGACCCCCTTCACCTCCCTCGAGCAGCTGGAGCAGGCCCGCGCCGCCGTCGCCCGGACGGGGCGGAAATACATGGTCTATTACAGCGAGCGGCTTCATGTCGAGTGCGCCGTCTTCGCGGGCGAGCTGATCGCGCAGGGCGCCATCGGGCGGGTGGTCCAGGTGCTCGGCTTGGGACCGCACCGCCTCAACGCGCCCACCCGTCCCGCCTGGTTCTTCGAGAAGGCTCGCTACGGCGGCATCCTCTGCGACATCGGCAGCCACCAGATCGAGCAGTTCCTCTTTTATTCCGGAGCGAAGGACGCCACCGTCACCGAGGCGGCGGTGGCCAACTACGCCAATCCGCTCCATCCCGAGCTGGAAGATTACGGCCACGCCAACCTGGTGGCCGACAACGGCGCCAGCAACCACTTCCGCGTCGACTGGCTCACTCCCAACGGCCTGCGCACCTGGGGCGACGGGCGGACGGTCATCCTCGGGACCGCCGGTTACATCGAGCTGCGCAAATACATCGACGTCACCCGCGATTCGGGTGGCGATCAGCTCTTCCTGGTCAACGGCCAGGAGGAGAAGGGCTATTCGCTCGCCGGAAAGGTCGGCTTTCCCTTCTTTGGACGGTTGATTCTCGATTGCCTGAACCGGACCGAAAACGCCATGACCCAGCAGCACGCCTTCAAGGCCGCCGAACTCTGCCTCAAAGCCCAACTCCAGGCGCGCCGGTTGAACTGATCCTTTCTCCAATCCTTATGAAATTCTCCCAAGTCGCCCTCCAGCTCTACACCCTCCGCGATTTTCTCAAGACCCCCGCCGAGATCCGCCAAACCCTCAAGAGAGTGCGGGAAATCGGCTATCCCGCCGTCCAGGTCAGCGGCCTCGGCCCGATTCCCGAGGCGGAACTGAGCGCCATCCTCCAGGGCGAGGGTCTCAATCTCTGCGCCACCCATGAACCCGGCGACGTCATCCGTCAGACCCCCGAAAAAGTCGTCGAGCGGCTGGCCAAGCTCGACTGTCGCTACACCGCCTATCCCTTTCCGGCGGGCGTCGATTGGAGCCAACCCGCCCAGGTCGAAAAACTGATCGCCGATCTCGACCGGGCCGGGGCCGTCCTCCGTGCGGCCGGCCAGGTGCTCACCTACCACAACCATTCCCACGAACTGACCCCCTTCGGCGGCACCACCGCGCTCGATTACATCTATGCCCACAGCCGGCCGGAGAACCTCCAGGCCGAGATCGATACCTACTGGATTCAATTCGGTGGGGCCGATCCGGTCGCCTGGTGCAATAAATTGAAGGGCCGCCTCCCCCTCCTTCATCTCAAGGATTACGCGGTGAAGCCGGACGGCCAGCCCACCTACGGCTCGATCGGTTCGGGTAACCTGAATTGGCCTTCCATCATCGCCGCTGCCGAGTCCTCCGGCTGCCAGTGGTTCATCGTCGAGCAGGACACCACCCCCGGCGACCCCTTTGACGCGGTCAAAGCCAGCCTCGATTACATCAAGGCCAACTTGGTCAGCGCGGCTTGATCTGGTCCGCCGCGGGTTTTGCCGTTATTAGGCTTGCTCGGTCGACGCAACTGGGAGAAAAGGGGTGCTCTATGCCCAACCCGCCAAGTGGTTCTAACGATCTTTGCGCTCCGATTTTGACTTTGGCCGAATTTGAGAAATTGCGCGATCAAGAGGGAGATGAATTTGGGGCAATTGTTGCTACCTCAGGTGGCTTCGATCCAATTCACCCCGGGCATATCAGCTGTATCATCGAGTCGAAGAAATTTGGCGACACGTTGGTGGTGATTGTTAATGGAGACAACTTCCTGGTTAACAAGAAGGGCAAGGCTTTCCAGGATTTAGCCACACGGGCATATATTGTTTCGGCAATTCGAGGGGTGGATTATGTGGTCACATTTGAAATAGAGAACGACCCAACGGTGGCAGTGGCGTTGAGGTCTATTAGGCCTCATATTTTCACTAAAGGCGGCGACCGAGTCATCGGGAAAAGTTTCGATGAGACGGAAATGTCGGCCTGTATCGATTATTCCATCAAAGTAATTGATGGAGTTGGATTAAGTAAGAACTGGTCGAGTTCCGATTTTCTTCGGAAATGGGGTGAGTTTTTAAAAGGAGCACAACCACAATGAATGTTTCGGATTCCGCTCTGCCGTCACGAATCGGTTCGCGCAACCTGAGCTTCATTCCGGCGAACTGGGTCAGCGCGGCTTGATCCGATACCGCCGCCGGTACTCGGAGGGCGTCGTCCCCATCTCCAGCCGGAAGCGGCGGGAAAAATAGAGGACGTCGTCGAAGCCGGTCTGCCGGGCGATCTCGCCCACCTGCAGCGTCGTCTCGACCAGGAGGCGGCGCGCCTTCTCCACCCGGAGATTGAGCAGGTAGCGCCCCGGTCCCACCCGCAGCGCCTCGGTCCACCGCCGGCGCAGCGTCGAGGCCGAGATCCCATGGCGCCGGGCCAATACCTTGAAATCATAGGCTTCGCCGGGCCGCTGCCGCATCTGCGAGACGATCCGCTGCACCACCTCGTCCCGCGAATCGGAGACGGCGTCGGCGGGCGGAAGCAGGGTCTCCAGCAGCAACCGCTCGCAGGCGCGGTCGAGTTGGTCGACCACCGCATGCGGGGTCCGGCTCGCCGTCAGCGCCCGCAGCTCCTCGATATGCGCCGTCACCGCCTCGGGATTGAGGATCGGCCAGACGGGCCGGGCGCGGTCGATCAGGCCGCATTTCACGAACCAGGGGAAGGAGCGGGCATCGTAGATCAGGTAGATCTCGTCCCAGGTCTCCTCCGGTACCAGCGGCCCGTAGGAGAGCGGCTCGCGGGGCCATTGGGTGATCACGCAGGGGGCCTCGACCGGCCAGAGTTTGCCTTGCCGGTGGAATTCGCCGCGCCCGCGCAGGATCAGCGAAAAATTGCAGGTCGAGAAACTCCGCCGGATCCAGTGGTCCTTTTCCTTGATGTCGCCGCTGCTGAGGAGCGGGGCGGGGAAAGGAAAGCGGCGGGGAAAGGCCGCCCAGTGTCTGGTCAAATAATCCATGTTTTTGGAAAAGGAATCCATTCTACGCGATTTGCCTGCCAATAGAATGAAAAATAAACCCCGTTCCATGAGCAAACCCAACTTCCCCAAGATTCCCCGCATCTCCTACCAGGGCCCCGGCGCGAGCACCCCGCTCGCCTTCCGCCACTACAATCCCGACGAGGTCATCGACGGCAAGACCCTCAAGGATCACCTTCGCTTCTCCATCGCCTATTGGCACTCTTTCCGTGGAGCGGGCTCCGATCCCTTCGGTCCCGGCACCATCGTCCGCCCTTGGGAAAAAGGAAAGGATCCGGTCTCCATCGCCAAGAACCGGATGGACGCCGCCTTCGAGTTCTTCACCAAGATCCAGGCCCCCTTCTACGCCTTCCACGACCGCGACATCGCCCCCGAGGGCCGCACCCTCGCCGAGTCGAACCGCAATCTCGACAAGATCGTCGCCCATGCCAAGCAGCTGCAGAAGGCGACCGGCGTGAAGCTCCTCTGGGGCACCGCCAACCTCTTCTCCAATCCCCGCTACATGGCGGGCGCGGCCACCAATCCCGACGCCCACGTCTTCGCCTACGCCGCCGCGCAGGTGAAGAAGGCGCTCGAAGTCACCCTCGAGCTGGGCGGCGAGAACTATGTCTTCTGGGGTGGACGCGAAGGGTATGAGACCCTCCTCAACACCGATCTCAAGCGCGAGCAGGACCACCTCGCCGCCTTCCTCCACATGGCGGTCGCCCATGCCAAGGAGATCGGGTTCAAGGGCCAGTTCCTCATCGAGCCGAAGCCGAAAGAGCCGACCAAGCACCAATACGATTTCGACGTCGCCAGCGGCATCGCCTTCCTCCGTACCTATGGCCTGGAGAAGTATTTCAAGTTCAATATCGAGACCAACCACGCCACCCTGGCGGGCCACACCTTCCAGCACGAGATCGAGGTGGCGGCCTCGGCCAAGATGCTCGGCTCGATCGACGCCAACGCCGGCGACACCCTTCTGGGCTGGGATACCGACCAGTTCAACACCGATGTCCGCGAGCTCACCCTGGCGATGGTCTCGATCCTGAACGCGGGCGGCCTCGGCACCGGCGGCTTCAACTTCGACGCCAAGCTCCGCCGCCCCTCCATCGATCTCGAGGATCTCTTCCACGCCCACATCGGCGGGATGGACGCCTACGCGCTCGCCTTCAAGATCGCCCACCGCATCCGCGCCGAGGAGAAGCTCTCCGGCTTCGTTCATGACCGCTACGCCAGCTTCGATTCCGGCTATGGCAAGGAGATCGAGAAGAAGAAGCTCGGCTTCAAGGAGCTGGAGAAACTGGTCCTTGGCAAGCTCGGCGAGCCGACGCCGAAGAGCGGCCGCCAGGAATATCTCGAGAATCTGGTCAATACGTACCTCCACGGTTAAGATCGCTCCCGTCATGGCTATCTTCCTGGGGATCGACTGCGGCACGCAGAGCACCAAGACCGTGGCGCTCGACGGCGTCTCGGGCGCGGTCCTGGCCCATGCCACCGCGTCCTACGGGCTGATCGCGGGGCTCCCTTCCGGCCATGCCGAGCAGCATCCCGCCGAGTGGATCGCCGCGCTCGAAAGCACGGTCTCCTCGGTGCTCGAAGCGCTCGGTTCCCGCCGCCGGGAGGTCGCCGGAATCGGCGTCTCCGGACAGCAGCACGGATTGGTCGCCCTTGATAAGGACTTCGCGGTCATCCGTCCGGCCAAGCTCTGGTGCGATACCTCGACCGCCCCCGAGTGCGAGGCTTTCCGCCGGGAATTCGGCGGCGCCGCCGGCCTGATCGCGCTGGCCGGGAACGACATCCTCCCCGGCTACACCGCGCCGAAGCTCCTCTGGCTCAAGCGGCACGAGCCGGAGAACTTCGCCCGCCTCCGCCACGTCGCCCTGCCCCACGACTACCTGAATTGGCATCTCACCGGTACCCTCTCGATGGAATACGGCGACGCCTCCGGTACCGCCCTCCTCGATATTTCCCGCCGTCAATGGTGCCAGCCGCTGATCGATTTCATCGCTCCCTCGCTGATCGAGGCTTTGCCTCTGGCGGCTTCTTCGCGGGGAGCCGCTGGCTACCTCCGCTCCGAGTTGGCCGCAAAATGGAATCTTGGCCCGGAGGTCGTCATCAGCGCCGGAGGCGGCGACAACATGATGGGGGCGCTCGGCACCGGCAATGTCCTCCCCGGCATCGTCACCGCCAGTCTCGGCACCTCCGGCACGCTCTATGCCCGCGCTGACGCCCCGGTGATCGATCCGCAGGGCGAGATCGCCGCCTTCTGCGACAGCGCCGACGGCTGGCTCCCGCTCCTCTGCACGATGAATGTCACCGTGGCCACCGAGGCGATCTGCGCGCTCTTCCATTGGAATCATGCCGCGCTGGAGGAGGCGGTTGCCTCCACTTCGCCCGGTGCGGACGGCCTGCTCTTCCTTCCCTACCTTCAGGGGGAGCGAACCCCGAATCTCCCCCTCGGCACCGGTGTTCTCCATGGCATGACCCCCCGCAACCTGACGCCGGGACATATCGCCCGCGCCGTCATGGAGGGGGTCACCCTCGGCCTTGCCTACGGTCTGGAGCGGCTCCGCACCCTCGGCATCTCCCCTTCGGAGATTCGCCTCACCGGCGGCGGCAGCCGAAGCGCCGTCTGGCGGCAGGTCTGCGCCGATCTCTTCGCCACTCCCGTCGTCACCCTGGAGAGCGCCGAGGGGGCAGCTCTCGGCGCCGCCATCCAGCCGCTCGCGCTCGTCACCGGCGAATCGCTCTCCGCCGCCTCGCAACGGCTGGCGCAGCCGAATATGGCGGAGATCTGTCGCCCCGATCCGGCCGCCGTCTCCGCCTATCATGGCCTCCTGGAGCGGCATACGGCTTTAAGCCGGACGCTGGCCGGGGCCAAATTTCTTTAACAGCTAGGGTCTAGCTTGTAGGAAGATGCGCGGGGGTTGCATCCTGCAATTTCTGCTCCATCTTGTTAGCTCAAATCCGAACTAATCATCATGTCCGCCACCTATCCCCAATTCCCGGCTTTCGATCTTTACCGTCTCCTCGACACTGTCTTCACCCTCCGTCCCGGCGATCGGATCGCGATTTTGATCGACCTGCCTGCTCCGGAGAAGGTCAAGGATTTCGCCTTCCTCAATGACGCGGCCTTCACCATCCAGCGCCACGCTTACGAAGTCTTCTACCAAGGCATCCGCGGGGGCGCCCTGGGCGACCGGGGAATCACCACCTGCGATTTCTTCGCCTATAAAATCACCGGCGGCAGCAATCTCGACCTCCCCGAAACCGCCGTAGATCCGACCGGCCAGACCCTCCGCCTCGAAACCGAGGTCTATCCCAAGTACGACCTGATCCTCTGCATCTCGACCTTCTCGGCGACCGCTCCGCTGACCGCCTTCGCCAAGAAATACGGCTTCCGCGGCGCCACCCTCCACGGCCTCAATCCGATCATCCTGGAGACCGGCCTCGCGGTCGATTACAACGAAGTCAGCCGCCAGGCCGAGAAGCTCCGCCTCGCCATGACCCGCGCCGACCGCTTCGAGATCGACTACGAGGTGCTCGGCCGCCGCTGCACCCTCACCCTCGAATGCGCCCGTCAGGAGGCGCAGAAGAGCCACGGCCTCTGTCGCGGCACGGAGCCCGACGTCGCCAATCTCCCGGCGGGCGAGGTCTACTTCGTCCCCGCCGGAGCGGAAGGCTCCTTCCCCATGTGTTACGAGGACGGCACCCTCGGCCTGATGAAAGTCTCCAAGGGCCGCATCCAGAGCGCCGAACTCCTCAGGGGCGAGGCGGCGACCGTCGAGGCCCATAACCAGAAGCTCGCCTCCGATCCCGTGGTCGGAGAACTGGGCGAGCTCGGCTTCGGTACCCAGGTCCTCCCCGTATCGGGCCGGGACATCCAGGACGAGAAAGTCCTCGGCACCCTCCACGTCGCCACCGGGCGGAGCGACCACCTCGGCGGCAGCCTCACCCCCGATAAATTCGCCAATCCCCTGAACGCCACCCACGACGACATCCTCTTCTCCCCCGAGAAGACCCCCGAGGTCTCCGTTCCCCAAGTCCGCATGTTCCGGGACGGGACCAGCACCGTCATTCTTGAAAATTTCCGTCCGGCTCCCTACCTGGAACGGGCCCTCGCTTCCTAAGTGAGCGCCTTCTACGAAAGCGACCGCGCTCTCGCCGAATACCTCCTCTTCCACTACGGCACCGCCGAGCAGATCGGCCCGCCGACCCCGGAGTTGGCGGGGCTGCTCGGCTTCGCTCAACGTTGCGTTACCCAGGGCTTCGTCTGGCCTCCGTCGGACCGGCTCGCCCGCGCGCTCGATCTTGGTTGCGCCGTCGGCGGTGCGGCCTTCGAGCTGGCGCGGCATGTCCCGGAGGTGATCGGCATCGATTATTCCCGCAGCTTCGTCGCGGCGGCGGAACGGCTGCGCGGGGAGGGGATTCTCTCGATTGAAATCATCGAGGAAGGCGAGCTGACCCGCCCCGTCACGCTCCGGCGACCCGAGGGGATAGATCCCGCCCGCCTTCACTTCCAAACCGGCGACGCCCTCAATCTCCCCACCGATCTGGGCGCCTTCGATCTGGTCCTCGCCGCCAATCTGATCGACCGCCTGGCCGATCCCGCCCGTTTCCTCGCCTCCCTTCCCGCGCTGGTCTCTCCCGGCGGCAGCCTCCTCCTCACCTCGCCCTACACTTGGCTTGAGGAATATACTCCCCGCGACCGATGGCTCGGCGGCTTCATCCGCGCGGGCCAGCCGGTGAAAACTCTCGATACGCTACGCGAGCTCCTGGCCCCCGCCTTCACCTTGGAAAAGAGGGTCGATCTGCCCTTCCTCATCCGTGAGCACGCCCGGAAATTCCAGGCCTCGGTTGCGGAAGGGACCCTCTGGCGGCGCAAGAACGGCTGACCTCCCTGGGTCAGTATTTCAAGACCTTGGCGAGAAAGGCCCGGCAGCCCTCGCTCTGCGGATTACTGAAGAGCGCCTCCGTCGGTCCCGTCTCCAACACCGTCCCCCCGCTCAGAAACGCCGCCTGATCGGCCACCTGCCGGGCGAAGTTCATCGCATGGGTCACCACGATCAGATCGCAGCCCTCCGCCTTGAGCGCCCCGATCATGTCGAGCACCTCGACCGTCATCTCGGGATCAAGTGCCGAGGTCGGCTCATCGAAAAGCACCGCCTCGGGCCGGGCCGCCACCGCCCGGACGATCGCCACCCGCTGCCGCTGGCCGCCGGAGAGAGCGGCCGGTTTTTTATCGCCGTGGGTCTCCAGGCGGAAGCGGGCCAATAATTCCCTCGCCCGCTCCTGAGCCTTGGCTGGGACCATCCCGTGGACCTTTTCAAGGGGAAGCGTGATGTTCTCCAACGCCGAGAGATGGGGAAAGAGATTGAACGCCTGGAAGACCACGCCGAGGCGGCGGCGATGCGCCCGCCGTCCCTCTTCATCGACGGGGAGGGGAGTCCCATTCCAGAGCACGGTCCCCCGGTCCATCGTCTCCAAGCCCGCCAGAATGCGCAGCAGGGTCGATTTACCCCCGCCCGAGGGACCGATCAGCGCCAGGCACCGCCCCTCGAAGCGGAGCGAGACCTCGCGCAGCACCGGCTCGGCGCCGAATCCCTTGGTCAGCCCGTCGATCTCAAGTTTCATAACGGAACCGTTCCTCCAGCCGCCGCGTCCAGAGCGAGAGTGGCAGAGTCAAGATGAGGTAGCCCGCCGCCAGCGGCAGATAGGCTTCGAGCGTGCTGTAAGTGAAGGCATTCACCTCCCGGGCATTCTGGGTCAGCTCGTTCACCGCGATCACCGAGAGGAGCGAGGAATCCTTGATCAGCGAGACGAACTGCCCCGCCAGCGGCGGCAACATCTGCCGGAGCGCCTGGGGAAAGACCACGTAGCGATAGATCTGCGCCGGGGTTAAGCCGATCGCCCGCGCCGATTCCCATTGCGATTGCCCCACCCCCTCGATCCCGGCCCGGACGATCTCGGCGATATAGGCCCCGCTGAAGAGGGAGAGAATCAATCCCCCGGCCACATAGCGGTTCTCGATCCCCAGCGCATCTCCCACCACGTAGAAAAGAATCAGGATCTGCACCAGCAACGGCGTCCCGCGCACCCCCTCCACATAGAGCGTCGCCAATTGCCGCAGCGGCAGGAGCCGCGCCCGCCGCGCCAGGGCCGCCAAAGTGCCAAAAAGGAGGCTGAAGACCAGCGCCCCCGCCGAGAGCGCCACCGTCATCAGCCAGCCCCGGACGAATTTCTCCCGATAGACCCAGACCGCCGCCCAATCCCAATGGTATTGCAGATGTCCGAAGACCAGCACGCAGGCCAGGCTCACCCCCAGGAGGACCAGCAGCGCGCTCCCGATCTGGACGGCGATCTTTTCCGGTTTCATCGACAGGGTTCCCCTAAAAAACAAACGGAATTTCCTGGCGGCGAAACGCCTCCTTCTCCTCATGAAGATACTTTTCTCCCAGGGCATCGAAGCCTCCCTGGGCGCGGTAGTCCTGGAGAAAGGCGTTCACCTGTGCCCGCAGCGCATCGTCCCCCTTGCGCAACCCGATGGCCCAGGCTTCTTCCTGGAACGGCTTCAGGATCGCCCGGGTCGTATCGGCATGCCGGGCCGCATTCTCGAGAACGGACATCGGATCGTAGATAAAGGCGTCGGCCTTGCCCTGCGCCACCTCCAGCACCGCCGCCTCCTCGCTGTCGAAGACCAGGACCTGCGCCTGGGGCAGATGGTCCCGCGCATAGAGCTGGCCCGTCGTCCCGTTCTTCACCGCCACCCGCCGGCCGGGCTGATTGAGATCGTCGACCGAGGAGACCGGCGCGGCTTTGCCCGCCAGCAGCGCCAATCCGGTATGGACGTAGGGTTCCGAGAAATCGATCGATTGCGCCCGCTCCGGCGTCTCGGTCATCGAGGAGAGGATCAGGTCGATCCGCCCCGTCTTCAACTCCGGGATCAAGCCGTCGAAGGCGATGTTGCGGATCTCCACCTTCCGTCCCAGCGCCGCGCCCAGGGCGTTGGCGAGATCGACGCTCACCCCGCTGGGCTGTCCCTGCGGATCGGTCATCTCAAAGGGGGGATAGGAAAGCTCCATGCCCACTCGCAGCGGCGGGGGGGAGCCATCCGGCGTGCCAGAGTGTCCGCAGGCGGCAAGAACCAGGGCCACGGCCACGGCAATCCCCGATCCGGTTAAAAAGCGGCTAAAGCGGCGCACCATTTTCCCCCATCACCCGAACGCCATGGTCTCGAACCCCCGCTCGGTCCACCCATGGAGACCGCCCAGGAGAGGCCGCGCTTTGGGGATGCCGAGCTTGCGGAGCCGCTGTACCGCCGCGACCGAGCCCTCGTCGGTCGGGCAATCGCAATAGACCACCACCAGCCGGTCGGCGGGAATTTCGGTGTGCCGGGTCAGCAGTTCCTTATAGCCGATCGACCGCGCCCTTGGCAGCGCGACCGGCTGCTTTTTGATCGAGAGGGGATGCCGCACATCGATGATCACCGGCTCGTCCCCGGCATCGAGCATCGCCTTCAGCTCCTCGCCGGTGAGGCCGTTCTTCAGCTCCTTGTGCAGGTCGATCCGGTAAAAAAGCCGCCAGAGCAGCCGCCAAAGGACGAACCCGCCGATCACCACCAGCCCGAGCGGCAGGAGATGGTGCCGCGCTTCCGTGATCAGGAAGGCCGGGGTCGGCAGCTTCTGGAGGAACATCCCCGCCAACAGAGGGACCGCCGCCCAGACCGCGCAGCCGATCGCGTCATACCAGAAGAATCGCGCCAACGGCATCCGGCTCATCCCCGCCATCGGCGGGGCCAGCGTGCTCAGACCGGGGACGAACTTGGCGAAGAGCAGGGTCTTGTCGCCGTAGCGGGAAAAAAGGGAGGTCGTGGTTGTGATGCATCGGTCGGGCTTCCACGAGATCTTGCAGATCAGGTTAAGGATATGCCCTCCGCGTGAGCGTCCCAGATAATACCAGATCAGATCGGCGACCAAGGCGGCCCCGATCACCAACGGGAAGGCGAGGGGAAAGCTCAGATGTCCACTCGAGATCAGCACCCCCGCGCCGACCAGGATCGGAAAGGCCGGCACCGGTAATCCCGCCTGCTCCAGAAAAACGAAGACCAGGAGAGTGACATACCCGAGGTCGGAGAGCGATTGGAGGGAGGGAAGCGCGAACGCGAACATCCCTGGATTCTAGGCCTTACCCCTCATTTGTCCATCCGCCCGTGCGGCTGGCTCCAGTCCAGAAGCGGTCCCAACGGGACAATCTGGGTCGGATTGATGTCGTCATGGGTGAAATAGTAATGCCGCTTGATATGATCGAGGTTCACGGTTCCGGCGATCCCCGGCTGCTGGTAGAGATCGAGCAGATAGCCCTGCAGGTTCGGAGTGTCGGCGATCCGCCGTAGGTTGCATTTGAAATGGCCGTGATAGACCGCATCGAAGCGGATCAGCGTGCAAAAGAGCCGCCAATCGCTCTCCACGATCCGGTTCCCGAAGAGGTATCGGCCCGTGCCCAGCCGCGCCTCCAGCTCGTCGAGCGCCGCGAAGAGTTCCCGGCAGGCCATGGCATAGGCTTCCTGACTAACCGCGAACCCCGCCTTATAGACCCCGTTGTTCACCTTGTCATAGATGAACGCCGAAAGCCGCTCCTGCTCGGCGGCAATCTCCCGGGGAAAGAGATCGATCCGCCGTCCGCCGGGCAGCGCGGGCGCCAAGACATCGTTGAACATCCGGCAAATATCGTCCTCCGAGTTGTTGACGATCCGCCGCTTCTCCCTGTCCCAAAGCACGGGCACCGTCACCCGCCCCGAGACGGAGGGATCGGAGGCGGCGTAGGCCTCGCTCAGGAAGGCGAAGCCATTGACCGGATCTGTCGTATAGCTCCCGTCCGGCGCCTGCCGGAAGGCCCAGCCCCGCTCGTCGCGGATCGGATCGACCACCGTCATGCCGATGGCCTCTTCGAGGCCGAGCAGCCGCCGGGCGATCGCCGTCCGGCTGGCCCACGGACAGGCCAGCGAGACGTAGAGGTGATAGCGTCCCGCCGCCGGAGGGTAGGGGGCCCCGGCCTTCGCCGAGATCGAGTCGCGGAAGGTGTCCTCCTGCCGCTCGAACGATCCGTCCACCCCCTGCTCCTCCGGGAACTGCGCCGTCATCGCCGTCCTGAATGCGTTGCCTTAGAAAGCGCCGATCAAGGCGTCGATCTTGGTCCGCGCCGCCGCCAGCGCCTCGTCCTTCGAGGTCGCGCTGGCCAGAGTCGGCTCGACGAAGACCTCCTGGATGTCGGTGAACCCGATGAAGCCGAGCACCTGCCGCACATAGCCGCTCTGCTGATCGTACCCTTCCGCGCCCGTGCCCGGGCCATAGGCGCCGCCGCGCGCATAGACCACCACGATCGGCTTGCCCGTCACCAGGCCCTTGTAGCCTTCGCCGGGGATGAAGCTGAAGGTCAATCCGGGCTGCGCCAGCACGTCGATGTAATGCTTCAGCTTGTAGGGGATGCCGAAATTCCACATCGGCAGCGAGAGGAGATACTTGTCGGCGCTCTTGAAGTGGTCGGCGACCTTCGTCACCGCCGCCCACGCGGTCGCCTGTTCCGGCGTCGCCGCCTGCCCGTGCATCACCGCATACTTGGCATCGATGGTCGGGCCATCGAACTCGGGGAGGGCGGTATGCCAGAGGTCGAGGGTCTCGACGGTGTCGCCGGGATATTTAACCTTATAGGTGTCGACCAGATACTGCGCCGCCGTGACGGAGGCGGAACGTTGGCCACGGGGGGACGATTCGATATGGAGGAGTTTGGACATAGGATTCTTTCTTGGGTTGGAGTGGAGTTGGTGTTGGTTTAGTTCAGATCAAAAAGGAGGAAATCGGATCGTTCCCGGGCCGAGATCGCCAGGCGCTCGGTTTCAGTGATGGCGGCGGCATCCCCGGCCTGCAGGCGCTCTCCATTCACCTCGACCTCGCCTTGAACGACTTGGATCCAAGCATGGCGGTTCGCCGCCACCGGCTGGGTCAGGCTATCGCCTTTTTCGAGTTTGCCGAGGTAAAGATCGGCGTCCTGGTTGATCGGGATTGAGGCGTCGCGGCCCGCCTTCGAGGCGACCAGATGGAGCCGGCCGGTGGCGGCATCGGCGAAGGAAGTCTCGGCATAGGAGGGTTTCACCCCCTTGCGATCGGGCAGGATCCAGATTTGGAGAAAATGGACCTCATCGGTCGGAGAGTCGTTCACCTCGCTGTGCTCGATCCCGCTCCCCGCGCTGATCCGCTGCACCCCGCCGGCGCGCATCACCGCGGTGTTCCCGATCGAATCGCGGTGCCGGAGCGCCCCGTCGATGACGTAGCTGATGATCTCCATGTCGCGGTGCGGATGGAGGCTGAAGCCCATCTCCGGAGCCACCCGGTCCTGGTTGATCACCCGGAGGGAGCGGAAGTGCATCTGCTTCGGGTCATGGTAACCGGCGAAGCTGAAGGTGTGGTAGGAATCGAGCCAGCCGTGCTCGGCGTGGCCCCGTTCGTTCGATTTTCTGAGGGTGATCATGGCGTTCTTTCGTTGTTTTCAGACCCTAACCGATCGCCGCCGATTCTCTAAAGACGATGTTCCTTGGCTAAGGATACCTTCCGGGTATGCTGCCCGGCGATGGAACTCCGCCACCTCCGTTACTTCGTCATCGTCGCCGAGGAACAGAACGTCACCCGCGCCGCCGAGCGGCTCCACGTCTCCCAGCCCCCGCTCTCCCGCCAGATCCGCGATCTCGAGGAGGAACTCGGCGTCGCTCTCTTCCGCCGCACCGCCAAGTCGGTCACCCTCACCGAGCCGGGCAAGGTCTTCCTCAACGAGGCCCGGGCCGTCCTCCTGCGGGCCGAGACCGCCGTCGAGGCCGTCCGCGCCGCTGCCCACGGCGATCAGGGCAGCCTCCGCATCGGCTATGCCCCCTCCCTCACCGCCCGGATCCTCCCCGCCGCGCTGCGCGCCTTCGAGACCGCCTCGCCCGGCGTCCGGGTTTCACTCCATGATCTCTCCTCCGAGGAGTGCCTGCAGCGCCTCGCCGCCCGCGAGCTCGACCTGGCGCTCACCGTCCCCGCCGATCCCTCCGTGATGCGCGGCCTCCTCTTCGAGGAATTGATCCGCTACCCGATCTGTTGCGCGCTCGCCGTGACCCATCCCCTCGCGGCCAAGCGGAGCCTCCGGCTGGAGCAGCTCCAAGCCGAGAAATTCATCATCTATCATCGCAAGGAATATCCCGAATACCACGCCTGGCTGCTGTGGCTCTCCCGGCAAAAAGGCTTCGAGCCCCGCGCCGTCGAGGAATATGACGGCGTCGCCGGCCTCATCAACGCCGTGGCGGCCGGGCGGGGCGTTGCCCTGGTTCCCACTTCCATTCGCTGCCTGACCGGGCCTCGCCTTAAATTATCGCCCTTAGTCCCCGAATTGCCGCCGGTGATCGTCGGCGCGCTCCGCTCAAAATCGAGCTCGCCCCTGGCCACCCGCTTCGTCGCTTTTCTCAAAGAAGCCGCCCAAGCGGATGAGGCGGCGCCGGTTACTTAGGGGTCTTTCCCCTTGAGCCGGAGGGGGTAACGCTTAATCCCACTCTTTTTTCTTCCTGTCTTGGCACCCCCCATGCTTAATTAATGTAACATGAGTCATCGCCTCGGAACCGAATCGTCTCAAGAATCTCTTCAAATTAACGTAAGCCGCCTGGCTTCAGATCCCGGCGAAGAGGTCCCGCCCACCGCCTCCGAGCTTTTCGACCTCTACGAGCGACTCGTCCAGACCCGTCCCAATACCTCCGACGCCCAGATCTTCGAGAAGATCCGCGAGTGGACCTTCAGCGATTACACCGTCCCCGCCTACGAATTTGCGGGAGTCACCAAGGCCGAATTGGAAGCCTGGCAGAAACGGAACCGGATCAATCTCAGCGCCGGGCATATCCGTCCCGCCGCCATCGACATCGAGCGCGGCCATATCTGGAGCCACCGCCGCCACACCAATTCGATCAATCGCATCCACGCCTTCGACGGCCCTCCCTCCGCCCACGATCTTAAAGCGGGCAAGCACTAGCCCGGCGATTTTTTCCAGATTCGGATTCAGGTTCGGATTTGGCCTCGAACTCGGCATTTCTTAAGCGAGCTCCGATCGCTTTTTCACCTTTCTCCCCGAAGGCGGCTGGGGTGAGTTCTTATTCCTCCAGCCCCTTCGGCAGACGCTGGATTCCCTTTCCCGATGCACTATCAAGCAGCTCCCGGCCGTTATCAATCGATCCCCTATCAGCGTTGCGGCCAGAGCGGCCTCCTGCTGCCCCGCATCTCCCTCGGCCTCTGGCATAATTGGGGGGATGTCGATCGGTTCGAGACCGGGCGCGCCGTCATCCGCCGCGCCTTCGATCTCGGCGTCACCCACTTCGACCTGGCGAACAACTACGGTCCCCCGCCGGGATCGGCCGAGACAAATTTCGGACGCCTCTTTCACGAGGACCTGGCCGTCTACCGCGACGAGCTGATCATTTCGACCAAGGCCGGTTATCACATGTGGCCCGGGCCTTACGGAGAGTGGGGCTCGCGCAAATCGGTTCTGGCCAGCCTCGACCAAAGCCTGAAGCGGATGGGGCTCGAGTACGTCGATATCTTTTACTCCCATCGGCCCGATCCCGGAACCCCGCTGGAGGAAACCATGGGAGCGCTCGACCATGCCGTCCGCCAGGGCAAGGCCCTCTATGCCGGCATCTCGAATTACAACCCCGCGCAGACCCGCCAGGCCGCCGCGATCCTCCGCGCCCTGGGCACCCCCTGCCTGATCCATCAGCAGAGTTACAGCATGTTCCGCCGCGAACTGGAGGAGGGCCTCTCCGCCGCCATCGAGGAAGCGGGGATGGGCTGCATCGTCTTCTCCCCCTTGGCCCAGGGTCAATTGACCGACCGCTATCTCCAGGAGAACGAAATTCCCGCCGATTCCCGCGCGGCCCGTGGGCAATTCCTCAAGTTGGAGCAGGTGCAGGCGAATCTGCCCAAGGTCCGTTCGCTTCATGCCTTGGCCCAGAAGCGGGGCCAGACTCTCGCCCAGATGGCGCTCGCCTGGACCCTCCGTCTCCCCGTCGTCACCTCGACCCTGATCGGCGCCAGTTCCGTCCGCCAACTGGAAGACAACGTGAAGGCCCTCGACCGCCTCGATTTCTCCGCCGCCGAGCTGGAGCAGATCGAGACGATCCTCAAATCGAAATAAGCGCTGAAGTTAAGCGCGAACGGTGGTGTTGACGGCCCACCGGAATTCGTGAAAAGACCCTAGTTCTCGCTTCCCCGCGCTCCCGCCAGCGCCAGCAGCGCGGCAACTTGCTCGTTCATCGATTCCGCCAGCGCGTTCAGCTCCTCGGCCGCCGCCGCCGATTCCTCCGCGCTCGCGGCGTTGTTCTGGATCACCTTGTCCATCTGGATCATGGCATCGCCGACCTGAGTGATGCCGGCGTGCTGTTCCTGGGAAGCCTCGGCGATGCTGTTCACCAGGAGATCGACTTCCCGTACCTTCCCGACGATTTCCCGCAGGCTCTGCCGGAGGCCGTCCGCCTGGCTGGTGATCCCGGAGAGGCTCGCAAAGACCCGGTTGTTCGTCTCCACCCCCTCGGCGCTGCGGGCGACCGAGGTCTCGATCAGGGCCGCCGTCTCCTTGGCCGCCGTGGCGCTCCGCTGCGCCAGCGCCCGGACCTCCTCCGCCACCACCGCGAAGCCCGCGCCCGCCTCCCCGGCCCGCGCCGCCTCCACCGCCGCGTTGAGCGCCAGGATATTGGTCTGGAAGGCGATCTCGTCGATCGTCTTGATGATCTTGGCGATGTCGTTGCTGGAGGCCTTGATCCCGTCCATCGCCGCCAGCATCTCCTCGCCCGCCCGCTTGATCTCCTCCATCGCCCGCGCCATCTCGTCGGTCCGGTCCGCGCCGGTTTCCGCGTTCTTGCGGGTATCGGAGGCGAACGAGCGGGCGCTTTGCGCCCCCTCCGCATTGCGCTGCGTCATGCTGCCGATCTCCTCCAGAGAGGCGCTGGTCTCCTCGCAGGAGGCGGCCTGCTCAGCCG
>Ga0302314_10001026_pt1 | contig 52309 bp, 46 predicted proteins | sample III_Palsa_N2_3_FD_200533 | JGI IMG/M metagenome (GOLD analysis project Ga0302314, IMG submission 200533) | Peat permafrost microbial communities from Stordalen Mire near Abisko, Sweden - III_Palsa_N2_3 | ecosystem: Environmental > Terrestrial > Soil > Palsa > Peat permafrost | place: Sweden... | reverse complement strand
TCGAGCGGCGCGGCGAGCGCCACCTCGCCATCGCCATCGCCGACACCGGCCCCGGCCTCTCGCCGGAGGAGCTGGCCGAGGCGTTCGAGCCGTTCCGCCGCGTCGACCGCACCGCCGCCGGCCTGCCGGGCGCCGGGCTGGGGCTGTCGCTGTCCAAGCGGCTGATCGGCCTGATGGGCGCGACCCTGACGGCGGATTCGGCGGTGGGGGTCGGCAGCTGCTTCACCCTCGAGCTGTCCTACGATCCCGGCATCCTGCTCGACGTCGGCGATCGGCCCGGCGAGCCCGAGGCGCTAGGCGAAGGCTCGCTGAAGGTGCTGATGGCCGAGGGTGACGGGCTGAACGCGGCGATGCTGCGCACCATCCTCGAACAGCTCGGCCACCAGGTGGTGCACGCCCAGAACGGCCGCCGCGCCGTCGATCTCGCCCGCGCCGTGGGCTTCGACCTGATCATGCTGGACGGCCGCATGCCGCTGATGGACACCCCGGCCGCCATCCGCGCCATCCGCGGCCTCTCGCCGCCGGTCGGCCAGGTGCCGATCATCGCGGTGATCGGCGCCGACGCGGCCGAGGACGCCGGGGACTGCCTGACCGCCGGCGCCGACACGGTGATGCGCAAGCCGGTCTCGGTCGCCGCCGTCGCCCGCGCCATCGCCGAGGCCGACGACGCGCGCAAGAAAGCGGCGTAACGCGGCGATTTCCACCGATATCGACCGATAACTACGGTGCCCGGATCGTGGCGGCGCAACGATCGCCCGCGCCAGGCCATCCTTCGGTTCGCTTCACGATGTCAAAGACCGAAACCTCGGCCTTCACACCGCACAGGCAGAATATCCGCCGTCAAGCCTAGCGGTTCAGCCGCTCAGTGCTGGTTGTCGCTTCCGGGCGGTGGCGGAGCCCCCAACGGCGGGGGCGGCGGCGGCGGACCGTGGCGCGCGGCGTGAAGACCGCCGGCGTGGTATCCTGGGCCGGCTTGCGGCGGTGGGTGGACCGCGTGACAGACCTTGTGATGGTGGCGAACGACGCAGTGCGGGGCCGGAGCCGCCGTCGCGGCGGACGTCGCCAGCACGAGCCATGCCGCGCAGGCCGAGGCCGCCCCGATATCTCTCGCCAGCTTCACCGTTCGCTCATCCCGTTGCTTCCGCTGGCGCCACATTAGGCCGCGCGTTCTAAGCTCGCCAGCGCCTGGCCAGACTCACCGGATGCGCCTCGACCCAGGATCGCCGCGAACAGCGCCGCCAGGACGAAGGGCGCCAGCGGCAGGTGGGCCTGGGTGGCAAGGGTCCGCGAGACGGCCGGCAGGACGAAGGCGGCGGCGAGGACGAACTTTTCCCAGTCGCGGAAGCCGGTGCGCATCCCCTCGCGCAGCATCCAGGCCAGCGGCGCGGCCAGGATGACGAGGTCGTAGTCGAGCAGGAACGGGCTGGCGAGCAGCGCCGCGACGATCAGCGCCGGGCCCTCCGCCGCGCCGCGCGGCGCGCGCCGATGCAGCCAGACCAAGCCGGCCGCGACGGCCAGCGCCACGGCGGCCTGGACGGCGTAGGCGAGCCCGACGCCGCCGCCCCAGAGCCGCACGGCGGCGAAGGCGCTCTGCATCTTGGCGTCGCCGACCAGCCCCTGCTCCAGCGCCGCGCGGGCGACGCCGGAATCGGCCAGGAATCCGCGCCAGGCGTCCGCCCCGAACAGCGCCAGCGAGGCGGCGGCCAGCACGACCACCGTGACCGCGGCGGCGGCGAAACTCTTCCAGCGGCCGGCGATGGCGAGCGCGACCGGGATCAGCAGGCCGAGATGCGGCTTGTAGGCCAGGGCGCCCAGGCAGGCGCCGGCCAGGATCGGCCGCCGCTGCAGCCACAGCGCCCCGGCGCCGAACAGGGCCGCGCTGAGGAAGCCGTTCTGGCCGTGGCCGATGTTGGTCAGCACCGCCGGGAAGGCCAGGATCGGCATGACGCCCAGCCGCTCGCCCAGCCACGCCCGCGCCATCCGCCAATAGAGCGCCCCGGTCGCGCCCAGCCAGGCGGCGAGCGACGCCAGATAGGGCAAGCCGGCCAGCGGCAGGCAGATCAGCAGGTAGGTCGGCGGATAGAAGAAGGCCGCGTAGCCGGTGTCGCGCCCGAACAGCGCCGTCTGCTGGGCGTGGTGGGCGGCGATATCCCAGGCGCGGGCCGGTGTCCCGCCCAGCGCCAGCTTCGAGGCGGTCCAGAAGCTGGTGAAATCGGTGCCGAGCGGCTTGCCGGTGGGATCGAGGCCGCCGCGCGAGGCGATCACCCATCCCGCCACCACCACCAGGCTGACCCCGAGCAGGATCCAGCCGTAGGCCTTGGCTCTCGCCCCGGTCAGCCAGTCGGCGCGGCGCAGCGCGTCCAGGCGAAGCGGTCTCGGCTTGGCGGGAACGGCGAGGGTCATGTCGTTGCTGAAGTTAACGGCCAAGTGCTTAAGCAGCGGAGAACGGCGTCGCCCTTCGCCAAGCCGGGCCGCGTCTGCCACAATGGCGCAAACACCAAGGGAGAGACGCGTGCTGGAAGGGATCAAGGTCGTCGAGTTCGCCACCTATGTGGCCGGACCCAGCGCCGCGGCGGTGATGGCCGACTGGGGCGCCGACGTGATCAAGATCGAGAGCGGGCGCGGCGATCCCACCCGCCGCACCTTCGCCGAGCTCAAGCACCTCGAAGGCAATCCGGTGTTCGAGCTGGAGAACCACGGCAAGCGCGGCGTGGTGCTCGACATCGGCAAGCCGGCCGGACGCGAGGCGCTGCTGCGCATCCTGCGGGACGCGGACATCTTCGTCACCAACGTCCGGCCGGCGGCGCTGAAGCGCGCCGGGCTCGACTACGAGAGCCTCAAAGACCTGCTGCCGCGGCTGATCTACGTCTGCGTCACCGGCTACGGCTTGCAGGGCGAAGGCGCGGACCTGCCGGCGTTCGACCAGGCGGCCTACTGGTCGCGCGGCGGCGTCGCTGGCTCGCTGACGCCGAAAGGCCACGAGCCGCCGCTGTGCCGGCCGGGCATGGGCGACACGGTCTGCGCGCTTTCCACGGTGTCGGCGGCGCTGGCGGCGCTGCTCGGCCGACAGTCGAGCGGCGAAGGGCGCCTGGTGGAAACCTCGCTGATCCGCGCCGGCGTCTATTCGATCGGCTGGGACATGGCGATCCAGCTGAAGTGGAACCGGCTCGGCTCGCAACGCACCCGCAAGGAGGTGTTCGACCCGATCCAGAACTATTTCCTCACCGCCGACGGCCGCTGGGTGGGCGTCTTCCCGCGCGACGGCCGCGACGACTTCACCCACGTGCTGAAGGTGCTGGGGATGGAGCCGTTGGCGCAGGACGAGCGCTTCGCCACCCATGGCGCCCGGGTCAAGAACGTCGCGGCGCTGGTGGAGGCGCTGGACGAGGGCTTCGCGCGGCTGACGCTGGAGGAGGTGGGCGCCCGCCTCACCGCCGCCGACATGGTCTGGGGGCCGCTGAACTATCCGCGCGACACCGTGAACGACCCCCTCGCCGAGGCCGCCGGCTGCTTCGTCGACATCGTCGACGCCGCCGGCGTCGCCTATCGCCAGCCCGCCTCCCCCGCTCGCTTCCCCGGCTACGACGACACCCCCAAGCGCCCGGCGCCGACGCTCGGCCAGCACACCCGCGAAGTCCTGAAGAGCGCCGGCTATGACGAGGGCGAGATCGAACGCCTGATCGCCGAGGGCGCGGCGGCGTAGACCCGCCGAAGCCCCCCCTTCCTCGCGATGGCCCAAATCGTCTGACTTATGACCTTTGGGGCGGCCGCGCGCCGCCCTAGGATCGGGCGATGGAACGGCGGATTGGAATCCTGGCCTATCGGGACGTTGACGCCGTGGACCTCGTGGGCCCGCACGAGGTGTTCGCGACAGCCAACCGATGCGCGCCGGCTGGGGCGGATCACTATGCGCTGTCGCTGCTCTCGCTCGACGGATGCGCCGTTCGAACCGAGTCAGGACTGGAACTCGCCGCCGAGCCGGCGGCCGGCGGCAGGCCGCCCTACGACACGATCATCGTGCCCGGCGGCGGCGGCGTTCGAAAGACGGCGGTCTGCGCCGCCGCTGCGGCCTGGTTGACCGAACACGCCGCCGCCGCGCGCCGCGTCGCCTCCGTCTGCACCGGCATCTACGCCCTGGCGCGGACGGGTCTCCTGGACGGCCGTCATGTGACCACCCACTGGCGCTACAGCGCGGACGTCGCTCGCCAGTTTCCGGCGCTGCGGGTCGAACAGGACGCGATCTTCATCCGCGACGGGAAATTCTATACGTCGGCCGGCAGCACCGCCGGCATCGACCTGTGCCTCGCGCTCGTCGAGGAGGATCTCGGCCCCAAGGTCTCGCTGGCCGTCGCGCGCCAGCTCGTCGTCTATCTGAAGCGGCCTGGCGGACAGCTGCAGTATTCCGAGCCGCTGCGATTTCAGGTGAGCGCGAGCGACCGTCTCGCCGACCTGGCGGCGTGGATCCCGGCGCACCTGGGCGAGGATCTGCCGGTGGACCGGCTCGCCGAACAGGCCGGAATGAGCCGGCGACACCTTGCTCGCGTGTTCCGCGACGTCTTCGAGGCGAGCCCCGCCGACTTCGTCGAGGCGCTGCGGCTCGACGAAGCCTGCCGCCGCCTGCCGATGCACGGCCAAACCGTCGGCTCGATCGCCGCCTCGCTCGGCTTTCAGAGCGCGGACGCGTTTCGCCGGGCGTTCGAACGGCGGCTGGGCGTCAGTCCCACGGACTATCGACAGCGGTTCCAACCTGCCGGTTTCGCCGAGCTTACCCCTGCCCCCGCGCCGACCGGCGCGGGCCGCTGAGATGGAGTTGAAACCCTTGTTGCAGGCGACCAGGCATCCAGCCCGGCGCGGCCGGACGCCGCTCGCCGCTCGTCGCGGGCTTCGAAGGCTATGTCAGGCGGGAGCTGAAATACGCGGACCCTTCGCCCTATCTTCCGACCGTCTCCCGTCAGGTGGGTCCGATCTGGGATTGGAAACATCCCACATCGGACAATCCCGAGGCCGTCGGAACGGTCAGCGTCATGCCGGACCTGGCCGCTGCGATGAAGCTCAATCCCGCCCTGAGAGTGCTGGTCGCCGGCGGCTATTTCGACCTGGCGACGCCCTACTATTCAGCGGTCTATACGGCCCGCCACCTGCCGATTCCCGCCAGCCTGAACGGCAACGTCAGCTACTGTTTCTTCGCGGCGGGGCATATGGGTTACGTCAATCCGGACGCGCTCAAGCGCGTGCACGACTGCGTTGGCGCCTTCATCGACGGCGCGGGGCCGCCAGGCGGCTAGCTGCCTCCCCCGCCCGCTTCCCCGGTTACGACGACACCCCAAAGCGCCCGTTCCGGGCGGCGGCTGACCGCGCCGATCCGAAACCGGCTTGCTCATTGGTCGCCAGGCGCTTCCGCCGCAAATCTCCCCCGAACGGGTGAAGCGTCGCGGCGCAAGCTGGCGCTAGGGTCGTGCAGACAGCTTTTGGCTGAGGCGGTGTCTTCGCTCGCGCCCCGCGGCGTCGATCGCCGACCCGCTTCGACCGCGATATTCCAAAGACTCGATGTTTTCGCCAGGAGTTTCCGATGACCACCGTCTCCAGCGGCCATGTGCAATACGTGGACTCCGGCCAGGATATCAGCAGCACGACCGTCCTGAACGGCGGAGAGCAATATATCTACGCCGGCGGCAATGCTGATTTCTCCATAATTTCCGCCGGTGGCGACCTCATCAACTACGGGGTGACCGCCGACGCCGAGTTGAGCGGCTATGAAGGCGTGGGCAGCGGCGGCCAGGCGGGCGGCTCCGACGTCCTGAAAGGCGGCACGCTGCACCTCGATTCGGGCGCCTCGGGTGATGAGGACCTTATCTACTCCGGGGGGGTGGAGACCGTTTACGCCGGCGCGGTGGAGACCAATGGCGATATCGGTTCCGGGGGCGCCGAATATGTCTACGGCGTGACCACGGGGGCGCTGATGGGAGTCGGCGACTCCGTCGAGGTCGTCGAGAGCGGCGGCCTTGCGTCCGCGACGGGCATGTTCGGCGGTACTTTGTATGTCGAGGCCGGCGGCCAGATCGTCAGCGCCCAGGCCGCCCTCTCCGGGGCCGAAATCATCCTCTACAGCGGCGCCTTGGACTCGCACTCGGAAGTCAATGCCGGCGCGAGCGAATATGTCTTTTCGGGCGCCACCGCCAGCAAGACCCTGCTCGAGGGCTCCATCAGCGGCAGCACCGTCACTTACGCCTATCAATATGACGGTGACTTCGATGGCGCCAAGGGCGGACAGGCCGTATCGGCGTCCGTGGGCAGCGCCGCCGAGCAGTACGTGACGAGCGACGGCGTCGCCATCGGCACAACCGTCAGCGGCGCCTTTTCCTATCAGGGCGTTTTTGACGTCGCCTCGGCCTATTACACAGTGGTCAAAAGCGGGGGCAATCTGATCCTCGAGGATGGCGGCCTGGCGATCAGCGCCACCTTCTCCAGCGGCGGCGAGGAGACGATCTACGTCAGCGGCGTCGATTCCGGCGCCACGGTGAGCGTCGGCGCCAGCCAGTCCCTCGCGTCGGGCGGCTATGCTTACAGAGCCACGATCGACGGCGGCGCCCAGCACGTGGAAGCGGGCGGCGAGGTTAACCAGACGGATCTGGTTTACGGCAGTCAGACGGTTTCCAGCGGCGGTAACGCCTTTAACACCACCATCGGCAGCACGCCGGTCTACACGGTCTCCAGCGGCGTGGTCACCGTCGCCGATAGCTCCGGAACCGAGACCTTGCTGAGCGGCGCCTATGCCGCTGGATCGATCGTCTCCAGCGGGGGAACCCAGGTGGTCTCCGCGGGCGCCGAGAGCGTCAGCGCCACGGTCCTCAGCTATGGGGTGGCCGAAGTCTATGGATCGTCGCTGGACGCTTTGATCAGCGGCGGCGACCTGGCGGAAGGCGTTCTCTACGTCGAGGCTGGCGGCATCGCGACCTCGACCACCATCGACGTCGATGCGGCGCAGATCATCTCCAGCGGCGGCGTCGCGACCGGCACGACCGACAACGACGGCTATGAATACATCTATAGCGGGGGACTGGCCGAGAACACGGTGATCAACGCCGGCATCCAGTATGTCTATGGCTCGGCGACCGGCACGCTGGTCAAGGCCGACGGGGCCGAGGTGGTCTACGGCGGCGGCGTCGCCACCGGCGTGGTCGTATCGAACCTTGGCGCGGAAGAGGTTTTTACCGGCGGGTTGGATAGGGGCGCGACCATCTCCAGCGGCGGCACGCAGTATCTGGGCGTCGTCGGCGAGGGCAACGGGGGCGTCACCATCAGCACGACGGTGCTGGGCGGCGCGACGCAAATCGTCTCTCAAGGTGGTTTGGCCAGCGCGACCACGCTGACCGGCTATAGCTTCGAAGACGTCCAGACCGGCGGCGCCACCCTATCCACCCGGATCGACTCCGGCGCGTTCGAGCAGCTCTATTCAGGCGGGACGGCGACCGGAACGGTCATCTCCAACGGTGGCGAGGAGGTCGTCATAACCGGCGGCGTCGACAGCGCCGCGACGATCCTGAACGGCGGCGTCGAGGCGGTGCTGAGCGGCGGTCTGGCCAAGGGAACAACCATATCGGCGGGCGGGACCCAGAATGTGCTCAGCGGCGCCGCCGTAGACTCCGCGGTCGTTGCCGGGACGCAGACTCTGGCCTCGGGCGCGGTCGGATATGCGCTGACGGTGTCGGCCGGCGGGGTGGAGATGATCTCCTCCGGCGGGACGGCGATCGGGCTGACGGCGCTCGCCGGCGGCGAGGTGGACGACGACGGCGAGGTACGGATCGCCGGCGCCGGGACGCTGGACGGGACCCTCGTGGGGTCGGGGGCGATCATCCAGACCACGAGCGGGGATCTGGTGCTCAGCGGCTCGGGCGCGAGGTTCAGCGGCAAGGCGGCGATCGAGGGCGGCACGATCGAGTTGGCGACCTCCGGCGCACTCGGGACCGGTTATGTGCAGTTCGTCGAGCCGGCCACCGGCTCGGCGGTGCTGCAGATCGATGCCGCCGACGCCCCGGCGGCCGGCGGGACCTTCGCCAACACGATCGAGAACTTCAGCGGCGCCAACGAGGACATCGACCTTCGGAGCATCGCCTTCGTCGCCGGCGCGTCCGCTACCGTGAGCGGCTCGACCCTGGTGCTCACCGACGGCGGCAAGACCTACAAGTTCAAACTCGCCGGCAGCATCGCCGGCGCCTATCCGGTGGTCAGCGATGGCCATGGCGGCACGCTGATCGATCCGCATGTGGCCCGCTTCGCCCAGACCGCCGCGGCCTTCGCCCCGACGGAGGCGGCCAAGACGGCGCTGGTTTCCAGCACCTCGCCCATCGGCCAGACGCCCTTCCTGCACGCGGCCGCATCCGCCACGGTGGGGCGTCTCTGACGGCCCGGACGCCATCAGGGCTCAGCCGCCGTTCCTGGCGCGCATCTGATCGATAAGATTGCGGGATATCCGGCTATCGACCTTGCGCATGAATAGCGCTTTGGAGCTGACGATCTTCTCGAAGTCATTGATATCAAGCACCGCCGGCCGGCTCCCGTTCCTGAATCTCCAGTCCGTGTAGCGGCGGTTATTCTTGACGACACGCTCGCTGTAAGGCGAGTTCATGATAGCGGTCTGGAAAAAGAACTCCTCCGGAACATAGGCGAGGCGCAGCGCGGCCAGCCACTTTTCGCTGCGAGAGACCTTCAGGACGTGGCGGCAGACCTCGGCCGGCATCGAGGCCCACACCACGCCCTTGTAGAGGTCGCCAAGCGGGGTCTTCGGCTCTCTGGCGAGACCGAGCAGGCGTTGAAGGCGCGAAGACGCGGCGTCGAGCGGGCCATAGAGGCTCGGGATCGTCTCCAGAAAAAAGAACAGGTTGAACGTCGTATATTTCTCCCGCGTATAGCTGTTCATGGCGGCGGCGCCGGTCAGCGACATGTAAATCGAGCCATCGCAGGCTTGGTCAATTTCATCGAAGGTTTTTACCGGGTAGTCCTGGCCCGAAAGCACGTGAATATATTTCACGTCCGGACATTGAACGGCGCGATCCAGCAAATCCACGATCGCCAGCAGATGATTTCGGCCGCCCCAAGGGACCGAAAATTTGCGCTCCACATGGCATCCCGCGTCGCGCAAGGTCGCCATCTCGAACGCGCTGAAGCGGCTCTTTCTGTCGAGATGGATAAATACCTGACACGCATGGCGGCGCAGCCACGTGGCGAGACCAAACAAGGCTTCGAAGTCCTTGTAAGCCGTAATGACCATGCAATGCATCGGCGCCTAAATGACGCAATCGCCGGACGACATTCCAGCCTATAGTCACGGTTGGAACTGTCCGAGCCGGGTCGAACCCGATCGCTGGCCTCAGACCTTCGGCGTCTCGGCCAGCGCCTGCAGCATCTCGTTGGAGAACAGGCTGTTGGAAGTCTGCACGCCGAGGTCGCCGGCGCCGCCGGAGCTATCCGGGGTGCGCAGCAGCATGCCGATCAGCGCCTGCTCCTCCTGCATCTGCACGATGCGGCGGGCGGAGGCGAATTGGATCAGGCCCGGATCGGGCGCGCTCACGGGGGTGGTCGTCACCGGCGCCGTGACGGGGCCGCCGCGGTCGGTGGTGAGGGTGGCGTAGAGCTGGGAGACGCTCGCCGCCCGGCCGTCGTGATAGAAGACCGCCTTGTTGGGGCCGGCCGCGTCGGGAAACAACGCCACGGCGCTCGCGCCGGGTGAGGTGCGCATGCACTCGATCAGCTTGGCGGCGCCCTGCGGCCCCAGCATGTGGGCGGCGTAGATCTCGCCGGAGGTCGGCTCGCGACCGATCCGGCCGCGCAGGTACGCCGTGCACTCCGACGCCAGCTCGGCGCCCATATAGGCTGCGGCGTGCGGATCGAGCTTCAGGTCCATCACCGACGCCCGCGCCGCCGCGCCACCGGTGACGTGGTAGCGGCCGTTGGCGCCGCGCTGGATCATGTCGGCGTAGTTCGCATAGCCATATTTGGCGCCGTGCTGCTTGAGCATCGACAGCCAGGTCTGGTCGACGAACTGAAACAGGCCGGCGGCCGACGAGGTGCGGGCGTGGATGCCGGGATTGAAGCCGCTCTCGCGCCTGGCGGTGCGCATCAGGAAACCGAAGTCGACCCCGGTCGCATTGGCGGCGCGCTGGATCGCCTGCTCCACGACTCCCGAGATCGATTGCACGCTCATGGGCTCAGAGATGAAGATTCATGGTTAACCAGGCCCTAACCGGCCCTGCGGCGGAAGTGTTCACCGCAAGATCGGGAAGACTCGGCATTCCCCAAGCTTGGCGTTTGGGATTTTATAGATGACGTTGCGTCAACTCGGGGAGTCATAACCCCGCCAGGGAGAACGCCATGGTCATCCAACAGCCGCTCCAGCCGGCTCTCGTCCACGCCATCGTCGCGGCCAATCCCGACCGGCGACATCTGAAGCGGACGGCGAGCTTCGCCATCGCCGCCTCGATCGCCGCCCACATCGCCGTCGGCGTCTACATCTACGAGGCCAAGTACGCGCCGCCGCCGGCGCAGACAACCGATGCGCCGCTGCAGACCAGCTTCATCCCTTTTCAGGTGATCAAGCCGCCGACGCCGCCGAAGCCGACCCCACCGGTTCCGCACCCGCTGACGCCGCGACAGCCGCTGCTGCAGCCGCTCGCCGATGTGCAGACCGCGCCGTTGACGCCGCTGCCGCCGCCGAAGCTGATCACCACCGATCCGCCGCGAATCTTCACCCAGACGGTCGACCTGCCGCCGCCACCCCAGCCCACACCCAGCGTGATTACCTCGCCGGACTGGCTCACCCGGCCGGGCGCCGACGAATTCTCGCGCTACTACCCGCAGGCCGCCGAAACCCAGAACCTGTCGGGCGCGGTCACCCTCCTCTGCACCGTCGCCGCCAACGGTCAGGTGGGCGCTTGCCAGGTGGTGCAGGAGACGCCGAAAGGCGCCGGTTTCGGCGACGCGGCTCGCAAGCTCTCGGGCTTCTTCAAGATGAAGCCGCAGACCAAGGACGGGACGCCGGTGGGCGGGGCGAGCGTGCGGATCCCGATCCGCTTCACCCTGGCGCAGTAGCCAGGCGGCGAGGATCGAGGCGCGCGGCCGCCGCGCGCTTCGGACCGCCTTCGACCAGCTCCAGCACCGTCCGGGCGACCAGCGGCGCCAGCAGCCAGCCGTTGCGCCGCGCCCCGACCGCCAGGATGACACCGCGAGCGGCCGCCTCTCCCACCAGTGGCAGGCCGTCCGGAGTCGCGGCCCGCACCCCCGCCGCCGCCCGCCAGTCCAGCGGTCCGAGCGATCCCAGCAACGGCGCGGCGGCGTCCAATAGGCGCCGGACGACGGCCGGGTCGACGCCGGTGTCAGCAAACCCCGGCTCCATCGTCGCGCCGAGCACGGCCTCGCCGTCCGCGCGGCAGAGGTAGACGCCGCCGGCGCGGATCACCGGCGCGGCGGCGAAGACGCCGGCGGCGCGCAGGATATGGCCCTTGATCGGCGCCAGGACCTCCAGCTCCGGCGCGAGGGCCGCCAGATCCCGCGCCGCGCCGGTGGCCAGCACCAGCCGCGCGGCGGCGATGGACGGCGCGCCCTCGATGGCGACCTCGCGCCCGTCGAAACCGAGCACCCGGCCGGCGACGAAGCGCGCGCCGAACCGCGCGGCCGCGCGCCGCAACGCCGCCAGCGCCACGGCCGGGTCCAGCCGCCAGTCATCCGGCGTGAAGACGGCCCAGGCGGCGGCCGGAAGAAGCGCCATTTGCGATTCCGGCGCGATCAACCGCGCCTCGGCGCCCAACGCCCACAGACGCTCCGCCCAGGCCGAGACTTCGCCCTCGGTCCCGATCGCCAGCGCGCCGTCCCGCGCCAGCGGCAGGCCGATCTCGGCGGCGAGCGCGGGCCAGAGGTCGCGCGCCTCGGCGAGCAGCGCGTGGTGATCGGCCGAGGCGGCGTCGAACAGGGTCTCGAAGCCGGGCGCCAGCATCCCCGCGGCGACGCCGGATGCGTTGGCCCCCAGCGGCGCGGGATCGACCACCGTCACCTGGCGCCCGGCGCGCGCCAGCATGAAACCGACCGCGGAGCCGATCGCCCCAGCGCCCGCCACCACGATGTTCGTCCCGCCCGACATGGCGGGCGTTGCACCCGCTCAGGCGCGCCGGGTCAAGCGATCCGATAGCGGATCGGCAGCCGCTTGGGGCCGCCGACGAAGTTCCCCATCGCCAACTTCGGCTCGCCGGCCAGTTCCAGCGACTCGAGGCGCGGGATCAGTTCCTCCCAGAGTATCCGCATCTCCATCTTCGCCAGGTGCTGGCCGAGGCAGAGGTGCGCGCCATAGCCGAACGCCAGGTGCCGATTGGGATTGCGGTCGACGCGGAAGGCGTCCGGCGCCTCGAACACCTCCTCGTCGCGGTTGCCGGACGGATAGGCGAGCCAGAACCAGTCGCCCGCCTCGATCTTGCGGCCGCGCAGCTCGTAGGGCGCCGTGGCCGAGCGCATGAAGTGCTTCACCGGCGTCGTCCAGCGGATCGATTCGTCCACCAAGCCGGGGATCAGCGACGGATCCGCCTTCAGCTTGGCGAACGCACCCGGCGCCTCGCAGAGGCCCCAGATCGCGCCGGCCGTCGACGAGGAGGTGGTGTCGTGGCCGGCGGTGGCGACGATGACGTAGTAGCTCATCGCCTCGAAGTCGCTGATCGGCGCGCCGTCGATCTGACCATTGGCGATCACGGTGGCCAGATCGCCGCGCGGCTCGGCCTTGCGCGCGTCGGTGATACCTTTGAAATACATGAAGAAGTCGGCGATGACCGCCTGCAGCTCGGCCATCTGGTCGGAATTCTCGCCGGCTTGCGCGCCGGACCGGTTGAGGTCGGGGTCGGCGGCGCCGAACAGCTCCTGAGTCAGCCGCAGCATCCGCGGCTCATCCTCGCGCGGCACCCCCAGCACTTCCATGATCACCCTGAGCGGATAGGTCACGGCGATGTCGCTGGCGAAGTCGCATTCCCCGCCCAGCTCGATCATCTGGTCGACGTGCTCGCGGGCGATCTGGCGGATGCGGTCCTCCAGGTGGCGGATGTTCTGCGGCAGGAACCAGGACTGGGTCAGCAGCCGGTGTTTCGGGTGATCCGGCGCGTCCATCTGCACCAGGGTGCGGACCAGGTGGGGGCTGCCGCCGGTCATCTGGCGCACGCGCTTGTCCGCCTCGATGTTGGTGAAGGTGGTCGACTGCTCGCCGGAGCGGAACAGGTCGTTCTGACGCGAGATCTCCAGGATGTCGGCGTGCTTGCTCACGATCCAGAACGGGTTGACGCCCTCCAGTTCGGCGCGGCCGAGCGGATTGTTCGCCCGTAGCCAGGCGAAGGCGTCGTACACGCGCTTGCCGTCGGCATAGGCGGACGGGTCGATGACCGTGCGGGCGAACTCTTCGGGTAAGGTTGCGTTGTTCGCCATGGTGTTGCGCGAGGCTCGTGTGAGTTGTGACAGTCCGCAGAGGTGGAATGGCAGCCCCAGGGTCAGTCAAGCCCAAGGCGTCGGCGTCCCGGATAGGTAGATATTCAAGCGCCTGGCGCCGCCAACCTCTCAGAATCGTGAGGCGCCTGTCCCCACCGACCAAGTAACGCCACACAATTGACCCAGTTGAGCCGCTTTCGCTCGGCAGCGCTGCCTATAGACCGTGCAACTAGCGCGACGCGCGAGGTGTCTAGGCCATAGCGACGATGCGGCGTATGTTCGCGTGGCTTGTCGACACATCTAGCGTCACAACACGAATAGCGCTAGTCGAGGCGCAAGTTCAGCATGAGGAGATTCTAACCCATGGCCATGACGCGCCAAGGACCTGACCCAATTGACGTCGCGGTTGGCGCGCGCGTCCGGATTCGCCGTCGTTGGCTGGGCTTCAGCCAGACGCAACTGGCCAATGCCCTTGGGATCACCTTCCAGCAAGTTCAGAAGTACGAGCGCGGCTCCAACCGGGTCTCGGCGTCGATGCTGGTCAAGATCGCCGCCAAGTTGGAAACCACCGTCGCCGCCCTGGTGGGCGAAGACGGCCAGGCGCCGGTCGAAGCGATCATCTACGCCCAGCTCGCCACACCCGGCGCCACCGACCTGCTCGCCGCGTTCGCCCAGATTCCGGACGGGGAAGCCCGCCGGGCGCTGCTCACCATCGCCACCGGCCTGGTGCCCGCCCGCAAGACCCGCGCGGCCGCCTGAACCAATCGGCAGGGCCGGCAAATAGCCCGGCCCTAGCCGACCGCCGAGGCGAGCAGATCGAGCGCCGCCTTGGCGAAGGCTTCCATGTTCGCCGCGCGATCGGGGCTACCCGTCTCCAGCGTGAACGCCATCTCCGCCGGCCCCGCGATGGCGACGCAGGTGTGGCCGGCCGCATCGCCGTAGGGATTGCCGGTGGGGCCCGCCGCGCCGGTCTCGGAGAGGCCCCAGGTCGCGCCGTGAGTCTCGCGCACGGTCCGAGCCAGCAGCAGGGCGTAGGGTTCGCTCGACGAGCGCAGGCCGACGACGTCCTCGCGGCGCAGGCCCAGCAGACTCATCCGCGCCTTGCCGGTATAGACCACGGCCCCGCCGAGAAAATAGGCGGACGCCCCCGGCACCGCGAGCAAAGCCGCCGAGATCAGCCCACCGGACGAGGACTCGGCGACGGCGATCGTCTCGCCTTTCGCCTTCAGACGCTCGGCCAGGGCTTCGGCGATCGGCGACAGCACCTGCGACATCGTTTCATCTCCCATCTGGCGTTCCAGCCGGCGGGACGATAGTCAGGCGCGGACATGGCGGCCCGCCCCCTCCTCATCACCGCGCTGCTCATCCTCGGACTTAGCCTGTCGGCCTGCGGCCCGCAAAGGGCCGCGCGCCAGCCGTGCCCGGCCGGCGCGCGGTGCCTCGAATATGGGAACACCGCCGACCCGACCTCGCTCGACCCGCAGATCGCCACGGCGGTGAACGAGTCGGCGATCCTGCGCGAGTTGTTCGACGGGCTCTACACGGACGCCGACGACGGCACGCCGAAGCTCGGCGTAGCCCGGAGCGTCGAGACCAGTCCGGACGGCCTCGTCTGGACCTTCCACCTGCGGCCGGAGACATGGTCCGACGGCGTTCCGCTGACCGCGAACGATTTCGTCTTCGCCTATCAGCATATGCTGAACCCCACCACGGGCTCTTCCTACGCCTACCTGCTCTATGTGCTGAAGAACGGCGAGGCGGTGAATGACGGCAGGGCCCCGCTCAGCGCGGTGGGCGCCAAGGCGCTCGACGACGAGACGCTGCAGCTGACCCTGGAACACCCCGCGCCCTACCTTCCCTACATCTTGAAGCACCAGGCGGCCTATCCGATCCCGGAGCACCTGGTGCGCAAGTTTGGCCCCGCCTGGGTGAAGCCCGGCCGCATGGTCAGCAACGGACCCTACACGCTCGCGGAGTGGAGTCTCGGCGACCACATCCGGATCACCAAGAACCCGCGGTTCCAGGGCGCCGCCAAGGTCTGTTTCGACGACGTCGACTTCTTCCCGACCCAGGACCCCATCTCCGCGGAGCGGCGGGTGCTGCGCGGCGAGCTCGACCTCAACGCCAGCATCCAGTCCAATCGGGTGGCGAGCCTGCGGGCCGAGCCGACGAGCGCCCCGTTCGTGCACACCCACCCCTACCTCTCGCTCACCTACCTGATCTTCAACCGACGCGACGTGCCGCCGCTGAAGGATGTGCGCGTGCGCCAGGCGATCTCAATGGCGATCGACCGGCAGTTCATCACCGACAAGCTGCTCCGCGCCGGTCAGCTCCCGTCCACCGCGTTCGTTCCGCCCGGCGTCGCCAACTACGTCCCAGCCGGCCAGCCGCGACCGAAGCCCTACTGGGGCGGCTGGCCCCTCGCGCGCCGGCAGGCCGAGGCGCGCCGGCTGCTCGCCGCCGCCGGCTACGGGCCCAGACAGCCACTCAAGCTGGCGTTCAAGACCTTCACCACCCCCAGCAGCCTGCTGATCGCCGAGTCGCTGACGTCCGACCTCAAGGCTGTCGGCGTCGATATCTCGATCCGACAGGAAGACGGCATCGTCGCCCTGCAATCGTTCGAGATTCGCGACTTCCAGCTGGGCGCCGCAGGCTGGATCGCCGACTACGATGATCCGATGACCTATCTGGCGCTAATGCGCTCGGACACCGGCGCGCAGAACTACGGCGACTACAAGAACCCTGCCTACGACGCCCTGCTCGACAAGGCCGACAACGAGCCGGATGCGGTGGTGCGCGCCGGCTACATGGCGCGGGCGGAACAGATGATTCTGGACGACGCCGACGTCGCGCCGCTGATCGTCGGCGTGAACCTCAACCTGGTGAATCGCAACATCACCGGCTGGGTGGACAACGACACCGACATCCACCCGATCCGCGACCTGTGTCGCAATGACGCAGCGTCTGGCGGGACCAACAAGCCGCGCTGAGCGTTTCCCGTCACGCTTCGCTCACCACATTGAGCTAAGGCCAAGGTTGAGGGACCGGGGGCGAGAATGGCGGATTCCGCCGAGGCAATAACGCTCGAGGCGCTGGCCGCGTCGCCGGAAGTGGCGACGCGCCGCCATCCGCCCGCCGCGCTGGCCTTCGAGCCGGAGAGCTTCTTCCTAGGGCGCACCGAGGGCGCCGGCGTCGTCCGCGATCCGATCGGCCGCATCTCGCGCCGCTGCCACATCACCACCGAGGGCAGCTACAACGCCGTCCAGGGCGTGCTGCGCTTCGATGAGGTGTTCGCCTATGACGACGGCGAGGTCGATGTCTGGCGCTGGGTGATGCAGCCTGGACGCGAGGGCCGCTACGTCGCCGCCGAGATCAAGGCCGGCGCCGGGATCACCGGCGAGCGCCAGGGCGACGACTATGTGATCGCCTTCCGCCGGCCCGTGGGCCGCGCCACCGGGGCGTTCGCACCGAGCTTCCGCTCGCGCTTCACCCTGCTCAGCCCGGAGCTGGCGGTGAAGCGGGCGAACGTCAGCCTGTTCGGCGTCCCGCTCGGCGCGTTGATCGCCGTGCACCGCCGGATTCCGGCCTAAACGGCTCGATTCACTACGTTTTTCAGCGATCGGTTAAGCTTTCGGGCGGGATGCTCGCGGCCGGCGCCTCAGAGCGTCGCGCGAGGCCTCAAGATGGGCGCGTTCAGCGAATTCTTCGGATTCGACGGCCAGCTGGGCCGGCTGGGCTACCTCTGGCGGCTGATCGCCTCGACGGTGGCGCTGAGCCTGGTGCTGGTGGCGGGCGCGGTGATCCTGGCGCAGGCGATGCGGCCGCAGGGGCTCGCCGGCTTCGAGGCCTGGTATCGGATCCTGACCCTGACGATCGTGCTGCTGGGCCTGTGGGCGAGCTTCGCCCTCGCCAGCCGCCGCCTGCGCGACATGGGGTTCGAGCCGACCTATGTCGTGCCGCTCTTCGCCGCCCTGTGGGTGGTCGACGTGGTGCTGCTGGAGCCGCTGGGCTGGCTGCATCCGGAGGGCCTCGGCATGCTCCAGCACGCCTGGGCGATCTCCGAACTGCTGGTCTCGGCGACGCTGGCGCTGTGGCCGAGCGCGACCCGCCGCGAGTCCGCGCCGGCCGAGTACGCCCCCGCCCAGCCGACCTCCTACATGAACTGGCGCGAGAGCGCCTGAGCCGGTCTTGACCTTCGCCGCGTTCCCCCGCAACAGGGCCGCGCCATGAGCGACGATACGCCCCCCGAACTGCTCGACATGCGCCACTCCATCGACAACATCGATGCGGCGCTGATCCACCTGCTGGCCGAGCGCTTCAAGCAGACCCGCAAGGTCGGCGAGCTGAAGGCGCGCCAGGGACTGCCGGCCGCCGACCCGATGCGCGAAGCCCGGCAGATCGCCCGGCTGCGCTCGCTGGCGGTCACCGCCGACCTCGACCCGGAGTTCGCCGAGAAGTTCCTGGGTTTCCTGGTCAAGGAAGTCATCCGCCACCACGAGATCATCGCCGGCGGCGGCAAGGTCTAGGCGCGGCGGGCCCCTGCGGCGGCGCAAACAATCCGCCGAATCTCAACCCGCCCTACTCTTGCGCCTCGAAGAACTCGTCCGGGTCCTCGACCTCGACCAGCTTGCCGCGTCGGATCTCCAGGAAGCGCGTCGCCGCGGTGCGGGTGAAGTAGCGGTCGTGGGAGACGAACAGGCAGGCGACCTCGGCTTCGGCGAGTTGGGTCTCCAGATCTTCCTGGCCCTCGATGTCGAGGTGGTTGGTGGGCTCGTCGAGCAGGTAGAAGTTCGGTCGCTCGGACTTGAGCCGCAGGAACTTCAGCCGCGCCCGCTCGCCGTGGCTGAGCAGCGCGATCGGCTGCTCCATCCGCCGATGCGGAAACCCGGCCCGCACCAGCGCCTGGATCGCCTCGCGCTCGCCGATCCCGTCGACCTCGGCCAGGTATTCGATCAGGCTCGAGTCCAGCGGCAGGTCGGCCATCGCCTGGTCGAAGACGGCGAGCCGCGCGCCCGGATTGAACCGCACCTTGGCCTTGCCGTCATAGTGGGCGTCCTTGGCGGCGAAGGCGGCGGCCAGTTCGGTGAGCAGCGTCGACTTGCCGGCCCCGTTGATCCCCAGGAGCGCGATCCGGTCGCCGGCGCGCACCGCCAGGCGCTCGATGGCGAAGAGGGCGCGCTCGTCCGGCGCCTTGACGGTGACGCCCTCGACCCGCAGCGCCACCTTGGCCTCCATCTCGCCGTCGCCGAGTTCCAGCTTGCGGTCGCGGGCGACGTAGACCTTGGTCTTGGCCGCCTCCATCCGCTCGATCCGCCGCTCGACGATCTTCCGCTTCTTGTCGAACTCGTCGTTCTTCTGCGCCCAGACCTTGTAGCGGGCGCAGGTCTCCTCCAGCCGGCGGATCTCCTTTTCCTCCAGCGAGCGGCGGCGCGCGTCGGCCGTGTCCCGCTCCAGCAGCGACTGACGCGCCACCGAGAACGGCGTCTTGAAGGCGTGGGCGCCGTCGGCGCGCAGGAAGATGGTGCGGCTGGTGACGCGGTTGAGGAACTCGCGGTCGTGCGAGACGATCAGCATCGGCAGCTTGATCACCTCGGTCAGCCAGCGCTCCAGAGTGGCGATATTGGCCAGGTCGAGGTGGTTGGTGGGCTCGTCGAGCACCAGGATGTCGGGATCCTCGAGGATCGCCGCCGACGCCACCAGCACCAGCCGCTGCCAGCCGCCGGAGAGTGTCGCGAACGGGTTGTCGAGCAGGGCCGGGTCCATGCCGATCTCGTCGACCATCACGTCGATGCGCCAGTCCTCGCCCTCCGCGCCGCCCCGCGCCAGCGCCCGCTGCATCACCTCGCGGACACTGAGCGCGCCGAGGCCCGCCGGCGCCTCCTGCGGCACATAGCCGACCTTGGTGGAGCGCGAGCGGACCAGGTGGCCCTCGTCCAGCTCCAGCTCGCCGGCCAGGCACTTCAGCAGCGTCGACTTGCCGGCGCCGTTCTCGCCCACCAGCGCCGAGCGCGCGTCGTCGAGCAGGAACGAGACGTGCCGGAACACATAGCCCTTGTTGTAGGCGAAGCCGGCGTTCTCGACGCCCAGGACTGACCACCTGGCGGACATGGCCGGCTAAGGCGCGCGGCGGCGCCGGGTCGTCAAGCCTCGAACGTGGCGCTCATGGCCACGGCGCCGTCGCATCGCACGGCGAGGACGGTGTTCGGCTCGGTGTCGGCGCGCAGCCGCACCGGCTGGCCGACGAAGAGCGGCGCCTGGGCGCGGAAGCTGAAGGTCTTCAGCGGCGCGCCGGCGGTGCGGGTCGCCAGGTCGAACAGCTTCGAGGCCGTGAACGGGCCGTGGACGACGAGATCCGGGTAGCCCTCTTCCTCTCGTGCATAGGCCTGGTCGTAGTGGATGCGGTGGCCGTTGTAGGTGGCGGCGGAGTAGCGGAAGAGGTCGATGGTGTTCGGCGCCCAAAGCTCCCCTGCCCCGCCGCCGGTGTCGGCCACAGGCGGCGTCGCGGCCCAGGCGTCGCGGTAGGCGATGGTCTGGGTCTCGGTGAGCTTGGGCTGGCCGCCCTGGGTCAGTTCGCGCGCGACGTCCATCAGGATCAGCTCGCCGGAGCGGCCGGAGCGGCGGCGGAGGTCGGTGATGGTCGAGGTCAGTTCGGCGGCTTCACCAACCGCCAGCGGCGCGTGGAAGCCGAGCGTCGACGACGCGAACATCCGCCGCGGCAGCGCGATCGGCGGCAGGAAGATCCCGCGCCGTGGATGGCCGTCGGGACCGAGTTGGGCCGGTTCCACGGCGTCGTTGAAATAGGCCCAGTGGCCGAGCGGCGGGAACCTGGCCTCGACATCGAGGTCCGCGCCCATGGCGGCGGCGTAGCGGCGCGCGATCTCGGGATCGAGGGTCGCGGTCTGGGTGCGGACGCGGCCGATCCAGGCTTCGATATCGTCGCTCATCGAGTCCCCCTCACGCCACCAACCCTTCATCATGCAGCCGGCCGATCTCGCCGCTGGACATGCCCAGCAGCTCCGCCAGCACCTCGTCGGTGTTCGCCCCCAGCCTCGGCGCTGGCGCCGGCGCGCCGCGGGGTTCGCCGGCGAGGGTCGCGGCGGGGCCGGCGACGGGGTAGTCGAGGCCGCTGGGCTGGGCGGCGCGGCCGAACACCGGATTGGCGGCGAACAGGCTGTCGTCCTTCGCCGCCTGCGCCAAGGTGCGGTACTCCGACCAGCAGACGCCCTCGGCCTCGAACGCCGGCGCCAGCTCCTCGGCGGTGCGCGTGGCGAACGCCGCCTCGAACATCGGATAGAGCCGCGCGCCGTGCTGGTAGCGCACCGCCTCGTGGGCGACGAACGAGACCCCGAGCTCGGCCTCCAGCGCGGCGACCGGCGCTTCCAGATCCAGCGTCTTCACCAGCGCCCGCCATTGCCGCGGCGTGATCGCCACCACCATCAGCCGGCGGCCGTCACTGATGACGAAATCGCGGCCGAAGGCGCCGAAGAGGTCGTTGCCCTGGCGCGGCCGGTCGGCGCCGGCCTGCAGCACCTCGGCCAGCAGGCCGAAATTGGCCAGTGAGGTGGCGGCGATGTCGGAGAGCGGGATGCGAATCTCGCGCCCACCCGCGCCGCCGCGCCGCGCCCGCTCGGCCGAGACCAGCGACAGCGCCGCATAGGCGCCGGTGATGAAATCCCAGGCCGGGAACGTGTGGTTGACCGGGCGCGGGTCGTCCGGAAAGCCGGTCATCCAGGGCACCCCCACCGAAGCGTTAATCGTGTAGTCGAGCGCCGGACGCCCGTCGGCCCAGCCCATCACCCGCACGCAGATGACGTCGTCCCGCAGCGCCTTCAGCCGGTCGTAGGCGAAGAAGCCGCCCACCGGGAAGTTGGTGACGAAGAGGCCGCGGTCCTCGCCCGGCGCGGCGGCCAGGCGCTGGGCGATCTCGCGCCCCTCGGGGCGGGCCAGGTCGATCACCACCGACTTCTTGGCCTTGTTCAGCCCCTCCCAGTAGAGGCTCTCGCCATTCGGCGCGAGCGGCCAGCGGCGGAAATCCGGGCCGCCGCCGATCTGGTCGATGCGGATCACCTCGGCGCCGAACTGAGCCAGATAGAGGCCGCAGGTCGGCCCGGCGATGAACGCCGCCGCCTCGACGACGGTGAGGCCCTTGAGGAGATCGTACATGCGCCGTCCGGGTTTCCGCGTTTTGCGGTTCTACTAGCCCAGAATCCACAAACGTCCTTCTCCCCTTGCGGGAGAAGGTGGCGCCGAAGGCGTCGGATGAGGGGTATTCGCTCGAAATCGACGGTTGGCGGACGGCGCCACTCACCAGCGCGCCGTGCCGATACCCCTCATCCGACCCGCTTCGCGGGCCACCTTCTCCCGCAAGGGGAGAAGGAAGGCCGCCACTTGCTTTCCGAAACGGAACCACCTCGACAAGCCGCGATGTCCGCCCCAGAAGGGAGGGGCTTTCCTATCATTCTCGAGGGATTTTCATAACGATGGACCGTGTTCTCCCGGAGCCGACGCCGGAGACCCAGCATTTCTGGGACGGCTGCAAGGAAGGCGAACTTCGCCTGCAGCGCTGCGTCGAATGCTCCAAAAGCTACTTCCCGCCCCGCCCGTTCTGCCCCAAGTGCGGCTCGCGCAAGGTCGAGGTCTACAAGGCCTCGGGCAAGGCCAAACTCTGGAGCTATGTGATCAACCACCGCCCCCGCCCCGACCTCGGGACCGAGCCGCACTCGATCGCCGTGGTGATGCTGGACGAGGGGCCGCAGATGATGACCAACATCGTCGAATGCCCCCAGACGCCAGAGGCGCTGGTGCTCGACATGCCGGTGGAAGTCACCTTCCAGGACTTCGGCAAGATCACCCTGCCCTTCTTCAAGCCGGCGGGAGCGTAATCGCCATGAAGCAAAAGACCGTCGCGGCCGTCGGGGCCGCCGAAACCACTGAAATGGGCAAGATCCCCAACATGTCGGTGATCCAGCTGCACGCGGACGCCGCGCTCAACGCCATGGCCGACTGCGGCCTGAAGCCGTCGGATATCGACGGCGTCGCCACCGCCGGGATCAGCCCGACGGAGTTGGCCTACTACCTCGGCATCACGCCCACCTACGCCGACGGCACCAGCGTCGGCGGCTGCTCGTTCATGCTGCACGTCCGCCACGCGGCGGCGGCGATCAATGAGGGCCTGGCCAAGACCATCCTGATCACCCACGGCGAAAGCGGGCGCTCGCGCGTCGGCGCCGGCGGCTTCCGGGGCGGCGGCGGCACGTCCAGCCTGCCGGGCCAGTTCGAGGCCCCTTACGGGCCGGTCGGACCGCCGTCGATGTTCACCATCCCGGTTCTCCGCTACCTGAAAGTGCGCGGCTACACGGTCGAGGACCTGGCAAACGTCGCGGTGATCCAGCGCGAATGGGCGGCGCTCAATCCGCGCGCCAGCATGAAGGACCCGATCTCGGTCGCCGATGTGCTGAACGCCCGGATGATCGCCTATCCGTTCACCCTGCTCATGTGCTGCCTGGTCACCGACGGCGGCGGCGCGATCATCCTGACCAGCGCCGAACGGGCCAAGGACTTCCCGCAAAAGCCGGTCTACATCCTGGGCACGGGCGAGAGCGTCGAGACGCCGATGGTCAGCCAGATGGAGGATTTCACCTCCTCCAAGGCCTTCCGCGTCTCCGGCAAGAAGGCGTTCGAGGAAGCCGGCATCAAGCACGGCGACGTCGATCACCTGATGATCTACGACGCCTTCGCCCACCTGCCGCTCTATGGCCTGGAAGACCTCGGTTTCTGCAGGCCGGGCGAAGCGGCGGGCTTCATCAACGATCGCAACACCGCGATCGGTGGGAAGCTGCCGCTGAACACTAATGGCGGCGGGCTCTCCTACATGCACTCGGGCATGTACGGCATGTACGCCATGCAGGAGAGCATCCGGCAGCTGCGCGGCATCGCCCCGGCCCAGGTGCCGGACGCGAAGATCTCGATCAGCCACGGCGTCGGCGGCATGTTCGGCGCGTCGGGAACGATCGTCTGGTCGAACGAGGCGCCGTAAGCCGGCGGTGGGGCCCTAACCCCTCACCCTCCCAATCGCTCCGCGATCGGGCCCCTCCCTCTCCCTACGGGAGAGGTGAATAGAAGCAATAGCTTACCTCTCCCAAAGGGAGAGGGAGGGGCCCGCGCCGCAGGCGTGGGAAGGTGAGGGGTTTCGAACCCAACCGAGAGTCCTCAAGACCTTCGCCTCAGCAGCCGTTCAGCGCCTGGATGCTGGCGATCAGCGTCTGGCCGCCAATCTGCGTCGTGCGCACATTGGCCGCGCCGTCGCACGCCCGGCCACCGGCGTAGACGAAGGTGTAGCGCACGAACACCGTGTTCGGCCCCGTCACGCTCGCGGTTTGGAGCTGCAGGGGCTGCGCCATGCGGCCATAGAAGTTGCTGAGCGCGGCGGGGCCGAAGCTGCCGGCCCGCTTCTGCGGGATCACGAGACTGGACGCGGTCGCGCCGTCACCCTGGCCGAGCGCGGCGTAGAAGCCCTGCACCACGCTCAGCGGCGACGCGCCGGAGGATTGCGAGCTCGGCGGCGCGTAGGACGCCGGCTGCGGGGTCGCGGCCGGAGCGGCCGGCCCGGCGGCGGAGGTCGTTGCCGCGGCGGCGCTGTCGGCCTCGAACTGCTGCACGATCAGCGGCGTCAGATCGCGTGTGTCGGCGCTCAGCCGCGCGGCCAGGAAGGCCAGGTCCGGCGTCGTTCCGGTGAGCACGGCGACCCCGTCGATGGGATCGTTGCTCGGCGTCAGCGATGTGACGCTCGTGCCGAGCCCCTGGTCGCCAGCGGGCGTCTCGTACTCGACCGCCGTGCCGCTCTTGGTGGTGATCTTGTCGGTGGCGACCGGGCCTTGCGGGAATGAACTGGCCGGCTCGACCCCTTCGCCGGTCACGGACTGAACGAAGGCCTGGTGCGACGGGAACACCCGCGCGATCACCTGCGCCACCTGGAAGCGGCCGGAGGTGTCGCCCGCCAGCCAGGAGACCTGGATCGCCGGCCCGGCGCCCGCGGCCCAGCTGGTCGCTTCCACGTCACTGGCCTGGATCGGGGCCGGCGACAGATAGAGCGTCGCCCCGTTGGAGCCGCTAAGCCCGAAGCAGGACCAGCCGCGCGGCGCCAGCACCCCGTTGGGCGCCCCGATGCTGTAGTAGGCGAGCCGGGCGGCGGCCGCGGCGCTCATCAGCACATTCTTCGGCGACCCGCTCGGCGCCGGCGAGGGTCCCGTCTGGCCGTCCTGCGCGCAACCGACGAACGGAACCGTGCCGGCCACCGCCGCCGTCGACACTGTGGTGACGCTGCTGGTGGTGGTCGTGGTTGTCGTGTTGGTCGCGGTCTTGCCGCAGCCGGCCGCGAGGCCGGCGATCAGCACCAGCGCGATGCCCGAGAATGTCCTGCGCATGCGTGCTCCCGCCGCGATCCAGCAGGCACAATGGGTCCCGCGGCGCCAGACGGTCAATGCGCTCAGAATTGCGAGGGGTCGCCGGCATTGGAAGCTGGCGGGTTTGGGAGTACCGCTGGCGTCGGGACGTCAGTCGAAGGGCTGGATCAGGAGAATGGGCCACATGCGTGCAGGATTGATCGGTTTGGCGGCGAGCGCCGTCCTCTTCGCCGCCGGCGCCGCCAGCGCGGCGACGCTTCACTTCGCCACGACGCTCAGGGGCCCGGGCGAGGTTCCGCCGAACACGACGACCGGAACCGGAGAGGTGTCCGCCACGCTCGATACGGCGACCAAGAGCTTCAGCTACAAGGTCACCTATTCCGGCCTCACCGGGCCCGCGACCATGGCCCACTTCCACGGACCGGCGGCGCCCGGCGTGAACGCCCCGCCGGTCGTGCCGGTGCCGACATCCGCCCTGGCCAATCCGATGGTCGGCTCGGCGACGCTGGACGACGGCCAGATCGCCGACCTCGAGGCCGGCAAGTGGTACTTCAACATCCACACCGCCGCCCATCCCGGCGGCGAGGTGCGCGGACAGTTGCACGCCGCGAAGTAGCCTCGACGCTAGACCACCCCGGTCGCGATCAGGCTCTTGGCGCAGTCGAGCGCGGTGACTTCGGCCGAACGCGGGGTCCAGCCGAGCATCTTCTGCGCCTTGGCCGAGGTGAAGTCGTGCTTCTTGCCGAGGCCGCCGGCCACCGAGCCGATGTCCGCATCGAAGAGGCCGGCGAGGCGGAGCACGAAGTCGGGGACCTTGCGGGTGGGGACCTTCGCGCCGTCGGCGCCGAGCTTCGCCTTCAGCAGCACCGCCAGATCGGCCATCCAGGCCCACTCGCCGGCGGCGATGAAGCGCTGGCCGGCGGCCTGCGGCGCCGTCATCGCCTTCAGGTGCAGGTCGGCGACGTCGCGCACGTCGACGAGGTTGAAGCCCAGGCGCGGCAGGCCGGGCATGCGGCCGCTCACCAGTCGCTCGATCACCTGGATCGACTCAGAGAAATCGTCGCCGAGCACCGGCCCCAGCACCAGGGCGGGATTGACGGTGGCGAGCGTGGTGGCGCCGCCGCCGGCCGCGCCGATCAGCTCCCACGCGGCCTTTTCCGCCAGGGTCTTGGATTGGGCGTAGGCGCTGACCTTGGGATCGGAGAGATCGGTCCACTGGGTCTCGTCGCTGAGGGTCTCCGCGGCGTCGGATCGCTTGGACGTGGCGGCCACGGACGAGGTCAGCACCACCCGCTTGACGCCGGCCTTGATCCCCGCGCCAACGGCCCGCCGCGCGCCCTCGCGGGCCGGCTTGATCAGGACGTCGGGGTCCTTCGGCTGGGCGGCGGCGATCGGCGAGGCGACGTGGAGGACATAGTCGCAGCCCTCGGTGGCGGCGTCCCAGCCGTCGTCGGAGAGCAGGTCCAGGGCGTGGAAGCTGAGCCGGTCGCCGGCATCGACCACCTTGGCGAACCTGGCCCTCACTTCGGCCTCGCGCGACAGGCTCCGCACCGAGGTGCGCACCCGATAGCCCGCTTCCAGCGCGGCGATCGCGCACCAGCCGCCGATGTAGCCCGAGCCGCCGGTGACCAGCACCGTTTCGTTGTCGCTCGCCATTCGTGATCCCCAGTCGATGTTGACAGTGCTCAGATAGGCGAGCTTGGCCGGAAAGGAAGAGGCGGACCCGAGGTCAATCTCGCTTTCGGCCGCCGTCGGACCTAAGCCGGAGAAAACCGTCTCCGGGAGGCCACACCGCCATGATCACCCTCTATGACCACCCGCTCTCGCCCTACGCCCAGAAGGTGCGGATCGCGCTGCGCGAGAAGGGGCTCGAGTTCAAGCTCGCCCTGCCCGGCGGCCTGGGCGCTGGCGGCGCGGCGGGCGAGTTCGCCGCGGCCAACCCGCGCGCCGAGGTGCCGGTGCTGATCGACGGCGAGGCGCGCATCTTCGATTCCACCATCATCCTCGAATATCTGGAGGACGCGCATCCCACCCCGACGATGCTGCCCGCCGGCGCCGCCGACCGAGCGCGGGTGCGGATGATCGAGGACGTGATGGACACCCATTACGAGGCGATCAACTGGGCCATGGGCGAGATCAACTGGTTCCGCCGGGCCGAGGGCGAGGCCGCCGAGGCGCTGAAGGCCACGGCCGCGCGCCAGACCCAGGGCTTCCTCGCCTGGCTGGAGCGCCAACTCGGGGATCGCGAATGGTTCAACGGCGCGGCGTTCGGCTGGGGCGACCTTTCGGTGGTCCCCTACGTCGCATCCTCGGCCGCCATGGGCTTTCGCGCCCCAGCCGGCAGCGCGGTGGCGGCTTGGCTGACGCGGGTGCTCGCCCGTCCTTCGGTGGCCGAAACGGTCGGCGAAGCGCGCGGCTTCAGCACCGCGGGCTCGGGCGTCGCCGAGGCGGTGGCCGCGGGCCTGTTCAAACGCGAATACCGCGACCACCGGCTGGAATGGATGATGAAGTCCGGCGGCGTGGAGATCGTGCTGAAGGGGCTGGAAGCGGGGAATATCCGCTTCACCGGGGATTTCGGCTGAGCTTGGCCAGCCGGCTCGTCGGCCGATGAGCTCCACGAACGATCGGGGCGGCCTGCGGCACACGCTGCGGCAGCGCCATATGACCATGATCGCCCTGGGCGGGGTCATTGGCGCGGGCCTCTTCGTGGGCAGCCGCGTGGTCATTCAGGCCGCCGGACCGGCCGCCGTGGTCTCGTTCCTGATCACCGGCGGCCTCGTCATCCTGGTGATGCGGATGCTGGGCGAGATGGCGGCGGCGGCGCCGACCTCGGGGTCCTTCTACGAATACGCCCGCACCGCGCTGGGCCCGTTCGCCGGTTTCCTCACCGGCTGGATGTACTGGTATTTCTGGGTGATCGTCGTCGCGATGGAGGCCATCGCCGGGGCGGACCTGATCCGCTTCTGGCTTCCCGGCGCGCCGCAATGGCTGCTGACCGCGCTGCTGCTGGGCGCGATGACGCTCAGCAATCTCGTCTCGGTGCGGGCCTACGGCGAGTTCGAGTTCTGGCTCGCGTCGATCAAGGTCGCCGCCATCGGTGTGTTCCTGATCGTCGGGGCCTGCTTCGTCGCCGGCCTGTGGCCAGGGCTGACGCCGCATGTCGCCAACCTGACCGCGCACGGCGGCTTCATGCCCAACGGGATCCTGCCGGTGCTGACCGGCGCGGTGGCGGCCACCGGGTTCTACTTCGGCGCCGAGATCGTGACGGTCGCCGCGGCCGAGGCGCGCGAACCGGCGATCGCCGTCGCCAGGGCGACGAATTCGGTGATCGGCCGCGTGCTGCTGTTCTACGTCGGTTCGATCATATTGGTGGTCTCGATCGTGCCGTGGAATTCGCCCGCCATCATGACACCCTATGTCAGCGCGCTGCGCGTCATGGGGCTCCCCGCCGCCGCCCAGGTGATGAACGCGGTGATCCTGACGGCGGTGCTCTCGGCGCTCAATTCCGGGCTCTACGCCTCGTCGCGAATCCTGTTTGCTCTCACCCGCAATGGCGACGCGCCGGCCGGGCTGGCGAAGATCAACGCGCGCGGCGTGCCGACCCGCGCCATCCTTGCGGGCACGGTCGTCGGCTGCGCGGCAGTGGCGATGTCCTACGTCTCGCCGGGCGTCGTGTTCGCGTTCCTGGTCAATTCGTACGGAACCGTCGCGCTCTTCGTCTACCTCGCCATCGCCTTCTCGGAGCTGCGCCTGCGCCGGCGGCTCGAACGCGACGCGCCGGACAAGCTGGTCGTGCGGATGTGGGCGTTTCCCTTCCTCACCTACGTCGCCATCGTCGGGATGCTGGGGATACTCGCCGCGATGGCGTTCATCCCGGATCAGCGGGCGCCGCTGGCGATGGGGGTCGCCAGCGTGGCGGCGCTGGCCCTCGTCTACGCGCTGCGCCGCTGGTTTAGCGTCGCGAACAGCCGCTGATCCTCACCTCACGGCACGCTTGCATGCCGCTCCGGCAGGGGCGCAAATCGGAAAAACCCCGGGAGGATCCGATGCCGAGAGCCAGGAACGGCGCGGTCGAGATCGAATACGAGACGTTCGGCGATCCGGCGCACGAAGCCGTGCTGCTGATCAACGGGCTGGGCTCGCAGATGACGCGCTGGCCGGAGCCGTTCTGCGCCCTGCTGGTCGCCAAGGGGCTCTATCCGATCCGGTTCGACAACCGCGACACCGGGCTTTCCACCTGGTGCGAGGGCCAGGACTACACCGTCGACGACATGGCCGCCGACGGCGCGGCGGTGCTGGACGCGGCGGGCAAGGCCAAGGCGCACATCGTCGGCGTCTCGATGGGCGGCATGATCGCCCAGCTGTTCGCCGCCAACTATCCGGCCAGGACGCTGTCGCTGATCTCGATCATGTCCAACACCGGCAACCCCAACCTGCCGCCGCCGAACGTCGCCCTGCTCAACACCCGCCCGCTCGATCCCGCCCACCCGAACTTCATCGCCGACACGGTGGCCCGCGCCGAGGCGATCGGCAGCCCCGCCTATCCCTGGCCGCCGGGCGCGCTGGCGGCGCGCGCCAAGGCGGAGGCCGAGCGCGCTTTCAATCCGCCCGGCGTGCAGCGCCAGATGGCGGCGGTGCGCGCCTCCGGTGACCGGCGCGAGAAGCTGGCGATGATCACGGCGCCCGCCATGGTGCTGCACGGCGAGGCCGATCCGCTGGTGCCGGTGATCGGCGGCCGCGACACGGCGGCCAACATCCCCGGCGCCGAGCTGCGCACCATCCCCGGCATGGGCCACGATCTGCCGCCGGCGCTCTACGACATTTTCATCCAGACCATTTGGCGCGCCATCGAGCGCGCCCGCGCCGCCGCTCCCGTCGGCGCCTGAAAGGATCCCACCATGGCCGACGCCACGCTGATCACCCGCCTTGAGCCCCAGGACGAGTACACCCACACGCCCGACGCGGCGTCGAACTACAATGAAAGCATGTACTTCAACGTCTTCGACCCGAAGACCAAGGTCGGCGGCTGGTTCCGGCTCGGCAACCGGCCGAACGAGGGCTACGCCGAGATGAGCGTCTGCGTCTATCTGCCGGGCGGGCGCGTCGGCTTCATGTTCGGCCGCCCCAAGATCGCCGGCAACGCCGAGATGAACGCCGGCGGGCTGAAGATCGAGGTGGTCGAGCCGTTCAAGCGGCTGCGGCTGACGTATGAGGGCAAGGTGTGCCTGATGGGCCGGCCGTTCGACATGGCCCATCCGTCGAAGGCGTTCCGCGAAAATCCACAGGTCGATTGCAGGATCGAGCTCGACTACGAAGGCGTCAGCCCGATGTTCGGCGGCGAGACGGTGCGCGCTGATGGCAAACCCCGCGACATCGATCCGGAGAAGTCGTTCGCCAAGGCCCACTACGAGCAGCACGTGGCGGCGCGTGGCCGTTTCACCGTGGGCGACGAAAGCTTCGAGATCGACGGCTTCGGCCTGCGCGACAAGTCCTGGGGGCCCCGCTACTGGTCCGCGATCAACTGGTATCGCTGGTGCCCGATGAACTTCGGCCGCGATTTCGGCATGATGCTCTCGATCGTCACCGGCGACGACGGCCAGCCGCGCGAAGGCGGCATGGTGTTCGTCGATGGCGCCTACGACCTGATCTCCGAGTGCAAGATCGACACCGACTGGGACGAGCACGGCTACCAGACCGGCCTCAGGGCCCAGGTGAAGACACGCGGCGGCCGGTCCTACGCCGTCGAGGGCAAGGTGCTGTCGCTGATCCCCTTGCGCAACCGCCGCGCCACGCCGGACGGCAAGGAGCTCAACACCCGCATCACCGAGGGCATGACCGAGTATCGCTGCGACGGAAAGGTGGGCTATGGGCTCTCCGAATACCTTGACCAGATCGTGGACGGGCGGCCGAGCGGCATGGGAGCGTAAGCGTGGCGGAAGCGTTCAAGACCTATCAGTGCGGCACCTGCGGCTTCATCTACGACGAGGCCGAGGGCCTGCCCGACGAAGGCTTCCCGCCCGGCACCCGCTGGGCCGACATCCCCGACGACTGGCACTGCCCCGACTGCAGCATGGCCAAGGCGCAGTTCGACATGGTGGAGCTGTAGGGCTTTGGACCCGGCGGTGGGTTGGGTAGCCCCTCACCCTCCCAACCGCTTCGCGGTCGGCCCCCTCCCTCTCCCTGCGGGAGAGGTGAATAGAAGCAAGAACTTACCTCTCCCAAAGGGAGAGGGAGGGGCCCGCGCCGTAGGCGTGGGAAGGTGAGGGGCTTCGGACCTCGGTCTAGAGTCCACGCGACCTAAGCGCGTGGACACCCCCCTCGCCGAGCCGCTGCGCTCTGTCCTCGCCGACATGCCGATCCGCCCGGTCCCATTCGTCGCCGAAATCTCGCTGCATCTGGCCCATCCGGGCAGCGGCCTGCGGCGGCTGGCCGAGGCGTGGGGCGATGACGACCCGCCCCCGCCCTACTGGGCCTGGGTCTGGGGCGGCGGCGCGGCGCTGGCGCGGTATGTCCTCGACAATCCGGGATGCGTCGCGGGACGCCGGGTGCTCGACCTCGGCGCCGGGTCCGGGATCGTCGGCGTCGCCGCCGCGAAGGCCGGCGCGCGGACGGTGATCGTCTCGGAGATCGATCCAGACGGCCGCGCGGTGCTGGCGCTCAACGCCGCCGCCAACGGCGTCGCCTTCGAGGCGATCGTCGGCGACCTCACGGCCGGATCGCCGCCCGCCGTCGACTTGGTGCTGGTCGGCGACCTCTTCTACGCGGCGGACGTGGCGGCGCGGACGGCGGCCTTCCTGGACCGCTGCCTGGCGGCCGGGACCCCGGCGCTGATCGGCGATCCGCACCGCGCCTGGCTGCCCCGCGAACGGCTGCGCAAGCTCGCCGACTACGCCGCGCCGGACTTCGGCGACGCGGCGCAGGCAACGCCCACGGACTGCGCGGTCTTCGCCTTCGAGGCGCGCTGATTTCGCCTTTCAGGCGCGGGGGCATTGTATTCAAAAGACTTGTTCGGCGCGTCGGCACGGAACTGGCAGACGAAACGCCAAATCGTGCCAAGCCGGATCACTTCGGCGGCGCCGAGGGGAATAGAACAGATGCCGATCACGCCTTTCAAGCTCGATGACAGCGAGCACTTCGCCCAGAAAATGCTGCGGCTGCGCCAGGAATCCCAGGCCAACGCCCGCGAACACACTGCCGCCTTCATCAACGCCCTCACGCAACTGGAAGCGCTCGCCGCCGCCATCGCCGACGGCGGCGAGGCCTATTCGGTCGGCGTTCGCGAGACCGCCCGCACCCTAGCGCCGGAACTCGAGGGCGCGCGCCTCAACGTCACCTCGATTCTCGCCCGCGCGGCCTGAAGACCCAAGACTTCGCGCTTGCCGTCCCCAACGTCCGCCGCGCAACGTGGCGCGGAAACGGGAGGACGGACCGATGAACGATCGCGTCACGATCACCATCACGGACGGCGTCGCCGACGTGCGCATGGTGCGGACGGACAAGATGAACGCGCTCGACAACGCCATGTTCGAGGCGCTGGTCGCGGCCGGAGAACGGCTGAAGACCGAGCCCGGCGTGCGCGCCGTCGTGCTCTCCGGCGAAGGCCGCGCCTTCTGCGCCGGGCTCGACATGGGAAATTTTGGACAAATGGCCGAGGGGCCGCGCGGCCGCTCGACCACCGTCGCCGGCGACGAGGGCCTCGGCGCCCGCACCCACGGCCCCGCCAACCGCGCCCAAAACGCCGCCGGGGTCTGGCGCGACGTGCCGGTCCCGGTGATCGCGGCGGTGCACGGCGTGGCGTTCGGCGGCGGCTTCCAGGTCGCGCTGGGGCCGGACCTGCGCTACGTGACGCCCGACGCGCGGCTCTGCGTGATGGAGATCAAGTGGGGCCTGGTGCCTGACATGGCCGGCACCCAGCTGATGCGCCACCTCGCCCGCGAGGACATCGTTCGCGAGCTCACCTACACCGGCCGCATCTTTTCCGGCGAGGAAGCCTTCCAGTACGGCTTCGCCACCCGCGTCTGCGCCGATCCCTACGCCGAGGCCCTGGCGACGGCCCGCGAGATCGCCGCCAAGAACCCCGACGCCATCCGCGCCGCCAAGCGCATCCTCAACGACGCCGTGCTCACCGACCCGAAGACCGGCCTCACCCAGGAGTCGGTCGAGCAAGGCCATCTGATCGGCTCGCCGAATCAGGTCGAGGCGGTGATGGCCAATTTGCAGAAACGCGCGCCGGCGTTTGTTGACCCGGCGTAGCGCCGCGCTGGGCGGCTCATAAATGCCCCGCGCCGCCTGAACCAATCGAATGGGCGAACGGCGTCGGGCCGCTGGGCGCCGTGCTGGAGACCAGCCCTGTCCGCGCGGCCTCCGACGGCGCAAACGCCGCGGCGGTGTGGGCGAAGGCGACCACCTTCGGATCGATCAGCGTCCCGCCGTGCCCGTCGCTTAGCACCGGATAGGCGCTGGCTGTGCTGCCGGCGATGTTGAAGGTGTAGGTCTTGCCGCCGTCGCTCAGCACCAGGGTCGAGCCCACCACCGCGGCGCTCGCGCCGGCGACGAAGGCGATGCTCCTGAGGTCGATGTCCTCGTTGGCGCCGCTGAAGTTCGAGATCGTATTCGCGAACGTCCCGCCTGCCGCCGGCGCGTCGGCCGCATCGATCTGCAGCACCGCCGAGCCGGTCGCCGGCTCGACGAACGTCACGCTCCCGGTCCCGAGCGCGCCAGCGGTCCCCAGCTCGATCGTCCCGCCGCTGATCACCGCGCTGCCGGTGAAGTTCGTCCCCACCCCGCTAAGCAACAGGTCTCCGCCGCCGGCCTCGACGATCGAGCCGCTGCCCGCCAGGCTCCCAGCCAGCGTCCCCGCGCCGGAGATCAGCACCTCGCCGTTGTCGATCAACTCGCCCCCGGCGCTCAGGGTGACCCCGCTCGCCGTCCCGCCGGCGTAGATGAAGTCCCTTCCTCCGCTCGAGATGGTCGCGCCCACCGCAAGGCCGCTCGAGTAGACGTGTTCCTGGCCGCCGCTCAGCACCGTAGCGCCGCTCGCGACCCCGCCGGACGAGACCAGTTCATAGCCGCCGCTCACCATGGTCCCGGTGATCGTTCCGGAGGCCAGCACATCGAGGGCGCCGCCGCTGAACACGACCGCGCTGACGGCGCTACCCCCCGCGGAGACACCCTCCTTGCCGCCGCTCCGAATGCCGTCCTCGGACGCCAGGCCACCCGAGTAGACAGCCTCCGAGCCGCCGCCCAGTATCAGGGTTCCGCTGTCGATCCCGCCGAAGGAGACCAGCTCCTTGCCGCCGCTCTGCAGCGCGGCTCCGTCGGTGACCCCGCCCGAATAGACGTACTCCGCGCCGTCGGTCTGTACGGTGTCGCCCGATGCCGTGCCGCCCGAAGAGATGAGTTCCTTGCCACCGCTGACCTGCGTCTCCGAGGTCGTCCCCGAGGACAGTACATAGAGGACGCCGCCGCTGAATATGGTCGCGGCAGAAGCCGTCCCGCCCGAGTAGATGGCCGCCTTGCCGCCGCTGGAAATCGTGGTCCAGCTCGTAACGCCGCCTTGCAAGATGTATTCGCCGCCGCCGCTGAGCACCGTGGTTCCGCTGGCGACGCCGCCGAACGAGATAAGCTCCTTGCCGCCGGCGCTGACCACCGTTCCCGTGGTCGTCCCGGAGTACGTCAGATATTCGACCCCGCCGCTGGACACCGTCGTGCTAACCGCGTTGGCATCGTTGTAGATGTATTGCTTGCCGCCGCTCAGGATCTCGGTGTCGCGCGTAAAGCCGCCCGGAAAACTGATTTCGACGCCCCCCGCGCTCACCACCGTGCCCGAGGCCTGCCCCGCCATCACCACATACTCAGCGCCGCCGCTGGACACCGTGACGTTGCTGGTGGTGCCGCCGGCGTTCACATAGAGACCGGCGTCTGGGAGGTTGAGTTCACCGCCCACCGTCACCCCGACGGCCGAGCCGTAGTCGGCGCTGGAGCCGGTCAGTTCACCAGGGCCCTCGACCACCGCGCCGCTCGATATAGTCAGGGTGACAGCCGCCCCAGCCCCCAAGCTCACCGTCACCCCGTGAACCACCGTCGCGCCGTTCAGGTCGAGCGTGCCGCCGCTCGAGACCGTCACGCCGCTCAGCACCGTCGTGCTCGTGACCGTTTCAGGCCCGATGGTGAAATTGCTCGTGAGCGTTTTTAATTCGAAAGTCCCGCCACTCTGGACGGTCACATCGCTGGCGGTTCCGCCGGACATGACCAACAGCCCGCCACTTAGTACGGTGTCTCCGGAAACGACCCCGTCAGAGTTGATGTATTCGTCACCTCCACGGCTCACCGTCGTCCCCCCCCGCGGCCGCACCCGCGTCCACGTCCAGGATCGCCTGGTCGGACACCGTCACACCGGAGGCTGTTCCGCCGTCCAGAACCTGGAGGACGCCATTCGCAAGAAGCGTCGCCCCACTGATCGATCCGGCGTCGCGGATTTCCTCATAAAGGTCACCCGGCCCGAGCAGCACGCCGCCCGCGGATATCGCCAGGTCTTCCCCTAACGCGCCGGCCGACAGCGTCGCCGAGCCGCCGCTGAGGATCTGGCTGTCGGCGACCACGCCGCGGGAGCGCACGAAGAGCGGGTCGCCGCTCGAGATGATCAGGTGGTTGCCGATTTGGCCGGCGGAGATGGTGATGGTCATCGATCGGTCCTGTGGGGATTGGGCATAGGGCTTTGACGCAAGCTCGTATGCCGGCAAGTCACGCTATGTCGGTTGCAGGCCAGTCACAACCGCAGCACGGCTCGCCCCCGTCTGACGACTCGCCCCCGCGGCTAAAGCGATGGCGGCGCGGCGGGGCGCAACCTAAGCTCTCGGCGAGTCGGAGCGGGCTATGGCTTGGATCGCGATCCTGGCGCTGGCGATCTGGGTGTTCGTCGAGCGGGAGCGGACGTCGAAGCTCGAACGCGAGCTGAGCGAGCTGCGCCGCCGTCTCGCGGATGCGCCGCCGACGGCGAGTCAGGCGCGGCCGGCTGTCGCCCGGATCGCGCCGGCCCCGATCACACCGGCCATGACCGCCGCCAGCGAAGCGGCGCTCGCCGCGAGACTGGCCGCCACGACGGCGACGGCGGCCCCTGCGCGACCGACGCCGGCGCCGCCGCCAATGCCGCTCGCCGCGCCTCGGCGGCCGGCCGTGACGCGCCCGGTGATCGAGAAATGGCTGGCCGAGAATGGCTTGGCCTGGATCGGCGGGTCGGCGCTGGTGGTCGGCGGCGCCTTCCTGGTCGGCTTCATGGCCAGCCACGGCTACTTCACCCCGGCGATGCGGATTCTCGCCGCCGTTGTCCTGGGGCTTGCCCTGCTGGGGGCGGGCGAGACGGTGCGGCGCCGGCCGCTGGCGGGGTTCGGGCGCAATCGGCTGGCGGCGGCGATCCTCTCCGGCGCCGGCGCGGCGATGCTCTATGCGACCTGCTGGGCGTCCGGCCAGCTCTACCACTTCATCGACGGCGCGACTTGCGGGGCGTTGCTGGCGGTGATCGCCTGGTCGCTGCTGGGCCTGGCCTTCCTGCACGGCGAGGCGCTGGCCGGGCTCGCCCTCGGCGGGGCCTTCGCCGCGCCGCTGATCGCCGGCGGCGACGCCTGGAGCATCGACGCCCTTACCCTTTACCTCGGCGTCCTGATCGCGGCCGGAGCCGTCGTGGCCTGGCTGCGCCAGTGGAGCGGCGCGGCCTGGACCAACCTCGCCGGCGCCGCGATCTGGTCGACACTCGCCGCCGTCCAGTCAGACAGCCTCAAATGCCTGCTGATCGGGCTGGAGCCCTTGGTCGTCCTCGCCGGGCTCGCCTACGCCTTGCCACGCCCGCCGCGCCATTGGGTCGGGTTTGGCGCGAGCCTCGTGGCCTCGCTCGCCGCCCTGGTGTCGCTTGGCGTGGCCTACAGCGGCGGACATCCGGTGCTGGCCGGCGTGATCGCCGCCGTGGCGCTGCCGCTCGGGGTCGCGGCGTTGCAGCGGCGCGGCCATGCGCCCGCCTGGGTCTTGGCCGGCCCGGGCCTCGCCTTCACGCTTGCGGTCGCCCTGGCGCGGTTCGAAGGACGCCACGCGCCCACCTTGACCAGCCTCTGGTGCCTGCAGGTGCTGGCGCTCAACGCCGCCAGCCTCTGGGCGGCCTGGCAGGGCGAGCGGCGCGCGATGAGCGGCGTCGGCGCGCTGAGTTCGCTCGCCCTGGCGCTGATGGCGGGCGTCGGGATCGGCGCGGGATCGCTGGCGCCCATCGCGCCGGCGGTGGCCTGCGCGGCGCTGGCGCTCGGCGCGCTGCGGCTGGCCACCGACCGCGGCAAGCCGGCCGAGCAGCGGGTGCTGGAGATCTGGGGCGGCGCCAGCGCGGCCGCCCTGCTGGCGACCCTGGCGCTGGGGCTCTCATGGCGCTGGACGGCGATCGGGTTCGCGCTGGCGACGGTCGGCCTCGCCCTCATCGGCCGGCGGCTGACCTGGCGGTCGATCAGCCTCGCCGCCGCGGCGGCAGCCGGGCTCGGCTTCGCCTCGCTGCTGACGCCGACGATGCTGACCCACGCCCTCACCGGCGGCGCGGGCGCGGCCTATTTGCTCGGGTGCGCGCTGGTGGTCGCCGTCGCCAGCTTCGGCGCGGCGCGGATCGTGGCGCACGAGACCTCGGCGGCGGAGGCCCTGCGCACCCTCTCGCCGCTGGCGGCCCTGGTCGGCGCCTTCATCTTCCTGCGCTGGCTGGCTGGCGGCGCCGGCGGCGCGCACCTCGACGGCCTCACCGAGGCCTCGCTCCGCACCTTCCTGATCGCCGACGCGGGACTGGCGAGCCTGGCCCGGCTCGGGGTCGAGACGACACAATTCGCGCGCTGGCGCGGCCACCTGCTGATGTTCGCCGCCGCCGCGCACGGGCTCTTCTTCCAGGTGCTGCTGTTCAATCCGCGGCTGGGCCTGTTCGGCGATCTCGCCGGCGGCGTGCCGCTGCTCAACACCCTGGCGCTGGCCTATCTCGCGCCGGCGCTGGTGTTCGGCCTCGCGGCGGCGCGGATCTACCGGCGCGAGCTCGGGCTCGGCCGCGCCTACGCCCTGATCGCGCTGTTCTTCGGCTTGATCTGGGCGTTCCTGGAAATCCGCCGCCTGCTGCACGGACCGCATCTATCCGGCGGGTTCCTCACCATCGGCGCGGGCGAGGCGGTCGGATGCAGCCTGGTGCTGCTGATGCTGGCGGCCGTCGCCCATCGCGTCATGGCGCGCGGCGCGGCGGACGCTCACCCGCTGCGGCGCGACGCCGCCGCCCTGGCGACCACGCTGCGCCTGGTCGCGGTGACCTACACGCTGCTGCTGGCGGAGATCTGGTCCAATCCCTGGTGGGGCGCGGCCGACGCCCCGCTCGGCGGCCTGGCGGCGCTCATCGGCGTCCTCGCGGGCTATGCGCTGGTCGCGGCGCTGACGGCGCGGCTGGCGATGGACGCCCGGTCCGGCGGCAAACCCTGGGAAGCCGCGATCCTGGGCGCCGCCGCCATCGTGTTCGGGGTGGTGCTCGTCGCCCTGGCGGTCCGCGCCGGCTTCCACGGCCCCGACCTCACCGCCGACGCGGGGGTCGGCCAACTGGAGATCTGGAGCTATTCGGCCGTCGGCGCGGTGCTGGGTCTCGCTTTCATCGGCGTCAGCCGCCGCGGCGGGCCGATGTTCCTGCGCGCCGGCCTCGTCCTGCTGCTCGCCACCACGGCCAAGGTGTTCATCCTCGACACCGCCAGCCTGTCCGGCGTGGTCCGGGCGGGCTCGTTCCTGGCCCTGGGCGCGCTGCTGCTCGCCGGGGCGCTCACGGCCCGCCGCATCGCCGGGGCGGCGAAGGCGGCCGAGGTCGAGCGGGTCTGATCGCCGTCCAGCTCAGAGGTTTCTCGCCCCGCCTGAGCCCGATCGAATGGGCGAACGGGCCGTGGTCTGGAGGATCGCGCCTGATCGGCTCTCCGAACCAGGTCGAGGCGGTGATGGCCAGGCTGCAAAGGCGGGCGCCGAGCGTCGACCCGTCGCTCCCGCACAACTCGACACAGCCGCGGTTGTAACGTTAGCCTGCTCGCCATGGCGAACAGGCGGATTCTCGCGGGGCTTTCGGTGTTGTTCCTCGCGGCGGCGAGTTCCGCGATGGCGGCGGGTTGCATGCTGGGCAAGCTCGCCGAGCTGCCGGTGACGATGGAGGGCCTGATCCCCACCGTGCCGGTTCGCGTAGACGGCACGGACCTGAAGCTGATCGCCGACAGCGGCGGCTTCTACAGCCTGCTGACGCCCCAGGCGACCGCCCGCGCGAAGCTCCGTACCGGTTCAGCGCCTAATGGCGCGGCGTCCATCACGGGACTCGCCGGCACCGAGTCCGCGCGCCTCGCCACGGCCAAGGACTTCTCTCTTGCCGGCCACACGTTCCACGGCGCCGAGTTCCTGGTCGCGGGGCCGCAGCTCGGCTCCGAAGGCGTCGATGGCCTCCTAGGAGACAATATCCTCAGCTACGCGGACCTTGAGTTCGATCTCGCCAACGGCGAGATTCGCCTCTTCAGGCCGATCCATTGCGGCCGCGAAACCGACCTCGCCTACTGGACGAGGAGCGGGGTCGAGATGGCCGACATTACGCCCGCCTCGGCGCCGTCGTTCAAGATCGTGGTCTCCATCAAGGTGAACGGTCACGACATGAGGGCGGTGCTCGATTCCGGCGCTGGGAGGTCGTTCATCACCCGCGCCGCGGCGCGTGAGGCCGGTGTCTTGGTCGACGCCCCCGGGGTCAAGCCAGCGGGCATCGGCGGCGGATTCGGCCACCATGGCTACCAGACGTGGATCGCCCGCTTCGACAGCTTTGCCGTCGGAGACGAACTGATCAAGAACGCGATGCTCCGGGTCGGCGACACCAACATGGATCTTGGCGGAGGCGCCAATGTTCAGATGCTGATCGGCGCCGATTTCCTGCTTTCCCACCGGGTCTATGTCGCCAATAGCGAAGGCAAGCTCTATTTCACCTACAACGGTGGCCCGGTGTTCAATCTCGATGAGGCTCCCGATACGGGAGCAGCTCCCGCGCAGCCGGCGGCAGGCCCCGCGATCCCGAGCGTCCCGACGGACAAACCGGCCGATGCTGATGGATTCGAGCGCAGGGCCGCGGCGTTCGACGCGCGCCACGAGTATGCGGCGGCGATCGACGACTATACGCAAGCGATCGCCCTGCAACCCACCGGGGAGCACGCCTATTATGCGCGGGCGGTGGAGCACTGGCGCAACAAGGAGCCCGACGCGGCGTTGGCCGACTTGACGGCGGCGCTGAAACTGAAGCCCGACGACGACGCGGCGCTGATGGCGAGAGGGCGCTTGAGGCTTCAGCGAAAGGACGAAGACGGCGCGGCCGCCGACTTCGACGCCGCCGCGAAAATCAAACCCACGGATCGCTTCGCCGCCGCCATCGAATATCAGCAAGCGCAGCTTTTCGAGAAATCGATCGGGGAATGGGATGAAGTCGTGGCGGACACCCAAAAGGGGCCCGTCCTCGCCCTGGTGCTGAACGACCGGTGCTGGACTCGCGCCCTCTGGGGGAAGCAACTCGATGTGGCTCTTGCTGATTGCAGCGCGGCGATCCAGCAAGTCCCCGGCGAAAATGCGTTTCACGACAGCCGCGGCCTCGTCTACCTGAGGCTCGGTCAATACCAGGCGTCGATCGCCGACTACGACGCCGCCCTCAAGGGGAGCGTGAAGCACGCATGGTCGTTCTTCGGCCGCGCCGTCGACGAACTCCGCCTGGGCCGCGCCGCCCAATCTCAGGCCGACATGGCGGCTGCCATCGCCCTCGACCCAAGTCTGCCGGACACCGCCAAGAAATACGGAATAACGCCATGACCGCGTCAGCGGACATGGCGACGGTCTAGCCGCCGTCGAGAACGTGCGCTGTGTAGGTCTCGGCCACCAGGCTGAAGGGCTCGCGGTCGGCGGTTTCGAGCACCGCGCGATGGCGAATGACGTCGGGCGGGATGGCCCCCCTGTGCGCCGCGACGAGGACTTCCGCGCTCAGCGTGACGCGGTGGAAGCCGAGCGGCTTCACCACGGCGCCGAACGGGTGATCGGTCGCATCGAGTTCCGCGTTCATCGCGGCGGTCAGGCGGCCGGGGCGATACCAGTTGTCGGCGTTGGAGAGCACGTGGGCGCCGCAGGCGAGCGCCACGCGGCGGTAGCGGACCGGCTCGCCCGGCGCGGCGTGCAGCAGCCGGCGGGCCTCGGCGTCGGCGGGCTTGTCGTGGCCCAGCACCCGCTCGGCGACGATCCTCGGCGGATCGGCGAGATGGCGCGCCGCACACCAGCGTTGCAGCGTCTCGGTGGCGCTGTCGTGGGTCAGGAGGTCGGTGTTGAGCTCGGCGATGAGCGCGCGGGACTCGGTGAGCGACAGAGCGTTCGCGGCGGGCGCGACCGCGATGGAAATCAGCGCCAACGCGGTCCTGATCCAGTCTCTCACCTGCCCCTCCCCTACAAACCCAGTTGAAGTCTCGCCCGCCTGGGTCTGTTATCATCCCCGAAACATAAAACACCGGAGGCGCGCCATGCCGTATGTCGAAGGGCGGATCATTCACGACGCCGACAGTCACCTGATGGAGTTGGGTGACTGCCTGGACCCCTTCTTCGATCCCAAGCTCCGGGATCGCTACCACGCCCTGCCGATCTACAAGCACAAGATCGGCGACGGCCGCTGGGCCGAGAAGGCGCGGGCGCAACACGAGGACGCCGAGTTCCGCGCCGGCGATGAGGCCAACATCCTGCTGCGCAAGAACTACCAGGCGCTGGGCTCCTTCCGCCGCGCCGACCGGCCGACGGCGATCGACTACCTGGGCTTCGCCAGCCAGCTGGTGTTCACCACCTTCTGCCTCGGCAACTTCCAGCTCGAATACGGTGACGACGTCGAACTGGCCTATGCCGCGGCCACCGCCCACAACCGGATGATGACCGACTTCTGCGCCGTCGACCGGCGGCTGCTGGCCACCGGCTATGTGCCGCTGATGGATTTCGAGCGCTCGGCGGCGGCGGCCAAGGAGGCGATCGAGCTGGGCGCCAAGGCGCTGCTGATCGCCTCGCGCTGCCCGAAGGGGCATTCGCCCAGCCACATCCGCTTCGATCCGATCTGGGCCCAGGCGCAGGAGGCGGGCATCCCGATCCTGTTCCACGTCGGCGGCGAGGAGAAGCTCAACCCCGACTATTTCGAGAACGGCCTGCCCCGGGTGAAGGACTTCCACGGCGGCGAGGAGAACTTCACCTCGGTGAGCTTCATGCCGATCCCCAATTCGGCGATGCAGACCCTGGCCTGCCTGATCCTGGACGGGGTGATGGATCGCTTCCCGCGCCTGAAGTTCGGCGCGATCGAGCTGGGCGCCTCGTGGCTGCCGAGCTGGATGCGGTTCATGGACTCGGCCGCCGCCGCCTTCGAGAAGAACGAGGACCGGCTGCGCAAGCTGTCGGCCAAACCCAGCGAGATCGCGCGGCGCCAGCTGCGGGTGACGCCCTATCCGCACGAGGACGCCGGCTGGATCATCCGCAACTCGGGCGATGAGATGCTGCTGTTCTCGTCCGACTTCCCGCATGTGGAAGGCGGCCGCAATCCGCTGAAACGGTTCAACGACTCGCTGCAGGGCCTGCCGGCGCACGCGGTCGAGCGGTTCTACACCGACAACTTCATCGACCTGATGGGCGAGGGCCTCGCGGCCGATCTGCGCCGGCCAGCCCACCTCATCGCCGCGTGAGGCTGTTCGAGCGCCGTTCAGCGCTGACCTCGCTGGGCGGCCTGGCGGCCGTCCGCGCGGCGGTGATCTTCCTCGCCGTCGTCGTGGTCGGCGTGCTGATCAAGATCTTCCAGGAGATCGTCTCGCCGCTGGTGGTGGCGACCTTCCTGCTGCTGCTCATCGACTCGCTGGCGCGGGATCTCGACAACCGCCTTCCGAAGGTCCCGCGCCTGCTGCGCGGCCTGGCGGCGGGCACGCTGATCATCGCCGGCTTCACCGCCGTGGTGCTGCTGTTCGTCTTCCAGGCGCCGCCGTTCACCGGCCAGCTGATGGCCATCGAACCGCATGTGAACGGCGTCATCGCCCAGGTGACCGCGATGGTCGGCCAGCCGCCGATCACGGTGCGCGAGCTGTTCCGGGGGGCCGACCCGACGATGATCCTGGGCCGGATATTCATCACCGCGCGCGGCGCCATCACCTACGCCGTCCTGGTGATGGTCTATCTCGGCTTCCTGATCGCTTCGCACCGCGCCTTCTCGGCCAAGATGGATCAGCTTTTCGACACCCAGCACCATCGCGAGCAGGCGCGGCGGGTGTTCAATTCGATCCGCCGCGCGGTCGAGCAATATGTGCGGCTGGTCACCTTCAAGGCGCTGGTGATCGCCGTGCTGGCCTACGTCGTCATGGCCGTGCTGGGTATCCACGCGGCGTTGTTCGTGGCCTTCCTGGTGTTCCTGCTGGCCTTCGTGCCGATCGTGGGCGCCTTCGCCGGGGCGATGATCCCGGCGCTGGTGGCGCTGGCCCAGTTCAGCGACCTGACCCGGCCGGCCGGCATCATCGTCGGCCTGGGCGGCGGCGTCTTCCTGATCGACAATGTGCTGATGCCGAAGCTGCAGGGGGACGAACTCAACATCGACCCGCTCTTGGTGCTGATCTCGATCGCCTTCTGGGGGCTGATGCTGGGCCCGCCTGGCGCCCTGCTCTCGACCCCGCTGACGGTGATGGTGATGGCCGTCGCCGCCGAGTTCGATGGCGCCAAGTGGCTGGCGATCCTGATCTCCAAGGACGGCCAGCCGGTGAAGCAGGTGCGAGAGGCTTAAGGTCCCGTGCGGTTCGCCCTGATCGCCGCCCTCGCGGCCCTCGCCGCGCCCGCCGCCACCACCAGCGCCGACGCGCCGCGGTGGCTTCTGGGCGCGATCTGCCATGGCGAGGCGCCGCCGCATATCGAGGGTCCGCACAAGCTGGTGATGCTGAGCGGCATGGGCGACGACCATCTGGAGGCCGATACGCTGAAGCCCGAGGCGCAGCGCTGGTTCGACTATGGCCTCACCCTCGCCCGCTCGTTCGAGCATCGCGACGCGGTCCTCGCCTTCCAGCGCGCCGAGGCAGTCGATCCCGCTTGCTCGTTCTGCGTCTGGGGCGAGGCCTGGGCGCGCGGGCCGACGATCAACTATCCGGCCGACGCCGGCGACATCCCGACCCTCCTGGCGCTGGCGAAGAAGGCGAAGGGGCTGGCCGCACCCTCGGCGGCGGCGCGGATTCGGGGCCTGGAAGGCGCGCTGGTCGACCGCTACGCAGGCGCCACGTCCAGCGACGGCGACCTCGCCTTCGCGCACGACGTCGACGCCATGGCCAAGGCCGATCCGGCCGACGTCGAGATGGCGATCTTCGACGCCGAGGCGTGGCTGATCATGGAGAGCCACGGCGACCATGCCGCGCCGGCCCGCGCCGTCGCGGTGCTGAAGCCGCTCGTGCCCGAGCATCCCGACGCCAGCGGCCTCGTCCACTTCTACGTCCACGCCACCGAGGAGGCGGGCGTGCCCGAACTGGCCGCGCCCTATGCCGGGCGGCTGGCCGAGCTGGCGCCCGGGGCCAGCCACATGGTCCACATGCCCTCGCACACCTGGTACCGGATCGGCCGTTACGAGGACGCCGCCCAAGCCAACCTCGCCGCCCTGCGCGCCGACCGGGCCTATGCCGAGAAGACCGACTTCCCGACCCCGCTCGGGCGCTTGACCTACCACGCCCACGACATTGCCTTCGGCCTCGCCGGGGCGATGATGGCCGGCGACGGGCCGGCGGCTCTGGAGCTGGTGCGCCAGTTCAACCAGGACTTCCCCGACCCGGCCGCCTATGGCCCGCGCGACGAGGGCGGCGCGGCGCAGACCCTGGCGGCGCTCGGCCGCTTCGCCGATCCGCGCACGGTGCTGGCCACGCCCGACACGGTGGCGACCAAGCCCTTCCTCGAGGCGCTGCGCCACTACGCCCGCGGCGAGGCCGACCTCCGGCTCGGCGACGCGGCCGGCGCCCGTACCGAGGCGGCGCTGGTCGCCCTGCCCGCCGGCGTTCCCGGCTCGACCCGCGCCGTCGTGGTCGAGATCGCCCGGCGGGTGCTGGTTGGCGAGGCGGAGATGCTGGATCGCCACCCGGACGCGGCCGCCCCCCAGTTCGCCGCCGCCGCCGGCCTGCAGGACCAGAAGCTGGCGGACAACTTCGACCCGCCGGCCTGGTGGTACCCGGTGCGCCGCAGCCTCGCCGCCGCCCTGCTGGCCAAGGGCGACGACGCCGGCGCCGAGCGCGAGAGCGCGAAGGTGCTGGGGGTCTGGAAGCTCGACCCGATCACCCTGGCCATCCGCGCCGACGCCGAGGCGGCGTTGAACCAGCCGGGCGCGGCGCGGGATCGCCTCGACGCCCAACGCCTCTGGCATGGCGATCCTGGCGCGCTGCGGGGCTAGGCATCACGCGAATTCGAACGCCGCGCCGTTGCGAGGCCCTTGCCTTCGCGCGGAAACCACCGCTTCCTCTTATCGTTAAGTTCGGTTCGCCATCGAAGCCGAGGTTTCGCCCATGACCCTGAAGCGCCGCGAGCTTCTGCGCACCGGCCTCGCCGTGGGCGCTGCCGCCGCCTGGGCGCCCGTGGTTCCAGCGTGGGCCTTCGCTAACCCGAACGTGCGCCGCGTCTCGTTCTTCAATGTGCACACCGGCGAGGCGTCGCCGGAGATCGTCTATTGGGAGAACGGCGCCTATGCGCCGGACGCCCTCGCCGCCGTGAACCATGCCCTGCGCGACTGGCGCGACAACCAAGTCCACGTCATCGAGCCGCGCCTGCTCGACCTGCTGAGCGCGCTGCAGGGCCAGCTCGGAACCGACGAGCGCATCCGGGTGATCAGCGGCTACCGCTCGCCGCAAACCAACGCCATGCTGCACGCCCGCTCCGACCAGGTGTCGGCCACCAGCCTGCACATGCAGGGCCAGGCGATCGACATCCACCTGCCCGGCGTCGAACTCACCCGCCTGCGCGACGCCGCCCAGAGCCTCGCCATCGGCGGCGTCGGCTACTACCCGGTCTCGAACTTCGTCCACGTGGACATCGGGCCGGTGAAGCAGTGGGTCGGGACTTAGGAAAGGGCGCCTGGGGTTGGCGCCTCCGCCCAGGCCCGAACCCCAGCAAAAACAATCCCCGTCATCCCGGAAGCTCGCGCAGCGAGCTGTCCGGGACCTCATTACGCCGTCCGCACCGAGGAGATCCCGGATGAGCCGCTGCGCGTCTCTCCGGGGAAGAAATGAACACCAAGATCACCAAGCCCACGAAGGTCACCAAGAAAACTTCGCCTTCGTGTCCTTCGTGACCTTTGTGTCCTTCGTGTTGGGCTTCCTTGTCGGCCGCCGCGCCCGGAGGGTCCGTCCCCTAACTCCGTGTCTCATTCCTGGGGGTTACGTTACGTCATTCCACCGTAAATTTCCGTTATTAACGGCGCCCCGGCCCGACGGCCGAGCGGCCAGCACGCGCACGGACGGCTGCGTCCCCGCGTCCGGGGGCCACGCATTCCATTGACGATTTCAAAGACCACGCCGACCGCGAGAGGCGGTCCAACGCACCCAGACCCCACACCGCGATTGAATCGTCAAGCCCGAGGAAAGGCGGCGCCGGCAGCCTCGACTCCCGGCGTCCGCCTCGACGACGACCGCCCAGCGATTGCGCCATCGTGCTGGCTCGCAGTGCGCGTAGAACGGCGAAGCAAGTCACCCGTCAAGCTTTGGCTCGACGGTGATTGGGTATTGTATCGCCGCAGTCTCGAATCTCGCGCGATCTCCCGCTCGCCGGTTAGCGGACGCTCCGAGCTGCCGAGTTGGGGGGCGAAGCGACATTGGTCTCTGTCCGCGCATCGGTCGTTCGCGACCTTTCCCTTCCTCGCGCCTCGCGGCCGAGTTAGTTCGCGAGGCGACCAGGGGCGGGATCGGCGGCGTCGCCGCAGTGATCTCTCAGAAGTTAGGTTAATGAACGTCGGCGCCGCGCGCGCTCTTGGGGGAAACGGAGATGACGCCTCTGCCCGTTGTGCTCTCGACCGATTGCGGCGCGGAGATGGACGATCAGTGGGCGCTGGCCCACCTGCTGCTCAGCCAGGAGATTGACCTCATCGCGGTGATTGGCGCCCACGCCTCGTCCGTCGGCATGACTGCGGCTACGGCGGCGCATAAGGCGATGGAAGTGATCGAACACATCGGTCCTCTGAGAGGGGTGCGCCCGCAAGTGGTCGCAGGCTCGGACCTGCCGTTGGTCAACGAAACCGCGCCCCACCTGAACGTGGGCGTTGAGACCCTGCTCGAACTGACGCGAGGCTTCGGTCCTGATCGGCGCCTAACGGTGTTCGTCATCGGCGCCGGCACGGATGTCGCTTCGGCGCTGGTGTGCGATCCGACCGCGGCCGAACGGATCGCGGTAGTGGCCATGGGCTTCGACGACTGGCCCGGCGGCGGCGATGTGTTCAACGTGAGGAACGATCCAGCGGCCTACAGGATCATCCTGGGTAGCGATGTTCCGCTGACCGTGGGCAGCGCAGCGCTATGCTTACGGGCCTTACGACTAACGCGCGGCAAAGCCGCCGACCTGATCCGTCCGCACGGCGCGGCCGGCGAATATCTCTTCAGCCTGCTGGCTGACTGGCTCGACCGGCAGGCGGCGCTGGCGGCGTCGGTAGCGGGCCCCGATGCCTGGGTGATCTGGGACGAGGTGGTCACTGCCTGGGCCCTGGGGCTGACCCGGGGGGACGAGGTGGCGCGTCCGACGCTGCTGGAGGACTTGTCGTTTGCACACCCGCCGACGCAGCGGCGGATCACCTGGCTGACCCACATAGACGGTAACGGCCTGTGGGCCGACCTGGCAGGCAAGATCGACCTGTGGCAAGGGGCGGCGTAGTGCACCGGTCCCGGCCGTGCTGCCTCCGGGGTTCGAACGGCGGTCCGATGGCGTCGAGAGCGTCATCGGCCCGAGCCGCAGAACTGACCTTCAGACTGGCGGCCGCACGTCCATTCCATCGTTCGGTTTGAACTGGCCCCAAGCTCTGGCGGAACCCGGCTTCAGTTCGATCACACCGGCTTTCCAAACGACGAAGCCATGAGCCTCGCGACTGGGTGGCAGGAGCATTATTGGGCTCCTACGGCGGAGGTTCTGGATTGACGCCGGGCATCGCGGGCCCGTGTATCCAACGGCCGCTTCGGGTCGCTCTGCGAGCCTGGCTCCCGTCCAGAAAGCGGACGTCGGCGACGGCCGCGCCGGGGGAAGCCGGCTTGCCCCTCGCGGGCGAGGGTCTAATCTCGGACGTTTTCCGGATGGAAGTCATGAGCGACGCTATCGGCCCTGGCGATCTGGTTCTATGCGTCAACGTCGCCCCGAACCATGCCACGGGTAGGCCGGTGGCCTTGCGAGCCGGGGAGACCTACCGTGTCGTCGCGGTGATGGAATTTGCCTGCCCCTGCGGACGTTCCGATGCCCTGCTGGATGTCGGAGTTGATTTCGCATGGTGCCAGACGCGCTTCCGACTCCTGCCCAAGCCCAAGGCCGAGGCCAAGACGCGCCGCGTATCGGCGCCCAAAGAGAAGGAGACGGTTCGATGAACACCCGGTCACGGAATCGGCCGTGCGCCGACCTCGTGAGGTTCGGCTAAGGGTCGAACCGACCCTAGACTGCCTTCGCCTCGCGCCAATAGACCCCGCCTTCGCGCGCCATAAGCCCCGCGCCGATCAGTTCGCGGCGCAGGGTGGCGCAGTCCCAGTGGCGGCGCTGGAGGATCTCGTTGACCTCGGCTTCGCGGTAGCGGCGGCCTTCCTCGAACGCCGCGACCAGCCACTCGAGCACGATCAGCCGCTTGCGCCGGCTGGCGGGGATGACGGTGAGGCGGCCGGCCGCGTCGAGGTAGCCGCCGATCACCTTGGCTTCCCAGGTCCCGCCGCGCGCTGCCTCGGCCTGGACGCTCACCGCGCCCTTCTGATCCAAGAGGCCGCGGTTCAGCAGCGTCAGGGTCTCGAGCCGGAGCGCATGCCAGCGGGTGACGCCCTCGGCCCGGGCGCTCACCAGGCCCAGCGCCTTCAGCGCCGCTAGGTGATGGGAGACGGTGGGCTCCTTCAGCTCCAAGAGCGCGGCCAGTTCCTGCACGCTGCGCTCGCGCTCGGCCAGCAGGCCGACGATGCGCAGGCGGCTTTCGTTGGCCATGGCCTTGAAGAAGGCGAGCAGGGTGGCGAGATCGGCGTCGGACACGGGCGGCTCTTGTAGTTAGATATTCGTCTAATTAGATGATTATCGAACTAGTAGCAAGCGGCCGACCGCAATGGACGCTGACGCTGGCGCAAGCCGTCACCATATGTGTGGGACACGGCGTTAGACCGACAGGCGGCGGGAAAGGGAGCGAATGGCGAGCGATCCGCAGGATTGGATGTGGTCGGAGGCCCTCTCGATGCTGGCGAGGGCCGAGCGGCTGCATCAGCAGATGTTCGTTCCGGTGGGGCGGCGCGTCAGCGTGTCGTGGGAGCCGCCGGTGGACGTGCTGGAGACCGAGCGCGAGGTGCTGGTGCTGGCCGCCCTGCCCGGCGTCGACGTGGCCAAGGTGGAGGCGGTGATCGAGGGACGCACCCTGGTGATCGCCGGCCATCGCGTACTGCCGCCCGAACTCAGGACGGCGACCATCCACCGGCTGGAGCTGCCGCAGGGCCGCTTCGAGCGGCGCGTCTCGCTGCCGCCCGGTGTTTACGACAGCGTCCGCCGCGCCGAAGCGCACGGATGCCTGGTGATCAGTTTGACGAAGGCGAAACCATGACCCCCGAAGACGCCGCGACCGTCCCGGAAGCCGGGGCGACCCCGATCGAAGCCCGCGGCCCCGCCGCGCCCGCCGACGCGATGATCGTCGTGCCGGTGCGCCAGACCGTGCTCTTCCCCGAGATCGTGTTCCCGATCACCATCAACCGCGCCATGTCGGTGGCGGCCGCCCAGGCCGCGATCCGCGAGCAGCGGCAGGTGCTGATCCTGCTGCAGAAGGACCCCAGCGTCGATGAGCCCGGCGCGGACGACCTGCACACGGTCGGCACGCTCGCCAACATCCTGCGCTACGTCACCGCGCCGGATGGCTCCAACCACATCATCTGCCAGGGTGTGCAGCGCTTCCAGGTGACCGATTTCGTGTCCGGCCAGCCCTATCTGGCGGCCAAGGGCGTGCATCTGCCCGAGCCGCAGGGCTCGGGCTCCGACATCGAGGCGCGCTTCCTGCTGCTGCGCAACCAGTCGCTGGAGGTGCTGTCGCTGCTGCCGCAGGCGCCGCAGGAGCTGCGGATCGCCATCGAGGGCGTGCAGTCGCCGGCCGGTCTGGCCGACCTTGCGGCCGCCTACATGGACATCACCCCGCCCGAGAAGCAGGAGATCCTGGAGACGGTCGAGCTGGTGGAACGGCTGGACAAGGTCTCGCGGCTGCTGGCGCACCGGCTGGAGGTGCTGAAGCTGTCGGCCGAGATCGGCCGCCAGACCCGGGCCTCGATCGACGAGCGCCAGCGCGAGATCCTGCTGCGCGAGCAAATGGCGGCGATCCAGAAGGAACTGGGCGAGGATTCCGGCACGGCCCAGGAGATCGCCGAGCTCGGCAAGGCGATCGACGAGGCCGGCATGCCCGACGAAGTCGCGACCCAGGCCCGCAAGGAGCTGCGCCGGCTGCAGCGCATGCCCGACGCCTCGGCCGAATACGGCATGATCCGCACCTATCTCGACTGGCTGATCGAGCTGCCGTGGAAGCCGCCCGAGAGCCCGCCGATCGACATCGCCGAGGCGCGCAAGGTGCTCGACGCCGACCACTTCGGCCTGGAGAAGATCAAGACCCGCATCCTCGAATACCTGGCGGTGCGCAAGCTGGCGCCCGAGGGCAAGGCGCCGATCCTGTGCTTCGTCGGCCCGCCCGGCGTCGGCAAGACCTCGCTCGGCCAGTCGATCGCCAAGGCGCTGGGCCGGCCGTTCGTGCGCGCCAGCCTGGGCGGCGTCCACGACGAGGCCGAGATCCGCGGCCACCGGCGCACCTACATCGGCGCCCTGCCCGGCAACATCATCCAGGCGATCCGCAAGGCCGGCTCGCGCGGCTGCGTGATGATGCTGGACGAGATCGACAAGATGGGCTCCGGCATCCAGGGCGACCCCGCCTCGGCCATGCTGGAGGTGCTGGACCCGGAGCAGAACAACTCGTTCCGCGACAACTACCTGGCCGTGCCCTTCGACCTCAGCCGCGTGGTCTTCATCGCCACCGCCAACATGATGGACACCATCCCCGGCCCGCTGCGCGACCGGATGGAGGTGATCTCCCTGCCCGGCTACACCGCCGAGGAGAAGCTGCAGATCGCCACCCGCTACCTGGTGCGCCGGCAGCTCGAGGCGAACGGGCTGAAGGACGACCAGGCCGTCGTCGCCCCCGAGGCGATCGCGGAGGTCATCAAGAGCTACACCCGCGAGGCCGGCGTGCGCTGGCTGGAGCGGGAGATCGGCCGGCTGTTGCGCCACGCCGCGGTGGAGATCGCCGAGGGCAAGGCGGCGAAGGTCGAGATCGGCCCCGCGCAGGTGGCCGAGATCCTGGGCGCGCCGCGGTTCGAGAACGAGGTCGCCATGCGCACCGCCAGTCCCGGCGTCGCCACCGGCCTCGCCTGGACCCCGGTGGGCGGCGACATCCTGTTCATCGAGGCGGCGCGCACGCCCGGCGGCGGCCGGCTGATCCTGACCGGCCAGCTCGGCGACGTGATGAAGGAGAGCGCCCAGGCCGCGCTCAGCCTGGTCAAGAACCACGCCGCGGAGCTGGGCGTCGATCCGGCGATCTTCGAGAAGAGCGACATCCACGTCCACGTGCCGGCCGGCGCGACGCCCAAGGACGGGCCGTCGGCGGGGGTGGCCATGTACATGGCGCTGGCCTCGCTGGTCACCGGCCGCAAGATCCGCTCCGACACCGCGATGACGGGTGAGATCAGCTTGCGCGGCCTGGTGCTGCCGGTGGGCGGCATCAAGGAGAAGGTGGTCGCCGCCGCCGGCGCCGGCCTCGCCCGGGTCATGCTCCCGGCCCGCAACCGCCGCGACTACGACGAGATTCCCAAGGACGCCCGCGACAAGCTGCAGTTCGTCTGGCTGGAAAAGGTCGAAGACGCGGTAGCGGGGGCCCTCGAAGACGCGCCCGCGCTCGCGGTCTACTAGGCATCCTTCTCCCCTTGCGGGAGAAGGTGGCCCGCGAAGCGGGTCGGATGAGGGGTATCGGCGCGGCGGCCTGACGGGTGGCCGGGCCAATCCCCGAAATCCAGCCAACACCCCTCATCCGGCCCTTCGGGCCACCTTCTCCCGCAAGGGGACCTTTGAAGATTCCGGTCGTTGGTTAGGCGATTGATGTCGCGGTCGCCGCCGGAGGATTTGGGCGGTGCGGCTAAGGTTTTGGCGGCTTGTTTGGAGGGTGC
>Ga0302314_10001024_pt1 | contig 52322 bp, 40 predicted proteins | sample III_Palsa_N2_3_FD_200533 | JGI IMG/M metagenome (GOLD analysis project Ga0302314, IMG submission 200533) | Peat permafrost microbial communities from Stordalen Mire near Abisko, Sweden - III_Palsa_N2_3 | ecosystem: Environmental > Terrestrial > Soil > Palsa > Peat permafrost | place: Sweden... | reverse complement strand
TCGTGTCAAATTTTGCGCCGCCGAAAAAATATGCGCAGGTGCGAAATGCACAGTATTTGTGCCGGACTGTTTCTGGGCGGCCCAATCCTCTCCATCAATCAAAAAACTGGCTCAAAGTCTGACGAAGTAGCGGACATGATCGCTTGACCGATCTCATCGGCCGCGTAAATTAATGCGTCCGCAAATTTTGCGGTGTGATGAAATTCAGGACGATGTTCGCACGTTGTCTTGGAACAAAGGCCGACCGCCGCGGGTTGTTTTGGACAGTCCCGACCGCGCGGTTCCGCCCGTAACTTGGGCGGCGGGGGCGATTTCGAGCGCGCTGGAGTTGGCGATCGAGATCGGGTTTCGTGGTCACCTTGGAAAGGTATGACGGCACATGCTGTATCAAGCCTATCAAGCTCAAGCTGATTTCATGGGGCCGTTTCGCCTCATGGCTCAGTCCACCGGCGGCCTGCTCCGGCAGCCCTGGCCTGGTCTGGGCGACAATGTGATCGCGCGTACCGTCGTCGCCGCCTGCGAGCTGGTCGTCCGTTCCGGCATGTCCCATTCCCGCCCGCCGTTCGGTCTTGCGACCACTCTGGTCAATGGCCGCGAGGTGGCGGTGACCGAGGAAGACGTGATCGAGACGCCGTTCGGCAATCTGCTGCATTTCGCCAAGGATGGTGCTGCGGATCAGCCGAAGGTGCTGGTCGTGGCGCCGATGTCCGGCCATTTCGCGACGCTGCTGCGCGGGACGGTCAAGACACTGCTGCCCGACAACGACGTCTACATCACCGACTGGAAGAACGCGCGCTCGGTCTCGCTGCGTTATGGCAAGTTCGACCTCGATGATTTCATCGATACGCTGATCGGCTTCATGAATTTCCTCGGGCCGAAGCATCACATCCTCGCGGTGTGTCAGCCGGCCGTCCCGGTGTTCGCGGCCGTAGCGCTGATGGCGGCCGACGGTTCGCGCAACCAGCCGAAGACCATGACGCTGATGGGCGGTCCGATCGACACGCGCATCAATCCGACCCAGGTCAATCTGCTGGCGACGACCCGCGACTACGAATGGTTCGAGCGCAACGTCATCACCTCGGTGCCGCTGCGCTATCCCGGCGCCTTCCGCCGCGTCTATCCGGGCTTCCTGCAGCTGGCCGGCTTCATGCAGATGAACCTCGACCGCCATGTGAACGCCCATGTCGACCTGTTCCACCATCTGGTGAAGGGCGACGGCGAGAGTGCCGAGGCAACGCAGACCTTCTACGACGAATATACCGCGGTCATGGATTTGCCCGCCGATTTCTACCTGCAGACCATCCGCGAAGTGTTCCAGCTGCATTCGCTGCCGTTGGGTAAATATGTCTCGCGCGGCCGCAAGGTCGAGCCGCGGGCGATCAAGAAGACGGCGCTGCTGACGGTCGAGGGCGAGAACGACGATATCTGCGCGGTCGGCCAGACCTCGGCCGCGCACGATCTGTGCACCGGCCTGTCGGGCAGCAAGCAGGCGCATCATCTGCAGCCGAAGGTCGGCCATTATGGCGTGTTCAACGGCCGGCGCTGGTCGACCGAGATCTACCCCGTGGTGCGCGACTTCATCCGCGCCCACGGCTAGGACTTCGTCCCAGTGATTTTGACCGGTTGAGCGTATCTCGGCTCTAGCGCGGCTATGCGGATTGGTCCCCCTCCTTCTTCATCTCCTCCGCATAGCGTTCGAGCCTGTCCAGCCGCTGCTCCCAGATGGCCCGCTGTTGGCCAAGCCAATCCTCGGCCATGATGAGGTGCGTCGGCACAAGGCGGTAGCGGCGCTCGCGACCCTGTTTCGTCGATTGGAGCAGGCCCGATTGCTCGAGAACGCGCAGGTGCTGGGCGAAGGATGGCAACGTCATCGGATATGATCGGGCGAGTTCGGTCATCGAGGCCGGCCCTTCTGACAGCCTCATAATCACTGAAAGGCGCGTCGGGTCCGCCAATGCTTTGAAAACCTCGCCTATCCGGCAATCGGGTGCCGCCTCTCGCGGATGCAAGGCCATGTCATCCCCGCGCAAGATACTCGGCCAACTTGCTGAGCGTTTGGTAGCCAAGCTCGACGGCCCCGAATCCGATGGTGGCGTCGCGCTGGTCTTTGCTCGGATGGAACTGACGAAGTGTCAGAACGGTCTTGCCGTCTCCTTGCGCGTCGAATGTGACTGTCACGCGGAACCGCTTTGGATCGTCGTTCAGGTCACAACCGTGATCAAAGACCAGCCGTTCTCCGGGAATGATCTCTAGAAATCGAATGCGGCTGGAGAAAATCTGGCCTCCTGGGGCGATCAAGTTGAAGCGCCATGTGGCGCCGACGCTCGCCGCGCTCTGTTCGAGCACTTCGCACCGAAACCCGGTTGGGCCGAACCAATCGAACATCCGGCTCGGTTCGATCCAGGCGCGGTAGACCAAGTCTCTTGGCGCATTGATGACGCGGGACAAAACGATTTCACGATCGAGTTCTCCGCTGGCGTAAGGCTGTTCGAGTTTCACGAGGCAATCTCCGTTCAGAACGATAATTAAGGTATTTACCTTAGTATCATCATTCCAAAACTAAGGGCAATGCCTTAGTGTCATGTCGTCGCTAGAAAGTGCCTCGCCGTCCCCGATTCAATCCCGCTGAGTTCTTCACGTCGTGGCCTGGCTCGCCGCATCGGCGAACGCGAGGTCATCGTCAACGAGATCGATGCCTGGCGGCGACAAAGCAATATGGCCGGCGAGCGGATCAGGTTGACGTTCACCACTCAAAGGGCGTGGGGAAAACGGGCATACGCCGATCCAGACACGACCAAGGAGGCAAAATCACTGTGACGAGATGATCGGAACAAGAGGCCCGCCGGGCAAGACTGGGCTTTTTACTTATCCGATCGTTTCGTCGTAGGTCATGACCAGATAGGCGACGGCCTCGACCGTGCCGGGATTACGGTAGCGATGCGGCCGGCCGGCCTCGAACAGGATCGCGTCGCCGGTCTCCAGCACATGGGTTTCCTCGCCGTCATAAAGCTCCAGCCGGCCGGCGCTGATCGTCAGGTTTTCGATCGTGCCCGGCGCATGGGCATCTGCGGCCTCTTCATAGCCCGGCGCGATGCGCAGCTCGTAGAACTCGACCCGGCGCTCGCCATCGAACGGAAACAGCGCGCGCGAGGTGAATTGGCCGTTGCTGGACGCCAGCACCTTGGCCTTGTCGCGGCGCATCACCGCGGTCCCGCCGCCGGCATCGGACGCGGTGAGTGTCGCGAACGTGACGTCGAGCGCGGTTGCGATCTTCCACAGCAGGCCGATGGTGGGCGCGCTCCGTCCCAGTTCGATCTGACCCAGCATGCCGCGGCTGACGCCCGACAGCTTGGCCAACCGCTCCAGCGAATGGCCCTGCCGCGTCCGCAGCCGGCGCAGATTGCGGCCGACGGTCGCCGCCAGCTCGCCGGCGGGATCGCCCGGCGTGTCCGCTATCTCCGGGGCGGCGATCGGCTCAGCGGGTTCAGGGCACATTCGAACGACTCGTTTCAGCGGACTATGTTGGACGATATGTCCGTTATGGCGGATGGGCTGTCAAGCCGACGGCCGGAAACGACGCAGCACCGATGGCGTCCGGCGAGGATTGCAGAGTAATATCCAAGACGCGCGACCAAGATTGGATCCGCCGATGAACCTTGCGCTCAGACCGGCCATCGACCGTTTCCGCCGCCGTTGCCCCAACCTGACGGTTCAGGCGACCGCCGGCGTGCTCGTGGCTGTCGTGGTTCTGCTGCTGGTCGGGCTCGATCTCTGGCACACCTGGACCGCGCGGACGTTCAGCTTGGACGTCGCGCGCATCCAGGCGCAGAACCTCGCCGATTCGCTGGCCCAACAGGTCGCGCGCTCGATCGATCTCATCGATGTGCCGTTGCGGGAAATTCAGGACCGCGTGGCGAACGATGGGCTCAATTCGGCCGATGCCGACGCGATCCAGGCCGTGCTGCTGAAGCGCGCTCGGATCACCCCTCAGGCGCGCGACCTGGTCGTGCTCGACCGCGACGGCGAATGGCTGGCCGGTTCGGCCCAGAAACCGGCCGGCGTTGGCGCCGGCGGCAGGGACTTCTTCACGGATCACCGCGACAATCCGGACCTGGGGCTGGCGGTCTCGAAGCCATATATGAGCCGGGTGTCCCATCGTCTCAGCATTGCGGTCAGCCGCCGGCTCGAGGATGCCCAAGGGCATTTCGTCGGCGTCGTGCTGGCGGCGATGGACTTGAGCTTTTTCGATGGGCTCTACAAAAGCTTTTCCGTGGGCGAGCAGGGCGCGGTCGTGCTGTTCCGCGCCGACGGCATCGTCCTGGCGCGCCGGCCCTTCGTCGCCGAAGCGCTCGGCCGCAGCGTTGCCGACGGCCCGCTGTTCCGCGACCATGTGTCGAAGGCGCCGAGCGGCAGCTTCATCGCGCCATCGATGATCGACAATGTCCGGCGCATGGAGACCTACCGACGGCTCGACGCGTTGCCGCTGGTCGTGCTGATCGCCACGGCCGAGGAAGATGCGCTGGCCGGCTGGCACCGGGAAGCCTTCGCCCATCTGGTCGGCATCAGTCTGCTCGCCATCGTGGTGGCCCTGCTGGCCTGGCGTATCGCCGTGCTCTGGCGGCGCCAACGTGAGGCCGAGCAAGAGACCGCCAGGGCGGTCGCCGACTACCGCCTGCTGGCCGACAACGCTGGCGACATGATCGTGGTGAACGACCTGACCACGCTACAGCGGCGCTATGTATCGCCCGCTTGTCGTGCGATCTACGGGCGGGCGCCCGAGGAGCTGATCGGCACCAATCCGCAGGATTTCATCCATCCAGACGATTGGCAGGCGGTCTCGGACATGTGGCGCGAGCTGCAAGCCGGCGCCGACCAGGCCATGAGTTGTCATCGCGTCCTGCATCCCGACGGGCAATGGGCCTGGGTCGAGATCAAATCCCAGGTCGTGCGCGATCCGGCAGGCCAATTGACCGGCGAGGTGGTGAGCGTGGTGCGCGACGTCGGTGCCCGTATGGCGGCCGAACGCGCGATGCGCGAAAGCGAGCTCCGGTTCCGGGCGATCGCCGAGAACGCGACCGACATCATCCTCCGGGTCGGGCCCGACGGCATCAGGACTTACGCCTCGCCGGCATGCCGCGAGATTCTGGGGCTCGATCCGGCCCATATGGTCGGCAGTAAGGAACTGAACCGCGTCCATCCCGACGATCGCGAACTGGTCGCCGATCGATTCCGCCGCATGATCTCGCGCGACGGCGCCGAGATCGGCAGCTATACGTTCCGGGCAATGCATAGCGACGGCCGGACGATCTGGCTGGAGGCGCGCGACCGGGTGTTGCGCGACGAGATCACCGGCCGGCCGATCGAACTCATCAGCATGTTGCGCGACGTGACCGAGCGGGTGCAGAGCGAGGACGAACTGCGCGAGAGCGAGAGCCGCTATCGCCTGCTCGCCGAAAACGCGACCGACATGATCATCCGCCTGACGCTCGACGGGCATCGCGTCTATACCTCGCCGGCCTATCGTGAAATCCTGGGATATGTGCCGGACGATCTCGATCAGGGGACGGCCGGCGACATCATCAGTGCCGCCGATCGCCCGCGGTTCCAGGAACTGTTCTCGGAGCTGGCGGCCGGCAAGCGCGATGCGGTCGCGATCGAATATCGCGTGCATCACCGCGACGGCCACCTGATCTGGGTCGAAACGCGGCTGAAGCTCGTGCGCGATCCGGCGACCGGCGCGCCGGTCGAGATCGTCGGCGTGGTGCGCGACAACAGCCGGCAGAAGGCGAACGAGGAGAAGTTGCGCGCGGCCCATGAGGAGGCCGAGCGCTCGAACCGCATGCGCAGCGCGTTCTTCTCGAACATGAGCCACGAGCTGCGCACGCCCTTGAACGCGGTGATCGGCTTCGCCGACCTGATGCGTCAGGAGACGCTCGGGCCGCTCGGCCTGCCGAAATACCGGGAATATGCCGAGGATATCCACGCCAGCGGCGAGCATCTGCTGGGCATCATCAACGATATCCTCGACTTTGCGAAGCTGGAAGCGGGCGCGCTCGTGCTGCATGAGGAGCCGGTCGTGCTGGGCGCGCTGGTCGCGACCAGCTGCCGGCTGATGGCGGCCAAGGCGGAGCAGAAGGGCATCGATCTCAGCTTCTCCGTCGCCGACGACGGCCCCGAGGCGCTGGGCGATCCGGTGCGGACCAAGCAGGTACTGCTCAATCTTCTGTCGAACGCGATCAAGTTCACGCCGGCCGGCGGCAAGGTCCGGGTGACGGCGGGTTCGGCCGCCGATGGCGCACCGGCGATTTCAGTCTCCGACACCGGCATCGGTATCGCGGCGGAGGATCTGCACAAGGTGGTGGAACCGTTCGGCCAGGTCGACAACGCCCGCAACCGCGAGGGCGACGGCACCGGCCTGGGCCTGCCGCTGTCGCGCCGCCTGATGGAGATGCAGGGCGGGACGTTGGAGATCACCTCGCGCCTGGGCGTCGGGACGACTGTGACCGCGCGCTTCGTTCCGGCGGTGGTCGAAGTGCCGGCGTGATGGGGTCGATGTTTTATATATTTACGTCAAGCCCGGCCATGACGATAAAAGATGGAAATGACGAGAGAAATTAGTCCGTTCTGGAATTGATCAGCTTGCGGATTTCGGCGGCGACCGTCTCCGGGAACGGCTTCGATTTGCGCGTAACCCCGTCCATCAGCACGACGACCGCCTCGGCGGTCGCAACGCAGCGGCCTTCGTTGAACAGGCCCTGGCCGAAGCCGACCGAGCTGCGACCGAGCCGGGTCAGGCGCGTGCCGACCTCGACCGCACCGGGGAACCGCACTTCGTGGTGATACTCGATGGTGATCTTAACGAGCACGAACAGATCGCTCGGATCGAGCAGCGGCCGCGCGATCGTGTCGATGAAGCGGACGCGGCCGCTCTCGCAGAAAGTGGCGAAGGCGACGTTGTTGACGTGGTTCTGCCGGTCCAGATCGCCGAAGCGCAGCACATCCTCGTGCCAGAAGGTGAAGCCAGACCGGTCGGTCAGCACGACATCGGGATGCTGTTCGCTCACGCGTCGTGCGGTCCGAACGCGATGCCGTCGGCGATCAGCCGGTCGATCTCGGCCTCGGAATAGCCGGCCTTGGCCAGTACGCCGCGTGTCGCCTGGCCGAATTTCTGCGGCACGCTGCGCAGGCCGCCGGGCGTGCGCGACAGCTTGATCGGCGTGCCGAACCCGCTGTAGTCGCCCTCGCTGACGACCATCTCGCGATGGATGGTCTGCGGATGCGCGATGACGTCGGGCAGATCCAGCACCGGCCCGCAGGGCACGCCTTCGCCCAAGAGCCGCTCGGCGATCTCATGGCCGTCGAGCGTGTCCAGCACCTCTTGCAGCAGGGCGGCCAGCGCGTCGCGGTTGTTAACCCGGTCGCGGTTGGTGACGAAGCGCGGATCCACGATCAGCGCTTCGAGCCCCAGGCGCTTGCAGAAGGTCGCATATTGCCGGTCGTTGCCGACCGCCAGGAAGATCGGCACGGTCTTGGTCGGGAAACAGTCGTAGGGCGCGATGTTCGGATGCGCGCTGCCGGTGCGGCCCGGCGTCTTGTGGTTCAGGAGATAGTTGGCCAGGTGCGGATGCAGCAAGGCGACGCCGCTGTCGAACAGCGAGGCCTCGACGAACTGGCCCAGGCCCGATTTGCCGCGCTCGATCAGCGCCATCATGATGCCGAGCGCCGTGTTGAGGCCGGTCGCGAGGTCGACGATCGGGATGCCCAGGCGCAGGGGCGGGGCGCCCCGCTCGCCATTGACGCTCATCAGCCCGGCCATGCCCTGGATGACCGCGTCATATCCCACCCGGCCGCCCAGCGGTCCGTCGCTGCCGAAGCCGGAGACACGGGCATGGATCAGCTTCGGAAAGCGGGCGCGCAGCGTCTGCTCATAGCCGATGCCCCAGCGCTCCAAGGTGCCGGCCTTGAAATTCTCGACCAGCACGTCGGCGTCTTCGAGCAGGCGGAACAGCAGCTCGCGCGCCTCGGGCTTGGTGAAGTCGAGGGCCATCGCTTGCTTGTTGCGATTGACGCCGATGAAATAGGACGCGTCGCCGTCGCGGAACGGCGGGCCCCAGGTTCGGGTCTCGTCGCCGGTCGGCGGCTCGATCTTGATCACGTCGGCGCCGTGGTCGCCCAGGATCTGGGTGCAATAGGGTCCCCCCAGCACCCGGGTGAGGTCAATGATCCGGATGCCGGCGAGCGCGCCGGGATGGGCTTCTGCGACAGAACTCATCGAACACTCTCTTCGGCACGCCAGCCGAGCACCTCGGCGGCAAAGGCGGGGTAGGTTTCGGCCAGATCCTGGGCGACGGCGCCGCGCATCAGCGCCAGATCCGCGTCCGACGGCAGCGCCGTGGTCGGGATCGTCTCCGGTGTGGCGAAGCCGAAGCCGGTACTGTCGCGCACCTGTTCCAAGGTCACGCCCGGATGCAGGCTCGCGAGCGCGAAGCGGCCGCTGGGCTTGTCGAAGCGGAAGATGCAGAGCTCGGTCACCAGCGCATGCGGGCCGCCGGGGCGATAGGTGCCGGGCGGACTGGAACCCGGAGCGGAGATGAAATCGACCTGCTCGACCAGGGTGCGCCGCGTGTGTTCCAGCCGGAACAGGATGACCTTGGGCACGACGTAATAGAGATAGGCCGAGCCGAACGAGCCGGAGAAGCGCGCCTTCGGCCGGTCGTACTCGCCGATCGCCACGAGATTGACGTTGCCGGCGCCGTCGATCTGGCCGCCGGACAGGAAGAACGCGTCGATGCGGCCCTGACCGGCGCAATCGAACAGCTCGCGCCCGCCGTCGGTGAAGAAGCTGTGGCGGCGGCTGTTCAGGATCGAGACGCGCATGCCGTCGTGACGGCGCGCGCCGAGGAGGGCAGCGGCGGCCGGGATCGGCGACAGAGCGCCGACCGCGACATGGCGGACCTTGCCGATCAGATCGGCCACGACACCGATCAGCAGTTCTTCCGGACGCACGCTCATCGGGCGAGCTCCCGCGCCAGATAGGTCTGGAAGCCGGCGTCGCTCGCGGCCATCTCGGCATAGTCGGCCATGTGGGCGGCATCGGTCGTGCGCTGACCGAACCGGATCGGCCATGTGCCGTCGGGCACGATGGCGATGCGGCTGACATAGAGGGCGGGCAGGGTGCCGGCGGCCAGCGTCTCGTCGGCCAGGAGATCGCCGTCATAAAGCTTCTCGACCGTGACCAGCGTGTCGCGGGCGGCGTGGGCCATGGTGACGAGTTCGCGCCGCTTGCCGACCCAGACATTGCCATGGGCATCGGCCATGGGCGCATGGAACAGCGCCACGTCCGGCCGGATCGCCGGGATGAGGGCCACGGGGTCGCCGCCGGGACCGAACGGGTTGTCGATGACCCGCCAATCCGGCCGGACGTTCAAGAGGTCGCTGCCGATCAACCCGCGCATGGCGCCGAACGGCGCACCTTTCTCGCTCGCCTGCAGGCCGGCATGGATGGCGGGGCAGGTCGCATCCTTGATGCGGACCGTGCCGGCGCGGATCGCAGCGGTGAAGCGCGGCGCCAGGCCATATTCGCCCAAGGTGACCGCGGCGGTCTCGATCTCGGCCACCACGCCGGCACCGATCAGCAGGTCGGCCTGCAATCCGCTCTGCGGCACGCAGACCAGGCGCAGATCCTTGACGCCGCGCTTCAGCAGCGCGCGGGTCGCGGCCATGGCGACGCCGGCATAGTCGGGCGGGATGGCGATGAGCGCGCCGTCCTCTATCAGCCGCAAGGCGGTGTCGAGATCCGGAAACGCCATCGCTCGGCCCCCCCCCTAGCGGGTGCGATAAAGATGGATGCCGTCGGCCCCGGTGTCCCGGTCCAGCTCGGCGCGGCGCATCATATAGTTCAGGTGGGCCACGACCTCGCCGACGGCAAAGCCGGTCTGGTGGGCATCCAAGGGTCGGCGGAACAGGATCGGGATGATCTCGGCCGCACTCCGCGGCTGCGACCGGCAGGCTTCCAGGATCTCGGCGCAGCGCTGCTTGTGATGCGCCGCCAGCTCGTCGATGCGCTGATGCAGCCCGTAGAACGGCAGATTGTGGCATGCCAGCACGAAGACATCGTCGGGAATGGTCGCCCGGATCTGGGTCAGCGACGAGAGGTAATACCCCAACGGATCGGCCTCGGGCTCCATCGACCAGACGCTGACATTGGGCGAGATCTTGGCCAGCACCTGATCGGCGGAAAAGAACAGCTTCGCTTCCGGCTGATGCAGCATGACCTGTTCGGGCGCGTGGCCGGCGCCGGTCGAGACCTCGAACCCGCGGCCGCCGAGCGTGATCGTGTCGCCGGCGGCAAGCCGCAGGAAGCTGGGCGGTAGGCCGCTGGTGCGCTTCAGATAGCTGTGGCCGCGGCCGACGACCTGTTCGATCTGTTCCGCGTTGAGACCGGTCGAGACATGGAACGCGCGCAGTTGGTCCTCGCCGGTGCCGGCGCGGTCGAGCAGGATCGACAGGCTGAACAGATACTCGGTCTGGCTCATGTGCAGGGCCAAGCCGAAGCGCTGGCACAGCCAGCCGGCGAGGCCGACATGGTCGGGATGGAAATGGGTCACGATCAGCCGCGTCAGGCGGCTGCCGGCGAGCGGGCCCGTTAGCACCGCCTCCCAAGCCGCGCGGGTCAGGTCGTCGCCCAGGCCGGTATCGAGCACGGCAAAGCCGTCGCCGTCCTCGACCAGGTAGATGTTCACGTGGTTCAGCTGGAACGGCAGCGCCAGGCGCAGCCAGAGCACGCCGGGAGCGATTTCCACCAGGCCGCCGGGTTCCGGCGGCGTCGCATGCGGGAAGGTGAGGCCGGCGGCCGTGGCCGCCTTATACGAGCTGCTCATAGCGCAAGAGGCTAAGGGATCGGACGCGCCCCCACAAGCATCAGCGGCGGCGGAGCCTCAGCGCGGCCGGTTGGCAGCATTGCGGGGAGCGACGAGCTGATCGATGAAGCGGCCCTGGTACATGGCGATGCCGATGCTATGGCCGAAGCGCAGCGCTTCCTCGTTGTCGACATGGCACATGATAACCTTGGCCTTGCCGGTACGCTCGACCATGTCCTTGATCTTCTGGCGCTTTTCCGGCAACCGCTCGTCGCTCATGTTCGCCTTCCACTGCAGCTTGACCAGGTCGATGCCCAGCTTTTCGCGATCGACGATCGGCAGGGTCAGCTCGTTCAAGCCGTCGAGGCACAGGCGATAGCCGCGCTCGCGGGCGAAATCGCGCGCAAAGGTGAAGGCGGCGATGTCGGCATAGACGTCCAGCATCTGCAGCTCGATCACGATCGTGCCGCGGGCACCGGCCTTCAGCGAGGCATCGAACGTCATGAATTCCTTGGACAGGATGGTCGAGACGTTGAGGTTCAGGCTGAAGGAATTCGAGATCGCGGCATCGTCGTTGCGCGACAGCATCGCCAGCATGCGCTTATCCAGCGTCTCGGTCAGGTACTGGAACAGCCAGCGATTGGCCAGAATATCGTAGTTCGGCAGCACCAGCTTCTGCAGGTCGCCGATCGAGATGAACAGTTCGCGGAACAACGGCTGCGGCGGCTGGGTCGTCAGGATGGCGAACACGGCCTGGCGGCGCAGCAGGTTCGAGAGGTCCGCCTTGGCGATGATGTCGATCAGTTCGCCCAGGCGATGCGGATTGATCGGCGGCTTGCCGCCGGTGGCCGAACCACCGATCTGGGCCAGGCGCTTCTGGCGCTTCTGCACTTCGTCATAGAGCGCCTGAACGACCGTATGCAGATCCTGGTACTGGCGCTCCAGATCGTACCAGGTGCTGAACTGATCGTCGTCGTCACTGTCCTGCACGAGCGGATCGTCGGTGAACAGATAGCGCAGACGCATCACCGCATCGTCCATCTCGATCGGGTCGACATCGCGATAGACGAAGAACAGATCCTGGTTCGCCAGGCGGAACAGCTGGCCGTCGAACGACTTGACCTGGTTTTCGAAGGTGCTCGACGCGATCCGCAGATGGTGATCGCGCCGGTTCTCCGACTTCAGCCGTGACAGATGGATATGGACGGCCCGGCGGCCTTCCTTGTGGCGTGACAACCGATCAATATGCTCAAGGAGGCGGTACTCCTGGTTCGTCGAAATATCCGCTTGTGCCGGCCTAGACATAGCGCCTCATGTCGCGAACGCCCTGATCGTGAATAGGATTCCCACGGCAGGCCTCGCTGGCGACCATTTGGCCCGATTTGTGTTAACTTGGTGTAAACCTCGTTGCTAATCCTTGCTAAATGATCAAAAGCGCGCCAAAGCCGTTGCTAAAACGACCATAGCACGAGCAGTTCGGTGCGCCCTGCGCTCCATTCTTTGTCGTGGGTGTCCATGCGCCTGCCGCCCGCTTTCCCGTATGTTCGGACGTTCGTGATGACGGGGCGGCGGGCCGCCGGCGTCGCGCGGGCGCTGTTCGTCGATCTGCATGAGGCGCTGTGCGCCGTGGGATTCCCCTCCGAACTGGTCATGGTCGAGGATGGACCGGGCTTTCTGGAGCGCGCGCAGCGGGACGGGCGGCCGTTTTTCACCATCGACGGCAACCAGAAGATCAAGCTGCCGGCCGGTGTCCGCAAATTCTCCTGGATGGTCGATCATCCCTGCTCGCGCCTGGGCGACCTGGTCGGTGCCGATGCAGCAGATGTGGCGCTCGGCTGGGTCGACGACAGCCACCTGGCGGCGGCGAGGGCGTTCGGCCTGCCGTTCCGCTCCGGCTTTTTCCCCCATGCGGGGGTCGAGCCGGTCGCGGCCCCGATGGGTTTGGCGGACCGCGACATCGATCTGCTGTTCGCGGGTGGATTGGCCGAGCCGCTCGATCGGGACGGCTGGCGCACGGCCAACCCCACCATGCAGGACGTCGTCGGCGATGTGATTTTCGAAACGGCGGCGTTGCTCGACCGGGGCGAGCCGGTACTGCCGCTGTTCGCCTCCGTTGCGGCCGGACACGGGATCCAGCTTGCCCAGATGCAGGCGGACGTGCTGTGCACGACCATCAGCCGCATCCTGACGATCTCGGAGATGAACCGCCGCTCAGCCATCCTCGCGGCACTGCCGGATAGCGTCCGCATCGCGGTTGCCAGCGCCACCCTGCCGGCGCTGCTCAAGGGGCGGCCCAACATCACCCATCTGGGGTTCATCGATGATTTCGGAGAGATCCGAAAACTGATGGGCCGCAGCCGGATCGTGCTCAACTGCACCAACAAATTCCCCGGCGGCGCGCATGAGCGGGTCTGGTACGGCATGGCCGAGGGTGCTGCCGTCGTCACCGACGCCAGCCGCTACCTGGAACGCGATTTCGTCCACGGCCGCGACATTCTGTATCTGCCGCGGCATGCAGATTTGACCGAGATCGTCAGCGATGTGACCCGGCTGCTCGCTGACCTGCCTCGATTGGAACGGCTGGTCGATGCGGCACGGCCGGTCTATGCCGGCCACCACACCTGGGCAGCGCGCCTGGAGACGCTGTTCACCCTGGTGGCGCCTTGACGAGCCCTCAGAGCGTGCTGCGCAGGGCGTATTTCTCTTCGTCGTTGGTGACCAGGGCGACGAAATCCATGACGCCGCAACCAGTTGGACCGTTCATGACCGAGAACCGGAAATCCGGACGGGCGATCGAGAAATGATGCTTGATCGAGTAGAGCGCAGACTGGTCGAGCAGCCAGCTCGAACTGGTGGCGAGTTTGAGCCCGTAGAGGCAGAAGCGGCCGATCGCATCGAGGAAATCGAGACAGGCCGGCGTCGGCGTCATGATCATCAGGATCGCGATATAAAGCGATGACGGCTCGCGGCGCATGGTCGTGAAACAGCCGAAATCGAACGCGGGCGGCGTCAGCAGCAAGGTCCCGAACCGTTCGGTCAGGCGCACGTCGACGTCGACGGTGATGATCGGACGCCGATATTCCCGCAGCAGCAGCGGCAGGACGAAGAAACGGGCACAGGCATAGGCGGTCGCGGTCCCGTAGTTCGGATCCCGGCTGGTGGAAGCGCCGAAGCGATCGGGACCGGCGCGCTCCGCCAGTTCCTGCAACAGCACGGCCGTTTCCGGTTCCGGGTTGACGACATGGAGATGCAGAGCGTCGTCCGGGGCGACCGACGCGAGCAGCTCTCGGGCGAACCGCTCGGCATAGCGCGCGTCGGCGACGGCGCAAGCGAGGGTGCGAGGCGGCCGCGCGGTCCGATGCATCGCGAAATCGACCAGCGCCGGCGGTAGGTCTGGGGCGGCGGCCAGGCGCTTCTGCACTTCGGCCGGTGCTGCGACCAGAATGCCCTGGCGATAGAGCACGTTCAGGTTCGGATCGGTCGCGAACGGAACGTGCGGCAGATAATTTTGCACGATCGAGCGGAAATATTCGAAGACGGCGAGCGCAGCGCCGGCATCGCCGCGCACCACCCGGATGCAGCCGACGTAATAGACGCCGATCACATGCAGTGGGTTTTCGCGTGGTGTCTTCTGAGCGATTTCCTCGATCAGGGCGAATTGGTCGGTGCGCAGGAAATTGTCGAGAACGCGGGAAAACAGCAGCGGCGCGCCATAGCCCCGCGCCGATGCGGTCTGCAGCGCAGCCGCGAATCGATCATAGAGCCGTGCCTGGGCGAAGCCGACCGCCGCCAGTTCGAGCGCCCTGTACCAGTCGGGTGTGTCGAGTAGGCCATAGGCGAGCGACGCGGCCTCGGCCGGCTGGCCCCGGCCATGCAGCTCGAACGCCTGGGCCAGTTGCTCGGCGGGTGTCGTCATGCCCGCTTGCGCTTTCCTTCGGCAGCGCGGGCGAGGTAGGGCGCCAGATAGCGGCCGGTATAGCTTTCGGCGACCGCGGCCACATCCTCCGGCCGCCCTTCGGCGACGATCCGGCCGCCGCCGGCACCGCCTTCGGGCCCGAGGTCGATCAGATAATCGGCGGTCTTGATCACCTCCAGATTATGTTCGATCACCAGCACGGTATTGCCCTGGTCGACCAGCGTGTGCAGCACCTCCAGCAGCTTGCGCACATCCTCGAAATGCAGGCCGGTGGTGGGCTCATCCAGGATATAGAGCGTCTGGCCGGTGGCGCGCCGCGACAGTTCCTTGGCGAGCTTGACCCGCTGCGCCTCGCCGCCCGACAGGGTGGTCGCCGATTGGCCGACATGGATGTAGCCCAGGCCCACTTCTTCCAGCGTCTTCAGCTTGTCGCGGATCGCCGGCACCGCCTTGAAGAACTCCGCACCATCCTCGACCGTCATGTCGAGCACGTCGGCAATCGACTTGCCCTTGAAGGTCACGTCGAGCGTTTCGCGGTTGTAGCGCCGGCCCTTGCAGACGTCGCATTGCACATAGACGTCGGGCAGGAAATGCATCTCGATCTTGATGAGGCCGTCGCCCTGGCAGGCCTCGCAGCGGCCGCCCTTGACGTTGAACGAGAAGCGGCCGGGGGCGTAGCCGCGTGCTTTCGCCTCGGGCAGGCCCGCGAACCAGTCGCGGATCGGCGTGAAGCAGCCGGTATAGGTCGCCGGGTTCGAGCGCGGCGTGCGGCCGATCGGCGACTGGTCGATGTCGACGATCTTGTCGATCCGCTCCAGCCCCTCGATCGAATCATGAGCCAAGGGTTGCTCGCGGGCGCCGTTCATGCGCTTGGCCAGCGATTTATACAGCGTCTCGATGATCAGCGTCGACTTGCCGCCGCCCGAGACGCCGGTGACGCAGGTGAAAGTGCCGAGCGGAATCTTGGCCGACACGTTCTGCAGATTATTGCCGCGCGCGCCGACGATGCTCAGCACCTTCTTCTTGTCGATGCGGCGGCGCTCGGTCGGCACCGGGATGGTCTTCTCGCCGTTCAGATAATGGCCGGTCAGGCTGTCCGGATGGGCCATGACCTCCGCGGGCGTGCCTTGGGCGATGATCTGGCCGCCATGGGCGCCGGCGGCCGGCCCCATGTCGATCAGATAGTCGGCGGCGCGGATCGCGTCCTCGTCATGCTCGACCACCAGCACGGTATTGCCGATGTCACGCAGCCGCCGGAGCGTCTGCAACAGCCGTTCATTGTCGCGCTGGTGCAACCCGATCGAGGGCTCGTCCAGCACATAGAGCACGCCGGTCAGGCCCGAACCGATCTGCGACGCCAGGCGGATGCGCTGGCTTTCGCCGCCGGACAAGGTGGCCGAGGCGCGCGCCAGCGTCAGATAATCGAGGCCGACATTGTTGAGGAAGCCCAGCCGGTCGTTGACCTCCTTCAGGATGCGATAGGAGATCTCAGCCTGCTTCGGCGTCAGGCTCTGCGCGAGGCTGCCGAACCAGCGCCCGGCATCGGCGATCGAGAGCGCCGCCACTTCGGAGACATGCAACCCGTTGATCTTGACCGCGAGCGCTTCCGGCTTCAGGCGCGCGCCGCCGCAGACCTCGCAGGTCTGCTGGTTCTGGTAGCGTGACAGCTCGTCCCGGATCCAGGCGCTGTCGGTTTCCTTCCAGCGCCGGTCCATGTTCGGCACGATGCCCTCGAACGGCTTCGAGGTCGTGTAGTTGCGCAAGCCGTCGGCATAGGTCAGCGGCACGATCTTGCCGTCGGAGCCGAACAGAATGACCCGGCGCGCCTCCTCGGGCAGCTCGGCCCACGGCGTCTTCATGCTGAAATGATAGTGTTTGGCCAGGCTTTCGAGCGTTTGGGCGTAATATTGCGAGGTCGAGTTGGCCCAAGGTGCGATGGCGCCGTTCGCCAGCGACTTGCGGTCGTCCGGCACGATCATGTCCGGGTCGAAATACATCTTGGCGCCCAACCCGTCGCAAGCCGGGCAGGCGCCGAACGGGTTGTTGAACGAGAACAGCCGCGGCTCGATCTCGTCGATGGTGAAGCCCGAGACCGGGCAGGCGAACTTGGCCGAGAACATCGTGCGCTCGCCGCCGTCGGCAGTCTCGGTGATGACCAGGCCGTCCGACAGTTCGAGCGCGGTTTCGATCGAATCCGCAAGACGGTTGCCGAGTTCGGCCGAGACGACGATGCGGTCGACCACGACCTCGATATCATGCTTCAGCTTCTTGTTGAGCGCCGGCGCGTCCTCGATGTCATGCAGGGTGCCGTCGATCTTGACGCGCTGGAAGCCGCGCTTCTGCAGCTCCTGCAGCTCTTTCTTATATTCACCCTTGCGGCCGCGCACGACCGGCGCCAGCAGCAGCAGCCGCGTGCCTTCCGGCATGGTCATGATGCGGTCGACCATCTGGCTGACGGTCTGGCTTTCGATCGGCAGGCCGGTCGCGGGCGAGTAGGGGATGCCGATGCGGGCATAGAGCAGGCGCAGATAGTCGTAGATCTCGGTGACCGTGCCGACGGTCGAGCGCGGGTTCTTCGACGTGGTCTTCTGCTCGATCGAAATCGCCGGCGACAGGCCCTCGATCGAATCCACGTCCGGCTTCTGCATCAGCTCCAGGAACTGGCGCGCATAGGCCGACAGGCTCTCGACATAGCGGCGCTGGCCCTCGGCATAGATCGTGTCGAACGCGAGCGACGATTTCCCGGAACCGCTGAGGCCGGTGATCACCACCAGCCTGTCGCGCGGGATATCGACATCGACGTTCTTGAGATTGTGCTCGCGGGCGCCGCGCACGCTGATCTGCTGCATCAGGGATTCTTCCGTTTGGGGGTCGCACGAGTATATGGGGCGCGGGGCACGAAAATCGACTCATGCCTTGTGCCGCCAAAAAGAACAAAACGTGATCATCCTAGCGCATCCGCCGCGTCAGGCGAAAACATTCTTTACGCCTGCGGTTCCGTCAGAGACTTGCTGAACTGCACTGCACAATGCCATAAGATCGAAAGTTACAAATTCGACTGTCGAGAGAAACTGATGCTTGCGGATTCTGGGGCTGAAAGAGCTGATTTCGATCGCGTGCAACGCAGCATGCTGGCCTCGCGCCTCCGGGCGCTGTTGGCCGGATCGACCGCCTCGACCGCCGATGGCGCGACCCTGGAACGGCTGTTGCGCGAGCGACTCTTCGTCTTGGCGGAGCAGGCGGAGGCCGATCCGTTCGGCAATCCCATTCTGCTGATGGCGCTCGAGATCTCGCGCATGATGGACGGCGGCCAGGCCTCGGCGGAAGCGATCGATCAGCTGGTCCAACGTCTGTCGGTCAAGAGCTTCGCCGACCGGGTCGATCGCCAGGTGCGCTATCTGGGCGACATGGACCCGCAGTCGAACGCGCTCGCCATCGCCGGCGTCGTGCGCGCGGTTGCCGGTTCGCCGCTGCTGCCGTTCGAGGCGTTCCGCACCCGGATCGAGCGTGCCGTGCTGGGCATCGTGCTGACCGCGCACCCGACCTTCGGCATGACCCGCGACCTGTCGCGCGCGCTGATGCGCATGGCGGCGGGCCGTGAGGAGGCGGGCGGACCGCTGGGGGCGGCGGCCGGCGCGGAAACGCTGCGCGAGGTGATGAATGCCGGCCATCTGCCGCCGACTGACCTCACGCTCGGCGTCGAGCATGATTTCTCGGTCGAGGCGTTGGGTCATATCCAGGATGCCCTCGACCGCACCAACGCCATCGTGCTGGATGTCGCGGCCGAGCTTTATCCGAAGCGTTGGGCCGAGCTCAGGCCGAACCTGATCACGGCGGCGTCCTGGGTCGGCTATGACCTCGACGGCCGCACCGACATCGCCTGGAGCGACACTTTCGCCAAGCGGCTGATCGTGAAGCAGCTGCAGCTGCAGCGCCATCAAGCGACGGTCGATCGCCTCATCGCTGCGGACAAGGATCTTGCCGCCGACCTGACGCCGCTCGCCGACCGGCTGCGCGACGCCGCCTTGATGGTCGAGCGTGAGCAGGAATTGCTGGACGAGGTCGCGGGCCATCCGGCGGCGGTGGCCGATCTCTCGCAATTGTTCGTGAGCGGGCGGGACGAGGCGTTGGTCAGTGCGGCACCATTGCGCGAGATGGTCGCGGCGGCTCTGGCCAGGGCCACGGACCGGACGGTCCAACGCGATCTGGCTCTGTTCGACGCCAGCCTGGCCAGCCATGGGCTGGGGCTGGCCCACACCCATGTCCGCCTGAACGCGACCCAGCTGCACAACGCCATCCGCAGCCAGGTCGATATGGAGACGGCGCCGAACGACCCCAGCCATCGGCGCAGCTATCATAATGCCATCAACGACCTGCTGGGCTCCGTTCAGCCGGTCACGGTCAATTTCGCCGATCTGATGGCGGAGCGGGCGACGGCCAAGCGGCTGTTCATGATCGTCCAGCAGATGGTGAAATACGTCGATGCCGACACGCCGGTCCGCTTCCTGATCGCCGAAACCGAGGCCGGTTTCACGCTCTTGACCGCGCTCTATTACGCCCGCCTGTTCGGGGTCGAGGATCAGGTCGAGATCTCGCCGCTCTATGAGACGGCCGAGGCGCTGGAGCGCGGCGACGGCATCATCGAAGAAGCGCTCAGGAGCCCGCATTACAAGGCGTATCTGAAGCGCACCGGCCGGCTCACCATCCAGTTCGGCTTTTCCGATTCAGGCCGCTATCTGGGTCAGATGGCGGCGACCTTCATGATCGAGCGGCTGCGCCTCAGGCTGGCGGCGCTCATGACGCGGCACGATCTTACCGACGTGCAGATCGTGCTGTTCAACACCCATGGCGAATCGATCGGCCGAGGCGGCCATCCGTCGAGCCTGGCCGACCGGTTGCGCTATGTCAGCCCGCCGGTGACCCGTGCCAATTTCGCCAAGGCCGGCATCGCGGTGAAGGAGGAGGTGAGCTTCCAGGGCGGCGACGGCTTCCTGCCGTTCATGGGTTTCGCCTCGGCGCTGTCGGTCATGCGCGGCGTGCTGGAGACCATGCTGCTGCCCGATCCGGAGGCGGTGGACGACCCGATCTATCGCGAGAACGACTATGCGGTCGAATTCTTCGCGACCATCCAGCAGCTGTTCCAGAGCCTGGTCGCCGATCCGAACTATGCCGTGCTGGTCAGCGCCTATGGCTCGAACCTGGTGCCGCGCACCGGCTCGCGCCCGACCAAGCGCCAGCACGACGGCTCTGCGCGAGCGATGGAGGTGACCCACGTCTCGCAGATCCGCGCCATCCCGAACAACGCCATCCTGCAGCAGCTGGGCCTGCTGGCGAACACGATCTTCGGCGTCGGCCGGGCGCGGGCCAAGGATCCGGAATTCTTCGACAGCCTGTGCCAGCGCTCGCCGCGCTTCCGCCGCGCCATGGTGATGGTCGAGACCGCGCTGGGCTTCAGCGATTTGGACGTGCTGCGCGCCCATATCGACACGCTCAATCCCGGCATGTGGCTGTCGCGCTCGGCCGTGACCCGCCGGCCGACCCGGGCGATGGAGCTGCGCGGGGTTTCCACCGCGTTGGAACAGCTCGATATCCATCCGGCGCTGATCAAGCTCTATCGCCGCCTGCAGGCGGACTTCCTCGATCTGACCGACCGCGCCGGCGCCTATGGCGGCGGTCTCGAAGGCAAGCTCGAGCCCGACCGCCAGCATACGCTGGTGCTGCTGCATGTGGTGCGTCTGGCGCTCATCCACCGGATCTATCTCTTGGCCATGCATGTGCCGGATTTCTCGCCGCACCATGGGCTGATGAAGGCCGATATCGTCATGCGGCTGATCCGGCTCGATGTGCCGGGCGCGGTCCAGCTGTTGAAGGACATCTTCCCCAAGGTCGATGACGACGCGCTGCCCGACTCCGCCGGCGCCGACGAGCCGTCGACCTATGAGGGCGAGGCGTCGAAGGGCTATGCGCGCGAGCATGAAACCCTGTTCGACCCGCTGCTGGCGCTCTACCAACAGGTCCTGCGCCTGTCGAACGCGATCGCCTATCAAATCGGCGCCGTGGGATAAACTCGGGCTTGCGTCTGGCGGGGCTTCCGTCCTACCTCTCAAGCATCGATTTCAATGGCTCATAGGGGTGTTTCATGGCCGGTTCGGTGAACAAGGTCATCTTGATCGGCAATCTCGGCAAGGATCCCGAGATTCGTTCGACCAACGACGGCACCAAGGTAGCCAGTCTGACGATCGCGACCTCGGAAAACTGGAAGGACCGCAATTCCGGCGAACGCAAGGAGCGGACGGAATGGCATCGCGTGGTGATCTTCAACGATCGCCTGGTCGACGTGGTCGAGCGGTTCGTCAAGAAGGGCGCCAAAGTCTATATCGAAGGTGCCCTGCAGACACGCAAATGGACGGATAATTCCGGCCAGGAGCGCTATACGACCGAGGTCGTGCTGCAGAAGTTCCGCGGCGAACTGACCATGCTCGACAGCCGCCAGGGCGGCAGCGCCGGCGGTGAGTTCGGCGACGAGGAAGGCGGCGGCTACAGTGGTGGCGGCGGATACGGCGGCGGTGGCGGTGGGGGCAGCTATGGCGGCGGCTCGCGCGGCGGCTCCGGCGGCGGTGGCCGCACCGGTGGCGGCGGCCCGGCACCTGCGACCGATCTCGACGACGAGATCCCGTTCTAAGATCAAGCAACGGCCGTGGGCTTCACCCACGGCCGTTGTCGTTAGAGCCCATGGGCTCAGGTATATTTAAGCGCGACCTCGCGATCATAGCCGCTGTCGTGAACTGCCTGGATCGCGTGGCCCATGGCGTCGATGAGGCCTTGGGCGTCGGGCAGGGTCTTGCGCACGCCCAGGTGAAAGGCCGACTGTTTGCCGATCGCCACCGGGAAGCTTTTGACCCCGCCGATATTGTTCTGCTTGATCAGGTATTTGGCGACGGTGTCGTTGCCGACGAACACGTCGTTCCGGCCGAGGCTGACCTTGGTCAAGGTGTTGAGCAGGTTGGGCGACCATTCGATATCCAGGCCCTTGAAGGTCGTCTCGGCGAAGCCGTTGCCATTGTAGTCGCCCTGCTTGACCGCCTTCAGGTCGTCGAATGTTTTGATCTGCTCGATCTCGGCGCGGCGCGGGTTGTCGGCCGAATAGAACAGCGAAACCGGGGCGACATAGACCGGCAGTTCGGTGAACAGCGCATAGGCGCGGCGCTCGTCGGTCGGGTTGGTGCAGAACGCATCGGCCTCGCCGTTCTGCACCATCGCCTGGGCCCGGGCCCAGGGAAAACCCTGGTGGGAGACGTCGATGCCGGCGGCCGTGGCCGCCTTGTCCAGAAGCTCCGGCAGGATGCCTTGCATCTTCCCGTCCTGCTCGAAACAGAGCGGCGGGAACGTCGCGTAATAGACGATCCGAAGCTTCGCCGCCTGGGCGCGGGCGCTGCGGATGGCAACGCCGGCGGCGGCGAGCCCGGCGAGGAACTGGCGGCGGGTCGGTGCGGGAATGTGCATGCTGATGATCCTGCTTGCTGGGGTTAGGCGGCGGTGGCTAGGGCGGCAGGCTCCTCGCCGGCGAGGATTTTGCGGGCGCGGTCCCGGTCGAGCGCGCCCTCCCATTGGGCGATGAACAGGGTGGCGACGGTGTTGCCGAACAGGTTGGTGAGCGCACGCGCCTCCGACATGAAACGGTCGACGCCCAGGATCAGGACCATGCCCTCGACCGGGACCTTGCCGCCGATCGTGGCGAGCGTGGCGGCAAGCGCCACGAAGCCGCCGCCGGACACGGTCGCCGCCCCCTTGGAGGTCAGCATCAGCACGCCCAGCACCAGCGCCAGGTCGGTCCAGCCGAGATCGATGCCGAGCGACTGGGCGATGAAGGTCACGGCCAGCGTGTAATAGATGCTGGATCCGTCGAGATTGAGCGCGTAGCCCATGGGCAGCACCAGCCCGACCATGGATTTGTCGCAGCCGAGCCGCTCTATCTTGGCCATGAGCGCCGGCAGCACCGGCTCGGTCGACGAGGTCGCGAGCACGATGAAGATCTCTTCGCGGATGTATTTCGCGATCTGCCACAGGCTGAAGCCCGAGGCGCGGGCGACCAGGCCCAGCCCGACGATGATGAACAAGGCCGAGGTGAGATAGAAGCACAGCACCAGGATGCCGAGCTTCGCCAGTACGGCGACACCATACGTGCCGACGGCGAAGGCGATCGCGCCGAAGGCACCCAGCGGCGCCAGATGCATGATCATGCCGACGATGCGGAACAGCCCGTCCGACAGTTCTTCGATCACGCGCACGACCGCCCGGCTGCGCTCGCCCAGCTGTGCGAGCGCGATGCCCAACAGGGTCGAGACCAGCAGCACCTGCAGCGTGTCGCCCTTGTCAAACGCGTCGACCACCGTCGAGGGCACGATGCCCAGCAGGAAATCCCAGGTCGAGAACGGCTTGGTATTCTTGAAACCGCTGATCGCCGTGACATCGAGCGTCTTCACATCGACATGCATGCCGGCGCCCGGATGCAGGAAATGCCCGACCAGCAAGCCGATGATGAGCGCCAGCGTGCTCAGCACCTCGAAATAGACGAGCGCCTTCAGGCCGATCCGGCCGACATCGCCGGCATGCTTCAGCTTGGCGATGCCGACCACGACGGTGGCGAAGATGATCGGCGCGATGATCATCCGGACCAGCCGGATGAACAGGTCGCCGAACGGCTTCATCTCGACCGCGAACAGCGGGCTGTAATGGCCGAGCGCGATGCCGGCGACGACGGCCAGGAGCACCTGCAGATAGAGGCTCCGAGGCGAGTTCAAGAGCTTGAGAAACATGGGTCTTATCCCTGTTGGCTGGCCCGGTCTAGAGCCGGGTTTCGGTGAAAAACCGCGTTACGTCCCGGACCTTGATATCGCCCGAGGGCCGGTCGAGCAGGGCCGAGAGCGCGGCGATATCCGCCTCGGCCAGCGACTGCAGGCCGCAGTCGCGGAACTTGAGCCGGGCTTCGTCCAGCGTGAGCGGGTTGGCGGCGGAGCCCTTGGGCGCGCTCGACAGCGTCTCCAGAACCTGGTCGTCGCGCAGGACCAGGCGCACGATCGCGTCGCCGCCCCAGGGCAGCGCCGCGGCGGCCGCATCCGGCGTGCGCACGCGCATCTGCACCCGGCGGGCGAGGCGGCGCAGGTCGGCGCGCGCCACGGCCGGTGCGGTGAAATGGGCCAGCACCGGCGGCCCGTCGATCAGCGCCACGGCCGCGCAATAATTCATGCTGAAGCGTGCCTCGGCCGGGCTCGCGGGATCGGCGAAGCGCAGGTTGTCGATCATGTATTTCGGCATCTCCAGCTCGACCTGCTCGATGTCGGCCGGGGCGAGCCGGTGTTGTCGCCGCAGCGTCAACAGCCCGTCGATGCCGAGATGGCTCGACATGCAGGACGGATAGAGCTTGGCGACCAGCCCGCCGGTCTCGATCGCGAGCGGCTCGTCCGCCAGGGCTTCGATCAAAGGCTCTGCGGCGTGCTGGGCCAGAAAGCCCCAGGGCCCTTCGAATATCTCCGCCGATGCGTCCAGGCCGGCTTCGGCGAGCCGCGCGGCAAGCACGCCATGCATGGCGGCGGCACCGGCATGCAGCGGCTTCGCCGAGGTGCCGAACTGCCGCTTGCTGCCGCCGGCGAAGCTGGCGCCGAGGCTGATCGCCCAGGCGGTCCGGCGGGCATCCAGCCGCAAGAGCTTGGCCGAGGCAGCCGCAGCGCCGATGGCACCCAGCGTCGAGGTCGCATGCCAGCCGCTTTCATAGTGGCGCGGGTTGGCGAGCCGACCCAGCCGCGCCTGGATCTCGAGCCCCGCGACATAGGCTTCGATCAGCGCCGCCAGCGACCCGTCGGTTTCGTCGCCGAGCGCCAGCAGGGCCGGCACCAGCACGGCGCTGGCATGGGTGATGGCCGGGAAGAAATTATCGTCGTAATCCTGCACATGGGCTGCCGTGCCGTTGACCAGGGCGGCGGCCGGCGACGGGACGCCCGCCTTGGAGCCGAGCTGCCGGCTCTGCCCGGTTTGCCAGCCGGCCATGGCGGCCGCCGCCGCCGTCACGGCCGCTTCCCGGGCACCGGCGAACAGGCAGCCGAGCACGTCGCGGAACGCCGCCTCGGCCCGGGTCTGCGCCAGGGACGACAGCGTGGCGCCGTCGAACGACACCGTCCAGTCGGCCAGACGTGTGCAGAGAGGGACAGGGGTCTCCTGGTGGTTCGCCGTACACACGCCTGTCGTCCCCCATGATGTTCGATCGAACGGGAGCGTAGGCGAGGCCAAGGGCAGGCTCGATTGCCGAGACGGCTATTCGATGTGCTGTTTCGGCACATCGTGGCACAACTCATTGAAAAGATATCAAGAGCGGCATAGCGTCGGCGGCTCCGGAGGACCGATGCACCTGAAATGGATCGAGGATTTCATCGCCTATGCCGAGACGCGCAGCTTCACGCGCGCGGCCCAGCAGCGGAACGTCACCCATCCGGCCTTCGGCCGCCGGATCAAGGCGCTGGAGGGTTGGGTCGGCGTGCCGTTGATCGATCGCGGCTCGTTCCCGTCGACCCTGACGCCGGAGGGTGAGCGGTTCCTGGAGGTGGCGACACTGGTCGCCGGCGAATTGGGCGACGTCCGCGCCGATCTGCGTCGGCGCCGGACGCGCGACGGGCAGATCGCCACATTCGCCACCGGCCGCACCTTGGCGCGGACGCTGTTCCCGCTGCTGCATGCCAAGCTCTGCCTGACCAAGCCCAAGGCCCAGCTGCGCCTGCTGACGACGACGGTGCATGACGGCCTGATCATGCTGGCCGACGACGCGGTCGATCTGCTGATGTGCTACGCCGGCCAAGGTGCCTCCATCGATGTCGATGAGGCGGAGTACGAGCGCGCCTTGATCGCGTCCGAGGCGCTGGTCGCCGTGGCGACCGCCGATCTCGCCCGCGGCATGCCGGACCTGGGCAAGGGTCGAGCCCCGGTTCGAATCCTGGCCTATAGCGACCATATGGCGCTCGGGCGCGTCATGCGCGGCGCCTTGAGCCGGTCGCCCTTGAATGGCCGCAGCGATGTCGTGTTCGAGACCGATATGGCCGAGGCGATCCATGACGCCGCCCTGCAGGGCCTGGGTCTGGCCTGGTTGCCGGAGCGGCTGGTCCGGGGCGACCTCGATGCCGGGCGGCTGGTCCGGATCGAGACGCCGGTCGGCGATATTCCGCTGGAGATCCGCTTCTACCGCAAACGCCGCAACCGGGGGCGGGCGGTTCAGACCGTTTGGCAGGGGTTCCTGAAGGCGGCGGCCGATCTCTGATCGCATCAACCCCTGCTCGTTTGGTTAGGTCTCGTAAACGCCTAGGGTGCAGATTTTCCGGCGTCAGGTCATTCTGGGTGCCGGGTCATGCTGAGTTTTCATCGTTTCTGGACGGTCGCGCTCGGCGCGCTGTTCCTTTGTCTGCTGGGTGGTGCCGCCGAGGCGCAGACGCCGTTGCGGGTGCTGACCAGCGCGCAGACGGCGCCCAAGACCTATATCGAGAACGACCGTCCGGCCGGCTATCTGGTCGAGATCACGGCGGAAGCGCTGCGTCGTGCCGGCTATGTCGCCGAGATCGAGGCGTTGCCCTGGGCTCGTGCCGTCGCTCAAGCCGAAGCGGGCGACGGGGTGGTGACCGGCTTTTCCCGCACGCCCGAGCGCGACGCCTTGTTCGACTATTCCGATGCGGTCTATGACGACCGGGTCGTGCTGGTCACCCGCCGCGGCGCCGATTTCCCGTTCGAGAGTCTGGCCGACCTCGCCGGCCACTCGGTCGGCATCCAGCGCGGCAGCGCCTATGGGCCGGCGCTGGAAGCCGTGCTCGACCGATTCCATGTCGTGCGCGACAACGGCCATTGCGAGCGCATCAAGATGCTGGACGCCGGCCGGATCGATGCTGCCATCGTTTCGGGCGGTGTGGCGGCCGTGCTGTTCAATGCCGCAGCCGCCGGCATCGATCCGCGCGATCTGATGATCCATAGCGTGCCGGTGGCGATCGACCCGAACTATATCGCGATCTCCAAAAGCCGGCCCGATGGACACGGGATCCTGCGGCGCATCAACACGGCCCTGGCCGAGATGGCGCAGGACGGCACGACGCGCCGCCTCATTGCGGCCTATGAGGCGGGCGCCGGCCTATGACCGATTGCGGTTGTAGACGTCGAAACAGACGGCGGCGAGCAGCACCAGGCCCTTGATCAGCTGCTGTCAGTCTATACCGATAGCCTATTATTCCATGCGGGCGTTGGGGTAACCGGAATGTCGCGGCAACTGGCAGATCGACCTACCGCATGCTACTTTCGTCGCCAAAATCGCGCGTATCCGTGTTTGCCGGCGACGCCGTGAGGCCAGTGCGCCAAGCGAGGGTGGGATTTGAAGGCGGGCGTTAAATGGCGCTGCTGAAGCTCGTTCTGACGGCCGCCCTCGCCGGCATCTGCGCGGCAGGGGATGCCCAGGCCTACGACCGCGTCGCCTCCCTCGGCGAGTCACCTTTTGCCTCCGCATTCGACGACACCGGCAATCATGGCACGATGGTCGATCTCATCGGCGCCCTCGACCGGGTAACGCAGTCTTCGACAGAAATCGTCCTGCGCCCCTTTGCCCGATCCTTGCAGGAGACGGCGGAGGGCCACGCCGATTTCCATCTTCCGTTCATTCAGGCGGACGACGTGCCCGCTCCCGAGGGGCTGGCCTATGTCATGGACGTCGATTTCGGCCCGGTTGCATTCGTGATCTATTCGCGCAAGCAGGCAGCGTTCGACGCCCAGACCGTGGCCAAGGCGTCGAGCATCGACGTCGAGCCGGGCCACGAGCGGTTCTTCCCTTTCCCCGTGGAGGTGACGCATTGCGTTCGCTGCAGTCTGGACAGCCTCTTGGAGGCGCGGACGGACGCCTTGATTCTGTCGGACGATGTGGTCGATCCCTTACTCGCCGATGCAAAGTACAAAGAGATTCACCGGGCTTTGTACAAGTTCTTTCCGGTCCGCGCGCTCGTGCCGGCCAATGCCGATTCGTCGGCGACGCGCCGCTACCTCATCGAAGGGGTCAGGCGGCTGAAGGCAACTGGCGAGTTCGCTCGCATCACGGGGAATAACCGGAAATATTCGGACTGGCAGCCCTGAGGCAAAGAGCCGAGCGGAGGCCGTCCCGACCCGGCGGCCGGCCTATGACCGGTTGCGGTTATAGACGTCGAAACAGACGGCGGCGAGCAGCACCAGGCCCTTGATCACCTGCTGCCAGTCGATGCCGACCCCGACGATCGACATGCCGTTGTTCATGATGCCCATGACGAAGGCGCCGATGACGGCCCCCGTCACCTTGCCGACGCCGCCCGAGGCGGACGCGCCACCGATGAAGCAGGCGGCGATGACATCGAGTTCGAACGAGGTCCCGGCCTTGGGCGTGGCCGTGTTGAGCCGGGCCGCGAAGATCAGCCCCGCCAGTGCCGACAGCACGCCCATGTTGACGAAAGTAAGAAAGGCCAGCCGTTCGGTCTTGATGCCCGACAGCTTCGCCGCCTTTTCGTTGCCGCCCAGCGCATAGATCCGCCGGCCGATGGTCGTGCGCAGCGTGACGAAGCTATAGAGCGCGATCAGCACGATCATGATCACCAGTACGTTGGGCAGGCCGCGGTAGGACGACAGCAGATAGCCCAACCCCAGAATGATGATCGCCATCACGCCGATCTTCAGGCCGAAGAACAGGGCGGAATCCTGCGCGACGCCGTTGCGCTGGCGCCGGATGCGGTTGCGCAAACCCAGGCCGATCACGGCAATGGTCAAGACGATGGTGAGCGCGAGCGACGTCACGTTGAGTTTGCTGCCGGTGACGAGATCGGGCAGGAAGCCGGAACTCAGCTTCTGGAAGGTGGGCGGGAAGGGGCCGATCGACTGGCCGGCGAGCACGACCAGGCACAACCCGCGAAACACCAGCATGCCGGCCAAGGTCACGATGAAGGACGGGATCTTGAAGAAGGCGATCCAATAGCCCTGGGCCGCTCCGATCGCCCCGCCGGCGATCAGGCACAGTACCGATGTCGCGATGAAATTCAGATGGAACTGCACCATCAGCACGGCCGCCATGGCGCCGATGAAGCCCGCGACCGAGCCCACCGACAGGTCGATATGGCCGGCGACGATGACCAGCAGCATGCCCAGGGCCATGATGACGATATAGCTGTTCTGCAGCACCAGGTTGGTGAGGTTGAGCGGCAGCAGCAGCGCGCCGTTCGTCATCTTTTCGAAGAAGATGACGATGACCGCCAGCGACAGGATCATGCCGTATTCGCGCAGATGGCCGCGCATCGACGGTTTGACCGGCTGCCGCGGCGGCCGGCTGTCGGCCGTCAGTTTCACACTCATGACGCCATCTCCCCGGCCTTCACGATCGATCTCATGATTTTTTCCTGCGACGCCTCGGCCCGATCCATCTCGGCGACCAGCCGGCCTTCGTTCATGACGTAGATCCGGTCGCACACACCCAGCAGTTCGGGCATTTCCGACGAGATCATCAGCACGCCCTTACCCTCGTCGGCCAGGCGGTTGATGATGGTGTAGATCTCGTATTTGGCGCCGATATCGATGCCGCGCGTCGGCTCGTCCAGGATCAAGAGGCGCGGATCGGCATAGAGCCATTTGCTCAAGACGACCTTCTGCTGATTGCCGCCCGACAGGTTGCCGGCGATCTGCAGGATATCGGCGCTGCGGATCTTCAATTGGCGGCGATAGTCGTTGGCGACCCGGGATTCGCGCCCGTCGTCGATCACGGTATGGCGGGCGATGCCGTCGAGGTTGGCCAGCGAGATATTGTGCATGATGCTGCTGCCCAGCACGAGGCCCAGGTGCTTGCGGTCTTCCGTGGCATAGGCGATGCCGTGGCCGATCGCCTTGGGGATCGAGCTAAGATCGACCGGTTCGCCGTCGAGAGTGGCGGTGCCGCTGATGTTGCGGCCATAGGCGCGGCCGAACAGGCTCATGGCGAACTCGGTGCGGCCGGCACCCATCAGACCGGCCAAGCCCACGATCTCGCCGCGCCGGATATGGAGGTCGATGTTCTTCACCACCTGCCGGCCGGCATGGCGATGGTGATCGACGCTCCAGTTCCTGACCTCGAACAGCACCGCGCCGATCGCGGGCTCGCGCTTCGGATAGCGGTCGTCGAGTGCGCGGCCGACCATGTTGCGGATGATGCGATCCTCGCTGATCGGCTCGGCCCGGCAATCGAAGCTTTCGACCGTGGCGCCGTCGCGTAAGACAGTGATGCTGTCGGCGACCTTCGAGATCTCGTTCAGCTTGTGCGAGATCAGGATCGAGGTGATGCCCTGGGCCTGGAATGCCAGCAGCAGCTCCAAGAGCACGTTGCTGTCGCTCTCGTTCAGGCTCGCCGTCGGCTCGTCGAGGATCAGCAGCTTGACTTCTTTCGACAGCGCCTTGGCGATCTCGACCAGCTGCTGCTTGCCGACGCCCAGGTGGGTGACGAGCGTCTCCGGCGGCTCGTCCAACCCGACCGTCGCCAGCAGCGCCTTGGTCCGGCTCATCACCGCCAGCCAGTCGATCACGCCGTAGCGCGCCTGCTCGTTGCCGAGGAACACGTTCTCGGCGATCGAGAGTTGCGGCACCAGCGCCAGCTCCTGATGGATGATGATGATGCCGAGCTTCTCGCTGTCGGCGATGGTGCGGAAGTGCCGTTCCTCGCCCTGATAGATGATCTGGCCGTCGTAGCTGCCGTGCGGATAGACGCCGCTCAACACCTTCATCAGCGTCGATTTGCCGGCGCCGTTCTCGCCGACGATGGCGTGGATCTCGCCGCGGCGGACCACCAGATTGACATTGTCGAGGGCGTTCACGCCCGGAAACGTCTTGGTGATGCCGCGCATCTCAAGGATCGCGTCCATAGCTTCCCCTTCGAGACCGCCAACGCTGCCGGCGGCCTCCAGGTTTCAGGATGTCAGTGGAGCTGGCTTTCCTTGTAATAGCCGCCATCGACCAGAACCTGTTTCCAGTTGGTCGCATCGACCACGACCGGCTTCAACAGATAGGCCGGCACGACCTTGACGCCGTTGTTGTAGGTCTTGGTGTCGTTGACCGGTACCGCCGTGCCTTTCTCCATCGCCTCGACCATGTCGACCGTGATCTTGGCCAACTGGCGCGTGTCCTTGTAGATGGTCGAATGCTGCTCGCCGGCCAGGATCGATTTGACCGACGGGATCTCGGCATCCTGGCCGGTGACGATCGGCATCGGCTGATTGCCGCTGCCGTAACCGACACCCTTCAGCGACGACAGGATGCCGATGCTGAGCCCGTCATAGGGCGACAGCACCGCGTCGACGCGCTTGTCGCCGTAATAGGCGCTCAACAGATTGTCCATGCGCGCCTGGGCGACCGCCCCGTCCCAGCGCAGCGTCGAGACCTTGTCCATGCCCATCTGGCCGCTCTGCACGACGAGCTTCTTGGACTTGATATAGGGATCCAGCACCGACATGGCGCCGTCGTAGAAGAAATAGGCGTTGTTGTCGTCGGGCGAGCCGCCGAACAGCTCGATATTGAACGGGCCCTTGCCCTGCTTCAGGCCAAGCGCGCTCTCGATCGACTGCGCCTGCAGCACGCCGACCTGGAAATTGTCGAAGGTGGCGTAATAATCGACGTTCGGCGATTTCCGGATCAGGCGATCATAGGCGATGATCTTGATCTTCTTGTCGGCCGCCTGCTGCAGCACGTCCGACAGCGTCGTGCCGTCGATCGCCGCGATCACCAGGACCTTGTCGCCCTTGGTGATCATGTTTTCGATCTGCGACAGCTGGTTCGGGATGTCGTCCTCGGCATATTGCAGGTCGGTCTTGTAGCCCTTGGCCTCGAACTGCTTGACCATGTTGTTGCCGTCGTCGATCCAGCGCGCCGAGGATTTCGTCGGCATGGCGATGCCGATCGTCGCTTTCTCTTGCGCCAGGGCCGCGGGGCCGAGCGTCACCGCTCCCAGCATCATGGCCGTCAGCATGAATTTTGCCGTCATCCTCGTATCCTCCCGTCAGCGCCGCCACCGGTATGCTCCGGCTGGTCGGGCTATTTATGATCAGTACCGCGTCATAAATCGGCGGATTTCCGTTGCCGTGCGGCCGCTTCAAGCGAGGGGCCGGGAACAGCGAGGTGCTTGTGGCGGGCTCTCTTATCGGCGAAAACGCAATGCTTCGCCGCATCTGTCGTGTAAAACATTGTAAATGAAGGTATTTAAAAACAACTCATACATATTGGCATGAGCGTTCGGTCGACTCAAGGCTGTCGGAATAATGCGTAGGGGTATGGCAAAATTAAACCGTCGAAACGCCAGCGTTCACGGCGCGTCGGTGGCGAGCGTGCTCTCGGCGAAGGGGATGATGGCGCGGTCGAGTTCGATCGCGATCAGGCCGCCGGGGCGGCCGGCGAAGGCGCAGGACGCGGAGCGCTGGCGCAGCACGCGGCCGTCGGACAGCGGACGATCCCAGACGAAAACCTGGCAGGGCGTGCCCTCCGGTCCGAGGATCGTGCCGGCCGGCACGCTCCCATAATTGCCGAGCGCACTGCCGCGGCCGTCATCGATGGTTGCCGGCAGCATCGGATGGGGAGGCGGCGATGGTGGCGCCGTGCAGCCGGCGACGGCCGGGACGAGCAGAATGGGAAGGTGCCACGGACGCATGATGCCGGCTCCTCGGCAGCGTTTCGAGACTATGCGGTAAAGCAAGTCTTTGTGGCGCTGCCATGGCCGGATCGCGTCAGGATTGTGGGGCCGGGACGACCCGGCCGCGGCACTCGCCGAAGCCGATCGAAACGAAGCCGTCGCGCCGGCACTGGGCGCGGAAGATGACCTCGTCGCCGTCTTCCAGGAAGCGGCGGGTCTCGCCCGACGGTAGGGCCAGCGGCTTGCGGCCGCCCTCGGTGATTTCCAGGAGGCTGCCGAAACTGTCGGTCGTGGTGCCGGAGATGGTGCCGGAGCCGAACAGGTCGCCCGCGCCGAGGTTGCAGCCGCCGGACGCGTGGTGCGCCACCATCTGCGCCGGGGTCCAATAAAGCGCGCGCGTGTTGCTGCCGCCGATGCGGACCGGGTCTTCCCCGGCCATGCGCTGGCCGGCGGTCAGCAGCAGCACATCGAGTGCCACGTCGAGCGCGCCCGCGGCCTGGTCCTGATCGTCCCACAGATACTCCAGCGGCCGCGGATCGCCGGCGGGACGCGGGGTCTGCGCGGCGCGGAACGGCGCCAGCGCCTCCGGCGTCACCAGCCAGGGCGAGACGGTCGTGTGGAAATTCTTCGCGAGGAAGGGCCCAAGCGGCTGATATTCCCAGCCCTGGATGTCGCGCGCCGACCAGTCGTTCAGCAAGCAATAGCCCACGATCTGCTCGGACGCCGCGGCGATCGGCACGGTCGTGCCGAGATCGTTGCCCGGGCCGATCCAGATACCCAGCTCCAGCTCATAGTCGAAATTGCGCGACGGGCCGTACGACGGAAACTCCTCGGCGGCCGGCTTGCGCTGGCCGTTCGGGCGGACGACGGCGCCGCCGGACGCACGGACCGAGGACGCGCGGCCGTGATAGCCGATCGGCACGTATTTATAGTTCGGCATCAGCGGCTGGTCGGGCCGGAACAGCCGGCCGACGTTGGTCGCGTGGTTGATGCCGGCGTAGAAATCCGTGTAGTCGCCGATCCGAGCCGGCAGATGCAGCGTGCAGTCTACCGCCTTGTGCAGCAGCACGGTCGCGTAACCCTCGACCTTGGCGCGCTCGGCGCCGGCCGCGTCGAGCAGTTGCGACAGGCGGGCACGCAAGGCCGCGCGGGGGCCGGAGCCCAGGGCCATCAACCGGTTCAGGCTGGCGCCCGATGCCGCCTCGGCCGCATCGCGGGCGGGACCGGAGAACAGGCCGAGGCTGAACGCCTCCTTCAGATCCAGGATCTCGTCGCCGATCGCGACGCCGCCGCGCGGGCTTCCGCCGTGGGGCGAGAAGATGCCGAACGGCAGATTCTGGATCGGGAAATCCGGGTGGCCGTTGGCGCTCGCGACCCAACTGCGCAGGGTCTGGTCGTGGGTCTGGTCCAGGTTGGTCATCATGCTTTCCGGAAATTGCTGCCGAGACCGTCCCAGCAGGCATCATAGTCCTGCTGCAGTTCCGGGGCGGCCATGGCCCAGTCGGTCGGTCGGATGACCCAGCGGGTCTCGAACATGAAGGCCAGCGTATTGTCGATCTTGTGCGGCTGCAATTGCGCTTCGACCGCCTTGGTGTAGCTGGCGAGGTCGGGGCCGTGGCCGGACATGCAATTATGCAGGCTCATGCCGCCCGGCGCGAAGCCGCCTTCCTTGGCGTCGTAGGCGCCATGGATCAGGCCCATGAATTCGTTCATGACGTTGCGATGGAACCAGGGCGGCCGGAACGTATGCTCCGCCACCATCCAGCGTGGCGGGAAGATGACGAAATCCGCGTTGGCCGTGCCAGGCTGCTCGCTGGGCGCGGTCAGCACGGTGAAGATCGAGGGGTCGGGATGGTCGAAACTGACCGTGCCGATCGTGTTGAACTGGGCGAGGTCGTATTTGTAGGGTGCGTAATTGCCGTGCCAGGCGACCACATCCAGCGGCGAATGGGCGAGCTCGGTCGCCCAGAGATTGCCCTGGAATTTCTGCACGACCTGGACCGGCCGATTGACCTGTTCGAACCAGGCGATGGGCGTCAGGAAATCCCGGGCGTTGGCGAGGCCGTTGGCGCCGATCGGCCCCAGGTCGGGCAGGCGGAACAGCGCGCCGTGGTTCTCGCAGACATAGCCGCGCGCGACCCCGTCCGGCAGCTCGGCCCGGAAGCGCACGCCGCGTGGGATCACGGCGATCTCGCCCGGCGCCACGTCGAGCTTGCCCAGTTCGGTGAACAGCACGATCCGGCCGTGCTGCGGCACCAGCAGCAATTCGCCGTCGGCGTCGTAGAACACCCGATCGACCATGGAGCGATTGGCGCGATAGACATGGATCGAGACGCCCGAACCGGTGCCGGCATCGCCATTGCCGGCGACGGTGGCCAACCCGTCGATGAAGTCGGTCGGCGCGGTCGGGATCGCGAGCGGGTCCCAGCGCAGCCGGTTGGGCGAGGCCTCAGCCTGGTAGGTCGCCGTGATCAGGCCGTTATCGATACGCCGATAGGGCCGGTGGCTCGCGGTCGGCCGGGTGCGGTAGAGCCAGGAGCGCTTGTTCTCGGTCCGGGGCGCCGTAAAGGCCGTGCCGCTCAGCTGCTCGGCATAGAGGCCGAGCGGTGCCTGCTGCGGCGAATTCTGACCCTGGGGCAGGGCGCCCGCGACCGCCTCGGTCGCAAACGAGTTGCCGAAGCCGGAAAGATAGGCGCCGGTCCCTTCGGCACCACCAGATTGGGTCATCGCGATCCGCCCTCGGTTATGGTTTCATTTGAAACTAAATATAATGATTTGCCGGGCTCTCGTCCAGTCACCTTGTCGGGTCATTCTATGACCGATCGGATCAGAGCCTGCGGTTCATCGACATAGCAGGCGATGCGGCCTGATGTCGTCGTGATCAGCAGATTGGCCGGCTGAAGCAGGCACAGGCGCCGCAGATCCTTGGCGCGGGCAGGCGTCCCGTCGATCCGATCGACCCGGCGGATATCGTCCCGGGCCAACGTGATGCTGCGGAGCAGGCCGAGCCGAAGGGTCAGTGTCGCCTGGTCGAGCAGCACCGGTCGCAGGGCGAAGGCCCGGATCGTTCCGATCAGATAGAACACGCCCAGCACCGACAGATCGGTCAGGGCCCAGGCGGCCTCGACACTCCACAGCCGGAGCAGCACATGGCCGACCCCCGCCTCGGTCACACTCAGGAAGGCGAGCAGACCGACGGCATAGATGTCCATCGAACTGCGGTGATAGCTGAAGGCCGTGGCGCCGGCCGGGATCTCCGGTTTGGCGCGCCAGGCGAAGAAGGCATAGTAGCCGATCATCAATTCGGCCTTCAGGATGGCGGCGACCGGCGGCGGCAGGATCGCGCCCAGCAATGCCGTCGAGCGGTGACGCCAGGAGCCCTCTGCCGTCGCCCATTGGCGCAAGGCGGGCAGGATCAGCCACAGCAGACCCAGGCCGATCGCGGCGCGCAGGCCGGGCAGCAGCCCCGGCAGCATCGCCAGTGCCGCCATCATCGGTGCCGGCAGAATGACCTGCAGCAAACTCAGGCCGAGCGTCGCGATACCGATCATCGACCGGAGCGTGCCGCCGTGACGGCGCGTCAGCAGCCAATAGACCAGCGGTACCGTCAGCACGCAGTCGGCGAGCGCGCCGAGGGCGACGGGCTGAAGATGGATGGCGGCGCGGGGCGAGCGCGCCATGGCCGCGATCGCCAGATAGATCAGCGCCGCGATCGGTGGAAAGACCCATGTGGGACGCACTCGAATTTGCACGGATCGGCCTCCCGGATCGACTTTGCGCCAAGATAGTTCAGCCGAGCTGACGCCGTCAGCAAGCGTCGTGCATAGAGTGCCCTCGATAGGCATGCCCGGTTGCAGAGCCGTACGTGAGACAGGGACGGCCGTCCAAGCCCTCAAACCGTGACGAGCGTGCCGTCGATCACTGCCTTGCGGTGGAGCATGCGCAGCAGGTGCCGGTCCTGGTCGCCCAGGCGGCCGGTCCTGACGGCCTCGCGCATGGCGGCGAGGCGGATCTTCAGAATGTCGGAGACCTGGCTCGCGGCCAGCAGCTCGTCGAGTTTCTTGAGGTCGGCCCGGTCGGATGAGCGCTTCGGGGCAGCGGCGGCGGGCGCGGGGCTCAACAGCTTGTCCCAATCGCGGCCGCTGGTGCGCACCATCGCCTCGATATGGCGCGCCGCGTTCAGCACCTCGCCGTCATGGTCGGAGCCCAGCATACCCAGCAGCTTGACCAGGCGCTCGCGATCGAATTTCTCCGCCATCAGGCCTCGCCGTCACACCGGGGCAAGCGGCAGGAGCGAGCGCAGCTTTTCCGCCAGATCCGCCGGCCGATAAGGCTTCTTCAAGAAGTTGGCGGAGCTGACCAGCCCGCCCTCCTGCGGCTGGGTGTCGGAATAGCCGGAGGTGAACAGGATCTTCAGCTCCGGCCGGCGCTTCTGGATCTCGCGCGCCATCATCACGCCATCCAACAGCCCCGGCATGACGATGTCGGTCAATACGATGTCGATCTCGGGGTTCGACTGGGCCGCGATCAGGCCGGCGTCCCCGGTCTCGGCCTCGATCACGCGATAGCCCAGGTCGTCGAGCACGCCGCAGGCATATTGGCGGACGGCCTCGTCATCCTCGACCACCAGCACGGTTTCGCCGCGGCCGAGGCTGAGGTCGCGCTGGGGGGCGACATGGTCGGGCAGGATCTTGGTCAGCGCCCGCGGCAGATAGATCAGCACGCGGGTGCCGGCGCCCTCGGTGCTCTCGATCGCGATATGGCCGCCGGACTGGCGCACGAAGCCGTAGATCATGCTGAGGCCGAGGCCCGTACCGCGTCCTTGCGGCTTGGTGGTGAAGAACGGCTCGAACACCCGATCGAGCACGTCCTGCGGCATGCCGGTGCCGGTATCGGTCACGGTCAGCAAGACGCAGCTGTCGAGCCCGCTCGGCAGGCCCAGCACCTGGCTGGGCTTGGGCTGGGCGTTCTCGGTCTCGATGATGATCCGGCCGCCGTCGGGCATGGCGTCGCGGGCGTTGAGGATCAGGTTCAAGAGCAGGCTCTCGACCTGGTTGCGGTCGACGAGCGACTGCCACAGGCCTTCGCCCGGGCGGATATCGATCTCGATCCGCTCGCCGACGGTCTTGCGCAGCAGATCATGGATGCCGTTCACGACGGCGTTCAAGTCGAGCGCTTCCGGCTGGAGCTGCTGCTTGCGCGAGAAGGCCAGCAACTGCTGGGTCAGCCGTTCGGCGCGATTGGTCGCCATCGAAGCGGCGGTCGCCAGTCGCTTCACGTCCGGCCGGTCGTTGAGCCGCATCTCCAAGAGTTCGAGGTTGCCGGCAACAATGGTCAATACATTGTTGAAATCATGGGCAATGCCGCCGGTGAGCTGCCCGACCGCCTCCATCTTCTGGGCCTGACGCAGCGCCTCTTCCAGCCCGCGCTGCTCGGTCGTGTCATGCAGGAAGGCGACGCCGCCCAGGATGGTGCCGGCCTCGCCATAGATCGGTGCGATGGTCGCTTCGAAGAAGCCGCGGCGCCCGGTCTTGGCAAAGACGAAGGGCTCGTCCGACAGCGTGATCGAATGGCCGCCGATCGCCTGGTCCATCGCCTCGACCACGCCGCTGCCGCCATAGCCGACGCCGAACAATTCGGGCGATTTGCCCAGGATCTCGTCGGCGGTGACACCGGTCATGCGCTCCAGCGCCGAATTCCACAGGGTCAGCTGCCGGTCGCGGTCGAAGGCGAACACGCCCTGGGGCGAGCTGCGCACCAGGAGTTCGGAGAATTCGCGCTCGCGCTTCAGCGCCGCCTCGGCCCGGTTGCGGGCGGTGACGTCGACCAGCAGCGCGAAGCTCTCGCGAAACGCCCCGGTGGTGTCGCGCTCCAGGCGCGAGGACATCAGCACATCGACGATGGCGCCATCGTGGCGGACGAATTGATAGGGCTCGTCGCGCACCTCGCCGACCACCAGGAACTCATCCCAATGGCTTTCCTGGAACCGCGCCGCCGACTCGGGCAGCATGAACTCGCTCAAATGCCGACCGATCACCCTGTCGCGCTGATAGCCCAGCATGGTCAGCCAATAATCGCTGACCCCGATCAGCCGGCCGCCGGCATCGAGCGAATGCATGGGGGCGGGGGAGCGGTTATAGAGCGTGCGATAGCGCTCTTCCGACACGCTCAAGGCCTCGACCGCGGCGGTCCGCTCGCTGACCTCGATGGACAGGTCGTTGTTGATCTTCTCCAGGATCTGCGGCGACGGTATCGAGAGCGCGTGCGGCAGAATCCGCCAGATCAGCACCGCGGTGAAGACCGAGATGACCGCGGTCACTGCCTTGGCCAGGCCCTCGGCGGCGTAGTCCGCGTGCCAGAGCGTCCAGATGCTGAAGAAATGCGTGGTGCCGCACGCGATGATGAAGGCCGCGAACAGGCCGATCAGGCCGGTGAACTCGACGCTGCGCCGCCTGACCAGGAACACCACGAGCGCGATCGGGATCGAATAATAGGCGAGCCCGATCGCCAAGTCGGAGATCACATGCAGCCATAGCAGATCCGGGCGCCAGAACAGGCAGGTCCCGTGCGCCAGCAAGGCGGACGTATCGAAAAAATTCGCGAGCGCACTCATCGTGTCGAATAATCCTTCAGCGCGGGTCAGCCTGAGAACGGCTGCCGGAAAGCGTTGCAAGGTGCGTCGAAAGGTGCGCCGTCGGATGCATCATACGGGGGACAGATATACGTCGATACCCCTGGATTGTTGCGGCCGGGAAAACTTGCTAGGGTCCGGCCCGACCCGTCGTCCGTCGTTGGCGACCTCCCATCTAAAGTACGATTGCCCCGACCTTGGTCACAACACCGCCCGTCCCGACGCCCTTCGACATTACCCCCGTCACCATCGAAGACGAGATGAAGCGCTCGTATCTCGATTACGCCATGAGCGTGATCGTGTCGCGCGCGCTGCCCGACGTCCGTGACGGCCTGAAACCGGTCCATCGCCGCATTCTCTATGCGATGAAGGAGACCGGCAACGAGTGGAACCGCGCCTTCCGCAAGTCCGCCCGCGCCGTCGGCGATGTCATGGGTAAATACCATCCCCATGGCGACAGTTCGATCTATGAAGCCTTGGTCCGCATGGCGCAGGATTTTTCCATGCGCCTGCCGCTCATTCAAGGCCAGGGCAATTTCGGCTCGATGGACGGCGACCGTGCCGCCGCCATGCGATACACCGAGGCGCGTCTCGCCAAAGTGTCCGAATACATGCTGGCCGACATCGACAAGAACACCGTCGATTTCCAGCCGAACTACGACGAGCGCACCGTCGAGCCGATGGTGCTGCCGGCGCGCTTCCCGAACATCCTGGTGAACGGCGCCGGCGGCATCGCCGTCGGCATGGCGACGAACATCCCGCCCCATAACTTGGGCGAAGTGATCGACGCCTGTTTCGCCTATATCGAAAACCCGGGCGTCACGGTCGACGAGCTGCTGCAGATCGTGCCGGGTCCGGATTTCCCGACCGGCGGCCTGATCATGGGTCGCAGCGGCAGCCGCGCCGCCGCCCAGACCGGCCGCGGTTCGGTCGTGATGCGCTGCCGCCACCATGTCGAAGAGGTCCGCAAGGACCGCGAAGCGATCATCGTCACCGAAATCCCCTATCAGGTGAACAAGTCGCGCCTGATGGAGCGCATCGGCGAAGTGGTGCGCGAGAAGCTGGTCGAAGGCATCTCGGATCTGCGCGACGAGTCTGACCGCGACGGCGTGCGCATGGTCATCGAGATCAAGCGCGATGCGTCGCCCGAAGTGGTGATGAACCAGCTGTTCCGGCACACGCCGCTGCAGACGACCTTCGGCGTCAACACGCTGGCGCTCAATCGCGGCCGTCCGGAGCTGATGACGCTCAAGGACATCATCGCGCTGTTCATCGAATTCCGCGAAGAGGTCATCACCCGCCGGACGATCTTCGAGCTGGGCAAGGCGCGCGAGCGCGCCCATGTCTTGGCCGGCCTCGCGGTCGCGGTCGCCAATATCGACGAGATCATCCGGGTCATCCGCTATGCCCGCGATCCGGTCGAGGCCTTGAACCAGCTGACCTCGCGCTCCTGGCCCGCCGCCGACGTGGCGCCGCTGATCGAGCTGATCAGCGAGCCCGGCCGCGGCGTCGGGGCCGACCAGACCTATTACCTGTCGGAGCCGCAGGCGAAGGCCATCCTGGAACTGCGCTTGCAGCGCCTGACCGGCCTCGAACGCGACAAGATTGCGGCGGAACTGAGCGAGATCGTCGAAAAGATCTCCGAATTGCTCGGCATCCTGCGTTCCAAGGAGCGCAAGTACGAGATCATGACCGCCGAACTGCGCGAGATCCGCGAGCAGTTCGCGACCCCGCGCAAGACCCAGATCGAAGATGTCGAGCACGAGACCGACATCGAGGATCTGATCGAGCGCGAGGACATGGTCGTCACCGTCAGCATGAACGGCGCCATCAAGCGCGTGCCGGCCTCCACATACCGCGCCCAGCGCCGCGGCGGCCGCGGCCGCTCGGGCATGGCGATCCGCGACGAGGATTCGGTCAGCCAGCTGTTCGTGGCCTCGACCCACACGCCGGTGCTGTTCTTCACCTCGAGCGGCAAGTTCTACAAGCTCAAGGTCTGGCGCCTGCCGGTCGGCACGCCGCAATCGCGCGGCCGGGCGATCATCAACCTGCTGCCGAATATCCAGCCGGGCGAATCGATCTCGGCGATCCTGCCGCTGCCCGAGGACGAGGCGACCTGGGGCGATTTCACGGTCATGTTCGGCACGTCCAAGGGCAATGTCCGGCGCAATTCGCTGGCGGACTTCGCCAACGTCATGTCGAACGGCAAGATCGCCATGAAGTTCGAGGGCGAGGACGCCGACGATTCGCTGGTCGGCGTCGGCATCTGCACGGCCGAGCATGACGTGCTGCTGTCGACCCGCCGCGGCCGCTGCATCCGCTTCCGCGCCGACGACGTGCGCGTGTTCGCCGGCCGCAACTCGGTCGGCGTGCGCGGCATCCGCTTGCTCGACAAGAACGGCGACGACGCGGTCATCTCGATGTCGATCATCGACCATGTCGAGGCCGACGCCGGCGAGCGCACGGCCTATCTGTCGCTCGCCAACAAGAAGCGCCGCGCCGCCTCGGGTGAAGCCGAGACCGAGGACGAGGTCGTGGTGGTCGAAGCCGAGGCCGAGGGCGAGGAGGGCGAAGCCGCCGGTCCGGCCGAGATTTCGGAGGAACGCTTCGCCGAGCTGGAAGCGCGCGAGCAGTTCCTGCTGACCATCTCGGGCAAGGGCTTCGGCGTCCGCACCTCGGCCTACCACTTCCGCATCACCAAGCGCGGCGGTCAGGGCATCGACAATATGGATGTGGCCAAGCGCGAGGATGAAGTGCTGGCCGTGTTCCCGGTCGAGCATGACGACGAGGTCGTGCTGGTGTCGAACGAGGGCCAGGTCATCCGCTGCCCGGTCGATGACATCCGCATCGCCGGACGCCGCACCCAGGGCGTCACCGTGTTCCGCGCCGGCGAGACCGAGCGCGTGGTGTCGGTCGCTTCCATGAAGGATCCGGCCGATGCCGCCGGTGCCGAGGAGGGCGAGGAGAGCGACGGGGCCGAAATGCCGGACGAGGGTGCCGGCGAGGCACCGGCGCCCGAAACGCCCACGGCCTGACACGGGGAGAGGGAGACAGCACCGCCATGAGCGAACCGCGCATCGGTGTCTATCCCGGCACCTTCGACCCGATCACCAACGGGCACCTGGACGTGATCGTCCGGGCGGCCCGTCTGGTCGATCACCTGATCGTCGGCGTCGCCCGCAACGACGGCAAGGGCCCGCTGTTCAAGACCGACGAGCGGGTCGCCATGGTCCAGGACGAGTTGGTCCATCTCGACGACAAGGCGCTGGCGGCGCGTATCGAGGTCAGGCCGTTCGACGTGCTGTTGATGAATTTCGCGATCTCGGTCGGCGCCAAGACCATCATCCGCGGCCTGCGCGCGGTCTCGGATTTCGAGTATGAATTCCAGATGGCCGGCATGAACTCGCATCTCAATCCCTCGATCGAGACCGTGTTCCTGATGTCGTCCGACCGGCACCAGTTCATTTCGTCGCGGTTCGTCAAGGAAATCGGCAGATTGGACGGCGACGTCAGTCATTTCGTCTCGCCGCGGGTCGTCGCCCAGTTGAAATCGCGGTTTGCCGAACTAGGCTCTTGAACATCGTGCCTGCAACCGGGCGGCGATTGATATCGATCACAAGTCGTGCGAAATTTGGCCGGCCTATTTTCGCTCGTGTATTTTCGCATGTCGGCTCCCGTATATTGCCTCGACAGGATGATTTGATGGGCTTTTCCTTTCGTCTCACCCTGGTCGCGGGTCTGGCACTCGCAGCCTCGTTCTCAGCCGCGCCGGCACCGGCCGCCGCCGCGGCGCCGCCCTGGCCCCAGGACGGCAGCGACCTGCCGGCCGATCCGACCGTGCTCTACGGCGCGCTGCCGAACGGCATGCGCTATGCCCTGATGCGGAATAGCAATCCGGCGAAGCAGGCATCGATCCGGTTCCGCATCGCCTCGGGCTCGATCAACGAGACCGACGCGCAGCAGGGCCTCGCGCATTTCCTCGAGCATATGGCGTTCAAGGGCTCGACCCACGTACCCAACGGCGAAATGGTCAAGCTGCTGCAGCGCAAGGGCCTGGCTTTCGGCGCCGATACCAACGCGTTTACCGAATGGACCCAGACGGTCTATGCGCTGGATCTGCCGGCGAACGACGACGACATGATCGATACCGGCCTGATGCTGATGCGCGAGACGGCGGGCGAATTGAGCCTGACCGCGGACGCGCTGGAGCCGGAGCGCGGCGTGGTGCTGTCGGAAGAACGCCTGCGCGACACGCCGGCCTATCGCGCCTATATCGCCCGGCTCAATCTGGTGCTGGAAGGGCAGTTGGCCTCGCGCCGCCCGCCGATCGGTCAGGTCGAAATCCTGAAGAACGCGCCGATCCAGCTGCTCAAAGATTTCTATCACGAGAATTACCGCCCGGAGCGGGCGACGCTGATCATGGCCGGCGACTTCGATCCGAAGGCGATGGAAGCCAAGATCAAGGCGCGTTTTTCCGATTGGAAGCCGGTCGGGCCGTCGGTGGCGGAGCCGAACCTGGGCCAGGTCGCCCACCGCGGGCTGACCGCGCGGGTGGTGCAGGTCAACGGCACCTCGACCCAGCTGCAGATCAACTGGATCCATGCCTACGACAATTCGCCCGACTCGGCCGCCAAGCGCGCCCAGGCTCTGGTCGAGAGCATCGGCGTTGCCATTCTCAATCAGCGCCTGTCGAAGCTGCAGCGCAGCGAGCAGCCGCCGTTCGTGACCGCGTCGGCGACGACCCAGAACATGTTCCGCTCGGCCCGGGTCATCAGCCTCGCCGCCAGCAGCAAGCCCGACGAATGGGCGACCGCGATGGCGGCGCTCGATCAGGAAGAACGCCGGATCATCGATACGGGCATCGATCAGCAGGAGCTCGATCGGATCCTGGTCGAACTCCAGGCCAATCTGCAGCAGCAGGTCGACGGCGCTTCGACCCGTCAGACGCCGCGGCTGGCGACCGCGGTGCTGAACGCGCTGAGCGGTGACGAGGTCTTCACGACGCCGATGGAAAACCAGGCCCTGGCGGCGGATGTGACCAAGACGCTCACCGTCGGCAAGGTCAATGTCGCGCTGCGCGGGCTCTTCACCGGCGAAGGCCCGCTGATCCAGCTGTCGATCGCCCAGCCGATCGAGGGCGGCGACGCGGCGCTGCTGGCACAATATACCAAGGTCCATGGCGGATCGCTGGCGGCCGGTGTGGCCGACGCCGGCACGGCCTGGCCCTATACCAACTTCGGCACGCCCGGCACGGTGGTCGATCGCCATGATCTGGCCGGTGTCGGCGCCATCGCGGTCCGCTTCTCCAACGGCGTCCGCCTGACGATCAAGCCGACCAAGTTTCGCACCGACGAGGTGCTGGTGCGCGTCGGCGTCGGCGGCGGGCGGCTCGATTTCCCGCGCGACCATTCGACCCCCGGCTGGATGATGGGCGCGTTCCTCGAGGGCGGCCTCGAAGGGATCAGCCGCGAGGATCTGGGCCGGGCGCTCGCCTCCAAGATCTTCGGCCTGTCGTTCAGCGTGCAGGATCAGAATTTCGTCCTGAGCGGCGGCACACGGCCGCAGGATCTGGACACCCAGCTGCAGGTGTTGGCCGCCTATGTGGCGCATCCGGGTTTCCGGCCCCAGGCGCTGGAGCGGCAGCGGACCTATTTCCTGTCGACCATGGCCCAGACCGAGGCGACGCCGGGCGGCATCCTCAGCCGCGATCTGCAAGGCCTGCTGCACAGCGGCGACGAACGCTGGGTATTCCCGACGGCGGATCAACTGACCGCGGCCAAGCCCGAGATGCTGAAGGCGGTGCTGGCCGGTCCGCTCGCGAACGGCCCGATCGAGGTCACGATCGTCGGCGACATCACGCCGGAGCAGGCGATCGCGCAGACCGCGGCGACCTTCGGCGCACTCACGCCGCGGCCGGTGCCGAACGCGCCGCCGACCGCAAGCGACGTGCATTTCCCGAAACCGATGCCGAAGCCGGTCGAACGCATCCATAAGGGCCGGCCCGATCAGGCGATCGCGCTCATCGCCTGGCCCTTGCCGGACTTCTACGCCAATCTCGATCAGTCCTACGCCATGGACCTAGTCGATGACATCTTCCAGTTCCGGCTGCTGGAGGCGGTCCGCATCGCCGAGGGTGCGACATACAGCCCTCAGGGCTCGGCCATCCAGTCGCCGACCTTCAAGGGCTACGGCTATGCCGTCAGCTTCGTCGAGACGCCGCCGGCGAAAATTCCGAACTTCTATGCCCATGTGAAGGCGATCGCGGCGGCGATGGCCGCCGATGGCTGCACCGCCGATCAACTGGCGCGCGCCAAGGTGCCGCGGGTCGAAGGCATGCGGAAGGCGCAGCAGACCAATGGTTATTGGCTGGGCACGCTCGCCGACGTGCAGACCGATCCGCGCAAGCTCAGCCAGAGCAGGATGGACATCGACGGCTACGAGCAGGTGACGCGGGCCGATATCGAGCGGGCGGCCAAGGCCTATTTCCGCGACGATACGGCCTGGAAGCTGACGATCTTGCCGGCGGCGACTCCGGCCAACTGAAGCGGCACAGGCGGACGGGCGAGCCGGGTGAGGCCGGCCGCCAGCGGAAGTGCGTGAGCTGCGAGTGCCAAGCCCAGCGCCACAAGTCCGAGCGTATCGCAAGTGGTGAGGGGGAGAAGCGCCGGCGCCAGATGGCCGGCGACGCTGGCGAGCACGGTCACGGTGACCGCTGCCAGCAATGCCCAGAACGCGGCGGCAGCCCGCCGACCTTCCAGATCCTTCATGTCGACATCCCCACGGTTTCCAGGCCCGGGGGATCATGCCCGAATCCGGCGGGTCCGCTTGTGACAGGCGTCATAGCAGCGCCGGACCCGGATACCGGGCGGCGTGTCAGGCCATCAGGCGGCCGCCGACGTTGCGGACACGCTCGACCACCGGCGCCTCGGCCGCGGCGCGGCGCGGGGCGAGCTTGGCATCGGCCTGCTGCTGCGCGGACGAGCGACGATCGGCATCGCGCACGATCTTGTGGTCGACGGTGGCGGGCTGGGACATTCGGGCCTCCTACATTGCACTGCAATATCACAACGGGCGAGCGGCGGACTTGTTCCATAAAGATTTTGTTGCAGATGCGAGGGCCGTATCGCCGCACCGCACAACGAAAAACGCCGGCCCTGATGGACCGGCGTTTCGATCTTGGTGAGCCCGATGGGATTCGAACCCATGACACTTCGATTAAAAGTCGAATGCTCTACCGACTGAGCTACGGGCTCGACGGCTCGCTTGGTAAAGTTACAACGCCGTGGGGTCAACCCCCGTCGGGCACATGGCGGCGCATCGTCAGGCTCAAACGGCCGGCTGCTCCCACCTCGTCGCGGCACCGATGTTGGGCTATCCTATGGCTTCGGAGGGACGCCATGCGCACCATCGTCGCTGTCACGCTCCTGTCGCTACTGCTCGCGGCTTGCCAATTGCGCGCCGATTCCGAGGCGGAGCGAGCGGCGGAAGATGCCGATGCCTGCAAGTCTCACGGCTTTATCGCCGGTACGGACGCGTTTGCCCTTTGTCTGCAGGACCGCGACGATCAGCGCCGGGCCTTGGCCGCGCGGGCCAACCAGCCGCAGACGATGAGCTGTGCCACGATCGGCGCGCAGGTCATTTGCAAGCCCCCATAAGGGCCTAATCGTCCGGCCACAGGTCGCGGATACCCAGCTCGTCGGCCAGCCTGACCAGATCCGCGACCGTGTCGGCCGGCAGGGTGAGGCCGTCGCGGCGGTTCAGCACGTCGTTCCGGGCTTCGATCTCGCCCGGATAGAAGATCTCGTCGATGCCATCGGCGAGCGGCGTCGCCTTCAGGCCGGCGATCATGTCCTCCATCCGCGCGTTGAACGCGTCCAGCGGCTGGAACACCTCGACATTGAGCGCGATCAGCAGATGGCCGGCGCCGCTGCGCTTTTCGGCCTGGTAGGGGCCGAATACGCCGGGGCCCCAGCTGCTGCCGGTCAGGATGCCGGACAGCATGTCCATCACGACCGAGATGGCATAGCCCTTGTGCCCGGCCATCGGCTGGATGATGCCGGCCAGCGCCGCCTCCGGATCGGTCGTCGGCGCGCCGCGGGCGTCGACGGCCCAGCCTTCCGGGATTTTCGTGCCGCGCTGACGTGCCAGATAGACCTTGCCGCGCGCGACGGCGGTGTTGGCGATATCCAGCACCAGGGGCGCGTGGCGGCCAGCGGGGGCAGCCCAGGACCAGGGATTGTTGCCGACGCGCTTCTGCCGGCCGCCCCAGGGCGCCATCGCCGGGCTGGCGTTGGTCGAGAGGAACATGATGCAGCCCGCGGGCGGCGCCATCAGCGTGTAATACATCGCCGTGCCGAAATGATTGGAATTCCTGACCGCGACCGCACCGATGCCATGGGCCTTGGCCCGTCGGATGACGTCCTTCGTCGCGTGGGATGTGACGACCTGGCCCATGCCGTCATGGCCGTCGATCACGCCGACCGCGCCGACATCGACGATCTGTTCCGGTGTCGCCACCGGCCTGACCGTGCCGGCCTGCAGGCGCGCCACATACCAGGGCAGGCGCATCAGCCCGTGGGACTGGTGGCCCCAGAGATCGGCCTGGACCAGGGTGTCGGCGGCAAGATGCGCGTCGTCCGCCGGCATGCCGACCCGCTGGTAGGCGGCGGTGGCGAAGGCGAGCAGCCGGTCCGGGTCGAGCATCAGCCGGCGACCGCGGTCCGGAACCCGATCGACAGGCCCAGATAATGGGCCTCGATCGCGGCGGCGCCTTCGATGTTGAACGGTTTGGTCACCGTCCCGGTCGAGATGATCGCCCCCTTGGGCAGGATCATGCCGCGCTGGCGCGCGGTCGCGACGAAACCGACATAGGCCTGCCTCGGATCGGTCGCGTCCTCGCCGGTCAGCATGCGGGCGCGTTCCTCGCCATCGGCCAGCACGACCGCGGAGGCGGCGAGCGCCGCCAGGTCGGTGCCGTCGACCGGCTCGCCCACCACCAGCGCCTCGAATGCGGCATTGTCGGCGGCGAAGCTCGGCCAGCCCACGGCACGGCGATCGATGAAGCGGGAGCGGACCAGCTCGAACGTGACGCGCGTCTCCTTGATCGCGGTCATCGGATCTGCCAGGTCGTCGCCGGGCAGGATGTCACGGCCCAGCACAAAGGCGATTTCGAATTCCACCGTGACCGGTGCCCGGTCGGGCAGCAGGATGGTGTCGTCCGGCGGATGGGTGCGGCCGGCGAAGATGCGGCCGGCGATCGAGCCGCCGGCACCGGTCTCGGCGCGCTGCTTCGGGCTGCCGACGCCCAGCTTCCAGCCGGCGATCGGCAGGGCGAGGCCGGCGATGAAGCGGTCCTGGATGTCATAGCCGTCGGCGATGGTCTCCGGGCGCAGCTCCGGCGGCAGAGCGGTCGCTTGCCGGCCGCTGCGCCAAAGCTCGGTCATCCAGGCGGCGGCGGCATCGGCGGCGGCGAAAGTCATCGGCTGGTCCTTCATGGGTCTCCGGCGGCCGGAAACCTTCGAAGCGACCTTAAGCCTTCCAGCGGTTCGGCTGGAAGCCCAGAGGATGACGTTCCTGGATGCGGTAAAGCGGCACACCCTGCGCATCGAGCAGGCCGGTGTGGATCGGCTCGATCGGGGTTTCGTGCACGGTAATGTTCATTTCCGCTTCATACAGGCTGTCCCCATAGGCGCGGGGACGGATCGCGACGTATTTTGGGCTCAAGGCGCAGCCTCTTTGCGATGTCGGTCGGGGTAAGCCGATCCTAGTGCCCGGAACTGAAGAAAATATTAGCAGTCGGATGGGGTTGCCGGCTCTTGCCCTCTATTTGGGCAAATGGAATGCTGCTTGCCGGGGTGAAACCGGGGCGAGGGGCATCAGGGCATGAGCGGACGGCAGCGGATCGTTCGCGAGCGGCGGCAATATAACCAGTGGGTCGCCAACCAGACGCTCGAGGATTACGCGCTGCGCTTTACCGCCAAGAAGGCGCGGCGCTGGTCGTCGTTCCGGGTCGCCAACACCGCCGTCGGCGCGATCTCGTTCCTGGCCTGCGAAGCGATCGGCGGCAGCCTGACGCTCAACTACGGCTTCACCAATACGGCGGCAGCGATCCTGGCGGTAGGCCTGCTGATCTTCGCGACCGGCCTGCCGATCTGCTATTACGCGATCCGCCACGGCATCGATGTCGATCTGCTGACCCGCGGCGCCGGCTTCGGCTATATCGGCTCGACCATCACCTCGCTCATCTACGCCTCCTTCACCTTCATCCTGTTCGCGGTCGAGGCCGTGATCATGTCGACGGCGCTGGAGACCTGCTTCGGCATTCCGCAGCCGGTCGCCTATGTGCTGGTCTCGGTCGCGGTCATTCCGATCGTGGCCTACGGCATCCGCATGATCAGCCGGCTGCAGGTCTGGACCCAGCCGATCTGGCTGTTCTTCCAGATCGTGCCGCTGGCGGTGATCGCCATCGGCCATCCGGCCGAGCTCAGTGAATGGAGCGACTATCGCGGGCTCTTGGGCAACGGCAGCGGCAATTTCGACCTGCTGCTGTTCGGCATCGCCGCGTCGATCCTGTTGTCGCTGATCCCGCAGATCGGCGAGCAGGTCGATTACCTGCGCTTCATGCCGCATCGGACCGCCGGCAATCGCTGGGGCTGGTGGACGGCGTTGATCGTGGCGGGCCCCGGCTGGATCTTCATGGGGGCGGCCAAGCTGTTCGCGGGCTCCTTCTTGGCCGTGCTGGTGCTGCAGCATGGCGTGCCCTATCTCCATGCGACCGAGCCGGCGCAGCTCTATTCGATCGCGTTCCAATATCTGGATCTCTCGCCCAAGGCGGCGCTGATCCTGACCGGCATCTTCGTCATCACCTGCCAGATGAAGATCAACGTCACCAACGCCTATGCCGGCTCGATCGCCTGGTCGAACTTCTTCTCGCGCCTGACCCACAGCCATCCGGGCCGCGTCGTCTGGGTGCTGTTCAACATCGTGCTGTCGCTGACGCTGATGAGCCTCGGCATCTTCGGGGTGATCGAGCGCATCCTGGGGCTCTATTCAAATTTCGCCGTTGCCTGGCTGGGCGCCATCGTCGCCGATCTGGTCATCAACAAGCCCCTGGGCCTGAGCCCGCCCGGCATCGAGTTCAAGCGCGCCCATCTCTACGATATCAATCCGGTCGGCGTCGGCTCGATGCTGCTGGCGGTCGTGGCCTCGACGCTCGCGTTCTTCGGCAGTTTCGGTGCGACCGCCCAGGCGTTCGCGCCCTTCATCAGCCTGACCGTCGCCTTCATCGCCGCCCCGCTGATCGCCTGGGGGACGAAGGGTAAATATTACATCGCGCGCGCCCCCCAGATCGGGCTGGAGCCCGGTGCCGAAGTGCGCTGCTCGATCTGCGAGAACGTGTTCGAGCGCGAGGACATGGCCTATTGCCCGGCCTATGACGGCTCGATCTGCTCGCTCTGCTGCACGCTCGATGCGCGCTGTCACGACAGCTGCAAGGAGGAGGCCCGCTTCGTCGAGCAGATCACGGCGCTCTTGCGCCGGCTGCTGCCGACCCGACTGGCGCTCGGCCTCAATTCCCGCGTCGGTCATTTCGTCGGCGTGCTGGTCGTGTTCGCCATCGTCATCGGCGGTGCGCTTACCTTCATCTATTACCTGGATGCGGTCGGGCCGCCGTCCGACAAGGTCGTGATCGCCGAGACGCTGTGGCTGGTGTTCTTCAGCCTGCTGCTGATGTCCGGCGTCGCCGCCTGGCTCCTGGTGCTGGCCCATGAAAGCCGGCGCAAGGCGGAAGAGGAGTCCGACCGCCAGACCCACATGCTGATGCGCGAGATCGAGGCGCATGAGCGTACCGATCTGGAGCTGCAGAAGGCGAAGGAAGTGGCCGAGGCCGCCAATTTCGCCAAGAGCCGTTACGTGATCGGCATCAGCCACGAGATCCGCGCCCCGCTGAACGCGATCTTCGGCTATGCCCAGCTGATGGAACGGGACGGGGCGGCCGCGCCGTTGCGCCAGAACGCCATCCGCGTGATCCGGCGCAGTGCCGAGCATCTGTCGAACCTGATCGACGGGCTGCTCGACATCTCGAAGATCGAGGCCGGCCGCTTCATGCTGTATCGCGACAAGGTCCGCATCCACGAGTTCCTGGATCAGATCGTCGACATGTTCCGCCTGCAGGCCCAGGCCCAGGACATCGCCTTCTATTACGAACAGCCGGACAGCCTGCCGCCCTATGTCTATACCGACGAAAAGCGGCTCCGGCAGATCCTGATCAATCTGCTGTCGAACGCGGTCAAATATACCGAGCGCGGTCATGCGGCGCTCCGGATCTCCTACCGCAGCCAGGTCGCCGAGTTCGAGATCGAGGACAGCGGCATCGGCATCCCGGCGGGCGACATCGAACGCATCTTCGAACCGTTCGAGCGCGGCCAGATGCCGAATGCGCGCGCGGTGCCCGGCACCGGCCTCGGCCTCACCATCACCAAGCTCTTGACGGAGATGATGGGCGGCGCCATCTCGGTCGAGAGCGCACCCGGCAAGGGCAGCATCTTCCGCATCAAGCTGTTCCTGTCTGAGGCGACCGCCCCCGACGCGCCGCCGGCACCCCAGGCCCGGATCTCGGGCTATCGTGGGCCCCGCATCAAAGTGCTGATCGCCGACGATGACGCGGCGCATCTGGAGCTGGTGCACGAGTTGCTGACGCCCTTGGGCTTCCTGATGTTCAGCGCGTCGGACGGGCTCACCTGCCTGTCCTTGGCCGAGGAATGCCAGCCGGATCTGGTGCTGCTCGACATCTCGATGCCGGGCTTGGACGGCTGGAGCGTGGCGCGCCGGCTGCGCGAGGCCGGGCATACATCGGCGCGTATCGTCATGATCTCGGCCAATGTCGACGAATTCCGCACCCGGCGCGAAGCCGATCCGGCGCATGATGACTACCTGATCAAGCCGATCGACGTGCAGCGGCTGATCGATCGTATCCAGGCCCTGCTCGGGCTCGACTGGATCGAGCAGGGTCAGGAAGAGACGCAGGCACCGCAGCAGCCGGTCGCGGCCCAGGCGGTGCCGGGCCGCCGTCATCTGGATGAGCTGCATCAATTGGGACGGATTGGGTATATCAGGGGGATCGAGGCGAAACTGGGCGAGATCGCGGCCGAAGCGCCGACCCTGGTCCCGTTCGCCGATCGGTTGGGCGAGATCGTCAGGCGCTTCGATCTCAAGCAATATATGAGCATCCTCGAGGAGCTGCGCGCC
>Ga0302314_10001023_pt1 | contig 52326 bp, 52 predicted proteins | sample III_Palsa_N2_3_FD_200533 | JGI IMG/M metagenome (GOLD analysis project Ga0302314, IMG submission 200533) | Peat permafrost microbial communities from Stordalen Mire near Abisko, Sweden - III_Palsa_N2_3 | ecosystem: Environmental > Terrestrial > Soil > Palsa > Peat permafrost | place: Sweden... | reverse complement strand
CCCTTTCCAAGCACCCCACGGATGACTTTACAGGCGAGATGCGGGTGATCGCCGGCAACTACGGATACACCAAGGTCGAGGGCACCATTGCCGGCCCTCTCGCGCCCAACCTAGACTTCCGGCTGAGCGCCTACGACGACAACCAGAACGACGGCTATCTGAAGAACGTCGTGCCCGGCATGCCCTCGGAAGGCGGCGTGCGCCACGATCCGTATGCGGACCTGCAGCTCGAATATAAGACCGACAAGGATGACCTCTGGCTCGACTCCTATCTGGTCGGATTCAACCACGACCGCGGCGGCCCTGGAGCGCTCCTCGGCACCCCAACCGGCGGCGACTATGACACGTCGCTCACCACCTACGGCCAAGCCTTTTTCAACCCCAACTTCCCCTATGGCGGCGGCGCCGTGCCCGGTTCCGTGGTCGGCCAGATCGGCGACAACAACCCGGCCCTGGACGACATCCGCGATTTCGCCCACTCAGTCGCCACGGACATTACTCTGGACAGGGCCTATACGGTGGCGTTACACTACACGCACCATTTTGATGGCTTCGATATGAAGTATATCGGCGGATATAGCCAGTATCACTATGAACTTCATACGGCGTACTTCAACAACGACAATTCTCCCGTTACTTCATACCAGGTTCCAACCACTCCCGGCGGCTTTGGCGGACCCCTCGGTGTCACGGGTTGTTATCTTGGAGCTTATCTGGGGGGGACGATCGACGAAGGGCCCTACTCCCCAGCGTGCTCGCCCCTGACGGTAAATCCGACTCAGATATTCAGCTTCACCACCAGTACGAACTGGTTCAGCCATGAGCTGCTATTCCAATCAACCACCAATGGGCCGGTCCAATGGGTGGCTGGCGTCTATTACTACAACGAATGGGACAATAACCCTGAGACAATCCAAGAGCCCGGCCAGCCGCAAATCGGCGACCCGACGAATGTGCTGGCGCCGGGTACGCCCACGGCGCCCAATCCGAGCCTCGATAACATTCTCCTCGACTATCAGGACCGCATCCAGAGCTTGGCGGAATACGCTCAGGTGGATTGGAAGATCTTGCCGACTTTGAAGATCACCGGCGGCTTGCGCTACACCGTCGACTGGAAGCACGCTCAGGAAGAGACGCGCATCATCTATTTTGGATCTGACGTCTATTCCGGCACAGCGAACGCCGGAATCTACACGCCGGGAAATTTCGGCTCGACGCTGCCGGCATTCGACATCACGACCCAGGAAACGGACAACGCCGAAAACCTCGCCGGGGGATTGGTGAACGGCCCAGGCATCTGCAGTGAGGCGACGGTCCTCACCAGTGGTCCCTACGCGGGGGCAATGGATCGGTGCCTCAGCGACCGATCCAGCGCCTTGACCGGGACCGCGGGCATCGAGTGGACGCCCGATCCGGACACATTGATCTATGCCCGCTATAATCGGGGCTACAAGGCGTTTGCTTTGAACGCCGGCTTCAACGGCTACACGCCGGAAGCGAAGCCCGAATTCGTGAATGACTATGAAGTGGGCATCAAGAAGACCATCAACCGCAACCTCGTCATCGACGCGGACGTCTTCTACTACGACTACATAAACGATCAGGTGCCGGTCGGCGTGAGCCTCGGCAGCGTCGCCGTCACCGAGTTCATCAACATTCCCAAGGCCGTTTCCGACGGATTTGAACTGCAAGCGATTTGGAATCCGATCAGCACGCTGAATCTGAGCGTCACCTACGGTCTCGACCATACGGAGATCCAGTCGGGCTGCACCTCGGTGGGCGGTACGCCGACTGGCGCCTGTTTCGAGGATGTTCTGGACCCGTACGGGCAGGAGCCGGGCGCAAGGCCGGTCGGGAATCCGGCTGCCAACGCCGTCGTTTCCCAGGCGGTGAACGGAAATGAGCTGCCCAATGCGCCTGAGAACAAGGTAGCCTTCAACGCCACCTACACCTTCAAGTTCGATGCCGGCGACCTCGCCCTCTCCGCGACCTATGTCTGGAAGGACAAATCCTACGCTTCGCTGTTCGAGCGCAATTACTACGAGGCGCCCTCATGGTCTCAGACCGATCTACGGGCAACCTGGAGCGGCGATCACGACCGTTACGAAGTCGTGCTCTATGTGAAGAACCTGTTCAACACGCTCGGCTATGACGCCGCGTCGGCCGGCTACGCCAGCGGCGCTGGCACGTTGGTTGGCGGCGTAGGCGGGCCGGTGACCGCCAATTCAGCCTACGATCTTACGCCGCCCCGGCTCTACGGCGTGGAATTGCACTACAAGTTCTAGATCGGGCTCCAGCCTGAGGACTTTCGCGGCGGGGCCAGGTTGGCCCCGCCGTTTTCTTTTGTCCCCGCGCCGACGGTGCGGTTGGAAAGGCCCGCCGACGCCCTATAGACTCAAGGAATGGACGCCAGATCTCCTGAAGCGCCACCCGAGCGCAGCGCTCCCGCGCGCACGGGCGCGCGCCGCGACCTGACTCAGGGGCCGATCACCCGCACCTTGCTGATCTTCTCACTGCCCCTGCTCGGGGCCAATGCGTTGCAGTCGCTCAACGGCACGGTCAATCAGATCTGGGTGAGCCACACTCTGGGCGAGAGCGCCATCACCGCCCTCGGCAACGCCAACATCGTCATGATGCTGATGATGGCGGTGATCTTCGGCGTCGGCATGGCCGGCAATATCCTCATCGGCCAGGCCTTCGGCGCCCGGGACATGGGTCTCGTCAAGCACGTCATGGGCACGGCGACGACCTTCTTCGTCGGCCTCTCGCTCTTCGTTGCGGTGGCCGGCGGCCTCCTTGCGCCGCATATCCTCGACTTGATGCGCACGCCGGCCGTCTCGCGCGCCGACGCCATCGTCTATCTGCGCATCATCTTCGCCTGCGTGCCGTTCATGTACTTCTTCATGTTCATGCAGATGGCGCAGAGAGGCGCCGGCGACTCAACGACGCCGTTCTGGTTCATGGCGCTGGCCATCGTCATCGACATCACCTTGAACCCGTTGCTCATCATGGGCATCGGACCGTTTCCGCGCTTGGGCATCGCCGGCTCGGCGACGTCGACGCTGATCGGCCAGAGCACGTCCCTGCTGGTCATGCTCGTCTACCTTTACCGGCGCAAAAGCGTGCTCATGCTGCGCGGCTCGGAGCTGCGGCTGCTGTGGCCCGACGCGGCCATCATGAGGTCGCTGGTGGTGCGCGGCCTGCCCATGGGCGTGCAGATGCTGGTCATGTCCGGGACGGCGGTGGTCATGATCAGCCTCGTCAACCGCTACGGGGCCCTGACCTCCGCCGCCTATTCCATTTCCGCGATTATCTGGGGCTATCTGCAGATGCCGACCATGGCCATCGGGGCCTCGGTCTCGTCCATGGCCGCCCAGAACGTGGGCGCCAGGCGCTGGGACCGAGTGGACCAGGTGGCGCGCTCGGGGGTTATCTCTGGCCTCACGATCACCGGCGCCGTGGCGCTTCTGCTCTACGCTTTCAACAGTGTGGTGCTGGGCGTGCTGTTGCCGGCCCATTCGCCGGCCATTCCTCTGGCCGCGCACATCAACACCACGGTGCTCTGGGGCTTCGTCCTGTTCTCGGTGACATTTTCGCTTTCCGGCGTGGTGCGTTCCACCGGCGCCGTCTGGTGGCCGCTGGCCATCATGATCTTCTCCATGGTGGGCGTACGCATTCCGTTCGCCAGCCTGCTGTCCCACCGCTATGGCGCCGACGCGATCTGGTGGAGCTTCCCGTTGGGCACGATCACTTCGGCCGCCCTCACTACCCTCTACTATCGGTACGGCGGCTGGCGCCGCGTGCACATGCTCGAAGAAACGCCCGTCGGCGACGCACCGGACGCTGCGGCCATGCTTCCGCCGGCCGAGACCGCGGAAGCATCCGGCTGAGCGACCTTAGGTGAAGGCGAGAATCTCAATCCTCGCGGTTATCGCCTTGGCCCTGTCGGTCGCCCCAGCCGTGGCAGGGCCGCCTTACACCACCGACGATCCCGAACCCACTGAACCGGGTCACTGGGAAAACTACGCCTTCATCGCCGGCGTGCAGAGCCCGGGTGAGACGGCGGGACAAGCCGGGTTCGACATCAACTACGGCGCCGCCAAGAACCTTCAACTCACCCTGATTGCGCCGCTCGACTTTGATCATCAGGCCCATGACGAAGTCGGAGCGGGGGACGTCCAAGTAGCGGCCAAGTACATGTTCCTGCACCGGTCCGATCACGGACTCCTGCCAGATGTGAGCTTCTTTCCCGCGCTTATCATTCCCAGCCAGGCGCGCGGATTCGGAGCCGCCCGACTGGGCGCGTTCCTGCCCTTCTGGGCGCAGAAGGATTTCGGAGCCTGGTCTACGTTCGGCGGCGGCGGCTACGATATCAATCCTGGGCCGGGTAATCGCAATTTCACTCTGGCGGGCTGGGCCGTCACCCGGCAAGTAACCAAGCGCCTCAACCTGGGGATGGAGATCTATCACCAGACTCCAAGCGCGGTTGGCGGCAAAGCCCTGACAGCCGTGGCGGCGGGGGTGATCTATCAGGCCACCAAGCATTTCGCCCTACTGGTCTCGGCCGGTCCAGGGGTGCAGGAGGCGCGCAGCGCCGGTCGGGGCGTCTTCTACCTCAGCCTTCAGTTCACGAATTGACGCGTCCCGCGCCTCGCTATTGCGTGGCATGACGGTCACGCTTGCGCTCGCTTGGAATCTTGGCCACTAGCCAGTCACCCGCACGCCGTCTAATCTGTCTCTCTACAGGTTAGATCGGGGTTCTCATGCCGCGCGGGGTAGTCAAGTTTTTCAATAGCGCCAAAGGCTTTGGCTTCATAGCTCCCGAAGGGGGCGGCGCAGACATTTTCGTTCACGTTTCAGCCGTTGAGCGCTCCGGTCTCGGTGGTCTCAACGAGGGCGACGAGGTTAACTACGAAATCGAAGCCGATCGGCGCTCAGGCAAGCCGGCGGCGGTGGAACTCGAAGTCACCGGCTCTTCGCCCGTGGCGCCGAGGGCGCCGAGACCGGGTCCGCCACGCGGCGGCGGAATGGATCGGCGCGGCCAGGACGGCGGCGGGGCCAGGGGCGGCGCGACGCGCGAGGCCATCGGCGAAGGCTCGGGCGTGGTCAAATGGTTCAACTCCACCAAAGGCTTCGGCTTCATTCAGCCGAACGGTGGGGGCGCTGATGTGTTCGTGCACATCTCCGCGGTGGAGCGTGCCGGCCTCTCCAGTCTGGCGGAGGGACAGACCCTCTCCTACGATCTTGAGCAGGACCGCCGCAGCGGCAAGTCGTCAGCCACCAATCTGCGCCTGGATTCCTGATCAATCTGGCGGTTCGCCGCCAAAGCTGAGGGCCTCGCGCTCGCCGGGCGTATTGGCCCCGCGCAGGCGCGGCTCCAGACCAGGACCCGCCTCAGGCCTTGCCAGTCCCGCGCGCTCGATCAGCCGCGCGAGCGGCCAGCCAAACTCGGCGTCGGTAGGCAGGGTGGCCAGCGCCATGACCGCGGGCAGGGGATAGTCGGCATAGGCGGCGCCGGGCGCGGGTGCGGCCAGCAAGGGCGCGATGTCGGAGAGGTGGAGTGTCGGTGCGTCCACCGCCAGGATGAGCGCGCGGGACGCTCCCTCCGCCGCCAACCGCGCCGCGCCGACCAGCACGCCGGCCACTGGCCCCGCTCCCGGCGCTGGGTCTTCGACGAAGGTGAGGCCATAGTCGCCGCCGGCGGTGATGATCGGTGAAGCCCCCGCGGCCCGCGCCAGATCCGCCACCAGGTCCACGGCCCGGTGACCGTCCCAGGTGAGCCGCGCCTTGTCCGCCCCCATGCGCGAGGACGCGCCGCCGACCAGGATGATAGCCCCCAGGCTCATGGGGTGACGATATTGAACCAGAAGTCGAAGCGGTCGAGCAGGGAGAGGAGGCGAACCAGGGACGCGTTCCCGGGACCTTCCAGACCAGCCGCTTCCGGATTTGTCTGCCCAAGCACAAGTTGGATGAGGGTCGCACGCGCCACCGTGACCTCGGCCGCGCGATCCGTGGCGCGGTGGTGGAGAACACCGTTCTCGATGCTCACCTCGAACCGTTCGCCCGTATCCTCGAAGCCGAGGACAAAACTTGAGGCCAGCGACCCCGCCTTTTCCCCGTTGAAGCGCACCGAAAGTGAATTCAAAAGGTCATCATCGCCGAGCGAATACAGCTGGGCCATTGCCCCTTGGCGCGGCGTAGTCGGCTCGGGTCGAGGCTCTCGGGCCTCCATGGCGCCGGTCAGATAGAAATCCCGCCAGGGTCCGGATTCGGCCTGATAGCCCATCTGCTCCAGGGCGTCGGCGAGCAACGCGCGCGCCGCTGCGTTTTCCGGCTCGGCAAACACAAGGTGGCTGACGAGCTCTGCCGTCCAACGATAGTCGCCGGCGTCGAACGCCCGCCGTCCCGCCGCCAGCATTGGCTCCGGCCCTCCCGCGACATCCACGTATCGCCGGCCGGCTTCCGTGGGAGGCAGCTTATGGAGATTGGCCGGATTGCCGTCGAACCAGCCGAGATACCGCTGATAGACCGCCTTGGCGTTGTGGTTCAGCGTTCCGTAATACCCCCGCGTCGTCCATTCGGCGGCGAGCGTTGGCGGGAGCCTCAACTGTTCGGCGATTTCGAGGGGCCCTAGTCCGTGGTTGGCCAGCCGCAGGGTCTGATCGTGGATATATTTGTAGAGGTCGCGCTGGAGGGTGAGGAACCGTTTCGCCTCCGATCCGCCCCATCTCGGCCAGTGGTGACTCGCGAACAATACCTGGGTGTCGCCCGCGAACAGGCGGCTGGCTTCGTCGATGTAGTGGCTCCAGGCTCGGGCGTCGCGCACCGGGGCGCCACGCGGCGTGTAGAGATTGTGCAGTTGGCAACTGCAGTTCTCGGCCATGCACAGGGCGCCATGGCCGGGGAAGAAGAAGTTCATCTCCGCGGGCGCCTCGGTGTCGGGCGTCACCTGGAAGCGAATCTCCACGCCGTCGATAGTGTGGGTCTCGCCTGTCTCACGAATGGAGAGATTGGGCGCGACCAGGCTCACCTGACCGAATGACACCGCCTTGCCGAGGCCGCTATCCACATGGCCTTTGCCGTCGCGCGGCAGCAAGGCGCCATACATGTAGGTGGCGCGCCGGTTCATGACGTTGCCGAGCAGCACGTTTTCGCTGACCGCGGCCTGAAGAAAGCCCTCGGGCGCCACGATGGGCGCGCCGGCCGCGATGTCCTCCTCGGAAAGCACGCCCCGTACCCCGCCGTAGTGATCGACGTGGCTGTGGGTGTAGATCACGGCGGTCACCGGCTTGTCGCCGCGATGCGCGCGCATCAGCGCGAGGGCCGCCGCGGCCGGTTCGGTCGAAGTCAGTGGGTCGATGACAATAAAGCCGCGCTCGCCCTCCACGAATGTGATGTTGGAAATATCGAACCCGCGCACCTGATAGACGCCCGGCGTTACTTCGAAGAGACCGTGGAGCGCGTTGAGACGCGCTTGACGCCAGAGACTTGGATTGATCGTGGCCGGACGCTCGCCGTTCAAGAAGGCGTAGGGCGCCATGGTCCAGGAACCGCCGATCTCGGCGTCAGGGATCGTGGCGATGAATCCGCGTCGGGCGTTTTCGAGCTCGAAGTTGTCGTCTGGCGGCAGGCTGGCGGCCAGATCGGCGTGAGCCGCCAGCGTGGCGGCGGTGGCTTCCCTGCGCTGTGTCATGACGTCCTCCCGTCTTGCCTTGCCCGCGGCCGTGGCGTGCCGGACACGGAGAAAGAATTGTTAACGCAAAGTCATCGTCAGTCTTGAAATGACCTTATTTCCGTCGCCCGGCCGCCCCGCTGGGCAACGATACACGCGAATGTCGGCTGCTCGGGCTTCCACCGGTCCCGGACCCTGAACAGCCCCCCCAGCCCCCCAGGATTGGCGGGGCCCGGGCGGCCGGCACGCAGCCTTTCTATTGAGACCCAAGAGACCAGAACCCCGCGATCCGCCCCGGTCGCGGGGTTTGCCTTCTTACGAGTCTCTCAGGACCTGGTGGGGTCCTTCAAGGCGGAGACGATACGCCCACCATCCGCACCCTGCACCAGGATCAGCGTCTTGAGCCCATCTTCGGGCGCCGCTGGCAGATGGAAGACGCGCCGCCGGCCGGTCCAGTCCCCAAGCCTGACCAGTTGGCGCACCACATTGCGATGGCCGACCGTCTGACCGTGGTTATCGCCTTCCCTGACCAACACGCTCTGAACGCGAGGGTCGTAGCGCACCAGCCAGACATCGTCGGGCCGCCGCGGACGGTCGGCGGCTTCGACAGCGATGGTGCCGTCAGCGCGCGGGGTGATCTCGGGACCTCTGGCCGGGCTGCGCCGGGCGCTGCGTATCAGGGTATCGACGTCGGACTGCTTGTCGCCGGAAGCTTGGCCCTCACCCTCGACGACGATCTGCGGGGTGTAGACGTCTCTGAGGCCGAAGCGCTTGTCATACGCTCGTTGGCGGTCGGCGAACTCCGGCTGAGCGAAGGTGTCCTTCCAGCCGAGATAGTCCCAGTAGTCGACGTTGAAAGTGAGCGCGGCGACGCCCGCCCGGTCCGCCAGGGCTGCGGCGTAGGCGTTGGACTTGTCGCACGAGGCGCAGCCCTGGGCGGTATAGAGTTCAACCACCACCGGCGTTCGCGCCCAGGCGGCCCCGGCCATGAGCGTCGCGGCGATGGTCAGCGTGAGGGCCTTCTTCATCGCCGCGCACTTAATCGGAGTTTGCCCGGAGCGGCAGGTCACGAAGCCGTGAGCGGCGCGGTCGCGGCCTGCCTCCGCGCGGCCGCTCAGGCGGCTTCCCGAGCGAGGTTCCTGAGCACGAAGTTCAGGACGCCGCCATTGCGGAAATACTCCAGCTCTGTCGCCGTATCGATGCGGCAGCGCACGGGGAAGCGGGCGATCTTGCCGTCGGAGGGTCGGTAGAGCTCCACCATCAGCTGTCGGCGCGGATGGATGTCGGCCAGGTCGCGGATGGTGACGATCTCGTCGCCGGTGAGATTGAGCCGTTTCCAGCCCTCGGCGACGAACTGCAGGGGCAGCACGCCCATGCCGACCAGGTTCGAACGGTGAATGCGCTCGAAGGTCTCGGCGATCACCGCACGAACGCCGAGGAGCTTCGCGCCCTTGGCCGCCCAGTCGCGCGACGATCCGGTGCCGTATTCCTTGCCGGCGAAGACCACGCAACCGCGGCCTTCCGTCTTGTAGCGCATGGCCGCGTCATAGATCGGCATCACCTCACCCGACGGGAAGTGCCGGGTGACGCCGCCCTCGATATCGGGGGTGATCTTGTTGCGGATGCGGATGTTGGCGAAGGTCCCGCGCATCATCACCTCGTGATTGCCGCGTCGCGAACCATAGGAGTTGAAGTCCGCCTGACTCACCTGATGCTGCGACAGATATTCGCCGGCCGGTGAGGATTTGCGGATGTTGCCCGCCGGGCTGATGTGGTCGGTGGTGATGGAATCGCCGAAAATCGCCAGAATCCGCGCCTCGACGACGTCGGTCACCGGCTCGGGGGTCATGGTCAGGCCTTCGAAGTAGGGCGGGTTCTGGACGTAGGTTGATCCCATCTCCCAGGCGTAGGTCTGGCCGCCTTCGACCTGGATGCCCTGCCAGGCCTTGTCGCCCTTGAAGACATCCTTGTAGCGCTTGGCGAACATCTGCGATTCCACGACCTTGTGCTGGATCGCGGCGATGTCAGCGTTTGTGGGCCAGATGTCCTTCAGGAACACGTCCTTGCCGCCCTTGCCCTTGCCAAGCGGCTCGGTGGATAGGTCGGTGAGCATGGAGCCTGCCAGCGCATAGGCGACCACCAGGGGCGGCGAGGCGAGGTAGTTGGCGCGTACGTCCGGGTTCACGCGCCCCTCGAAGTTGCGGTTCCCCGACAACACCGACACGGCCACCAGATCGCCCGCCTGCACCGCCTTGGAGATCGGCTCGGCCAGGGGCCCGGAATTGCCGATGCAGGTCGTGCAGCCATAGCCCACGAGGTTGAAGCCGAGCGCGTCCAGCGACTTGGTAAGCCCGGCTTTGGTCAGATAGTCGGTCACCACCTGAGATCCCGGCGCCAGTGAGGTCTTGACCCACGGCTTGGCCTTCAGGCCCTTTTCCACCGCGTTCTTGGCCAGCAGCCCGGCGGCGATGAGCACGCTGGGGTTCGACGTGTTGGTGCACGAGGTGATGGCGGCGATGACAACGTCACCTTCGCCGAGGTCGTGGTCCTCGCCCTCGACGGCGATCCGTTTGGCGAGCGCCGCGTCGTCCTTACCGAATTCACCCTCGAGGGAGGCGCGGAAGGATTGCGCCGCCTCGGTGAGGAGCACCCGATCCTGGGGCCGCTTCGGACCGGCGAGAGAGGGGGTCACCGAGCCGAGGTCGAGTTCGAGGGTGTCGGTAAATACCGGATGCTCAGCGCCCGGCTCGACCCACATGCCCTGTTCCTTGGCGTAGACCTCCACCAGCGCCACGCGCTCGGCCGTGCGGCCGGTGGCGGCCAGATACTCGAGCGTCGCCCGCGTGATCGGGAAGAAGCCGCAGGTGGCGCCGTATTCAGGGGCCATGTTGGCGATGGTGGCCTGGTCCTCCACTGTCAGGCTGTGCAGGCCCTCGCCGAAATATTCGACGAACTTGCCCACCACGCCTTTCTTGCGCAGCATCTGGGTGACCGTGAGGACGAGATCGGTGGCTGTGGCGCCTTCGGGCAAGGCCCCGGTGATGTGAAATCCGATCACCTCGGGGATGAGCATGGGGATCGCCTGGCCGAGCATGGCCGCCTCCGCCTCGATGCCGCCAACCCCCCAACCCAGGACGGAAAGGCCGTTGACCATGGTGGTGTGACTGTCGGTGCCCACGAGCGTGTCGGGATAGGCGATCTCCGGCTCGCCCTCGGTGCCCGGTTTGCTCCACACGGTCTGAGCCAGGTGCTCGAGATTGACCTGATGGCAGATGCCCGTTCCTGGCGGCACGACGCGGAAGTTGTTGAACGCCTGGGCGCCCCAGCGCAGGAAGCGGTAGCGCTCGATGTTGCGCTCGTATTCGCGCGTGACGTTCTCGCCGAAGCTCTTGGCGCTGCCGAAATAGTCGACCATCACGGAATGGTCGATGACGAGGTCCACGGGATTGAGCGGATTGATCTTCTCAGGGTTGCCGCCGAGCTTGCCGAGGGCGTCGCGCATGGCAGCCAGATCGACCACCGCCGGCACGCCGGTGAAATCCTGCATCAGCACGCGCGCCGGGCTGAAAGCGATCTCGTGCTGGCGCGCGCCCTTGTTTTCCAGCCATTCGGCGACGGCCGTCAGGTCGCCCTTGGAGACGGAAACACCGTCTTCGTTGCGCAGGAGATTTTCCAGCAGCACCTTCAGGGAAATCGGAAGGCGGGATATGCCGGAAAGTCCGGCGGCTTCGGCGGCGGCGAGGCTATAGTAGTCGTAGGTGCGCTCGCCGACCTTGAGTTGACGGCGGCTGTTCAGGCTATCGAGCGAAGCCATTTTTGGGGGATCCTTTCCTGTTCGAGGCCCACCGAACACCGGTCTGGAAGATCGCGCGCTTTTCGGAGCGGACACACAGCGTCCGGCCCGCGCGGCGCGTCTCAACCTGGGCAGCGCGTGTCTTAGACCGGGCGCGGGACGGCGTCCATGCGAGCGGCGGACCGCCGCGTTGGGCAAGGATTGAGCCGGCGTGATTTCCGCCCTGCGCCTGGAAAATCTCACCATCGAGCGCGGCGCGCGGGTGCTGTTCGCCAATCTCTCGGCGCGTGTGGCCGCGGGCGAAGCTCTGGCGGTGACAGGCGCCAATGGGACGGGCAAGACCAGCCTCCTGCGCGCAGTGGCGGGGCTCCTGAGCCCTGCGGGCGGTCAGATCGCGTTTGAGGGCGCGCCCGACCCCACGGAAGCGCGTCGCGCCGGCTGCCACCTCCTCGGCCACCAGGACGGCCTCAAAGGCAGCTGCACGGCGCGGGAGGAATTGATGTTCCAGGTTCGCTGGAGCGGCGCCGATGCACCCGCGGCTCTGGCCGCCGCCGCGCGGCTCGGCCTCACCCGCCAACTCGACCTGGAGGTGCGCCGCCTCTCGGCCGGGCAGAAGCGGCGGCTGGCGCTCGCGCGGCTGATTGCGGCGCCTCGGGCCCTTTGGCTGCTGGATGAACCCCTTGCGCCGCTGGACGCCGCCGGGCGCGCGCTGATGGGCGAGATCATGGCCGAGCACTTGGCTCGCGGCGGCCTGATCATGGCCGCCATCCACGATCCCCTGCCGGTGGCCGCGCGCACGCTGGAGATCGCGGCTTGAGCGCGCTTGGCGTTCTTTTCCGCCGCGAGGTGTCCCTCGCCTGGGGAAGGGGCGGCGGCCCGTTGTTGGCCGTGGGCTTTCTGGCCGCCGCGGTGACCCTCTTCCCTCTTGCGCTCGGCCCCGCGCCGGGACCGCTCGCCGCGACGGCGGTGGGCGTCGCCTGGGTTACGCTTGCGCTGGCCACCTTGCTGACGCTCGAGCGCCTGTTCGAGCGCGACTTCGAGGATGGCGCGCTGGATCTGCTGGTCCTGGGCCCCTTGCCGCTGGAGGCCACGTGCGCGGTGAAGTGCGCGGCCAGCTGGCTGGTGAACGGCGCGCCCCTGGCGCTCGCCGCGCCCATCGCCGCCATCGCGCTCGGAGCGCCGCCCTCATCCGCGCCGCTGATCGTCGCCGCCGCGGCCCTGGGCGGCCTCGCCTTCGCTTTCGTCGGCGGAACGGGCGCAGCCCTGGCTCTGGCCAGCCGCCGAGGAGGGGTGCTGATGGCGGTGATCGTCTTGCCGCTGCTCATCCCGCCGGTGATCTTCGGCGGCGCGGCCATCTCGGCATTCACCGGCGGCCTCGAATGGCGCACAGGCCTCGCCCTGCTGGCCGCCTATGCTCTCGCGGCCGTCGCCCTCACCCCCTTCGCCATGGCCGCCGCCTGCCGGAATGCGCTGGGCTGACGGCTAGCGCGGGGTGACGATGAGACGTTTGGCCTCGGCGACACAACCATATTGCATCCAGCCTTTCCGCACCCTCGTGAACGGGCAAAGGCGGAAGTCTCCGTAGAGTTTAACGGAGAAGGGATCGGCCGTCTCGGCAGTCGCCGCCAGCAAGCTTCGGGGCAGCGGATACCTGAGATCACTCTCGTCTTTGGGACCCTCGACCCCAAACACATGGTGGGTGCCAATGATCCAAATTCGGTCGGTGGGAGTCCCGTTCCAGACCGAGTAGCGCCCGCGCGCCCAGAAGCATTTGTCAGCCCGTTCGGGAGCACGCTCGCACGCCGGCCCAGCTGAAGCTGACGCCACGGCGGCCCAACACGCGACGGCGAGAGCAACGCGAATCATATGCGGGTATCCCTGTCCCAATTGCGCCATATAACGGGCTCAGGCGAGGCCGAGTCGCTGGAGCTTTCGAAGTCATGTCCAATTCTGTCCTAAGTCTCGCGGCGTGCGTCGCCGCCAGCCTGGCGCTCGCCGCGCCCGCCCTCGCTCAGCAGGGTCTGCCGCCGCCCGGCCCCCCTCCGGCGGGATACAACGGCCAGCCGCCCACGCCGGCGGACCAGTCCGACCGTCTGCGTCAGGCGCTCAATCTCCGCCCGGACCAAGAGACCGCCCTGCAGGCCTTCGTCGCCGCCATGCAGCCCCGGCCCGGCGAACAGGAGCGCGTCCGCGAGGAGGCTCAGCGCGACGCCACCCTGCCGACGCCCCAGCGCCTGGACGCCGCGGTCGGCCGCCTCGAAGAGATGCGGACCTCGGTGATGGCCAGGATCGCGGCCACCCGGGTCTTCTACGGCCAGCTGTCGCCCGGTCAGCAGCACGCCTTCGACCGCATGCCCTCTCCGGGGCGCTGAACACGCGCGCTTGCCGCTCCACGGCGTCCAGCCTAAGCGGTCCGTCGACATGATCACGGTCCTGGCCAACCCACATCGTTTCATGGCGTTTTCGCGCTGGGCCGCACCGATCTTGGGCGGCCTCGCCGCCGTGCTCATCGCCTGGGGGCTGGTTCTGGGACTCTCCGCGCCTCCGGATTATCAGCAGGGCGAGACCGTGCGGATCATGTTCGTCCATGTGCCGGCGGCTTGGACGGCGATGATGGCCTACGCTTCTCTGGGCGTCGCCAGCTTCTTCTCGCTGGTGTTTCGCCATGCCGTCGCCGACGCCGCCGCCAAGGCCGCCGCGCCGCTGGGCGCCGCGTTCACCGCCGCCGCCCTCGTCACCGGCTCTCTGTGGGGCAAGCCGATGTGGGGAACCTGGTGGGCGTGGGGAGATTCGCGGCTGGTCTCGGTCCTGGTCCTTTTCCTGCTTTTCGTGGGCTACATGGCCCTGCGCGCCAGCATCGAAGATGAAGCGAAGGCCGCGCGCGCGGCCGAGATTCTGGCCCTGGTGGGCCTCATCAATCTGCCGGTGATCAAGTTCTCGGTGGACTGGTGGAACACCCTGCACCAGGGCGAGTCCATCTTTCGCGCCGGCGGGCCGACCATCGCGGCTGTCTATCTCGCCCCGCTGTTCCTCATGGGCGCCGGCTATTCTGCGGCCTTCGGAGCGCTCTGGCTCGTGCGGATCAGAGCGGAAATCTATCGGCGCCGTGCGGCCGGCCTCGCTTTGCGCGCGGCGCTCTGACATGCCGGACCTGGCCGCCGCGGGTGGGAAGTACGCTCTCTTCGTCTGGGGCGCCTATGGCGCCAGCCTGGCCGCGTTCGTGTGGATGGTGGTGGACACCCTAGTTCGGGCGCGGGCGGCCAAGCGCGCGGTCGAGCGCCTGGAGGGCGGCGCCGCAACCGAGCCGGGCGCGTGAGGCGGCTCTTCGCCTTGGCGCCGCTTGTGGCCATCGTGGCGGCCATCGCCCTCTTCGCCGGCTGGTCGTTGAAGCGCGATCCGCACGTGACGCCCGAGGCCATGGTCGGCAAACCGCTGCCGGACCTTGTCCTGGCGAACCTAGATGGCGGCGGCCGCACGTCGTTGCGGGCGGTGGTCAAGGGCCCGGTACTGGTGAATTTCTACGCCTCGTGGTGCGCGCCCTGCGCCCAGGAATCGCCAACCCTGATGGCGCTGAAGTACGAGGGGGTGCGCATCGTGGGCGTCTCCTATGAGGACCGCCACCAGCCGGGAGACACGGCGGCCTTCCTCAAGCGCCTGGGCGACCCCTACGCCGCGAAACTGGAAGACCCGGACGGCGCCGCCGGCATCGAGTTCGGCATTACCGGCGTGCCGGAAACCTACGCCGTGGACGCCAGGGGAATGATCCGCGCCAAGCGCGCCGCGCCCATCGACACCACCGACGCCGAAGCGTTGCTGGCGGCGGCCTCGAAGTAGGGCCTACGCTCCCCACACCTCGCGGGCGAAGCGCACGAAGTTGAGGCCCAGGATCTTCTCGATCCGCGTCTGCGAGTAGCCCTTGGCAGCCAGAAGCCGGGCCAGTTTCTCGAACTGATCGACGCCACGCAGATCCACCACAAAGGGATAGGTGTCGGCGCGCTCGCCCGTCGCCCCGATACCCGCCTTGGCGCGCTCGGCGACTTCCTTAGCAAGGTGCGCCTGATAGGCCGCCAGATCGTCGATGGCGGTGACGTCGCCATCCGTGCCGACGCCCACATGGTCCTCGCCGCAAACATTCACAGCGTGCTCGATATGAGCCACCACATCGTCCGCGGTGGCGTGCCCGCTGAGGGTCAGGAACGGCATGAAGAAGATGCCGACAAAGCCGCCCTTTTCGGCGACGCCGCGTAGCTCGGCGTCGGTCTTGTTGCGCGGCAGATCGGTGAGGGCGCGGCAACCTGTGTGGTTGATCGAGATCGGTGCCTTGGAGGCGGCGATGGCGTCGAGGCACGTGTGCTCGCCGCTGTGCGACAGGTCGACCATGATCCGGCGGTTGTTGAGTCGCACCACCACCTCTCGGCCGAAATCGGTGAGGCCCCGGTTTTCAGGCGCCATGGAGCCGCCGCCAAGGGCATTGGCCGGATTGTAGGTGAGCTGAATGATGCCCACCCCCAGGTCGCCAAAGGTGTCGACGCGGGTAAGATCGTGGCCGATCTGCACGGCGTTCTGAAGGCCGTAGATGACGCCGACCTTGCCTTCGTCATGGGCGCGCAGGATGTCGCGGGCGTGATTGACCTTGATCAGGTCCCGGGAATGGGCGTGCAGCACCGCGTCCCACTCGCGGATCGTCTTGAGCGTGTATTCGAAGGGGTCGGTCGGGCCGGCTACATAGCCCAGGGTGATGTTCACGGCCGAGAGGCCCGAGGCCTTGGCGTCGGCGATGGCGCGGTGATCCACGTCCGGCTGATCGGTGTCCGCGGGGCCGCCGCCCCTGCGCCCCAGGCCGAGGTTGGGGTTCTCCAGACCGCCCAGAGCGTTGACGATCAGCGGCCCTCGGGAGACGCGCGGCGCTTTGGCGGCCATGGCGGCGAGCGGCCCCAGCGTCAGCGGCGACAAGGCGCCGGCGGCGATAAGCGCGCGCCTGGAAAGTGACACGAACCCCTCCGCGTCATTCCTCGCCATTCATCTCCTGCACCGTCACCGGCCGGAAGTCCTTGCGCCAGAATTCCTGGCCGCGCTTGACCGTGAGCACCACGGTCCTGAAGGCCCGGATATCGGCCAGTGGGTCCTGGCGCACGAACACCAGGTTGGCGAGCTTCCCCGGCTCGATGGTCCCGACCTCGCTCTGGCGGCCCACCACCATTGCGCCCACCAGCGTCGCCGAGCGCAGCACGTCGGCCGGCTTCATGCCCGCCTTGTCCTGCAGGAGCGTCATTTCGTCGTCGAGCGCCGGCCACGGATCGGCCTGAGGCGAAAATCCGTCCGTGCCGGTGACGATGAGGTCGCCGGAGCGATAGGCCTCGGCGGCCAGCCGCTCGGCGAGGGCGAGGCTGCAATAGGGGGCGGGCCCGCCGGGATGCGCGGCGTGCTCATCGGCCATCTCGCGATAGACCCACAGCGTCGCATCCAGGATCACGCCTTGGGTTCGGATGCGGTCGAACAGATGCTGGACGACAGGATTGTCGCCGTTCTGGAATCTGGCCTCATCCACGGGCGCGCGGTTGTGATAGGCGGGCGGCATGGCGTCGGAGGCCTGATAGGCCAGCATGCACACGTGCGAGACGGAATCGACGCCGGCGTCCAGCTCCTGCGCCGGCGAGGTAGGGAACACCGCCGCGTGCGCCCACACCAGCATGCCTTGGCGGTGGGCCTCGTGAGTGATCGCGGCCACCAGATCGGGAGGCAGATCGGCGTAGATCTTGATCCCGGTCGCGCCAGTGCCCTGAGCCCTGGCGATGGCCAGGGGAATGTCGGTCTCGTGCGTGATCGCCTGCATCCACGGCGCCTTGCCGGCGACCGCGCCACGCGTCGTCTCGTGGGTCCGGGGATCGTTGAAGAAGTTCGGGCCGGCCACGAGGGCGGCGTAGTAGATGTCGGGTCCAGGAATTTCACCGACCAGAGAGGCGCGGGCGATATCGGACAGCTGGCGCAGGTCGTCGGCCATGTCCCGCACCGTCGTGACCCCGCCATAGAGGTCGCGGCGCATCATGGCCTCGGCGAACGGCCGGTTGGGCGGCGTCGCCAGGTGCTCGTGACTGTTGACCAGGCCCGGCGTCACGAAGAGGCCGTTGACGTCCACCACGCGCCCGCCCGCCGGCGTCTGGAGTTGGTTCGCCGGCGCCACGGCTTCGATCTTCTCGCCGCGCGTGAGAATAGCCATGCCGGGGATCGCCTTGCCGGCGGCGACATCAATCAGGGTGGCGCCGCGATAGACGACAGCGGCGTCTGCGGCCAGGGCGTGACCAACCGTCAGGGCGAGGGCGAGCAGACCTCCCGCCAGCCGCCCCGCGATCATGCGCCGAGCACCCAACCTTCCTCGGTCTCCACGTCCTTCACCACCTCGGCCGCGACGCCCTTTGCGGGTCCGAAAATGGCGCCGAGCTTGCCCGCCTCATCGAGCCTGGCGAAATGCTCGGCCATGGCCCGCACCTGCGCCGTTTCCTTGAGCTCGCCTGGCAGCGGCGTCGCCTTGATCCCGGAAGCGGAGACCTCCGCCGCCACCACCTGGACGCCGGCCAGGTCCGGCTCGGTCAACGCCTTCCAGCCGGTGTCGAAGGGCCAAGCGCTCATCGCCTCTCCGTGCGCCTCGCTCATCCGCCGGGCCATGGGGATTCCAAGGATGGCCTGACCGCCGACGGCGCCGTTGTAATAGAGCTTCCACACCGGCTGGCTGCCCTTCTGGGCGATCTCCACATGGCGGAATTCCGGCACGTCGCCCGGCCCATGCTCGCGTCCGCGCTTGGGCTGCAGCGTCGTCAGCGTGTCCCTGGGCGGACAGCCCCAGAATGGGAACGGGCCGCCGGTCAGACGCCGATTGATCTCCGAGCCCACACCGAAGCGATTGTTGGTGTTGTCGGCCTTGTCCTTGACCATCTTGTTCAGCTGGTCCCACACGGCGCGCCACGGATCGCCCTTGGTGAGCTTGAGCCCCTCGGCCAGGCCACGCGGAAAGCCCAGCGGAAAGTCGAACCCCACTAGAGTGCGCTCGCGCCGTTTGACCCGGTCTTCCACGATCTGGGCGAGCAGAGCCTCGCCCTGAGCTCGCGTCGGCGGATTGTGCGCCTCGAATGCCAGGCGGAAGCGCACGTCGCGCTTAAGCACGCCGATCCATACGGAGTCCGCGCCGGTAGTCGGCTTAGACGCCGCGCTCCAGCGGACGATGACATAGGCGTTGAACAGGCGGGCCACGCCGCTCTCTAGAGCTTCGGGCCCGCCGGTGGAAGGGTGGCTCGGGTTTCTAGCTCAGCTTCACCAGCATCTTGCCGAGATTTTCGCCCTTGAACAGCTTGAGGAAGGCGGCGGGGGCGTTCTCCACGCCTTCTTCCACGGTCTCGCGCCACTTGACCTTGCCCGAGGCGATCCACTCCGACATGTCGCGAACGAAGGCGGCCTGCATGTCGGTGTGGCTAGAGACGATGAATCCCTCCAGGCGCAACTGCTTGCCCACCACCAGGATCAGGCCGCGCACGCCGTCGCCCAGGTCCGTGGCGTTGTATTGTGAGATCATGCCGCACAGGGCGAAGCGTCCGAACGGACGCGCGGCCATCAGCGCCGCTTCCATGTGAGCGCCGCCGACGTTCTCGAAATAGACGTCGATGCCATCCGGCGCGGCGCGCATCAGGGCCGCCGTTAGATCGGGCTCGGCCTTGTAGTCGATGACGTGATCGACGCCCAATTCCTTGAGATAGGCCACCTTTTCCGCCCCGCCGGCCGAGCCGATCACGGTGTGGCCCTTCAGCTTGGCGATCTGGCAGACCACCTGGCCCACGGCCCCGGCAGCGGCCGATACGAACACCACATCGCCGTCCTTGAGCGCGGCGATCTTCAAGAGCCCCACATAGGCCGTCAGCCCGGGCATGCCCGCGACACCCAGAAAGGCCTGGGGTGGCAGGCCGTGTGTCTCCAGCTTCTGCACCGCGGCGGCCGGTGCGTTGAACGCTTCGCGCCAGCCGAAGAAGCTCTGCACCGCGTCGCCCGCCTTGAACGCCGGGTCGTTGGAGGCGATCACTTCGCCCACCGCCCCGCCCTGCATGGCCTCGCCGAGCTGGAACGGGGGCGCGTAGCTCTTCACGTCGTTCATCCGCCCACGCATGTAGGGATCGACGGTCATCCAGCTGTTGCGCACCTGCACTTCGCCGGGCGCGGGGTCGGGGAGGGTGACGCTCGCCAGCTCGAAGTTGGCCGCGGTCGGCTCGCCCACTGGCCGGCTCTTCAGGCGGATTTCTCTTGAGGTGGTCATGGCGCTGGCTCCCTTGGATTGGTGTTGTTGGCTGAAACCTAGCGGCTCAACCGAGCGGCGTCGCCCGAGAATTCCTGGACGTTCCCCCGGTGGCTAAGTCGGCGGCAGCCTGATAGGCGGGGGCATGACCTCGATCGCGCGCGCCGGGGTGATCGGCGCCGGCGTCTTCGGCGGCTATCACGCCGCCAAATACGTCGAGCTCCCGGACGTGACTCTGACCGCCGTGCTGGATCCGCATCCGGACCGCGCCCAGGCGCTCGCCGAGCGCCACGGCGCCCGCGCCTTTACCGATCTGGCGGACTTTCTGAGCGCGGTGGACGTGGTCTCCATCGCCGCGCCCGCCATCCGCCACGGGCGCCTGGCGCTCGATGTGCTGCGCGCGGGCAAGCCCGTCTACGTAGAAAAGCCCATCGCCACCTCGCTGGAAGACGCCGACGCCATCGTCACCGAGGCGTCCCGCCGGGGCCTCACCATCGCCTGCGGCTTTCTGGAACGCGCCGCCTTCGCCGCCATGGGCCTCTACGAGATCCCGCACGCGCCCCTGCGCATGGAATGCGCCAGGCTTGGGCCGCCGTCGCCGCGCAACCTCGACGTGTCGGTGGTCATCGACCTGATGATCCACGACCTCGACCTGGCGCTGCATCTCACGACCTCCGACCCGGTCACGGTGGAGGCGGAGGGCCGATGCGTGGCCAACCAACTGCTGGACGAGGCCATCGCCGACGTCAGCTTTGAGGATGGCTTTCAGGCCAGCTTCCGCGCCTCGCGAGTGGCCGACGCCCGTGAGCGCACCCTCACGCTGTTCTATTCCGAGGGTGAGGTACGGCTGGATCTCCTGGCCCACACCTTCGACAACACCACGCCCTGGACGCTGGACGCCGGCTTCGAGGAGACGCCGGCCGGCAAGGATCGGCTGGGCGCGAGCCTCGCCGCCTTCCTGGCCGCCGTGCGCGGCGAGGGCGCGCCGCTGGCCGACGCGCGCGACGGCGCCCGCGCCCTCGATCTGGCGCTTGCGGTGGAGCAGGCGGTGGGCGGATAAGCTCAGGACTGCATCCACAGGGAAAACCCGCCATGTCCAGCGCCCATGACTTCTCCTTCACCGGCATCGACGGCGCCCCCATGCCGCTGGCGGGGTTCAAGGGTAAAGCGGTGCTGGTGGTCAACACCGCCTCCAAATGCGGCCTCACCCCACAGTATGAGGGTCTGGAAAAGCTCTACGGCGAATGGCGGGACAAGGGCCTGGTGGTCCTGGGCGTCCCCTGCAACCAGTTCGCCGGCCAGGAGCCAGGGACGGAAAGCGAGATCGCCGAGTTCTGCACCCTCAACTACGCCGTCGATTTTCCCATGACCGCCAAGACCGACGTCAAGGACGCCACGCGCCATCCTTTCTACGCCTGGGCGGAAGAGGCGTTGGGCCCTCCCGCCGTGCCGGCGTGGAACTTCCACAAGATCCTGGTGGGCAAGGACGGCCACGCGGTGGCCGCCTTCGGCTCGCGCACCGATCCGCTCGACCCTGAGATCACCAAGGCGGTGTCGGAAGCCGTCTGAAGCCTCGGTGGTGAAGACGCTCGGCCTCATCGGCGGCATGAGCTGGGAGAGCACCACCGTCTACTATCGGTGGCTCAACCAGATGGCGCGGGAGCACCTGGGCGGTCATCACTCAGCCGAACTCATCATGGTTTCGGTGGATTTCGCGCCCATCGCCGCCATGCAGGCGGCGGGCGAGTGGCCGGCGGCCACGGCGGTGATGGTCGAGGCAGGCCTCCGGCTCGAGGGCGCGGGGGCCAAGGCTCTCCTCATCTGCGCCAATACCATGCACAAGATGGCGGACGAGGTTCAGGCGGCGATCGGCATTCCTTTGATCCACATCGCCGACGCCACGGCGGAAGCCGTGCGCGCGGCGGGCGCGCGCCGGCCTCTGCTCCTCGCCACCCGTTTCACCATGGAGCACGATTTCTATCTGGACCGGCTGAAGCGCGGCGGCGTGGAGGCCGCGGTCCCGCTTGAGAGTGAGCGCCAGCGCCTGCACGCGATCATCTATGACGAACTGGTGCGCGGGCGAATCGAGGCCGCCTCGCGCGCAGCCTTCGTGGCGATAGTCCAACGCGCGGCGGCGGAAGACGGCGTGGATGGCGCGATCCTCGGCTGCACGGAGTTCGGCCTGCTGGTGGGTCCGGGCGATCTTCCCGTTCCCGTCTTCGACACCACCGAGATCCACGCCCGCGCGGCCATGGACTTCGCGCTCGCTGGCTTAGCGGCCCCCTGACCGCGGCGCGCATTCATCTGTCACAGTCGTTCGCCAAACCATCATTCCCCGCCTGAGGGGCGTCACAAGAGGAGCCGCCGCGATGAATGGCGCCGATCTGCTGGTAGCGGCCCTGGAGAATGAGGGCGTGACCCACGTCTTCGGCGTGCCGGGGGAGGAAAATCTGGCCGTCGTCGACGCTATGCGCCGTTCGAGCATTGAACTGGTCCTGACCCGGCACGAGCAGGCGGCCGCGTTCATGGCCGCGACCCACGGCCGCCTCACCGGCGCGCCGGGCGTGTGCATCGCCACGCTAGGTCCCGGGGCGCTCAATCTCACCACCGGCGCGGCCTACGCCCTGCTGGGCGCCATGCCCATGGCCATGATCACCGGCCAGAAAGGGATCCTGCACAGCAAGCAGGGCCATTTCCAGATGGTTGACATCGTCGCCACCATGAAGCCGCTCACCAAGTTTTCGCGGCAGATCGTCAGCCCCGGGACCATACCCTCGATGGTGCGTGAGGCGTTCAGCATGGCCCGGCTGGAGCGGCCCGGCCCGGTCCATCTGGAGCTGCCAGAGGACATCGCCTTCGAAACCGCGCCCGACATCCCGCTCATCCCGCCGCACCCCATCGACCCGCCGGTGGCGCCTGCCGCGGCGCTCGACCGGGCGGCGGCGTTGATCTCTAAGGCTGAACGGCCGCTGCTGATGCTGGGGGCCGCGGCCAGCCGCCCCCGCCTGACGGAGGGCCTTTCCGCCTTCGTGCGCCGGATGGGGATCCCGTTCTTCAATACCCAGATGGGCAAGGGCGCGGTCTCGGGCGTCTCGGACCTCTATCTCGGCACCGCCGCCCTCTCGGAGCGCGACTATGTGCACGACGCCGTCGACCGGGCGGATCTCATCGTCGCCATCGGCCACGACACGGTAGAGAAGCCGCCGTTCCTGATGGGCCCGGGCGGCCCCACCGTGCTGCACGTTGGCTGGCTGCCCGCGGTGGTGGAGGAGGTGTATTTTCCGCACGCCGAGGTGGTGGGCGACGTCGGCGCGAGCCTCGCCCTTCTGGCCGATCGCCTGGAAGGCCGGCTGCCCAACGCCGGCGCTCTCTTGCCGCTACGCGAAGGGATTCTGGCTCACCTGCGCGACCGGGACGAAGAGAGCCGGTTCCCGCTGACCCCGCAGCGGATCGTCCATGATGTGCGCAGTGTGATACCGGCGGACGGGATCGCCTGCCTTGATAACGGCATGTACAAGATCTGGTTCGCCCGCAACTATCGCACGGGGGTGGCCAACACCCTGCTGCTCGACAACGCCCTGGCGACCATGGGCGCGGGCCTGCCTTCGGCGATCATGGCCGCCCTGCTCAACCCGGCCCAGCGCGTGCTGGCGGTGTGCGGCGACGGCGGGTTTATGATGAACTCCCAGGAGATGGAGACGGCCGTCCGCCTGGGCGTCAATCTGGTGGTTCTGATTATCCAGGATTACGCCTATGGGATGATCCGCTGGAAACAGGCCGTCGACGGCTTCCCCGACTTCGGCATGACCTTCGGCGATCCGGACTTCGTGGCCTATGCGCAGGCCTATGGCGCGCAGGGGGCGCGGGTCACCACCGCCGACGTCCTCGCGCCGGCGCTGGAAGCGGCCTTCACGGCCGGCGGAGTTCACATCGTGGCCTGCCCGGTGGACTATTCGGAGAATGTCCGGGTGCTGGGCGACGAACTGAAGGCCCACGCGGCGAAGGCCCAAGCAGCGAAGGAGAATGCGCAATCATGATCGAAGTGGTTCAGGCGTTCGACCGCGCGCCCATCGCGGAACTCCCCACCGACGATGCGGCGGCGCTGGAAGCCAAGCTGGAGGCGGCGCGCAAGGTCTTCGCCGACCGGAGCGGCTGGCTGAAGACCCATCAACGGATCGACATTCTGCGGCGTCTGGTCGGACTGATGCAGGCCAAGCGCGATCACCTGATCATGCAGATCGCGCGCGAGGGCGGCAAGCCTCTGGCCGACGCCCGGGTCGAGACCGACCGCGCCATCGACGGCGTGCGCAACGCCGCCGAGGAGCTGCGCGTCATGGCCGGCCGGGAGATTCCCATGGGAATCACGCCCGCCGCCGACAATCGCCGGGCCTGGACCATCGTCGAGCCGATCGGCGTCGTGGCTGCGATCTCGGCTTTCAATCACCCGCTCAACCTGATTGTCCACCAGGTGGCGCCGGCCATCGCGGTGGGTTGCCCGGTGATTATCAAGCCGGCGTCGACGACGCCGCTGTCGTGCTTCGAGTTCGTGGCCATGGTCCATGAGGCAGGCCTGCCGCCGGCTTGGTGCCAGACCTTCCTGCCAGACAGCACAGCGCTGGCCGAAGCCCTGGCCACCGATCCGCGCGTCGCCTTCCTGAGCTTCATCGGCTCGGCCAGGGTGGGCTGGGGTCTGCGCGCGAAACTGGCGCCCGGAACGCGCTGCGCGCTGGAGCATGGCGGCGCGGCGCCGGTGATCGTCGACCGCGCGGCGGACCTCGATCGCCTGATCGAGCCCCTGGTCAAGGGCGGCTACTACCATGCCGGTCAGGTGTGCGTTTCGGTGCAGCGCATCTTCGCGCACGCCGATCTGGCGGACCAGGTCATCGAGCGCCTGGCAGCGCGCGTGGCGGCGCTCAAGGTCGGCGACCCGACCTTGGCCGACACCGAAGTCGGTCCGCTGATCCTGCCGCGCGAAACGGACCGGGTGCAGAGCTGGATCGACGAGGCCGCGGCAGGCGGCGCGAAGGTTCTGGGCGGGGGCCGGATCAACGCCTCAACCCTCATTCCAGCGGTGCTGGTGAACCCGCCGGCCGACGCCAAGGTGTCGATCCTGGAGGTGTTTGGCCCGATCACCTGCGTCTATCCCTACCATGACCTGGACGCGGCCATCGCCCAGGCCAACGCCCTACCCGTGGCCTTCCAGTCGAGCATCTTCACGGAAGACCTGCGCACGGCCTTTTCGGTCGCCGAGCGGCTAGACGCCTCAGCGGTGATGGTCAACGGCCACACCGCGTTCCGCACCGACTGGATGCCGTTCGCCGGACGTCGGCAGTCGGGTTACGGTATCGGCGGTATTCCCTGGACCATGGGCGAGATGACCGAGCGCAAGATGATCGTGTTCAAGTTCTAACCCAGCCATGGAGAAGAGCGGTCAAGACCTGCTGCGCAACGCGCGGCTCAACAAGGGGACGGCGTTCACGCCTGAGGAGCGGCGCGCGCTGGGCATTGAGGGGCTGCTACCGCCGGCCTCCAGCACCCTCAATTTGCAGGTGGCGCGGGTGCACGCCGAGCTGGCCAACCTGGACAACGACTTGCAGAAATATCTGCTGCTCTCAGACCTGCAGGCGCGCAACGAGACGCTCTATTACGCCGTGCTGATCTCCGATCCCGCGCGCTTCATGCCCATCGTCTACACGCCAACGGTGGGCGAGGCCTGCCAGAAGTTCGACCACATCTACCGTGCCGCCCGCGGCATGTATCTGCCGATCACCGCGCGCGGCCGGGTCAAGGAGATCATGACCAACTGGCCGGCGCCGGACGTGCGCTTCATCGTCGTCACCGACGGCGAGCGGATTCTGGGCCTCGGTGATCTCGGCGTCTGTGGCATGGGTATCCCGATCGGCAAGCTGGCGCTCTACACCGCCTGCGCCGGCGTGCCGCCGCAGGTCTGCCTGCCCGTCACGCTCGACGTGGGGACCAACAATCAGGCGCTGATCGAGGATCCGCTCTACCTGGGCCTGCGCCAGCCGCGAGAGCGCGGCGAGGCTTACAACGCCTTTGTCGATGAGTTCGTGGACGCCGTGCAGGCGCTCCATCCCAAGTGCTGCATCCAGTGGGAAGACTTCGCCAACATCAACGCCGTGCCCATCCTGGCGCGCTGGCGCGACAAGATCTGCACCTTCAACGACGACATTCAGGGCACCGCGTCAGTGGCGCTGGCCGGCTTTCTGGCCGCCCTCAGGCTCACTGGCGGCAAGCTCACCGACCAGCGGTTGTTGTTCCTGGGCGCCGGCTCGGCCGGCACGGGCATCGCCGAGCTGGCCAGTCAGGCGATGGCCCAGGAAGGCCTACCGATCGATGAGGCGCGCGCCCGCAGCGCGCTTTTTGACGTGGGCGGCCTGGTCGTCCGTTCACGGAACGACCTGGCGGATTTCCAGCGGTGCTTCGCCCAGGACCAAACTCCGATCGCGACCTTCGTTGAGGCCGTCCGCGCGCTGAAGCCCATGGCCATCATTGGAGTGAGCGGCATGCCGCACCTGTTCAGCCAGCCCGTCATCGAGGCCATGGCCGAGATCAACGAGCGGCCGATCATCTTTCCCTATTCCAACCCCACCTCCCGCTCGGAATGCACCGCGGAGGAGGCTTACCGCTGGTCCGGCGGCCGAGCGATCTTCGCCAGCGGCAGCCCGTTCGAGCCGGTGGATATCGACGGACGCGACTTCGTGCCAGGCCAGGGAAACAACGTCTATGTCTTCCCGGCCGTAGGCCTGGCGGTCTTCGCCACCGAGGCCAGCCGCGTGACCGACGAGATGTTCATCATCGCGGCGCGGGCCGTTGCGGAGCAGGTCAGCGACGAAAACCTGGCCATGGGCCTCATCTATCCGCCGCAGAGCCGGATCGTCGAAGCCTCGCTGCACGTCGCCACGCGGGTGGCCGAACACATCTACGATGCGGGTCTGGCCCGCACGCCGAAGCCCGATGACGTGGCCGCCTACGTGCGCTCACGCACCTATCAACCGGCCTATGCGGCGCTGGCCTAGAGCTTGATGCGTCCGCACCGAACAGATGCAGACGCTGAATCAGGCTACATTCTGTAGTTCACCCCAAATCGGAAGTAACGTCCGATCACACCATCTTCAAAAAGCGACGGATTATAGGGTGTAAACTCGCCGCCATAGGTTTCCGCATCGATCGGAGCCTTGGCGTCGAGCACATTGTCCATGCTGAAATTGACAGTCAGATTGTGTGTTAATTTATACGACAGCACAAGATTCAGCGAGGTGAACGACGCCACCCTGCAATATTGTGAGTTTGCCGAGGTCACGGTCGCGCCCGCGAGCGCAAGCCCGGCCCCCCACGCCCCGGCGCAAGTGGCTTGTGAACCGCCGCCGGAACTTGGGTCGGTAACGCTGAACGAGCTGATCCAATAGCCGCTCAGCGTCGCCGCGAAGGGACCAGCTTCGAAGGACACGCTGGCGCTTATGCGATCACGCGGATTACCGGTGTCGCCGGATACGCCCGAGGGGCCATGCGTGCCCGCCAACTGAAACACCTCGCCGCTGGGAGCGGTCAGATTATAGTCGAACAGGGGCGTCCATTCGGCTTGGGCTGTGAACCTGCTCTCGCCCAGGCTGACGTGATACTGGCTCTGCACGTCCAGACCGCTGGTCTCGGTGCTCTGGGCATTCACATAGCCGGCGAAGCATGCCGAAAGCGGCCCGGCTATCGGCACGGCCGTGTCGGTTCCGCCCATGCCATTGGAAACGCCGGGGATCGCCAGAGCCGGTCCGCGCACGCAGTTCGCGGCGATGCTGGCGGGGGTAAAATAGGTTGGCAGCTCGGAAGCCGAGATGATCTGATTCTTGATGACGATGTGATAGTAATCGACCGTCATGCTCCACGCGGGGATCGGCTCAGCCACCGCTCCGACGGTGTAGGATGTCGATGTCTCGGGCTTCAGCGGATTGGTCGTCTGCACATACCCTGGTTGGGATGCGCAAGCCGCGGGCACGGTGCCGACTGGGAACGGGCCGCCTGGGCCGTTCGGGCACAGCACCGGGTCTTGCGCCGAGCCCAAACCGAAGATCGTCGCCGATTTTCCGTCTTCGGCCGGCGAGGGCGCGCGGAAGCCCTTGGAGAATGTGCCTCGGAGGGCGAACAGGCGCGATGGCCGCCATTTGACGCCCACCTTGGGGGTCAGTGAATTGCCATAGGTGCTGAACCAGTCGTCGCGAAGACCGCCGTCGATTTCCAGCGAATGAAACAGATGCGCTTCGAGCTCTCCGAATTCGGCCACGTTGGTCTGATTGCCGATGGCGTAGGTGCTGAAGGGCTGAGTGAGGGCGGCGGTGTTGCCAACCACACCCGCCTCGATCGGGGCCGCGCCGGGATTGTTGAGGTCTTTTTGGATAACAGTGGCGCCAACCGCCAGCGAGAGGTCGCCACCCGGCAAATCGGTAGTGTCCTAATTTGAAGTCAGGTGTAGCGGCGGTCGGCTTGAACCTTTCGGTCGCACGGCTCGCAGAGAACGCGGGTGTTTTCCGTGGTGTAGCCATCGGCGGCGCGAAGCCGGTCGATGACCGCATATTTCTCGGGTAGTGTCTGGCCGCATATCGCGCACAGGTCGTTTTGCTCCCGACGCTTCGCGGCTTTGGTCTTGCGCCGATCCATCGGACCGCCCCGCTCATCATATATGAGCATCTTCGAGACATATCGATTGTAGGCGAACCGTAGTTCTGAATCGCCGTCTGCAAGCACGTTGATAGCCGCCCTAACGTGCTCAACAACAGCATACGCCTTCGTCAGCTCGTCTTTCGTTAGAGTGCGGTTAGGCATCTCGCCGGTGCTCCGCCACGATAGCCGCCCTCACTGCGTCCACTGGCGACTTGATCGCCCCCATGTGCAGGACGGCGAAGAAGCGTCGTTTGTCGCTCCCTTCAATCGGGGAAAACCATGCATAGGCGAGGGTGGCGTTCGGGTTGTCGGCCAGGTCGAAGATGTGGACCACACCTTCCCAGACCGGGGCGCCAGCGAAGGACTCGCGGACAGGGGCCGACTGGACGAGCGTAGCCTTCCCACCATGTTGCGCTTCGATTGCGCGGGAAAGTTCCAGTGTCGTCGTCATTCGAATGTCAACGGCCATGTCTTCAAGGCGAACTTGGCCAACTCCGCTTGGCGCTCTCTAATTTCTTTCAGGCCGAACGCGTCCCCGTATTTCTCCAGTGTGTTCGTAATGGTGTAGCTGGAGTCTTTGTACGCCTTCACCTTCTCGCTAAAGGGTTCATTGCCTAGAGCAACATTCTTTTTCGCGCTCAAGAGCGTCAAGTTACCCATCAGGCTTTGCACGCTAGTCGCCTCATCGGGTGACAAGTTCCAACCGGCGCCGGGCTTAAGCGGCGCAATATGCTCTAAGTTTGTCGCGTCATAATCCTCGTTCGCAACAAATTCCGGGTCTGGGTCGATATCCATTGCCTTATCGATGGCGCGCAAATAGTAGCGAGCGAGATAGCCCTTTGAGACCCGTGCCGTTGCGAATGCGTCTTCAAACTGCTGATTGGTCGGCACGACCGCCGTCATCGACTCCCGCAACTGTTTTGCTGTGGTTATGGTCGCGCTCTACACCCTGTTCTACAATTTCATCCTCACTCACTCGAAGCTGAAGATGACCCCGGCTATGCAAGCCGGGATCGCTTCAACCTTCATGAGCTTTGACGACGTGATCGCCCGCATTGACGCCGATGCGCCCAAGGCGGCGCTTGGCAAACGTGGTCCACGTGGACCTTACAAGAAGCGCGTTCAGGCGTAGCCCATCGCCTCCAACATGGGAGGCTCATATGGTTGATCGCTACACCAAGACTGTTCTGACGGTCATCGCCGTGGCCCTGGTCGGGCTACTTGGCGTTCGCCTCACGCCGTCCGCCGAGGCACAAGGGATGGCCTGTGGATCATCCCAATCAAATCCCTGTTTCGTGGCGAACTATGGAATGATACCCGTCAGCGTTCACGCCCAATAGCGCATGGTTTTGCGGTTTCTACATCACCTTCTCCCCGAGATGTTCGTGATCGGGGCGGCTGTAATGACGGCTGTCGTCCTTGTTCTAAATTCGCGGTTAGATCGCCAGCGGCTTGGCGGTGTGCTGGTGCTCACACTCGCGAGGCTACTCGCCCTCCTCGCTATCTTATATGCTCCCTGCAACTTGAGCGGCGGTTGCGACTCCTAATTTCATATTTGGCAAACTGAGGCAGTCCCTCATCTTGCGATCGCGTGCGCATCGGCCCGGGTTGTGGCATGCTGAGCGCGTAGCCCTCAACGGAGGCGGCCATGCGCCTAGCGCCCTCTGCGGTTCTCACATCGATCGTGCTGCTGGCGCCGGCCGCGGCCCTGGCGAGCGACGGCGGTCAGGCCTCCGTCAATCCCGGTACGGTGGGTCAGCCGCAACGCAAGCCGATGGCCGACGATATCTACCTCGGCGACGGGCTCTATATGTGCGCGCGCATGGATTGCAGCGCGCCGGGCGGCCCCCCGCGCCGCAATATCGTGGGCGTCCCCAACGGTGATCTCACGCTCAACGCCAACGGCGACATTGTCGGGGTGGGCGGTCCCGCGAACGGCCAGGTCCTGGTCCAGTACGACGGCGGGACCGGTTACGATGGCGCCGCCGCGCCGCCGCCCGACTGACGGCGCCGGCGCTTAGCTCCCCGTGTCCGTCCACCACTGGGTGACGATGCCGGTCTTCGAATCCAGCCCGACGAGTTCGTGGTCCGACCAGCGGACGAGATCCAGGCATTGCTCGTCGGTCGAGACCGGCTGCAACCATTGGACACGGCCGCGCCAGCAATAGGCGCCGTCCCGGAAGGTAGACGGCCAGTCGGCCTCGCCGAGCGAATAGCTGGTGTAGAGGGTCCCGCCGCCCGGTTTGATTTCCCGCAGCGAGCCTTCCGGCCAGACCGCGAACCGGCGACCAGCGAGATCGTTCGGCCCCGCCAGATTGCGCCGCCAGTCGCCGAGGTCGCTGGCCTGGACCGCCAGCCGGAAATCGCGGGTCGGCGGTGGCGGATCGCACCCGGCGGTGCGCGTGCCGCCTTTGGGCGGGGCCTGGAGGAACGCCAGGATACAGCCGCGGAATTCGAAATCGAAGGCCGGCAGCCAGCCCGCGCCGTGGCCGGAGAGGCCGGACGGATGGTCGATGACGAGGTTGGCGACGCCGCGCGAGGCGAGCGACTGGCGCGTCCAGTCGCCCCGGTCGGCGACTTCACCCTTATCGCCGGTGAAGAACACCGCGACGGTGGGGTAGCGAACCCGGGTGATCAGCTGGTCATACAGCGTCGTGTTGTCGGCCTTCAGTTCGCGATCCCTGAAGTTTGAGGTCACTGTCCAGCCGCAGCACGCCGGTACGATCAACAATGAGGCGTCGAGCGGCAGGCCCGGCTGCATGGAGAGCACGAGGCTCGTCCAGCCGCCCCACGACTGGCCGCCGACGATGATCCGGTCGTAGCCCCGCGCCTTCAGCTCCCGGAGGCGCCGCGCGACGAAGGCGGCGGCGCCGAAGTTGGCCGCCTCGTGACGCATCACCTGGCCGCCAGGTCGGACGTCGAGCGGGTAGTCGGCGTCGACCACGTCCCAGCCCTTGGTCTCCTGGATCCTGCGCAGGAAGAATTCCAACAGGGGGCTGTGGTGCGGCGTCCGGCCATCGAAGCCGTGGATATAGTAGAGCAGGGTGCGGCCAGGGCCTGTCCGCGGCTGGCCGCCCGGCCTCATTTCCTCCCGCAGGGGAAATTCCCGGACCGGGTCCGAGGCGTTGTCGGCCGTGGTCGGCGTCAGGGCGTCGGCGCCGGTGAACTCCATGACGTTGTCGGCTCGGACCAGGGTCAGCTCGCCGTTCGCCCGGTGCGCGGTCATGCACAGGCGGCGGTTGAGGTAGAGGCAGAGCTGGTCACCCACGGCCGACCAGGCTCCGTCCATGCGGACCTCCAGCCCGCCGGCTTCGGCCGGATCCACTAGGCGTTCCTTGAACGAACCATCGGCCCGGAATTCCAGCGTCGCCTTCCACGGCCCCCCTGTCGCCCGCCAGACCTTGCCGTTGAAGAGCGCGGTCAGCGCCGACTGGTTCATCGCCGGTCCAGGGGCGACCGCGGCCGGAGAGCCGGGGTCTCGCTGGCCCAGCCGGTCATAGGCGCGGGCTCGGGCCTGGCTGGCCTCGGCGAAGGCTGGATCCAGCCTGAGGGCCTCGTCGTAGTCGGCGATCGCCAGTTTGCCCTTGCCCTCGAAGGCGCGGGCGACGCCCCGGTAGAAAAAGCTGGCGGGCGCGTTGGGATCGAGCGCGATGGCCTTGTCGAGCGCGGCGTAGGCCTCCGGGAAGCGACGGGCGGTGGCGACAACCAGACCCTGAAGACCCGGCGGCGCGGCGCAGCTCGGGCAGGCCGCCGCGGCCTTGGCGAGATCGGCCAGCGCCGCCTCCGTCTGTCCGGCCTTGAAGTGCGCATAGCCAAGGCCCGTCAGCGGCGCATGCCGGAAGCCGCCGAGCGAATCCGACGTGAAATGGCCGCTGTCGGCGTCCTCCGCCTGACTATCTGCCGCCTTGGCGTAGGCGTCGGCCGCTCGCGCCCAGTCTCCCTCCGCCTTGTAGACTTCGCCGAGGCCAGTCCAGGCGTGCGCCAGCGCGGGTGGATGCGTCAGGGCGGCGGTGAAATCCTGCTCCGCCGCGCTGTCCTCATGGCGCGCCAGATGCGCCAGACCACGATAGGTGAGGGCGTAGCCGAGGCTCTCGGCCGGCTCACCGGGCGTGGCGAGGATGCGTGAGCAGGCCACGATGGCGCTCTCGGCGTAGACCGCCTCCTGGCAGCGGTACCAGGTCGCGCCGTCGGCCGCGTGCGTCACTCCCGCAGCGCCGGCGGCGATCCCCGCGAGCAGCGCCAAGACCAGAGCCCGCATGCGCCCGCTCCCTGACTTCTGTCGTGAGCATCCGCCATCGCCGCGCCGCGCGCAACGAGCTTGGCCATCGCCCACTTGTCGCCGGCTCCCCCGGATAAGGAAAACTCTATCGAACCGACAAATTCAATCGATTGGACAGTCGTTCACGCCGGCGCCATCTGTGAGGGCTAGTAGCTCAGTAACGCAAGAATCGAGGAAACCATGGACGGCGAAAACACGTGCCCGATGGACGGCGGCCGGGTAGCCGGCAACGCGGTCCTGTTCGAAATGACCAACCGGCTGTGGTGGCCGAACCAGCTGGATCTGTCGGTCCTTCATCAGAATCCGCCCGCGGGCGATCCCATGCCCGCGGGCTTCGACTATCCGGAGGCGTTCAAGAGCCTCGACCTGAACGCCGTCAAGCAAGACCTCTTTGCGCTGATGACCACGCCGCAGGATTGGTGGCCGGCCGATTTCGGGCACTATGGCCCGCTGTTCATCCGAATGGCCTGGCATAGCGCGGGCACCTATCGCACGGGCGACGGCCGCGGCGGGGCCGGGCACGGAACCCAGCGCTTCGCCCCGCTCAACAGTTGGCCCGACAACGCCAACCTGGACAAGGCGCGCCTGCTTCTCTGGCCGGTCAAGCAGAAGTACGGCGTCAAACTCTCCTGGGCGGACCTGCTGATCCTGGCCGGCAACTGCGCCCTGGAATCGATGGGCTTCAAGACCGCCGGCTTCGGCGGCGGACGCATCGATGTCTGGGCGCCGGAAGCCGATATCTTCTGGGGCCCTGAGCGCGAATGGCTCGGCGACCAGCGCTACAGCGGCGATCGGGATCTCTCCCACCCGCTCGCGGCCGTCCAGATGGGCCTGATCTATGTCAATCCCGAGGGCCCGAACGGCAATCCGGACCCGCTCGCCTCAGCGCGCGACATCCGCGAGACGTTCGCCCGCATGGCGATGAATGACGAGGAGACCGTGGCCCTGATCGCCGGCGGCCACACCTTCGGCAAGACGCACGGCGCCGCCGACCCCTCGGAATATGTCGGTCCCGAGCCGGAAGGCGTCCCCATCGAAGAGCAGGGGCTCGGCTGGAAGAACAGTTTCGGCGACGGCAACGGCGCTCACACCATCACCAGCGGTCTCGAGGTCATCTGGACCCAGACGCCGACGCAATGGAGCAACCACTTCTTCGACAACCTCTTCAAATACGAGTGGGAGCTGACCAAGAGCCCGGCCGGGGCGCATCAGTGGACGCCGAAGAATTTCGACAAGGCCGACAGCGTGCCCGACGCGCACGATGCATCCCAGCGCCATCCGCCGGCCATGCTGACCACCGACCTCGCGCTGAAGGCCGACCCCGTCTACGAGCGGATCTCGCAGCGGTTCTACGAGCACCCCGATGAGTTCGCCAAGGCCTTCGCCGAGGCTTGGTACAAGCTGACCCACCGTGACATGGGCCCGCACGAGCGCCTGCTCGGCCCGGAAGTCCCGGCGGAGCCTCGCCTGTGGCAGGATCCGGTTCCGCCCGTTGATCACCCCTTGATCGATGAAGCGGCCACCTCCGCGCTCAAGGCGCGGATTCTGGCCTCGGGATTGTCGATCTCGCGGCTCGTGGCGACGGCCTGGGCGTCGGCTTCGACGTTCCGCGCCTCCGACAAGCGCGGCGGCGCGAACGGCGCGCGCATCCGCCTTTCCCCAGCCAAGGATTGGGCGGTCAACGAACCGGCGCAATTGGCCGCCGCCCTGGCCAAGCTGGAAGAAATCCAGACCGCGTTCAATGCTCAATCAAGCGGTGCGAAGGTGTCTCTGGCCGACCTGATCGTTCTGGGCGGCTGCGCCGCGGTCCAGCAGGCGGCGAAGAAGGCCGGCCACGACGTCCAGGTTCCCTTCACGCCGGGCCGGACGGACGCATCGCAAGACGAGACCGACGTTCCCGCCTACGCCGTGCTCGAACCCAAGATCGACGGGTTCCGAAACTTCGTCAGCGGCGATCAAACCTATTCGGCCGAGGAGATGCTGATCGATCGTTCGCACCTGCTCTCGCTCAGCGCGCCGGAAATGACCGTGCTGATCGGCGGCCTGCGGGTTCTGGGCGCCAACGTCGGTCAGTCCAAGCTAGGCGTCTTCACCGAGCGCCCGGAGACGCTGACCAACGACTTCTTCGTCAACCTGCTCAAGACGAGCACGAGCATGAAGTGGGAGGCGTCACCCGACCAGGACGGTGTATTTGTGGCGCGGGATCGGAAAACCGGGGAGCAGAAGGCCGCCGCGACGCGGGTCGATTTGATCTTCGGCTCGAACTCCCAGCTGCGCGCGCTGTCGGAAGCCTACGCGACCGACGACGCGCAAGGGGCGTTCATCGACGCCTTCGTCGCCGCCTGGACCAAGGTGATGAACCTCGATCGGTTCGATCTGGCCTGATCGCCACAATCGTTCCCTCACGGGCGCCGGCCTCGGGAGATCGGGTTGAGGAAAATCATTGTCCGCGTGAACGACAGGATGCAGCGCGGCTATAGCTATGCGCTGACCGAGCCGGCCGGCCGCAACTTCGACCCGGCGTTCCGGCCGGAACTCACGCCGCAACTGATGCTCAGCCTGGGCGTCTTCGGCGGCAAATACATGACCGATTGCGCCGATGAATTCCCCGGGAGCTGGTTCGAGGAAGCCAAGCTATCGCCCCGGGGCCATAACCCAAGCCTCAACTACTTTGGCGTCGGCGCCAGCCAGTCTCTCCAGGTTTGGAGGGACAAGGGCTGGATCCACCCCGATGACCCGCGAGGCTGGTTTCAATGGTATTGCCGCTACTACCAGGGCCGGCGGATGGCCGATGAAGACGCACGCCAGATCGGCCGCTGGCGAGCCATGCGCCGCCATGTCCAGCAGGTTCGACGGAGCTGCGAGGCGGGCGATCTCTTCTGCCGGCCCCGGCAGCGGCAAGCGCTTCTCCATTGGGCCTACGATAGCCCGGCTGATCTGACGATACCGGTGTTGGTGTAACTCGCGCTGTCACCGTAACGCCGGCTTGAGGTTCGATTGCGGTGGCAGGGTACTAAACTCGTAACACTGAAGGCGCAGGGCATCGCGTGGCGACCGACAATCGGACTCTCGGAATGTCCGCGGCGGGTGGGGAGCGGATGTTGGCCTGACAACGTCGCTATCCGACTCTCCGCCATGGCAGCCACCGACAGAGTCGACACTCAGACCATTCTCCCCACGAAAGTTCTATTGAGGAAATTCGGGGCGCTTCCAATGGTGCTCAGGGGTTTCGCAGTCCACGCAAGCCACGTCCTCTACCGGCTTGCCCGTAACGGCCGCGGTAAACCAATCGAGGAATCGCACGCCATTGGTCTGACGCGTGTAGAATCTGTCCAACACATGGGGACGTCCGCGGTTGTCCAGCGCATTTATGGCTGGCACAGCGTCATAGTACCCACCAATGATGGCTTCGTCGCGCCCCCAGCTGGTATAGGTGCGGAAATTGGCGACCTTCGCGCGGACATAGGCGTGCGCGTCGTCCAGATTGGCCGGGATATCGGGGGCGTCTACGCCCATGAGCCGCATGAAAAGCGCCTGAACCTCATCGCGCCTTTCGTTGTATTGGTGAAAGGTGATTTCAGGATGGAGCTCGGCCGCCCGAATATAGAGGTCCTCCCATGAGAGGCCGTCTATGCTCAGGTCTTCAAAGCCCTTGACCCTCTTCAAGGCGTTGGCTGTCCCCCAGGTTCTTAACAGCGGCGCTAGTTTTTCGCCCACACGATAGGCGCCCCCGCCATCGGCGAAATGGGTGACAGAGGCGTCCGGATACCGTTCAGCGACGATATGAGTGTAGACGGGCGATGCCATCGCCCCGGCGCTCCACCCCATCACGGCGACGGTCTTGGGAGCCTGGTAGGTCTTGAACATCCAGTCCAAGGCGGACGCCGCATTGTCGAAGCCCTTGTGCAGGATATTGATCTTGCCCGCGGGCTGGCCGCCCATGGCCGGCACGTCATAGGTCGTGACCGAGTCGCCCAGAAAGACATCTCCGTTGGCGGTGGGAAGATAGACAAGGGTGTAGTCGGCGAGCGGGTTTTCCGGATTGTCAGTGTCGAAGACCCCGCCAAAATCGCGGGGACCGTCCTCGAGGCCAGCAAAGGGCCGGTAGTGCGGCCTCCCGTGCAACGCACAGTTTTCGCCCGTCCAACAGGCGCCGCCACCGGCAAGGATGACGGCGAGTTTGGTGGGATCGCCTTGCTTCACCCAGAAAGAGTAGGGCGTGCCCTGCGAGCATCCGGGCGCCGCCGCCGGCAGCACGTTGCGCCAGGTATCTCCAACGGATTGAACGAACTGGGTTGGCATGGTTGTCTCCTGGACGATGCCGGCCGTCAGCGATCTTCGGTTGCTGACCATTTGAGTGGCAGCGGCGCTTCTCGAAACGCGAATCGGTCGAGATGTTTGGCGACGATCTCTTTGAGCCGCTCGACCGTTTCCGCATCCTCGGTCTCGACCGTGACGAACAGCGCATCCGCCCCCGCCTCCATGGTCGCGACGGCGGAAGGGAAGCGAACCTTGCCTCTGGTCTTGGAGAACTCGACTTCGAAGTTGTGGCCCCAGTGCTTGCAGAGCTGCTGGAGGTACTTTGAACCGCTGGCCGTTTCCGCGCGGCCTCTGGCGATGACCATCTCTATGCCCTCCCGATTTTGCTTGCGGCTTCGTCGATGCAGAAGTCGTCGCCGGAGACTGACACTGCCCGGGCGCGCGTTCACCACGGGACAGTGCGCCCTTCACGGTCGAGAAATTGCAGACCGGATTTGCCCCGCTGCGAGAGCAAAACGTCTACGACTTTCGGAATGGCGTCCTCGACGCTGAACGGCGCGTCCGGTCCGCCCAGGGCGGTGCGGATCCAGCCCGGAGCCATCAACACCAGAGCGCGCGGCTCTCCAGCATGACGCGCGGCGTAGCACCGCATGAATTGGTTCAAAGCGGCCTTGCTGCCGCGATAGACGTCGTTCCCACCCTTCTCGTTGTTGCCGATGCTCCCCTGTCCCGACGACATGACGCCGATGAGCCCGTCCGCAGGAACAAGGTCCTGCAATCCCTCAATGACGCGCATCGGGCTGAGGGCATTCGTGACCAGGACGCGCACGAACGCCTCCCTCGCCACCTCCCCGACCGACTCCCGCGGGTTGGCGGTGGCGATACCGGCGTTGTGAAACAGCATGTCGAAGCTGCGGCCGGAGAGACGGTCGTGCAGCGCCGTAATCTGATCCGGCTCCGTGACGTCGAGGGACTCGATCTCAATACGGCCAGGATGCTCATCCGCCAGATCGTGCAACTCGGTTCTAGCGCCGCCTTGCACCGTCCCAACGACGTTCCATCCCTTTTTCAGGAATTCAGCGGCCATCGCGAGGCCAAGACCGCGTGACGCGCCGACAAGGAGGATCGTGGGGATGTCGTCGCGTGACGCAGATGGACGCATGAGGATGCCTTCGCTGTTGGGTTCGGAAGCGAATGTGTGTGAACCCGTCGGCGAGCGCCAGACGCATCGCATGCACAAGATAGTTGCGTCAGACGCTAGGGTTCATTCTCCTGATCCAGTAGCGTTCGTTCATGGACACTATGGACATGAACCTACTTGCCGCGTTGGACGCGTTGCTCGCCGAGGGCAGCGTAACAGGGGCGGCGCGACGCCTCGGCTTGAGTTCTTCCGCCATGAGCCGAACTCTGGCGCGGCTCCGGGCCGCGACGGGCGATCCGCTACTCGTTCGCGCCGGGCGCGGGCTTGTGCCGACACCCCGCGCCACCGACCTGCGCGATCGGGTCCATCAGCTTACCCGTGACGTGCTCACGGCCCTCAGTCCGCATGCCAGTCATCTGGACGTCGCCTCGCTTGAGCGAACCTTTACCATTCGCGCCGGCGAAGGGTTCGTAGGATTGTTCTCCGCACCCTTGGTAGCTGCGATCACCGCAACCGCGCCACATGTCCGCCTGCGCTTCGCGCCCAAGACCGACAAGGATGCTCTTCCACTCCGGGATGGACAGATTGACCTTGAGATTGGGGTGCTCGGAGCGTCTGCGCCGGAGGTGCGGACCCGGTTCCTATTCCGCGACGCCTTCATCGGCGCGGCCCGGATAGGACATCCGTTGCTGGAGGGACCAATGACGCCCGAACGCTACGCGGCGTGCCGTCATGTCGTGGCGTCGCGCAAGGGGAACTTCGCGGGCCCGGTCGACGACGCACTGGAAGAGCTTGGACTCCGACGGGAGGTCGTCGCCGTCGTGCCCGGGTTCCCGGATGCGATGCGCATTGCGCGCGACACGGACTTGGTTGCGCTTGTGCCACGTTCGGGTCTCGCCAGCCCAACAAGTGTTGACCCGACTGTGCAAGGTCTTGTCGGCTTCGACCTTCCCGTTCGCACCCCGCCGATTGTCATTTCGGCGATGTGGCATCCCCGAATGGACGCCGACCCGGCACACAGATGGCTGCGGGAGACTGCAATGGCGGTGTGCCATGCGGCAGCGCCGCCACGGTAACGCAGTCGGGAGACAGGAACGAACCCCGCGGCGCCGGGCAATGTCCGCTCTGGGTCGCTAGCGGCCGCCGGCTTCTCGCCCGAAAGCAGCCCCTGGCCGATCCTAAGAGTTCCCCCCTCTACCGCGCCCCCGGACCCCCGAACAGGAATGGGTGGACGACGTTCACGCCCATCCAGATCACCTCCGCCAGCACGATCCGCCACCAGCCGATCTCGGTGAGGTTGAGCTTTTGCCGGCGCATAAGAATGGCGGCGAAGGGGATGTTCGAGGTCTGGGCGGCGAAGGGAGCCCACCGGTCGCCGAGCGCGGCCTTGCGCTTGGCGTCGATGCTGAACGGCCCGACCACGGCCAACACCAGCATGGTGCCGAACAGGATCAGGGCGGCGAGATTGCCGTTCACCGTAATGTGGCCGGTCGCCCACAGCGCCACGCCCCACAGGAACGGGTGGCGGGTGATGCGCAATATGCCTTTGACGGCGTCCGGGCGATCCAGCACCCCCAGTTGGCGCACGCTGGTGGGGTTGGGCGTGATTAGGCCGATCACGATGAACTGGAAGGCGATGAACTGAATGAGGACCTGGATGTCCCGGGTGGCGATCGTCATTTTCCAGAAGACGGCGTTCCGCTCGGCCGAGCGAGCGCCCGGGAAGGCCAGGATGATCCACGCCAGGCAGGCGACCGACGCCAGCGAAAACAGGATCATGTAGGGGCCCTCGCCGACCGCGCGGGTCAGCGTATCCCTGACACTCGTCCCCGAGATGAGCAGATGCAGCAGAAGAAAGACCACGGCCGCGGCCATCAGACTGGTCATGCGCTGCGCCTCCCCCGCGCGTTCGTCATCTAGCCTTATCTAGTTTCGCAGTTCGGCCACCACCGGCACGTGGTCGGACGGCTTGCCGCGCGCCCGCGCCTCGCGATGGATCACCACCCCCTCCAGTCGATCGGCCGCCTGGGGCGAGAGCAGCAGATGGTCGATGCGGATGCCGTGGTTCCGGTCCCACGCGCCGGCCTGATAGTCCCAGAACGTATAGCCCCCGGCCGCGCCGTCGGCGGCCATATAGGCGTCGGTGAGGCCCAGCCACTTGAGCCGCCGGAACGCCGCCCGCGTCTGTGGCTGGAAGAGCGCGTCGCCCTTCCACGCCGCCGGATCGTCGGCGTCGTCGGGCTCCGGAATGACATTGTAGTCGCCGGCCAGCACCAGCTTCTCTTCCAGCGCCATGAGCGCCTTGGCGTGCGCCGTCAAGCGGTCCATCCAGCGCAGCTTGTAGGCGAATTTCTCGGTCCCGATCGGGTTGCCGTTGGGCAGATAGATGGCCGCCACGCGGACGGGGGAGGGGCCGGAAACCACGGCTTCCAGGTAGCGGGCGTGATCGTCGCCATCCTCGCCGGGAAGGCCCTTGCGCACATCCTCCAGCGGAGTCTTCGAGACGATGGCCACGCCGTTGTAAGCCTTCTGCCCGTGGGTCGCGACGTTATAGCCGAATCGCTCGAACTCGGCGGAGGGGAACTTCTCGTCGACGCACTTGATCTCTTGTAGGCAGGCGACGTCGGGCGCGGCCTCTTCGAACCAGGCGAGAACGGTTTCCAGTCGGGCGTTGATCGAATTGACGTTCCAGGTGGCGATGCGCACCCGCGGGCCTCAGATCGAAAAGCTGACGCCGCAGCCGCAGCTGGACTTGGCGTTGGGGTTGCGCACCCGAAACTCCGCCGCCGCCAGCTCGTCCACGAAATCGATTTCCGAGCCCTTGAGCAGGGCCAGGGAGACCACGTCCACGACCGCCCGCGCGCCGTTGCGCTCGATGGTCAGGTCGTCCTCTTCCGGGCCGCCCACGAGGTCGAAGCGGTACTGAAAGCCGGAGCAGCCGCCCCCGTCCACGGCCACGCGCAGCACCACCTCCCGCCCATCGCGCGCGGCGATGGCGTGGAGCTGTTTGGCGGCGGCCTCGGAGAGGGTGATTTCGGTGTTGGTCATCGCTTTGGCGTTACAATAGCACGCTCTATATGATGCCCTCGCCGCCTGTTCGCAAAGGGGGCGTCTGCGATCGGACCAATATGGCTCAACTATCCGGCGCCAGGGTCTCCTGGGCTGAAGACCCCGCCGGAACCCGCGGCCGCCTGCGCGAGGAGCCCGCCAGCGCCACCCGCTCGCCCTTCGCCCGCGACCGTGACCGGATCATCCACACCTCAGCCTTCCGCCGCCTGAAGGAAAAATCCCAGGTGTTTGTCGCCCACGAGGGCGACTACTTCCGCACCCGTCTCACCCATTCGCTCGAGGTCGCCCAGATCGCGCGCTCCCTGGCCACGGCGCTCGGGTTGGACTGCGACCTGGCGGAGGCCATCGCCCTCGGCCACGACCTCGGCCACCCGCCCTTCGGCCATGCCGGCGAGGACGAGCTGGAGCGGGCCATGACCGCTTACGGCGGCTTTGACCACAACGTGCAGACGTTCAGCGTGCTGACCCGGCTCGAACGCCGCTATCCCACCTTCGACGGCCTAAATCTCAGCTGGGAGACGCTGGAAGGCGTGGTCAAGCACAACGGCCCGGTCACGGCCATGGCCGACCGCCCGGCCTGGCGCGAGATCATGGGCTACAATCAGGCCTGGGATCTTCGCCTGGGAACCTGGGCCTCCGCCGAGGCCCAGGCGGCGGCCATCGCCGACGACATCGCCTACAACAACCACGACGTGGACGACGGCCTGGACGCGGGTCTGTTCGATCTCGCCGAACTCGCCGCCGTGCCCCTGATCGGTCCGATATTGGCGGGCGTGCGCCGGGATTTCCCCGATCTCGACGCACGCCTTTCCCGCCTGGAGGCGGTCCGGCGCATGATCGGCGAGATGGTGAACGACGTGCTGGCCGAAACCGGCCGCCGCGTCGCCGCCTCCGGCGTCGCTTCGCCCGAGGATGTGCGTGCGCTCGGCCACGCCCTCGTCGGCTTCTCCCGCGACATGGCCGAGGATCTGGCCCGCCTGCGCGCCTTCCTGCACGAGCGCATGTATCGGCACTGGCGCGTCAACCGCAGCCGCAGCCAGGCCCGGCGCATCCTGGCCGACATGTTCGCCCTGTTCCTGGCCGAACCCGACGTCCTGCCGCCCGAGTGGTTCGCGCGCCTCGCGAGCCTGGACGAGGCCGGCCGCGCGCGGGTTATCTGCGACTACATCGCCGGCATGACCGACCGCTTCGCCATCGACGAACACCGCCGGCTGTTCACCCTGGAATCGCCCGCCTGAGGCAAAGCGCCGCAGTCCACCAAAAATGACAGAATCGGGAGCTGAGCTACACTGTCGTTAACGATTCGTTTGCGACGCGAGCGGATTGTCCGGGGCAGATATTTCTGGAGCTCATATGACCACCTACCGCCGGGACTCGGACCCGTCCGAGAGGCCATTGGCGTTCAATGGTCGTGACCATCCGCAACGGCGTTCACCCGCGCCTGTGACCCTGCTGCTCAGCCTGATCCTCCTCGCGGTCGTGGGTGGCGGCGTGTTCTTCCTCTATCGTGGCGGCGCCCGCTCGCCGAGCGGTCCGCCGGAGCCCGTGGGCGCGCCCATTCGCGACGTCCGCGTCGCCGCCCCGCCACAGGCGGATACGCCAGATCCGGCCGCGGGCCTGTCGATTTACAAGGACGATCCCAACGCGGCCCCGCCGGCCCCCACCTTCGCGCCCCCGCCGGAGACTCCGACGGCCAGGCCCATCGCCTCCGCCGCGGCTGCGGCGCCTGCCGCCGCCGGACCCATCGCCGCGGCGCCGGCGGGCGCGTCGGCCGTAGCTTCCGCCGCCATCCCGGCGCCGGTCGCAATTCCCAAGGTCAAGGCCGCCAAGGCCCCGTCGATCGACACCATTCTCGCCGACGCCGGACCGACGCCCAAGGCCGTCGCGCCGGTCAAGGCGACCGCCGCCGACAAACCCTCCGGCGGCCACTTCATCGTCCAGATCGGCGCCTTTTCCTCGCAGGCCCAGGCGGACAAGAGCTGGACCTCCGCCGCCGGCGTGGCCCCGGGCGCGATGGCCGGCAAGGGCAAGAAGGTCGCCCAGACCACCAAGGACGGGGCCACGCTCTATCGCGTGGCGATCACCGGGTTCGATACGCGTGAAGCGGCCAACGCCCTGTGCGCCAAGCTCACCGCCTCCGGGAGGACCTGTTTCGTCAGGTGACCCTCGCAGCCCTCTTCGGTTGCGCCGGGCCGGCGCTCGGCAAGGACGAGGCGGCCTTCTTCTCTGAGGCCCAGCCCTGGGGCTTCATTCTCTTCGGACGAAACATCCAGGATCCGGATCAGGTCCGCGCGCTGACCAGCGCGCTGCGGGCCACGGTCGGCCGGGCGGACGCGCCGATCCTCATCGACCAGGAGGGCGGCCGCGTGGCGCGTCTTCGGGCGCCGCACTGGCGGCGCTATCCGCCGGCGCGGGAATTCGCCGACCTGGCCGCGAGCGATCCCTCGCTCGCCTGCGAAATGGCCTGGCTGGGCGCGCGGCTCATCGCCCACGACCTCTTCGCGCTCGGGATCAATGTCGATTGCGCCCCGGTGCTCGACACCCCGGCGGCGGGTTCCCACGATATCATCGGCGATCGCGCCTACGGCCGGGGTCCCGACATGGTGGCCTTGCTCGGCCGGGTCGCGGCCGAGGGCCTGCTGGCGGGCGCGGTGGCCCCGGTCATCAAGCACATTCCGGGCCATGGCCGGGCGATGGCCGACAGCCACCTGGAACTCCCCGTGGTCGACGCCGATATCGCCGAGCTCGAAGCCATCGATTTCGCGCCGTTCCGGGCGCTGGCCGACGCGCCCATGGCCATGACCGCGCACGTCGTCTACCGCGCCATCGATCCGGAGCGCCCTGGCACCATCTCGCCGGTGGTGATCGGCGAGATCATCCGCCGCCGCATCGGCTTTTCCGGCCTGCTGATGACCGACGATCTCTCCATGCACGCCCTCGGCGGGACCTTCGCGGAGCGCACGCGCGCCAGCCTCCAGGCCGGCTGCGACGTCGTCCTGCACTGCAATGGCGATCCGGCGGAGATGGCCGAGGTCGCCGGCGCCGCCCACACGCTCACAGGAAGGGCTGCGGCGCGGGCCCGGGAAGCGCTGGAACGGGTGGCGGCCCCACCCGAATCATTTGACGAAGAAGCAGGCCGCCGCCGCTTCGACGCGGCGTTCCAGATGAGATTCGCTGAATGAGCCTGGCGTTCCAGACGTCGCTCGAATTTTCCGCCGCCACGGACGCGGCCCTGGATGGCGACGCCCTGGTCGTCGATCTCGAAGGCTACGAAGGTCCGCTGGACGTGCTGCTGGCCCTCGCCCGCGCCCAGAAGGTCGACCTCACCAAGCTCTCCATCACCCGGCTCGCCGACCAGTTTCTCGCCTTCGTGCGCGAGGCGAGGCGACGGCGCTTTTCGGTGGCGGCCGACTACCTCGTCATGGCCGCGTGGCTGGCCTATCTGAAATCGCGGCTGCTGCTGCCCAAGCCGGCGGTCCTGGCCGAGGGCGAACTGTCGCCCGAGGAGGCCGCCGGCCGCCTGGCGTTCCGCCTGGCCAAGCTCGACGCCATGCGCCGCGCGGCCGAGGCGCTGGAGACGCGCCCCATCCTCAAGCGCGACGTGTTCACGCGCGGAGACCCTGAGGCCGTCACGGTGACCTCCAACGAACGCCTCGAGGCCGACCTCTATGGCCTGGTGGCGGCCTATGTGAGCCAGCGGCGCCAGCGGGAAGAGCGGCGCTACAGCCCGCCGGCGGTGCAAGCCTATCGCCTGGATGAGGCGCGCGAGCGCCTGAAGGAGCTTCTGCCGGGCCTGAAGCGCTGGACGGCCTTGAGCGGTGTCGCCCCGCCTGAAGCCGCCGGCGGCCCAAGCCGCGCGTCGTGCGTGGCCTCCACCCTCTCCGCCAGCCTGGAGCTGGTGCGTGAGGGCGATCTGGAGGCGCGTCAGCTCGTCGCTTTTGAAGAAGTCTATCTGCGCGGGCGCAAGGCAGCGGCGTGACCCTGGCGGCCCAGCGAATGATCGAGGCGTTGCTGTTCGCGGCCGCCGAGCCCCTGAGCGCCCGGGATCTGGCCGAGCGCCTGCCGGCCGACGTCGACGTCGCCGAAGCCTTGGCCGGTCTCAAGGCGCGCTACGCCGGGCGCGGCGTGGAACTCGTCTGCGTGGCCGACCGCTGGCGGCTGCAGACCGCCGAGGACCTCGCCTTTCTGATGACCCGCGAGCGCGTGGAGCCCAGGCGCCTCTCCCGCGCCGCCAAGGAAACCCTGGCCATCGTCGCCTACCATCAGCCGGTGACCCGCGCCGAGATCGACGCCGTGCGTGGCGTGCAGGCCAGCCGGGGGACGCTGGACTTGCTGCTGGAGCTGGGCCTCGTCCGCCTGCGCGGTCGCCGCCGCACGCCCGGACGTCCGGTGACCTTCGGCACCACGGACGCCTTCCTGGAACATTACGGCCTCGCCAGCCTCGCCGATCTTCCGGGCGTCGCCGAAATGAAAGCCGCGGGGCTTCTTGGCCTCAACCTCCCCGCCGACTTCGAATTCGCCCTGCCGTCCGCGAGCGACGAGGAAGAAGACACGCTGGAGGAAGGCGAAGCCGCCGACTTCCACGTCGACTACCTGGCCGAGGGATCTGAGCGCTGAGGCATTTGACCAAGACACCTCTCCCATAGGGAGAGGAAGGGGGCCATGGCGGAGCCATGGGAAGGTGAGGGGTTACGCGGCTGGCGTTTTGCGCCCTCACCCGGACGCGCCTAGCGGCGCGCTCGACCCCTCCCCACGGGAGAGGTGAATGGCGCGTGATTCTCCATCATGATAGCCCCGCCCAACCGCCCTTTCTGGCGCTCGCCGGGTGAACCGCCTATATTGACTTGTTGCGAGGCGCGTCGTGGCGCGCGGCTCATCGGCGCGCCGCAAAAGGAGAAGTCTGGATGGGCAGTCTCAGCCCGATACATTGGATCATCATCGCCGCCGTCGTGCTGCTGTTGTTCGGCGGTCGCGGCAAGCTGTCGGGCCTGATGGGCGACGCCGCCAAGGGAATCCGGGCCTTTCGCGAAGGCCTGAAGGGCGACGACCACGAAACGCCGGCCCAGACGGTTCAACCGCTGCCGCGCGCCGAAGCGGACAAGGACCCGATCGTCCGCTAAGGCTTGCCGCGAACGGCTTCCTGCTCTTCCTGCTGGCCGGAGACCCGTCCGCCTATGTTTCCCGAAGGCCGTATCTTCGAGTTCATGATCGTCGCCGCCTTGGCGCTGATCGTGGTCGGTCCCAAGGACCTGCCCGTGCTCATGCGCAAGGTCGGCCAGTTCGTGGCCCGTATGCGGGCCATGGCCGCGGAGTTCCGCGCCAGCTTCGATGAGATCGCCCGCCAGTCCGAGCTTGATGAGCTGCGCCGCGAGGTGGAGGCCATGCGCGCCGGAGCGACCGTGTCCGGCGTCGTCGGCGCGGCGGTGGGCCCCGAGGCCAAGCAGGTGTTCGACGACATCCATTCCGGCCTGCACGATGTTCACACGGATGGGCGCACGGACATCCACACGGACGCGACAGAAGCCCAGCCCGACCTGCCGTTCGACAAGCCTCGCGAGAGCGAAGCGCCCCCTGAAGAGCCAGTCCAGCCGGTCAAGGCCGCGTCTTGAGCGCCACCGAAGACGAAGGTGAGATCGAGGCTTCGCGCGCGCCTCTGCTCGACCATCTGATCGAGCTCCGCCGCCGGCTTATCGTCTGCTCCGCAGCCCTGGTGGTGGGGTTCCTCATCTGCTTCTTCTTTGCGCGCGAGATGTACATCTTCTTGCTGCAGCCGTTCGTGGTCGGCGCAGGCCTGATGGAGGCGCAGAAGGCCGGCGGCGCTCACCATGGCCCGTTCGACCTGCTGCTGACCCTCGTGGGCGCGCTGCCGCCGCCGCACGGCCTGCCGCACCTGAAACTGGTGTTCACCGCGCCGCTGGAATTCTTCTTCACCAAGGTGAAGCTGGCCATGTTCGGCGCCGTCGTCCTGACCTTCCCGGTGCTCGCCTGGCAGCTCTACCGCTTTGTCGCGCCCGGCCTCTATCGTCGGGAGCGCGCGGCCTTCCTGCCGTTTCTGATCGCCTCGCCGGTGCTCTTCGCCATGGGCGCGGCGCTGGTTTATTTCGTGCTGCTGCCGTTCGTCCTGTGGTTTTCGCTCAATCAGCAGATCGTCGACGCCGGGAATGTTTCGGTGGAGCTGCTGCCCAAGGTCTCGGACTACCTCTCCCTGGTCACCACCCTGCTGCTCGCCTTCGGCCTCTGCTTCCAGCTGCCGGTGGTCCTGGCCCTGTTGGGATTGGCCGGCTTGGTGACCAGCAAGATGCTGCGCTCAGTCAGGCGCTACGCCATCGTCGGCGTATTCGGCGTGGCTGCCGTGCTCACCCCGCCCGACCCGATCAGTATGATGTCCTTGGCCATCCCCATCACCCTGCTCTACGAAATCTCGATCTGGTGCGTCGCCCTGCTCGAACTGAGGCGCCGCAAGGAAGACGTCCGGGAAGCGGCCGCCGCGTGACCTTCGCCCTTGGCGCGCCAGCCGGCTCGCCCTAGACCCCAACCTTTGGAGCCTGATTCAACGTTCGCATCTGTTCCGTGCGAACGCATCAGGCTCTAAGGGAAGCCCTTCTCCCGAGTGTTCGGTTCCAGTTCGCCCATGCACGACATCCACGCCATTCGCAAAGATCCCCAGGCCTACGACGCGGCCTGGGCCACGCGTGGGCTCCCGCCCCAGACGCCGGCGATCCTCGCCCTCGATGAAAGGCTGCGCGCCTGTCAGACGGGGCTGCAGGCGGATCAATCCACCCGCAACGAGACGTCCCGGCTGATCGGCAAGGCCAAGGCCGACAAGAACGAGGCCGAGGCCCAGCGGCTCATGGCCGAGGTCGAGAAGCTCAAGCTGGCCCTCGCCGTGCACACCCACAAGCAAGCGAAGCTCGCGGCCGAACTGCGTGATCTGCTGGCCGCACTCCCCAATCTCCCGGCCCCCGACGCGCCTCGGGGCGCTGACGAGACGGCCAATGTCGAGATCCGGCGCTGGGGCGAGCCGGCCGCCATGTGCGCGCCCAAGGATCATGTGGAGCTGGGCGCACGCCTGGGCATGATGGATTTCGAGACCGCCGCACGTATCTCGGGGGCGAGGTTCGTGGTGCTGTCCGGTCAGCTTGCCCGCCTCGAGCGGGCGCTGGGCCAATTCATGCTCGACATGCAGGTCCAGGAGCACGGCTACACCGAGATCGCCCCGCCTCTGCTGGTGCGCGAAGAGGCCATGTTCGGCTCCGGCCAGCTGCCCAAGTTCGCCGAGGATCTCTTCGCCACCACCGATGGCCGCTGGCTGATCCCCACGGCGGAGGTCTCGCTCACCAACCTGGTGCGCGAGCGCATCATCGACGAAGGCGAGCTGCCCATGCGGCTCACGGCCCTGACGCCCTGCTTCCGCTCCGAAGCCGGCGCGTCGGGCAAGGACACCCGCGGCATGATCCGCCAGCATCAGTTCAACAAGGTCGAGCTCATCTCCATCACCACGCCAGAACAGTCCGAGGACGAGCATGAGCGCATGACGGGTTGCGCCGAAGCCGTGCTGAAGCGCCTGGAGCTGCCCTACCGCGTGATGTCGCTGTGCACCGGCGACATGGGCTTCTCCGTGCGAAAGACCTACGACCTCGAAGTCTGGCTGCCCTCGCAGAACACCTTTCGCGAAATCAGCTCGTGCTCCAACTGCGGCGACTTCCAGGCCCGGCGCATGGACGCCCGGTTCCGGCGCGCCGGCGAGAAGGGCGCGCGCTTTGTCCACACCCTGAACGGCTCCGGCCTCGCGGTCGGCCGCACGCTGGTGGCCGTGATGGAGACCTATCAGGACGACGGCGGACGCATCGCCATTCCCCAGGCGCTGCATCCCTATATGCGCGGCGTGAGCCACATCGGCGGCGAGGCCTGATGCGCATCCTCGTCACCAATGACGACGGCATCAACGCCCCGGGCCTGGCGGTGCTGGAGAAGATCGCCGCCACCCTGTCCGACGAGGTGTGGGTGTGCGCGCCGGAGGCCGAGCAGTCGGGAGCGTCGCGGGCGCTGACCCTGTCGGAGCCGCTGCGGGTGCGCGAGATCGGGCTGCGCCGCTTCGCCGTTCTGGGCACGCCCACCGACTGCGTCATGCTGGCTATCGAGAACCTGATGGGAGAGGCGCGGCCCGACCTGGTGCTGTCCGGCGTCAACCGCGGCATGAACGTGGCCGAGGATGTCACCATGTCCGGCACCGTGGCCGGCGCCATCGAGGCCATGTCCTTGGGCGTGCCGGCCATCGCCCTTTCGCAACGGATGCGCTACGGGCCGACGGATAACGTAGCGCCGTTCGAGGTGGCCGAGACCTTCGGCGCCGGCTTGGTGGCGCGACTTGTGGAATTAGGCTGGCCAAACGAGGTGATTCTGAACATCAACTTCCCCGCCGGGTCGGCCAAGGAGGTGAGTGAGGTGGAGGTGACCCGTCAGGGCTTTCGCGACGTCCTCACCCGCTACGCCGAACGGCGCACCGACCTCCTTGGGCGCGACTACTATTGGCTGGGCTTCCGGCTCGCCGACCAGGCGCCGGCCGAAGGCACCGATCTGCGCGCCGCCGACGAGGGCCGCATCTCGGTGACGCCGCTGCACATCGATCTCACTCACATGCCCACCGTCCGACAATTGGCCGGCGTGGTCGGCGGACCGCCGCCGAGACTGAAGGCCCCGGCATGACCCGCAAACCCAAGGAGCCGGCCGAGCAGGACACGAAGGTGGCGCGCCTGGTGCTGGCGCTGCGCACCCAGGGGGTCGCCGATCCAGCGGTGCTCTCAGCCATGGAGCGGACGCCCCGGGACCTGTTCACGCCGGAACTGTTCAAGGAGCGCTCGTGGGAGGATTCAGCCCTCCCCATCGCCTGTGGCCAGACCATCAGCCAGCCCTATATCGTCGGCCTGATGACCCAGGCGCTCACCCTGGAGCCCCGCGCCCGGGTGCTGGAGGTCGGCACCGGCTCCGGCTACCAGACCGCCGTGCTCGCCCGCCTGTCGCGGCTCGTCTACACCATCGAGCGCTACCGCACCCTGCTGCGTGAAGCCGAGTCCAGGTTCAAGACCCTGCAGCTCACCAACATCATCACCAAGTTCGGCGACGGCGTGCTGGGCTGGCCCGAGCAGGCGCCGTTTGACCGCATTCTCGTCACGGCAGCGGCTCACGAGGAGCCGAAGCTGCTGCTTGAGCAGCTGAAACCGTCCGGTGTGCTCGTGGCGCCGATCGGCAAGGGCCCCGTGCAAAAGCTATGCCGGTACGCCGGCGATGGCGCCGGAGGCTTCACCATGGACATCCTCTGTGAAGTGCGCTTCGTGCCCTTGCTCGAAGGCGTGGCGCGCGAACTTTAGACCGACCTCTATGGAGGCTGAGACGAAAACGTGACTTGGCGCGACTGAATGACTCAATTGATTAACCATCTTCGCGCTCCGTTAGACGCGTCCAAAGGATCGGCGATGAAGCGACTTCTCCTGGTAGGGCTCGGGGCGGCGGCGTTGGCCGGATGCGCGACGCCGCAATATCCGGTCACCCAGGACTACAAGGCGCCGCCACCGATCACGCCCAAATATCCGATCACCCCGGCGGCCTATTCCCAGCCCGCGGCCCAGACCGCCCCGACCCAATCGGACTCCGCCGAGGTGCGGGAGCCCGCCGTCCAGACCGAAAGCGCCCCCTCCGGAACCAGCGCCGCGCCGTCCCCCGCGCCGGTGGAGAGCTCGCCCCTGGCGCCGGTGGCCACGGCGCCGGAGAGCAAACCCGCCCAGACTCCGCCGGTGGCGGCCCAGCCGGCCGCCTCGCCGCCGCCGGCCGCCAGTTCACCCCCGCCCGCCGCCGCCCCGGCCACCACGCCGCCGCCGGTCGCCGCCCCTGCCTACAAGCCGCCGCCGGTTGCCGCTCCGGCTTACAAGCCTGCTCCGGAAGCCTATGCGCCGCCGGAACGCGTCCGGAAGGCCGAGGTGCGCTACGTGACCGACGGCAGGGTCGTCGCCGCCCACGGCATGTACCGGGACTATGAGGTTCAGAGCGGCGACCATCTGGACGCCATCGCCCGCGACCTGAACACCACGCGCGAAGAGCTCATCTCAGCCAACCACCTGAGGCGCCCCTATCGGATCCTCCCCGGCCAGCACATCAAGACTCCGGTGTCCAAAGCCTATGTAGCCGTCAGCGGCGACACCCTGGCCGGCGTCGCCAAGCGCTTCGGCGTCAGCCTGGGTGAACTCGCCAATCTCAACGATCTGCCGCAGCACGGACGCCTGACGCCCGGCATCTATATCGGCCTGCCGGCCCACTACGATGACCGTGGGCCCAGCCGCGAGACCGTGACCGAAGAGGTCTACGCCCGGCCAAGGCCCAGGGCGACCTACGAGACCAGCACGTCCGAGGCGCCGCCGATCGGTTCTTCTACGCCCAATGCCGGCGCGTCGGAGCCCTATGCTCCAGGCCCCTATACGCCCAGCGCCTCGGCTCTGGCCGCCGCCGCGGCCAGGCGCGAGGAGGCCAACCATCCGCCCGTGGTGCGCGCCTACCCGACCTATGAATCGCCCAGGCCCGCCGAGGCTCCGGCCGACATGGCGGCTCTGGCCAGGCTGGCGCAAGGCAAGTTCATCTGGCCGGTCAAGGGCCAGGTGCTGTCACCCTTCGGCGCCTCCGGCGAGGGCCGGCGCAACGACGGCGTGGACATCGGCGCCGCGCAAGGCAGCCCGGTGCAGGCCGTAGCCGTGGGCGAGGTAGTCTATGCTGGTGACAAGGTGCCGGGCTTCGGCAATCTGGTGCTGATCAAGCACGCCGGCGGCTGGGTCAGCGCCTACGCCCACCTGGGGAGCGTCAGCGTGCACATGCAGGAGACGGTCTATCAGGGCGAGGAGGTGGGCACGGTGGGCGAAACCGGCGGCGTCAGCCAGCCCCAACTCCACTTCGAACTCCGCTACGCCCCCAGCCCGACGGAAAAAGCCAAACCCCTCGACCCCCTTGTGATCCTGCCGAAGTAGGTCGGCGCGTCCGATCCCCCCTCCCGGCCTTCGGGGGTACTCCCCCCGATGGTGTTCAGACGGGAGACATGGGTGACATCCGTTCGGAGACATCCGTGACAGGTTGAGACTGATTGATCGGGGCTCGCAGGTCGAGGCCGGCGATGCGTGTGGTC
>Ga0302314_10001022_pt1 | contig 52332 bp, 48 predicted proteins | sample III_Palsa_N2_3_FD_200533 | JGI IMG/M metagenome (GOLD analysis project Ga0302314, IMG submission 200533) | Peat permafrost microbial communities from Stordalen Mire near Abisko, Sweden - III_Palsa_N2_3 | ecosystem: Environmental > Terrestrial > Soil > Palsa > Peat permafrost | place: Sweden... | reverse complement strand
CACTCTGACGCATTCCCGCTGGACGGCCCATAATCGACGAATCGCGTCGATGCATAGCGGCATCTTTGGTCAATTACGGCCGTCCGGGTATGGCGTTAGCTTCTCTACCGCGTCGCGTGCAGCGCGATAGCGCTCCGGCAAGCACTCAGCGTGCTCTTGGCGCCGGCGATCATGAAGCCGTTGGCGGCGCCGACAGGAATGAAGCGCACGCCGCGCGCCATCTGTCGCTGCGCATCGGGCGCATCGCCCGCTGCGTTGCCGGCAATCCTGCCGTGCCGCGCGCAGGCGGCCACAATCTTGTCGAGTTCGGCCAGGACTTTCGGCGATGCGCCTGGTCTGAATATCTCCTCCGCAGGCAGGCCCATACTGATCGCGAGATCGACCGCACCGAGAAGCACGCAGTCGACACCGGGAGTCGCTGCGATGGCGTCGAGATTATCCATCCCCTCGACCGTTTCGATCATCACGACGCAGAACGGAGCATGCCCTAACGGCGGTGCGCCCATGGTGTTGCGCACCAGCCCGAATGAGCGCGTTCCGTTCGGCGGATAGCGCATTGCATCGGCGACGCGGCGCGCCTCCTCCGGCGTCGAGACCAGCGGCACCACGACCCCGATCGCGCCGATATCCAGTGCGCGGCCGATCTCCGCAGGATCATGGCCCGTGACACGGACCAGCGCTTTCGTACCGCCGAGCTGCAGCGCCTGCAGCACTGCGGCGAGCCCGTGCCAACTGGCGCTGCCGTGCTGCAGATCGACGATCACCCAGTCGAAGCCGACCGCGCCGAACCGCTCCGCCATCAGCGTGTCGCGTACCCCGAACCAGCTGCCGATGCTTGCGCCGCCGCCGGCAAGCGCATCGCGTACCGGATTTTCGTCTCGTTTTTCCATCACCATTATCACCTAGAAGTTGCAGTCCGTGCACCCGGGATCTGCGTGCCGCAGCAGGCCTAGCAAGACCGCCGAACGGGAGTTCCGACAAGACGGTAGATCGCCGTCTTCGGCATCATCACCTCAGCATGGCGTGTCATCGGTGGCCCGCCCTTACTCATGGATTCTGTCCTTCTGCGATAAGGCCACGCCGTGCGCATTTATTTGCGTCCGTCATTGCTCTTTGTACTGCCTGCACGATGGTGACGTAAGTAGCCTTACGCCCGTATATATAATGATGGGCCGGTTGACGGTCCGGGATGGCGTCGTCGGGATCAGACATCGAAGCAACGTCCGACTATATCGCTTGGCACTCGCTCGACCATCAAACCGATCAATATCGTTTGACGGGCAGCGGCAGAACGCTTCGGCCAGGGGTGCCGGCATCTTCGCTCCAGCCTAACCCCAGCGCTTTTTCGATTGCCACGAAATCGCCGGTGAGCGCTACTTCCGCGGTCGAGAGGTCCTGCTCCGCCGCAATCTGCCGGCGCTGTGCATCGAGCCAGTCGATCATGGTGGTGGTGCCAGCGACATAGCGTTGGTGCGATAACGTCGCGGTCGCGTCGGCCGAGTCCTTCGCGCGGGCAAGCGTCGCAACCGTGATGCGCCGATAGCGGAAGCGCGAAAGCGTGTCCTCTGCGTCTCGCAGCGCGGCAAGGACGGTGGATCTGTATTTCGCCTCGGCTTCGTCGCGCACCCCTTCGGCCTGATGCACCTTCGCCAAGTTACGCCCAAAATCGAGGAAGCTCCAGTTCAGCTGCGGGGCGAGCAAGGCGGTGAAATCGTCAAGCTTGGTGAGATCGGAAGGGCTCGTGCCACCGATCCCGACGATGCCCATGAACGACAGGCTGGGAAAGCGCGCGGCGTCGGCCTGTCCGATCTTGGCGGTGTCGGCGGCGAGTGTGCGCTCCGCGGCGCGAATATCCGGGCGACGGCGCAGCATGCCCGCAGGATCGCCGATCGCGATCTGCGCGGGGGGCAGGGGCAGGGGGCCCGGCGTCGCCATCGCGCTATCCAGCGCCCCCGGCTCGTCACCGGTTAGCGTCGCCAGTTCGTCGAGATAGGCGTCGTGTTCGGCGTTAAGCGGCGTCGCGTCGGCACGCGTGACGTCGAGCTGCTGGCTCAGCCGCTCGACGTCGAGCCGTGAGGCGGTCCCGCGTTCGTAGCGTTGGTTTGTCAACGCCAGCATCCGCGCCTGCAACACGACCGAGCGGTCGTTGAGCGCGATGCGATGCTGTCGATCCCGGATATTGGCATAGGCCTGCGCGACCTCGGCGGTGAGGCTGACCAGCACGTCGGCGAGATCGGCTTCGGCGCCCTCTGCGGTCGCACGCGCTGCCTCGACCGCTCGCCGTCGGCCGCCGAACAGGTCGACCTCCCAACTCGCATCGAAGCCGAGATTGTAGAGATCGATCGACGAGCTGCCGCCTCCGCCGCTGTCCTGCCCGCTCGTTTCGCTCGACTGCGATTCGAGATTGAGGCCGGGGAAGCGGGCGTGCGCGTAGAGCCCGCTGGCGCTGCCCTTGGGCAGAAGGTTCGCCTTCTGCTCGCGCAGGCTGGCGCGGGCCTGCCGCAACCGCGCTCGGGCGGCATCGAGATTCGGAAAGGCGCCCAGCGCCTTGTCCTCGAGCGTGTCGAGCATCGGATCGCCCAGCGCCAGCCACCAGCGCGCGGTGGGCGGCGACGCGGCGACCGGTGCATCCCCGGCGCGGAGGAAGCGCGAAGCCGCTGCTGCGCGCGGCGCCGCAATCGGCGCGCCGCGATAGGTCGGGCCTACCGTGCAGCCGGTCATGACCGTGATCAGCAGGCAGGCGATGGCGAGGCGCGACGTCATCGCTAGTGACCCAACGACACGGGCCGGCCCTTGGGCAGAGGCCGCAGGAACAGGACGAGTGGGGTCACGCAGATGATGCCCACGGTCAGCAGCCAGAACAGGTCGGCATAGGTCATCGCCAACGCCTGCGTCTGGATCATGCCGTTGATCGCCTGATAGGCGGCGTCGCTCCCGCCGAGCGCCTGCGACTGCTGCTGCATGTAGCTCTGCATGCCATCCGAATTGGCCGACAGGCTCTCCTCTATCCTGCGGCTGTGAAGCCAGAAACGATGTTCCTGGATCACGCCGATCCCGGCAAGCGCGAGGCTGCCGCCGAGGTTGCGCGCGGTATTGTACAGACCGGAGGCGTCGCTGGCCTGATCGGGGCCGACCGATCGGATCGCCGCCTGGTTCATGAACATCGAGGCGAAGACGGTGCCGACGCCGCGCATCACCTGCGATCCCGCGAACGCGCTACCGGTCGATAAAGAGGTGAGCCCGGTCTCCATCCACGCGGATATGGCCAGCAGCGTCATCCCGAAGGATACCGCTATGCGGATGTCGATGGTTCGCACCAGCCACGGCGTCACCGGCATCAGCATGATCATCGGCAACCCGGACAACAGGACGACCTCGCCCGCCTGGAGCGAATTATAGCCCGATATGCCTGCAAGGAATTGCGGGATGACATAGGAGGTGCCGTACATCGCCATGCCGATCATCGTGACCATGATCACGACTGCCCCGAACTGCCGGTCGAGTAGCAGCTTGAGCCGAATGACGGGCTTCGCCGAGAAGGCCTGGCCAAGGGACAGCAGCCCGAAACCGATGACGGAAACGGCCGTCAACAAGCGGATCTCGTTGGACGAGAACCAGAGCTCGCGCTGTCCTTCCTCGAGCACGACGGTCAATCCGCCAAGCCCCATGGCAAGCCCGGCAATCCCCATCCAATCGGCCTGACGGATCAGAGTCCACTTCGGCCGCTGGTGAGGCATGGCGACGAGCAAAAGGATCAGCAACGCGATGCCGACCGGCAAGTTGATGAAGAAGGCGTAATGCCAGCTGACATTTTCGGTAAGCCAGCCGCCCAGCACCGGGCCGATCACCGGCCCCATGATCGCCGTCGCCCCGAATGCGGCATTGCCGATCGGCTGCTGTTCGCGCGGGAGGCGCGTCGCGATGATCGTCATCGCCGTCGGGATCAACGCGCCTCCGGTGAAGCCCTGACCTATGCGGCCGAGGATCATCATCAACAGCGTGTTCGAAAAGCCGCACAGCATCGAAAAGCTGATGAACATTGCGGTAGCGACGAGAAGCAGGCTACGCAGTCCGAGCACGCGCTCCAGCCAGCCCGAGAGCGGAATGACCACGATCTCCGCGACCAGATAGGCGGTCGATATCCACGTCCCTTCGGAGCCGCTCGCGCCGATCTCGCCCTGGATGGTGGGCAACGAGGAATTGACGATCGAGATGTCGAGCGTCGCCATCAGCGCGCCGAGCGTGCCGGCCGCGACCGCCAGCCATGCCGCCAGGTCAGCCCGCGCCGGCTGCGGATAGTCAGGGGCGGCTGCTGGCTGCGCGGCGCCATGTGCGGATCGACCTGCGCTCATCGCGGTTGCGACCGTTCTTCGTTGCCGATCCGATCGAGATCGCCCGCGGCGCCTTTCGTGTCCACGCGAACCGCCGCCGACATGCCCGGCACGATCACGCGACGGGCTTCCGCGCCCGCGTCGATCGCGATGCGCACCGGCACGCGCTGGACGATCTTGGTAAAGTTGCCGGTCGCATTTTGAGGCGGAATCAGCGAGAATTGCGCGCCCGTGCCCGGCGATACGCTCTCGACATGGCCTTTCAGTTCAATACCGGGAAGCGCATCCACGCTGATACGGGCAGGTTGGCCCCGCCGCATCAGGCCGAGCTGGGTCTCCTTGAAATTCGCGATGATGTAGATCGCCTGGATGGGCACGACCGACATCATCCGGATGCCCTGACTGACGAATTGACCGACGCGTACGCTCTTGTCGCCGACCCGCCCGTCGATCGCGGCACGGATCGTCGTCGAGCCGAGGTTGACGTCGGCGGCAGACCGTTGCGCCTGTGCCGCTTCGCCCTGCGCTCGGGCCTGTCGGACCTGCGCTTGCAGCGAAACGACGCGTCGCTCGGCGCTGGCGACCGCGGCGGCGTCGCCGGCGGCCTTGTCGGCCGTCTGGGCGGCTTCGTTCCGCAGGCTGGCCAGTCGTTCGCCCGTCTCCGCGCCGCTCGCCGCGAGGGGCGTGTAGCGCGCGACCTCGCCTGCCGAGAAGTGTGCGCTCGCTTGTGATGCTCGCAACTGCGCGCGGGCCTGATCGATCGCCGCCGCCTGTTCTTGGATGCCGGCGCGGACGTTGTCGGCGTTGGCCTGCGCGACATCGATCTGAGCGCGATATTGCGCCGCCTGCGCAGCGTAATCGCGCGCGTCTATGCGCACCAGCGGCTGGCCCGCTTTCACGTCCTGATTGTCGGCAACATAGACCTGCTCGACATAGCCAGAGATTTTCGGACTGACGGTTAAGGCGTCCGCACGGATATAGGCGTCGTCGGTGCCTTCGATGAACCGACCGTGCGCCTGATAGTGGATGAACCACAACACGCCGACCACAGCGGCTACGATCACGCCCACCGCCAATGCGTATCGCGCACCGATCCCGAGGCCCTTGCGTGCAGGGACGGGCGCTCGTGGCGGGATGATCTCGGCCATGCCTCTTCCTTGTCACCTGCACCCAGTTGAGGCGCCACTTGCACCGCAATGACGAATATGGCAACGCTCTTTTTATGGCCCCTCAAGATCTCGGCGGCGCAGAGCCCGAACGCGCGGATTTTGATCGCGCGGGCAAAGCGATGCGCGACTTCTACCAGCGATCGCATCGGCTAATCGACCGTATCATGACGGCCAGGGGCGCGTCCTATGCACGGGCGCGAACGCTCAATCAGATCGCGCTCGCCGGGACGATCCGGTCGATCGATCTTGCGGCGTTGTCCGGCTTCGCGCCGCGAACGGTGACCGAGGCGATCGACGGCCTCGAACGCGACGGGCTCGCACTGCGTACGCCCGATCCGACGGATCGGAGGGTCAAGCGGATTTCGCTGACGGCAGCCGGCGTGGCAGCGGTCGAAGCGGCCGAGCAATCGCGCGTGAAATACGTGCAGGACGTGTTCGGCGTGTTGACGGCTCGCGAGTGCGACGAGATCGTCCGGATCGTCGGAAAACTCAACGAGCGGCTGGCCTCCCTCGGGGGCTAGCTCTCCCGCCGTTCCGATCGCTCGGGGCCGCCGAACGGCGGAAGGATGCGCAACGCGACGAGGCGATCGAGCCAGTGCACCAAGCTCAAGAAACTATCGCGGCACGGCGTAAAGCCAGCCTGTCGGATCTTGATCGTGCTGAGCAGGACCGGGACGGCCTTTTCGGCGATCCGGGCGCTGAGCAACAGGTCGAGATAATGGTGCGACTCGCCCAGCAGCGTCGCCAGGTTGGGGATGCGCAGGCCATGACGCGCGGATAGCTGTTGCCATGCGAGGATCGTCTCGGGCTGTTCGAAGAAGGGGGCTAGCGAGCGCGGGCTGCGCCCGCCATCGGTCAAGGACAGCGCCGCGGCGAGGTCCGGCCATGCGTGCTGGAGGACGAAGGCGTCGCCGTTGGTGATGTTGTACGTCTGCCCATGCGCGCCCGTGTCCTGAGCCGCCCAAACGAACGCTTCGGCGAGCAGGCCGGTATCGACAAACTCCCATAGCGCCGGCCCCGCGCCCGGATAGGCAAAGGGAAGGCCCATCTCATGACATAGCGCCGCGTACGCTCCGAGCGCCGTGACCGGATTCATCGCCGCGCCGGGAGCGCTCCCCAGCAGCACCTGTGGCCGGAAAATGGTCAGCGCAAAGCCGGTTTCCGCAGCGCGGCGGCGGGCATGATCCGCGTGCAGCCAGTAGAAATTGGGATGATCGTCCCGAGGCCGGTCTTCCTTGGCCGGGGTCGAGACGGGGTGACGATGGGCACCATAGGCCTTGGCGCCCTGCAGAAGGCTGAGATGCCGCAGGCTGCCCGTCTCGACGACCGGATCGAGGATGTTGGCGAACATCCGGCCGTTTTCCGCCATGAGTTCGTCGTCACGCCAGCCGGAGACGAGGCCGCGCGCCTCCTTCACAGCCGCGTAGATCATGTGGGTGACGGGCGGCAACGCGGCGATTGCGGCGCGGCAATCCTGCGGGTCGGTCAGGTCGGTGGCGACCATGTCGAAACGGCAATCGTCGGCGACGATCGGAGGCCGCCGCGACAGCCCCGTCACGCGCCAGCCGTCGTGGCTGCCGAACCGCTCGATCGCACCCGTCCCGATCACGCCGCTGGCGCCGACTACGAGCAAGTGGTTGATCATCGTGTTACCCACGCTTCCGTTTTGCGATCTGGCACAGATACCGGCCTGCTAAGGCCTCCTCCGAGACCACGACGGCCTTGCGCTTCGTACGCGTTATCCGACGGGCATAGGGGCGAGCCCGGGTGTATCGATCTGGTCGGGGTCGAGCCGCAGCCTTCCGGCCGGTCGATATATTCCTCGAACCGCGCGATCTTCCCGTCGCGAAGACGAACGATGATCGCGATAGGCCACCCGACCCGTTCGCCAGACAGGGTGGTCGCGCACATCAGATGCTGCTGAACGAAGCCGCCGGGGATCGCAGCGCGCCGGATATCGGTGAAGGTATGATCGGTAAAATAGGTGAAGAGCGCCTGCCATCCATTGGCCGCCGTTTTGCCGTCCTGCGCGATAGCATCGAAATTATGCCAGACGATGGCATCGTCCGTCAGGCAGGCACGCGCAGCGTCCGCATCGCCGGCGACCAGCGCATCGGTGAACCTGTCCACTATAGCTCCCTCGTGGACGCTCGATTGGATCTTGCTCATCGAAGCTCCTTTCAATGTTCGGGGGGGGGGGGCGACGCCCAGGTTTCCGCCCATCCGCGAGCAAAAAAGCTATGCCATCGGCTCTGAGCGCATACAATCTCATGGGCTTGGCACATGCGCAGCATCGCTCCGCCGTTATATCGGTCGGCGCAGACAATGTCTCGGCCGGGCCGGATCGACATAGCGTCGCCAAATATCGTATTGGTTGATATCGATATCGTCATGGTATGAGCGAATCTTATACGATCGAGATTTCGATTGGTTGGATCGGCAGGAGACGACATGGATCTGAGGCACATGCGGCACTTCATCGCGGTCGCGGAAGAGTTGCACTTCGGGCGCGCCGCGCGGCGCTTGAACTTGGCGCAGCCCCCGCTCAGCCAGTCGATCCAGCGGCTCGAACTCGATCTGGGCGTGCAGTTGCTCAATCGGTCGCGCCGGGGGGTGGAAATGACCGACGCGGGCAGAATCTTTCTCGAGGAGGCGAGGCAGACGCTGCGGCACGCCGAACTGGCCCGCAAGATTACGCAACGCGCAGCGCAGCAGGTGCCCGAGGTGCGCGTCGCCTTTGTCGGTCCCGCATTGTATCAGGTCCTCCCCGAGCTGTTGAAGCGCTTCCGCCTGTCCTCGCCGGACGTCGAAGTGCGCCTGTTCGAGCAATCGTCGCCCGACCAGATGATCGGGATCGAAGCGGGCGATTACGATATCGGCTTCTGCACCGGCGCCACCGCGATGTCGGGTGTCTGTGAGTCGATGGTCGTCGAACGTGCGCCTTTTGCCGCCGCCGTGCCTGCCGATTGGCCATTGGCGCAGCAGGACAGCATCACGCTGGGCGAGCTTGCCGAGCAACCATGGATACAGTCGCCATCGAAATACCAGACTGCGGCATACGAGAGCCTTGCCATGTTCAAGCGTGCCGGGATGATGCCGAAGGTGGTGCAGGAGGCGACGCAGACAAACACCACGCTCAACCTGGTCGGTGCGGGCCTCGGATGCGCGATGGTAACTGCCACTGCGGCGTTGATCCAGCCGCGCAACGTACGCGTGCTGCCGATCGCGCATGACGACACTCCCGGCGTACAGTGGGAATTGCTGATGATCTGGCACCCGCAGCAAATCGGCGGTCACGCGCGCGAATTCGTCGAGGTCGGTCGCCATTATGCCGAAGGACTCGAACTTCACGCTCCTGCGAGACGCGGCCCATCGAAAGTGTGATGGAGACCGCGCCGCGCGTGCTCAGACCGCGCGCATCATCGGGGGAGCGGTGATGCCCGTGGTGGATTGCGCATAAGGTTCCGCGACGCATTGCTCGATTCCGTTGCGGAGCGTCGCCACAAGCGCGTCGGGATCTACCGCGGATGCTGCCGGATAGATAACGCCTACGGCTAGAGCCCTATCGTACCCCCCCGTCGGCAAAAGGACGGCGGTAACGCGCATCCCTGACCCGAATCCAGCGTCTCCCGTCGCGTGTCCCTGCCGTTGCCACAGCGAAACGCGATTCAGCATCGCCGGATAGCTGAACTTGTCGTCTTCGGCGGCTTCGGCGTTCAGACGCCGCAATATCTTGCCCGCCTCATCATTCGACAGCGTCGCGAGGAGCAGCTGACCGGCAGCGGACTCTGAAAGGCGTTCCGACGAACCACTACCGATATCGGCCCCGCCTCCGGTCTGCCGTCGCCCATCGGACAGGCGGAAGATCTGAACATGCGTGCCGACGCGGCCGAAGAGCGCAACGAAGTGGCGGCTCGATTTCGCCAGCCGGTCCATGAAGGCGAACAGCCTGCCGTCGCGAACGATGTCGGGTTGTGCTGAGGATCCGAGCGAGGCGAGCCGCGGGGTGGGGTGATAGGTGCGGGACCGCTGGTCCTTATAAAGAAGGCCCATCTCGACCAGGCTGGCGAGCAACTCGGATGTGCTCGATTGCGGGCGATCGTAGCAGCGCACGATATCCATCACCGTCGCTTGCGAGTTGCGATTGTCGAAAAACTCGAAAATCTCGATCACGCGCTTTGCGATCTTCGTTTTGTTCGATTCCAGAACCGTCGCCACGAGCGCTCTCCACGATTTTATTATCGTCGGATCATCTGCCCGGCAGACACGGCCGTCAACCCAAAAATGAAGGGGTATCTGCTTTTTTACATAGACGGCCGTGCAATGCGTTACCGCGTCTCCGCGTATCGGGATGAGGTGAAATGCCGTCAGGCGACTACAGAAAAACTGTCGAGGTCGTCCACCGCCAATCCCAATCGACGCACGAACTCATGTATAATATCCGGATCGACCTTGCGCGTTATCGCCCACAGGAAATATCCATACACCATAGCGGCGCGATATCGCGTCCATGCCTCGTTCGCGTCGATAATCGGACCGCCCAGCATCGCCACTCGTCTTAGATAATGTTCAAGTAAATGTCGTTCATGTGCGCGGCGATCTTCCGGCGTCAGGACCGCTGCAAGATGATAGGCGACATCTTGCGCCCATTCGCCCTTCTGAAGGATTTGCCAATCGACCAGCCCGAGCCGGGATTGCGCGTCCCGAAACACATTTCCGGCATGCGCGTCGCCATGGACCAGACAGTTCGGCCGGGTGCGGACCTGCGCGGCAAGACGTTCGAGGCCCTGCTGCAATCGCTCGGCGCTCCGAATGGCGGGGGGAAGCGGTGCACCTCGCGGTCCGTCTAGCAAATCCTGCAGCACAGAGAGTGGCATTATCGGTGCCGCGGAAATGCGATCCAGAAAACGGGGTATCCAAAGCGTCCCAAACATCGGGGTGCCGGCCCAAGCCTCGGCGTGCAGCTTAGCGAGCTGGTCGAGCCCATCGATCGCCTGGTCCGGTGAAAAGGGATCGAGTGCCGTACAGAAATGGCCACCCGCCGCAATCTGATCGATCATTACGAGAACGCCGTTGTCACCAGCGGCATTCAGGCTCGCATGCACCGGCTGAGGCACGCGCACCCCCAGCGTGCCGGCCGCCTGCGCGTAGAACAACGTCTCGACGATCGAGGCGGAAGGTGGCGCGCCGGTGTCGGTCAGCACACCTTTGATGCAGAGCGCTGTAGGTACGTCGGCACCGCCGCCCTCGATCTCCAGCGCAACACGCACCTTGGTCGCCATCGTCACAAGCGTTTCGACGATCTCGACCCTCGTGACGACTACTCCCGGCCATCGCTGCGCCAACATGGCGGTCAACCATTTCGGATCGACGACCTCGTCCAGACGCGTCGGGGCGGCATCGAAGGCGGACATGGTGCGGGATCTCCTCGGCTCGCGCGGCGTATCGGATCGGCGCCGGTTGCCGCATCAATATGGACGACGCTCGCTTTCGCAATAAAGACGGTCGGTCGATATCGTGGGGGAGTTCTCTCATAGGCGGGGGTAGGGGCGAGCCGTCGATATCGCTAGATCGTGCCGCGAACGAGGAGACGGGGATGCTGCACGGCCCACCACGAAATTCGTCCGAAGCCCAAGTCGGCGCCGACACCGAACGAGTCTACGTTGCGACGGCGGCGGCCCGATGAACGCCTCCTCGATCGTCGCGCCTGCGACTCGAGATCTCGACAATCTCGCCGGAAAGCTCGCCGGTTGGCTCGCCGAGCGACTGCCGGATGCGCGCGATATCCGTATCGCCAACCTCAGCTATCCGCTCGGCGCCGGCATGTCCCACGAGACCATCTTGTTCGATGCCTCTTGGAAGGAGCGTGGCGAGGCGCGCCACCGCGGCCTCGTCGTGCGGATCAAGCCGACCCATGCGCTCGTCTATCAGGACGACATGTTCGAGCAGCAATATCGGCTGATGCAGGTCATGTATAAGAGCGGGACGGTGCGCGTTGCAGAGCCGCTATGGTTCGAGGCCGACGGCGCGCTGCTCGGCGCGCCGTTCTTCGTCATGGCGAAGGCGGCGGGCCGTGTCGCGGTCAGTTATCCGCCCTATTCGAAAGCGGGATGGCTGGTCGACGACGCGACCGCTGCGCAGCGGCGCTGCATGTGGGAGGATTCGGTCGGTCAGCTGGCGATGATCCAGCAGATGGCCGTGCCCGATTTCCTTGCGCAGCCAGGCTGGCCGGGCGGTTTCGAACAGGAGATCGACCGCTGGCGTCGCTATATGGAGTGGATTGATCCGCCACACGAATTGACCCTGCTGCGAAGCGCGTTCGATCGGCTGATGGCGCTTGTTCCCGATCACCGGCCCGAGGGCATCGTGTGGGGCGACGCCAGGCTCGGCAACATGATGATCGGCCCGGATTTCAAAGTCGCCGTGGTGATGGACTGGGAGCAGCCGTCGCAGGGCGGGGCGCTCCACGATCTCGGCTGGTGGCTGCTGAGCGACGCCAACCAGACGGTCAATCAGGGCATCGCACCGCTCGACGGCATGGGCACGCGCGCGGAGACGATCGCGCTGTGGGAACAGGTTTCGGGAAAGTCGGCGGAGGGGATCGACTGGTACATCGCCTTCGCGGTCTTCAAGCAGGAATGCCTCGGCACCAACATGGCGCGGACGCGGGACATGTCGTCGAAGGCCGGGTCGTGGGTGCCCGGCACACGTATCGCCGCGGCGATCGATGCCCTGTGAGATCGCGGTCGCCCCGCGCCGCCCGCGCCAATGCCTCATTTTCGCGGTAATGGCCGGGGCGGCGGGCTTGGACTGCAATAATACACCTGTTAGGCGAACGACCGAGCCGGCACCCTGCGCGGCGACGGGACATGATGGAGAGCGGCATGCTTGACCAGAAAGAGCGGACGAATCTCGGTATCGATCCGAACGTCCTGCTGGATATCTATCGCCAGATGTCGCGGATCCACGAGGTCGACAAGGCGATGCGCGCGGGTCTGTCGGCGGGCCGTTTCCAATTCACCTACTGGCCGATGACCGGGCAGGAGGCGATCCCGGCGACGCTCGCCTCGCTGACCGATTCCAACGACTATATGGTGACCATCTATCGCGGTATCCACGATCAGGTCGCTAAGGGCGTTCCGCTCAAGGGGCTGTTCGCCGAGGCGATGGCGCGCAAGGACGGCCTTAACAAGGGCAAGGGCGGCTCGCCGCATATCTCCGATCCGGCCAGTGGCTCGATGCTGACGACCGCGATCGTCGGCGGAGGCGCGCCGATCGCCAACGGCCTGGCGCTCGCGGCGCAGATGCGCGGCGAAGGTCGTGTGACGGTCGTGAATTTCGGTGATGGCGCAACCAGCATCGGCGCCGTGCACGAGGCGATGAATCTCGCTGGTGTGTGGAAGCTGCCGATCATCTTCCTGTGCCAGAACAACCAGATCGGCGAATACACCAAGATTCCCGACTACACCGCGAGCCCCGATTTCGCGGGCCGAGCTGCCGGTTACGGCTTCAGGGGCGTGCGCGTCGATGCGAACGACCCGGTGGCATTCCATGCGGCGATGAAGGACGTCGTCGAGCAGGTCCGCGCGGGCAACGGCCCCGTGTTCGTCGAGGCGGTGACGCTCCGCCTCGGTACGCATGCCGGCTTCGCGCCCAACGAGTTGCTTACCAAGGAAGAGCTCGCGGCCGGCCGCGCCGATTGGCCCGTGCCCAAGACGCGCGCGCTGCTCATCGAGACCGGTATCGCCAGCGAGGATGAGCTCGCCGCGATCGACGGCGCGGCGGCGACCGAAGTGGCCGAAGCGATCGCGTTCGCGAACGCCAGCGCGCCGATCGACGAGGACGACATGTTCGAGGACGTCTATGCCGACGTCACCGACGTGCCCCGGCGTGGCGTCTATCCGGTCCGCGCCGAGGAAGCGCCGGTCTCCGGCGAGACCAAGCTGATGCCGATGTACGAGGCGATCATCAGCGCGCAGGATTTTGCGCTCGCCGCCGACCCCGGCGTCTTCCTGCTCGGCGAGGATATTGGCGATCCGCCGGGCGGCGTATTCAAGACCACCGCCGGCCTGCAGACCAAATGGGGCAAGGACCGCGTTCGCCCGACGCCGATTTCGGAACAGGCGATCATCGGTGCCGCCACCGGTGCGGCGCTAGTCGGCATGCGGCCCGTCGCCGAGATCATGTTCTGCGACTTCATCGGCGTGACGATGGACCAGATCGCCAACCATGCCGCCAAGCAGCGCTACATGTCCGGCGGCGCGACGAACGTCCCGATGACGATGCGGGTATTGTGTGCCGGCGGCCTCGGCGGATTCGGCGCGCAGCATTCCCAGTCGCTCGAGTCGTGGCTTCTGCACGTCCCCGGGCTCAAGGTGGTCTATCCCTCGACCACGCTCGATGCGCGCGGCCTGCTGACGACGTGCATCTTCGACGACGATCCGTGCGTCCATCTCGAGTCGATGGCGTTGATCTTCGGCGCGCCCAAGCAGGATGTGCCCGTCGGCGATTACCGGATCCCGCTTGGCGTCGCCAAGGTGCGTCGCGAGGGCACCGATATTTCGCTGATCACGTTCGGCTGGCAGGTGAACCAGTGCCTGGCGGCCGCCGAGGAGTTGGCGAAGGAAGGCGTGAATGCGGAGGTGATCGATCTGCGCTCGCTGATGCCGCTCGATTATCATCGTGTCCTCGACTCGGTGAAAAAGACGCGTCGCGCGCTCGTGGTGCACGCGGCGACCGAGTTCTGCGGGCTCGGATCGGAGATTGCATCGACGATCAACGAGGAGCTCTTTTCCGTCCTGAAGGGGCCGGCCTGTCGCTTCGGCGCCTATTACACGCCGATCAGTTTCTCCAAGGAGATCGAGGCCGCGCAAATGCCCAATCCGGGGTCGATCGTCGCGCGTGTCCGAGAAGTCATGCGGGAACGATAGGCCCGGATTTATCCATATTTAGAGCATCGAGCGTTAAGTCAGCTTTACCGTCATTGCGAGGCGCGTAGCGGCGAAGCAATCTAGGCCCGGCGCCAGTAGCTCTGGATTGCTTCGCTCCGCTCGCAACGACAGTGCTGATTTAGCGCAGCTTGCTCTAGGCAGTCGAATGTTGATTTACCTCGGCAATGCTGCCCATGCGGGGGGGGGGCGTCTGGTCAAGCGCGCCTTTGCCTTCTAGGCTGGATCGCGACACGGCAAAGGAGAGCGCATGCCCGCGGAGCCATCGATCGGCTTCAGTATCTCGTGGATCGCCCGCATGTTGCGTACGCGATTCGACGCACGTGCTCGCGCGTTAGGCCTGACGCGCGCGCAGTGGACGATGATGCTCAGTATCAAGCTCAGCGAGGGCGCGACGCAGCGCGAGATCGCATCTCGGCTCGAAATCAACACGGTGACGGCGGGACGGATCATCGACCGGCTGGAGGCGTCCGGGTGGATCGAACGCCGGCCAGATCCAGACGATCGGCGCGCCAACCTGCTCTTTCTTGCGGATGCGGCGTCGCCGATGCTCGATCAGCTCGGCGCGGTAGGCGCGGAGGAGGAGAGCGTTACGCTCCGGGGATTGAGCCCAGGCGAACTCGCCGAACTTGCGCGTCTATTAGGTGTCATCATCGCCAACATGAAAGAGGGCTCGGACGGGGTTGCGCCGGTTGGCGATGGAGACCGGCTGGTTGATGGCGCTGAACTGGCAAATAGCAGTTAGCGAGTCGACCTGCGATCCAATGTTTTTTTCGTAGAAACGCCCCCCGTGCCACGCGGCGCGGGGGGCAGGCCTCCATCGACGAATGCGAAAGCGCGCGTCAGTTTATAGCGCCGACCTGAGCCTTGGTCAGGCTGGTCGCCAGCTTGCCGTTGGCGGTGGTCAGCGATGTCGCCGGAAGCGTGACGTAATGGCCGTTGAAGATGATGCCCACCGACCCGTCGCGGTTCACGGATTCGATGTTGCTGAGACGGACGTTGTTGGCATCCCGAAGCATGTCGCCCTGGCGAGCGATCGGTGCCGCTGCGCTGGAAGGCAGGTCGGCCGCGAGCGCCGGCGTGGCGATAGCGGCGATCACGATTGCTAAAGTGACGAGGCGCATAACGATTTCCTTCCATACGGGCGGCGAGCCCAAAAAAGCATAGCAAGCCTATTACCCGCATGCTTCTTATAAGCCAACACCGTTTATTGCATTGCAATATGCAAAAAATGCAATCGTGTCCGTCTTTGCCTGGGCGGCGGCAATGCCGTGTGGCCGCGTTCCGCGACGCGACGCGACAGCGTCCTGAGCGTCGTCTTTCTACAGCCACCGCACGGATGACCCCGATTAAAAGGGCAGGCCGGCATCGATCAGTATCGCGCCGATATAGGCACCAGCGCGTTGCAGTCCACGCTCATGGCCTTCCGCGGCGAGGCGGGGGCCGATGATCTCGAGGTCGAATGGGCCCGCGAAACCACCCGCGATCAATGCCGGGAGCAGCCGCTCTAACGGAACCATGCCATCGCCCGGCACCGCCCGGCACGGCAGGCCGCGGTCACCGGCGACATGATCGCTTACCTGCACCAGCGCCGCGATGGGCCCCGCCGCGGCGATCGCCTCCTCGATGTCGGAATCGAACCAGCAGGCGAAGATGTCGATTCCCAGTGCGATGTCGGCTTGCCGGGCGATCGTCACTGTATCGGCCAAACGGTGGGCGATCGACACATCGGCATAGAGGTGCGAAGTCGGCTCGATCGCAAGCTTGATGCCCGCGTCGCGGGCGTGGGCCGCGCAGGGGGCGATCGCTTCGGCGAAGCGTGCGGTCGCCATGGGCCACATCAATCCATCCCGTCCGCCCGTCGTCATGGTGATCGACGAGGCATCGATCGCCGCGGCGATTTCGATCGTACGGTCGAGCCGTTCGCATGCGGCGACACTTTCCGCCGACGTCGCAAAACTGAACGCTCGATGCGTCAATGTCGCAACTGTCAGGCCGGTGTCGCGGAGGAGGCGGGCAGCCTTTGGGGCGCCGAACGCGACGACATCCTCTATCGCGGGACTGATCGCCTGCGTGCCTAGCCGTACTGCCATGTCGATATGCCGATCGAGTGACCCCGGCTCGAAGCAAAGCGTATTGATCGAAATCGCCTGATGCATGGTCTTCCTGATCGTCAGCGAGACTCGCGAATTGGTCGATGTCGCCAAATCTTTCTTCGCATGGCGCGCGCGGTTGTATTGCGCCGGACAGCCGATAAGGCTTCGCACCCGGACGGTGGAAGGCCCATCCCGATCGTCGATAGAGGAGTAGCGCCGAGCATGTCGGACATCAATAACCCCGCGGCCCCCTTCGCTTCCTTTGGCGAGACGGAATCCGTGCCACGTACACGCTTCCAGAAGATCGTCGCGCGCACGATGGTCGCCAACGCGACCAGCATCCCGCATGTCACGCACCATGACGATGTCGATGTTACAGCTCTCGAGGCCTATCGGCAGGCGCAGCCGCCTGCGGGCAAGGCATCGCCGCTCATCTACATCGTCAAGGCGATCGTCGATGCGATGGGCGATTTCCCGCAGTTCAATTCCTCGCTGTCCGCCGATGGCGACACGCTGATCCTCAAGAAATATTTTCATGTCGGCATCGCCGTCGATGGGCCGCTGGGGCTGCTCGTTCCGGTGCTGAAGCACTGCGACACCAAGGATATTCTAAGCCTCGCGGCGGAACTCAAGGAGGTGAGCGCGCTCGCAAGGTCGAAGGGGTTGCCGATGGACCGCATGTCGGGCGGCAGCATCTCGATCACGTCGCTGGGCGGGATCGGCGGGACCTATTTCACGCCGATCATCAACGCGCCGGAAGTCGCGATCCTGGGCGTCACCGGCATCCAGACCAAGCCGGTATGGACCGGCGAGACGTTCGAGCCACGCCGCATATTGCCGCTGTCGTTGAGCTACGACCACCGCGTCATCAACGGAGCGGACGCGGCGCGCTTCGTGCGTCGGATCGGGGACTCGCTCGCGCAATGGGGTGCTGGCTGACCCTGTCCGTGCGGATCTAGGCCGCGGTCCAAATCAGCTTATCGCGGATGCGCCGATTGACGCCTGTCGCGCCGACAGGCTGCGAGGCGCCGTCGGTCAGATAGGCGATCGAGCGGGTGTCGTCCGGCGCGACGCGCGCGATCACCCGCTCGCCGGTGGGCGCGCGCGACAGGACGACGCCGTAATCCGGATCACCGTCTCGGCGGTAGACGGCCGTATAGGTCTCGACCGGCAAATGCCCCTCGATGCCGTCGGTCAGTAAGGGCACCGGCCCACGCAGGGAATCGGCCTTCTGTTGGCAGCGAGACTTTTGCCCGAATGCGTTCGGTGCGGGCGGCAGGCGGCTCAGCACGATGCTATGGTTGTGCGAGCAATAGCCGCCATTGGCGAAGAGCAGCCCGTGCCGCCCGCCGGTGCGAAGTCGGCGGACCATCGCGGCGATCGCATGCCCCATATAATTGCCGATCGGGCCGCCACCGAAGGTCAGCCCGCCATGCACCGTGACGGGCTTGTCCGCCGCCCACCCAAGTACGCGTCGCGCCATCTTGGGTACGCACGGAAAGCAGGAATAGAGCTCGACCATGTCGAGATCGGAAACGGCCAAGCGGTTGAGCGCCATCGTCCGCTCGATCGAGACCTGCATCGAGGGCGACGTCGTCCAGCCTGCGCGCGCGAGCGGCTCGTCGGGCTCGTGGGCGGCGGCCCCGGCGCCGATATAGATGAGCCGATCCTCCGCTATTCCGGCCCCGCGCGCGGCTGCGAGGCTGGTGACGATCGCTGCGGCGCCCTGGTTCACGGATGCATTGGCGACCATCAGCTTTGTATAGGGGAAGGCGATCGGCCGATTGTCGGTGGTCGGATCGATGATCTCGCGCGCCGTTCGGGGCGTACGCAGCCACGCGCCCTCCGAACTCGCGGCGACTTGGGACATCAGCGACCAGATCGCTCCGGTCTCCGCCTGCGCCTCCGCGAGCGTCTGGCCGAGTTCGGCGCGCAGGGCGTTTTCGTACAGCGGGTAGATGTCGCTCGGCGTGACCAGCCCGTAACGGTGGCGCAGCGGAGACGCCTCGGCGGCGGCGCCCGAGAATAGGGGGGCGCCGCTCGATCCAGAGGCCGCCTGCCGACGCGCGGCGGTGCGTAGCGCTTCTCCGCCGACGATGGCGACGATCTGCGCCTGTCCGGCAGCGATCGCCTCGGCGGCCGCCTGCAGCAGCCGAACGGGCGTATCGCCCGACGCGACGGGCGCCTGCTCGATACCGGCTCTGGCGCGTCCGGTCACGCGCGCCAACCCGTCGCGCACATCCAACGTCCGGAACGAGATTTGCGGCACCACGAGGATGCGTTCGCATCGCGCGAGCCAACCACCACCCGCGTCTGCATCGGCGCGCCCGAGTGCCGTCCCCATCAGATCGACGGGGTCTAGCCCCGCCGCGTCTTGGGCGGGCCGGTCATTGATCTCGCCGACACCGACGACGACCGGGATGCGCGCTGGATCGCCTGCCGGCGTCATCCTGTTCAGGCGTGCAGTGATGGGCGTTCAGCGGTCTTCCAATCCTCGCTGTTCGCGGCGCAGCTTTCGGCCGCCTTGGCCCAAAACGCTTCGCCCCTGGCGAGATTAACGAAATTGAAGTGAGGATCGTGGCGGATTTCGAGCAGCTCGACGCCGTCGTCGCTGGCTTTGTAGGTATAAGGTACGCCGGCCGGCACGAAGAAGCAGTCGCGCGGGCCCAGCGTCTCGGTGCCCAGACGGACACCGCCGGCCACGATGTAATACATGCAATCCGCATCATGGCTGTGCAACGGCAGCGGATAGCCTTTCTTGAACCAGACGTGGAGGATCGAGAAGCCCGGCAGATCGGTGAGCACCCGCGTCTCTCCGCCTTCCAGATATCCGTTCGCGACGAGACGATCCATGCCGGCGCGCTGGGACGGCGAGAAGGGTTCGACGGACATGCACTTGGCCTCCATCAGTTCGCGCGCTTCGGACGCGCGGAAAATGGTGAAGCCTTCTTTGGTCTTCGTCGCCTCGGTCATGTCGAACTCCTTGCGCCATCGGTTTAGCAGAGTCGTGGCGGGCGGCAAAGCGAGGCACAGTGCCGTCGAGGCCTAATGCGGCGGTCGGGAACGGGTTTCATCGCCCCCGCGGTGTTGTCCGGCGACTTCACCCCGTCGCAGCTTGGCCGTATGGGGATCGGTATGACTGAACAGCTTATCCGCACGACCAATCTCCGCGATCTCGGCGGTGCCCACATCGCGGGGGGTGGGGCGGTGCGGTGCGGCACGGTGTTTCGCTCGGCTGCGCTTTCCGATCTCGCTGGCGCCGAACTCGACGAGGTGCGCGCGCTCGGCATCCGCCTGATCGTGGATCTTCGCCGCAACGGCGAGCGGGATGTGTGGCCGACGCCGTGGCAGGCGATCGGCTGCGCCGACTATTGGATGCGCGACTATGATCATTCCGATGCGGATCATCTGCAGCGGATGCGCGGCTCCGATTTCACCGCGGACGACAGCCGCGCCGCGATGACGGCGCTTTATGCCGAATTGCCCTACGATCAGGCGGAGGCCTATGCCCGGCTGCTCCATGCGATCGCGGCAGGCGAGGGCCCGGTCCTGTTCCACTGCGCGGTGGGCAAGGATCGCACCGGGGTCGCGGCGGCGCTGATCCTGGAGGCGGCCGGCGTGGCGCGCGCCGATATCTTGTCGGATTACATGGCGACCGAACGCTTCGATCTGCTCGGCTCACCGCATGCGCGGCGATGGCCCGCACGATCCGAGGCGCGCGCGATCGCCTACGCGCCCCTGCTCGGGGTCGATCCCGCCTATCTCGACGCGATGTTTGCCACGCTGGACGAGCGCAGCGGCTCGATCGGTGTCTATCTGCGCGACACGCTCGGTCTCGACGGGGCCGAGCAACTGGCGCTGCATCGCCAACTGGTCGATCCCGTCGGTTGACACCCGGCGCCGTCGCTACCCCGCAGTGATCCCGCGATCGGCGTTGATGCAGGCGCCGTGGATCGACTTGCCGCGCGGCCCCGCCAGCATCAGGATCAGGTCGCTGAAATCCTCGGGCTCGGACGATCCGCGCAACGGGACGTAGCGACCTAGAAGCTGGAAATCGAGGCCTTCCGGAAAGGCGGTCGCGGTCGTCATCGCGGTGTTGATCCCACCGGGCGCGATCGCGTTGATGCGCACCGGCGTATGCATCAATTCCATCGCCAGCGACTTGGTGAGGTTGACCAGCGCCGCCTTGCTCGAGGCGTAGTGTGCCAGATAGGCATGGCCCAGAAAGGCCGACGCGGATGCGACATTGATCACCGTGCCGCTGCTTTCGATCAGATGCGGAAGCGCTGCCTGGATGATGAAGAACGGGCCGCGGACGTTCACCGCATGGATCTTGTCCCAGGTCGCAGGCGTGATGTCGCGCGCGTGATCGAAGCGGAACGCGCCGGCGATGTTGCAGACGGAATCGAGCCGCCCGAACGTCTCGACCGCCGCCGGCGCGAGCCGCATGCACGCCGCCGAATCGCTGATATCGGTGGGGACAGCTATCGCCTCGGCACCGAGATCGCCGGCTTTGGCGACGGTCTCGTCGAGACCCTTCTCGTCGACATCCGCGAGCACGAGTTTGGCGCCCTGCGCTGCAAATGCGAGCGCGGTGGCGCGGCCGAGGCCGGATGCAGCACCCGTGACGATGACGACCTTGCCGTCGAATTCCAGTCCGCTCATGCCCGCGATCATCCTTTTTCCGAATTCGTTTCTGGTATACCTGCTTAAGGCGATATTCCGGAATGTCCTCGTCCCCCGCCGACCGTTTTACGTCAGCATCGGCTCCATTGCCGGATCGCCCGCATGCCAAGACTTTCCGGTGCGGCCCCGATCGATCACGTATCGCGCCACCGGCAATCGACCTAGTCGAGACGGGCGATCATCGCCCCGCCGTTACTTGCGCGCGACCGCGCACCAAACCGCTGCAGCAGGCAGACGGCGGTTGACGGATTTCGCGGGTTCGGTGTCATGGCGGTGATCGATCAGTGGCCTCGCGACCGACAAGAAGGAACTCCGATGCAGCGTATCCTGCCGCAGCCGACGCCGGAGACGAAACATTATTGGGAAGGTTGCAAGGCCGGCGAGTTGCGCCTGCAACGCTGCACCGCCTGCGCGCACGTCTATTTTCCACCGCGCCCTTTCTGCCCGCGATGCGCCTGTCGCGAAGTCTCGGTCGAGGTCGCGTCGGGCGAGGCAACGCTGTATTCCTACGTGATCAACCACCGGCCGCGCCCCGACATGGGCACCGCGCCGTACGCGATCGCAGTCGTGACGTTGAAGGAAGGGCCGCGGATGATGACCAACATCGTCGATTGCCCGCAGACGCCCGAGGCGCTCCAGCTCGACATGCCGCTTCGCGTCGTGTTCGAGCCGCAGACGGACGAGATCACGCTGCCCGTCTTCGCACCGCGGGGAGCAGGGGCATGAAGCCCAAGTCGATCGCCGTCGTCGGTGCCGCCGAGACCACGCGCATGGGCCTCGTGCCCGAGCTGTCGAACCTCGGCCTCAATCTCGACGCCGCGCTCAATGCGATGGCGGATGCGGGCCTTAAGCCGAGCGATATCGATGGCGTCGCGACCGCGGGCGAGCATCCCTGGACGGTTGCCGCGTCTCTCGGCATCAATCCCACATGGGTGGACGGCACCAATGTCGGCGGCTGCTCCTACATGCTGCATGTCCGCCATGCCGCGGCGGCGATCGCGGCGGGCTATTGCACCACCGCGCTGATCACCCACGGCGAGTCCGGCCGGTCGCAGGTCGCGCCGGCGCGCTATGCCTCCAACCCCGCAAGCCCCTTCGGCCAGTTCGAGATGCCCTACGGCGTCGGCGCGCCCGTGACGCAGGTGACGATGCCCGCGCTGCGCTACATGAAGGAGACGGGCACCACCGAGGAGGATCTCGCGCGCATGGCGGTGATCCAGCGCGAATGGGCGGCGATGAATCCGCGTGCCTTCGCCCGCGATCCGATCACCATCGACGACGTGCTGAGCTCGACGATGATCGCCTACCCGTTCCGCAAGCTGCTCTGCTGCCTGGTCACCGACGGCGGGGGCGCGCTGATCCTGACCAGTGCCAATCGCGGCAAGGATTTCCCGACCAAGCCGGTCTATATCATGGGCACCGGCGAGGCGACCGCGCATCCGATGGTCAGCATGATGGAGGATTATTCCACCTCGCGCGCGTTCCGCACGTCCGGCGCGGCGGCCTTCGGATCGGCGGGCATCACGCCGGCCGACGTCGATCACCTGATGCTGTACGATCCGTTCGCGCACGTGCCGTTCCTCGCGCTGGAGGACCTCGGTTTCTGCAAGAAGGGCGAGGCGAAGCACTTTTACCGCGAGCGTCGCGTCGCGCCGGGCGGCGCGCTGCCGGTCAATACCAGCGGCGGTGGCCTGTCCTACCAGCATTCGGGCATGTACGGCATGTTCGCGCTGCAGGAGAGCGTCCGCCAGATGCGGGGCGTTGCCGCCGCGCAGATTGAGGGTGCGAAGATATCGGTCGCCCATGGGATCGGCAGCATGTTCAGCGCGGCCGGTACGATCGTCTTCACCAACGAGGCATGACGCCTCGGACATCGGCGCGGCCCCCTATCGCGCCGACATCCCGCCATCGATCACGAGCTCCGATCCGGTGATGTACCGGCTCTCGTCCGAGGCAAGGAACAACACGCCGTTCGCGACATCCACGGGCGAGCCCTTGTAGCCGAGCGGCACGACCTGCTGCGCGAGCCCATCGACCACCGCGGGATCGACCGACTTGTCCGCATTGTTCTCGCCGCCGAGCGCGGTGTTCCAGATCGGCGTCTCGATCAGGCCCGGGTGCACCGAGTTGCAGCGGATGCCGTCCTGCGCCGCGGCGCATTCGAGCGCCACCGACTTGGTGAACAGCCGCACCGCGCCCTTGGTCGCGCCATAGCCGGCCATGTTGCGCGATCCGACGAGTCCCGAGGTCGAGGACATGTTGACGATCGAACCGCCACCGCCACCGCTCCGCATCAGGGGCAGCGCGGTCTTCACGCCCAGAAATACGCCGTCGATGTTAATCGCGGTCTGTCGCCGCCAGCTCGCGAGCGTCATGTCGATGACGGCACTGCCGAAGGCGACGCCGGCATTGTTCACCAGGATGTCGAGCCGGCCATGCCGTTGCGCAAGATACGCGATCGTCGCGTTCCACTGTTCCTCGCTGGTGACGTCGTGCGGCCGGTATTCCGCATGTCCCCCTGAGGCGACGATCCCGGCGACGACTTCGGCGCCAGGCGTGTCCTGCACGTCGGTGAGCAACACGAAGGCGCCTTCCGCTGCAAGCCGCTCGGCGCAGGCGCGGCCGATCCCGCTCGCGGCACCCGTCACCAAAGCGATCTTGCCCGCCACCCGTTCTGCCATGATGCGCTCTCCCTGCCGTTGATCCACTTCTAGGCGGCGTGATCGCCCGTCGCCATGAAGCCGAGCGTGCCGGGCGTCTTATCGCCGGGACGGTAAGCCCACCGGACGTTGCCGAACGCGCCGCAGCGGCGGTATATCGGGCGCCGGGCATCCGGGTCTCGTCGCCGAGCAGGCGCGCGAGCGTCGCCGTAGCCTTCAGGAGACACTTCGCATGATCAGCACCGCGACACGTCCCGGCACCCTCCGCCACCCCCGTGCGCTGTTCATCGGCGGCGACTGGGTGGAGCCTTCGAGCGGTGCGACGATCGACGTGCTCGACAGCACCACCGAGGAGCTCTTCCTCACGGTAGCGGAAGCGCAGGCGGCGGATGTCGAGCGCGCGGTCGCCGCTGCCCGGCTCGCGTTCGACAAGGGGCCGTGGCCGCGCATGTCGCCCGCCGAGCGTGGCGTCTTCCTCAATCGGATTGCTGATGCCTGGGCTAGCCGCGCCGATGCGCTCGCAGATAGCTGGGCGTCCGAGTCGGGCGTGCTGCGATCGATGTCGGCGCATGCCGCGACGGGCCTCACCGCGATCTTCCGCTATTATGCGGGGCTCGGCGAGACGTTCGCTTGGGAAGAGAAGCGCACCTCGCATATGGGACTGCCCGCGCTGCTGGTGCGCGAGCCGGTCGGTGTCGTCGCCGCGATCGTACCGTGGAACGCGCCCCATCAGCTGATGTCGCAAAAGGTCGCGCCAGCACTGATCGCGGGGTGCACGCTGATCATCAAGGCATCGCCCGAGGCGCCCGCAGCGCCTTATCTGCTCGCCGAAATCTGCGAGGAGATCGGACTGCCGGCAGGCGTGATCAACGTGCTGACGGCGGATCGCGAGGTCTCGGAACTGCTGGTGCGCAATCCGGGCGTCGACAAGGTGAGCTTCACCGGATCGACCGCCGCCGGCCGCAAGATCGCGTCGATTTGCGGCGATCGCATCGCCCGGTGCACGCTCGAGCTCGGCGGCAAGTCGCCGGCGCTGGTGCTCGACGACTATGACATCGGCAAGGCGGCGACCGCGATCGCGCGCTTCGCGCCGCTGATGACCGGGCAGGTTTGCTCGTCGCTGACGCGCATCATCGTCAGCGAGCGGCGGCATGACGATCTGGTCGATGCACTGTCGGCGCTGCTCGGCAAGATCAGGGTGGGCAGCGCCTTCGATCCCGATAGCCAGATGGGTCCGCTGGCGATGGCACGGCAGCGCGACCGCGTCGAAGGGCTGATCGCGCAGGGCAAGGCCGAGGGTGCGCGGCTTGCGATCGGCGGCGGTCGGCCCGCGCATCTCAATCGCGGCTATTTCGTCGAGCCCACACTGTTCGCCAACGTCGACAACAGCTCGACGATCGCCCGCGAGGAGATTTTCGGGCCGGTGCTGAGCGTCATTCCCGCCGCGAACGAGGCGCAGGCGATCGCGATCGCCAACGACACGCCTTACGGGCTCAACAGCACCGTGTTCACCGACGATCCGGATCGCGCCTATGCCGTCGGCCGCCAGTTGCGCGCGGGCACGGTGGGCCACAACGGCTTCAAGAGCGATTTCACCATCGCCTTCGGTGGCTTCAAGCAATCGGGCCTGGGTCGCGAGGGCGGGCTCGAGGGGCTGCAGCCTTATCTCGAGGCCAAGACGATGATCTTCGAGACCGCGCCCGCCGCGGTGCGATGACGTTGGCGGCCACCGGTGGTCCGGTGGCGCGTCGGGGTCAGTCGAACAGGATGACCGAGCGGGCGACATTGCCCGCACGCATGTCGTCGAAGCCCTTGTTGATCTGGTCGAGCGTCAGCCGCTGCGAGATCAGCTCGTCGAGCTTGAGGCGCCCCTGCAGATAGAGATCGACATAGCGCGGCACGTCGATCGCGAGGCGCACGCTGCCCATCATCGATCCCTGGATGCGTTTCTCGCGCAGGAAGGCGAGCGCGGGTAGCTCGACCTTGAGATCGGGTCGCGAGGCGCCGACGACGGTCGCAAGGCCGCCCTTGGCCAGGATCGCGAACGCCGCCTCGATCGTCTCCTTGCGGCCGATCGCCTCGAACGCATGATCGATGCCGCGCCCGCCGGTAAGTTCCATCATCTGTTCGACGACATTGCCAGCCGACGCGTCGATCGTGTCGGTCGCGCCGAATAGCTTCGCCATATCGAGCTTTCCGGGCAGTCGATCGATCGCGACGATCCGGCTCGCGCCCGCGACCGCCGCCCCGTTGATCGCAGCCAGCCCGACGCCGCCGCATCCGATCACCGCGACGGTCTCGCCCGCGCGCACCTGCGCGCTGTTGGTGACCGCGCCAAAGCCGGTCGAGACGCAGCACGCGATCAGGCAGGCGCGATCGAGCGGCATGTCGGGCCGGATCGGGACGCAGCCGCTCTCGTGCACCAGCATCATTTCGGCGAACGAGCCGGTGCCCATGAACTGGCCGAGGCGCTCGTCGCCCCTGAATAGCCGAGCCGGCTCGTCATCGGCGCGGTGGGCCTCGGGCGTCATGCAGCGGTGCGCATTGCCGCCATGGCATTGCTCGCAATGGCCGCAATTGAAGGTCAGGCTGACGATGATGCGCTCGCCGACCTAGACGGTCTTCACGTCCGATCCGATCTGCTCGACGATGCCGGCGGCTTCATGCCCCAGGATCGCGGGCAGCGGAAGCGGCAGGTCGCCTTCCATCACATGCAGATCGGAATGGCAGAGGCCGACGGCCGAGACGCGTAGCAGCACCTCACGCGTGCCGGGTTTGGAGATTTCGACCTCTTCGATCTCCATCGGCCGGCCGACCTCACGAAATACCGCTGCTTTCATGATCTTCTCCGTTCGCATCTTTAGGCGGTGGCCTAGCAGCGATGCGGTGTGCACTCACGCCTGTCAGCGAGAGACCGCAGCGGCGATCATTGCGGCGATGCGTGTACCGGAGCGATCAGGCGGGGTGGGCGCCGACGAACGTCAGGAAGCGGTCGGTGAAGATGTCGATGATCAGCGGATCGGTGGCGACACCGGAGCCAAGCGCGGCATGATTGCTCTGGTCCTTGATCTCGTAGATCAGCAGCCATGCCTCAATCCAGCGACGTCGATGCTCGGGGCGCTCGCGATCCAGCGCGAAGGCGGGGATGTGTTCGCCCAACGCGCGTATGTTGTCGGCGAGATAGGCGTGGCCGTGCCTGATGAACTCGCTCCCCTCCACCTTGGCCTGCGTGAAAACGAGCAATAGGGCGCGGTTTTCGCGATCGGCCTCGAACAGCCCGTCCATCCATGTGCGGACCGTTGCGCGGTCGCGATAGTCGAGCGCGCCGATCCGCAGGAAGCGCGGCATGGCCGCCGCTGCGATGCGAAGGAAAAGCTCGACCGCCAGCGCTTCCTTGCCGGTGAAGTGACGATAGAAGGTGACCCGGCTGACGGCGGCCGCGGTCGCGATATCCTCGACCGAGACCGCCAGATATCCGCGCGCGCCGAATTGTGCGGTGGCGGCCGCCAACAGACGGTCGCGGCTATCCTGCTTGCGCTTCTGGTGGAAGGCGAGCAGCCCCGTCACGCGCGGGTCCGACGCGCCGGCTATGTCCGGCGCGTCGTCATCCTCGCTGCGTGGCTTATTCAGCGGCGAGGGCAAGCGGCACGCCTTCGGCGATCGGGCCGATGAACCGGCCGGGATAATGCCCGGTAAATTCGCCCCGATCGAAAGTAGGCTGGCCATTGACCAGCGTCAGCCGCATCGGCGCGGGATCGCGCGTGTAGCGGTAGGTGCGGCCGCCGGTCCCGTCCCACACGTCCCAGGTCTTCTTCTCCGGCCGCATCTCGATCTCATCGAGGTCGAACACCGTGATGTCGGCGGCCTTGCCGACCGCGATCACGCCGCGATCGTGGAGGCCGAAAAAGGCCGCCAGTCGTCCGGTCAGCATATGCACGCCCTGCTCGATCGAGAGGCTTTTGCGGTCGCGCACATATTCGGTCAGCAGGAAGACGTTATACCCGGCGCCGCAGAACAGCTTGCCGTGCGCGCCGGCGTCCGAGACGTTGGCCAGCGAATGCGTGTCGTTCAGCAGATAGTCGAGCGTCTCGTCGTCCTTCTCCCAGGATCGCTTGAGGATGGTCGATTCCTGTCCGTTGTCGAGCACCCAACGCGCCATCGCGTCGGAGGCGTGGGCGATACCGGTCTCTCCCATATAGTCGGCGAGCGTCACCCCGATCGGACCATAGCCCGTTTCGCTCTCGCGCAGCAGCATCGCGGTCGGATCGTGTAGCATGCTGTGCGCAAACTGGTTGTTCCAGGATTCACGCGCGCGATCGAGCCACACGGGATCGACCAGCATCGCCGCCTTCGCTTCCCAGCCGGACTGGTTGACCAGCTCCTGCCACACCGGATTGCCGTTCTGCCCGAACACGAGCGTGCGGCCGAAGTTGATCACCGACGTCGGCGAGATGACGTTGAAGCCAGTGAAGATCGGCAGACCCTCGGCCTTGAACTGCTCATGGAGTTCCATCGAGCGAGGCAACTGCGCCGCCATGAACTTCAATGTCGGCATTCCTGCCCATTGCATCCGAACACCGGCCGCCTTCGCCAGCCGGCCGAAGCGCTCGAGCGAATCTATCGCGGTGAAGCGCATGAAATAATCGAGGATGACCTGGAAGGTCGCGTCGGGATAGCGCGCGAGCACACCGAGCAATGCCGAGAGCTCGGCATCGTCGGCGAGCTGCGAGGGCAGGGGCCGCTCATGTTTGTCGTAGTCGAGGAAATTGGACGAGAGGCCCATCGCGCCGGCGGCCAGTGCATCCTCGAGCATGGCGCACATCTGCGCGATTTCATCCGGCGTCGCCGCGCGGTTCCATGCTTCCTGCCCCATCACCGCGAGGCGCATCGGGATATGACCGCAAAAGGCGCAGAAATTGAGCGGAACGCGTACGTTGCGCTCCATCGACGCCTTATATTCGCTCCACGTCTTCCAATCCCACGGCACGATGGCGCGCATCGGCTCCTCGGGGATGTCCTCGAAATAGTTGAAGATGTCGATGACGTCGAGCTTGTCCTCCTCGCGCTGCGGGGCAGGAGCCAACGAGAAGCCGCAATTGCCGTTGATCGATGTCGTCGCGCCGTAGCCCGGCAGCGGATCGAGATTGGGCGACCACCAGACGCCACCGTCCCAATGATTGTGCGTCTCTATGAGACCCGGCGTCACATAGCAGCCAGTAGCATCGACGGTGCGCTCACCGCGCGCTGCGACGAGGTCCGCGCCGATCTCGGTTATGATGCCGCCGGCAACACGGACATCGGCCACATACGTCGGCGTCGTGCCGGTGCCATCGACGACGGCGCCGCCCTTGATCAGGATCCGGATTTCCATGCTGTCCTCTCCTCGTTGCTTACCGCTATGGCGCAAACTTAGGTGACAGCGTGTAACGTGTTATAGCCTGTACCACAAGCAAGATGCCATGTGCCGGCCACCGCCCGCCGCGATATCACCGCGACGAGCGGACCGACCGGAGGGCGAAGCGTGAGCCCCCGTCTTTGGTCGGAGATATGTCAGGCGACGGCCGCAAGCGGCGCGCGCTCGGGTTCTGTCGGCTGCAGTGCCGGACCGAAGCCGATATCCTTGATCGGCGAATCGAAACCGCCGCTCGCGATTTGCGATCCCTTGGCGAGCAGCGACTTGTCCAGACCCGCCAGATAGCCATCGAGCACGCGTTGATAGTTGCTGATCATGCCCTCCACCTTGTTGGCGATCCGCATATATTCGAAGCCGCCGCCGTGCAGGCCCAGCTGTTGGAGCGGGAGGTTGTCGTAATCCTGCCGCGGGATCGGCGGGAAATCGGGGCTTTCGTGCGGCAGCAGCGTCATCGTCACGGGCTCGCGCTTCTCGTCCTCGGGCAGGAAGGCGAGCGACCAGATTTCGAACAGGCAGGTCTCTGCGGTTAGCGGACGAATGCGGTAGGACGACATCGACCCGAAGAAGGGCAAGAGGAAGTAATGCGGGAACAGGAACTCCACCGCATTGAATTCCTGCTCGACCGCAAGCTTATTGAGATCGGGCACGGGCAGACCGCGCGCGCGGCCCTGATCGGTGATCTCCTGGTTGAGACGCTGATAGAAGGCGCCTGCCGCACTCGGCAGGTCGTCAGGGAGCTCCATGTCGCTCAGGCTCTTCGCGATCTCGACTTCGCTCGCATGGACCATGCCGGCCATGCCCTCGCTTAGCTTGTCGAGGAAGCGGATGGTGAGATCGCGGAACTTCTCGGGCGTGGTCGCGGACGGCGGAACGGAGTTGCTGCCGTCGGGCCCCAGCGCATTCATCTCGGGTGTCGACAGCGCGTGCAGCTGTGGATGCGTCCGCATCGTGTGGTAACCCTCCTGGAACGCTTCCATGGCAAGCTTCCAGTTGGTCGGCAGCACGGTGCCGTACCACCATTCCATCTTGAGGTTCTCGACACCGCGCGCCGACAGCCGGTCGGTCAGCGGGCCCAGTGATTCAATCAGCGAGGGCGCGTCGTCGTCGAAGTTGATGAAGGCGCTGCCGCCCCACAGCTCGATCCGGCACGGCTTGAGGTCGATCTCGGCCTGATCGAGACTTTCGGTACTGAACACATGCTTGCCAAACACGAAGGTGTTCACGCCCTCGAGATTCCAGCGCCAGCCGTGGAACGGGCAGATGAAGCCTTTGGTCTTGCAGTTTCCGCGATCTGTGGCGAGCTTCAGACCGCGGTGTCGGCATACGTTGTGGAACGCCTTGACGCCGCTCTTCGCGCGCACGACGATCACCGACTTGTCCAATATCTGATATTCGACGTAATCGCCGATCTCGGGGATTTCTTCGAGCCGAGCCGCCATCTGCCAGACATGCGGCCAGAATTTTTCACGCTCGAGTTCGAAGAAGGCCTGATCGTAATAGCGCTTGGCAGGGATCTGCTCGGGATTGGTGATGCGGAACGGAACCGCTTCCAGCTTTGCCGCGTCGGTTGCACTCATGATGATCTCCTCGATCCTGTTCCGGATCCGCGTCGGCCGAACTACAGCCGGCCTTACGACGGACACGCGCGCGTTGGCGGACGTCGTCCTCTATCTGCCGCAGAGAACACACTGCATCAAGTGCATTGCACTGCGAACGGCGTGCGGATCGTCCGGATCGTCGCGATTCATCGCCCGTCCGATCGCTGAACGCCGCGGTCGTATCGAGTCGGTTTGCTTGGATTACGCCGCAGGGTCGGTCAGCGTTCCGGTGATCTGGATGCCGGCGCCATCGACGGCGTAGGTCTTGTTGAGGAAGATCAGGATCGACGTCAGCGCTTCCGCCGCGGCCGAGTTGACTAGCGCGCCGCCATGCAGGCCACGCAGGCCGCAATCCTTCGCAAGCGTCACCACCTGCGCGCGCGCGGCCTTGTCGTCCCCGAAGACCAGCACATCGCAGGCGACGTCCTCATCTCTGATCAACTTATGCGCGGCGACGTTGTGAAAGGCGGATACGACCGTCACGCCTTCTCCCAACAGTCCCTGCGCCCGCACAGCCGCCGATCCCTCGGTCGGCAGCTGCACGCGCATTACCTTGGGCGGCACCAGCGGCACGGTGGTATCGACCACGAGCTTGCCCCGAACATGCGGCGCGATGCTGGCAAGTGTCGCCTCCTGCGCGGAGAATGGCACGGTGACGATCACGATGTCAGCGGCGGCGGCGGCATCCTCGTTGCCCATGCCGGTGAGTCCGAAGCCCAATCGTTCGGCGGCGGCGGCGGCGGTTTCCGCGGCGCGCGATCCTACGATCACCGTGCGGCCTGCTTTCGCGAGCCGCCGCGCGATCGCGGAACCGAGATCACCCGTGCCGCCGATCACCGCGATCGTTCCGATTGCCGTCATGTCGTTCAAACTCCTGTCGTTGCGAGGCGCGGGGATGGTATCGCGCCATAGGTCGTGGTGCGCTGGCGAGCGGGCCGCCCGGCGCCGAGCGCAAGCTGCTCCATCTGTTCGATACCGAAAATCTGGCCGTTTCGTCCGCCGGCCGCGCGCGTGATCGACTCGTCCATCAGCACGCCGCCGAGATCGTTGACGCCGGCGTTCAGTGCCGCGCGCACCCCTTCGGGGCCGAGTTTGACCCAACTTGCCTGGATGTTGGGGATCATCCCGTGCAGCACCAGCCGCGCAACCGCGTGCATCAGCAGGGCCTCGCGGAAGCTCGGGCCGGATCGCGACCAGCCCTTTCGCCACATGGGGGCTTCCATGTGGACGAAGGGCAGCGGCACGAATTCGGTGAAGCCGCCGGTTTCCGCCTGCAGGTCGCGGATCAGCAGAAGATGACGCGCCCAGTGCGCGTAGCTTTCGACATGCCCGAACATGATCGTCGCGGTCGAGCGTAGGCCGACGCCGTGCGCCGCGCGCATCACGTCGATCCATTCGGCCGCCGTCACCTTGTCGGGACAGATGATCGCGCGGATCTCGGGATCGAGTATCTCGGCGGCGGTCCCGGGAAGCGTGGAGAGACCGGCCTCCTTCAACCAGGCGAGATAGTCGGGCAGCGACCGGCCGAGCGTGTGGGCGCCATGGCTCACCTCGAGCGGCGAGAAGGCGTGGATATGGATATCGGGCGCGGCCGCGCGGACGGCGCGCAGCACGCGGTGGTAGGTGTGGCCGTCGAATTTGGGATGGATGCCGCCCTGCAGGCATACCTCGGTTGCGCCGCGTACCGCTGCCTCGGCGGCACGCCGACCTATCTCATCCTCGTCCAGATTATAGGCGGCGCCTCGCAGGTCCTTCGTGCCGCCCTTGGAAAAGGCGCAGAAGCTGCACCGGTAAAGGCAGATGTTGGTGTAGTTGATGTTGCGATTGACGACATAGGTGACGTCGTCGCCCGAAATCTCGCGGCGGAGCCGATCGGCCGCGCGCGCGACGCGCGCGACGTCCGGTCCTTCCGCCGAAAAGAGCGTGACAATCTCCGAAACGGTCAACCATGCGCCCGCGCTCGCGCGATCTATGATCACATCGATCGTCGCCGACGTGCGCGTGGCGCCGCCGGCGATAATGGCGGGTGGCGGCGTCTCGCCGCCTGCGCGCCATGCCTCCACGAGGGGGAGGCCACGCGCGTCGATGGTGCGCAAAACGGGGGTCGCGAGCGCTGGATCGAGCCAGCGTGAAGGCGCGCGCGCGAATGCGGGTCCGATCGCAAGTCGCTCGACCAGCACGCGGCCGGTCGCCGCGGTCGCTTGCGTCAGCGCGTCGAGGTGCGGCCACGGCGCCTCGGGGTTCACATGGTCGGGCGTTACGGGCGAGACGCCCCCCCAGTCGTTGACGCCGGCGGCGAGCAGACGCGAAAGGCCCTCGGGTTGGAGGTTGGGCGGCGCCTGGATCGTCATCTCCGGACCGAGGACGAGGCGCGCCGCGGCGATCGTCCACAGATGCTCGTCAAGCGACGGCTCCGGCGCCTTGGCCATCCGCGTGCCCGGCTTGGCCTTGAAGTTCTGGACGATGACTTCCTGGATATGGCCATGGCGCGCATGCAGGTCGCGGATCGCGACGAGCGCCTCGATCCGTTCGGCGCGCGTCTCGCCGATGCCGATCAGCAGCCCGGTGGTGAAGGGCACCGCTGCGCGCCCCGCTGCCTCAATCGCGGCAAGCCGGAGGGCGGGCGCCTTGTCCGGCGATCCATGATGCGGTCCCCCGCGCTCGGAAAGTCGGAGAGAGGCGGTTTCCAGCATCAGCCCCATAGAGGCCGATACCGGACGCAATGCGGCATAATCGGCGTCGGTCATGAGACCGGGATTGAGATGGGGAAGCAGCCCCGTCTCCTCCAGCACCGCCGCAGCCATCTCGCGCAGATAGGATAGTGTGCTCTCGTGCCCCAGCGCATCCAGCGCCTTGCGGGCGGCGGGGTGTCGAGCCTCCGGTCGATCGCCGAGCGTGAACAAGGCCTCGCGGCATCCCGCCGCGACGCCTGCACGCGCGATCGCGAGGACTTCCTCGCGATCGAGATACGCCTTGCCGACGACGCGCGGCGTCGAGGCGAAGGTGCAATAGTGACAGACGTCGCGGCACAGCCGTGTAAGCGGAATGAACACCTTGCGTGAATAGGTGACCACCGGTCCATGCCGTGCCAGCGTCAGATGCTCGGCCGCCTGTATCATCTCCGCCAGCGAGACCTGCTCGAGGGTCTGGGCGATGAAGACGCTGTCGGCTGTTGCGGGGAGCGGTAGCATCCGGTCTCTCTCCATCGGCGCGGGGCCAACGCAATCGTTCACGCGCGCGGACGATATCACACCTACAGTCGGGCGATCACTTCTGCGCCGAACCACTCGACATTCTCGATATAGGCTTGACGGCTGGGATGGGGCGCCTGGACCGTGATCCAGGTGACGCCGGCATCCTTGAGCGCGCCGACCGCATCGAGATATTCCTGCACGCCTTCGGATGAGCCGTAACTCAGCCGTTCGCGCGGGCCGAGTTGGACATCGAACGAGCCCGAGCGCCCCTGCTGAGCACGCATCTCCCCGATCTTCTGAAGCATCTCCTCGAGATGTTCGATCGATTGGACGGAATTCTCCTGATTGACCTTGCTCTGGCGCGGATCGGAGAAAAATGGACACCAGCCATCCCCGGCCCGAGCGGCGCGCTCGATCGCCTTCTGGCTCGCGCCGCCGATCCAGATCGGGGGCGCCGGGCTGGGGGCAGGGCGCGGCTCGTTACCCGCCGCATTGAAGCCGCGCCCCTCCTTGACGACAACGCCGCCGGCCCATGCCAGGCGGATCGTGTCGAGCGCTTCGTCCATGATCGCGCCGCGCTTGTGGAAATCGATGCCCAACGCTTCGAATTCGCCTTTCTGGTATCCGGGCGCCGTGCCCATGATCAGGCGACCGCCCGAAAGCACCTGCACGGTCGCCGCCGCCTTCGCCGTGATGAACGGGTTCCGATAGGGCAGCACAACGATGTTGGTCTGGAGCATCAGCGTGGTGCTCGCCGCTGCGATGAAGGCAAGCGACGCAAACGGGTCGAGCGCATCGTGGCCGAGACCCGCGGTATGCAGCCAGTCGGCAGATGGCGCCGGATGATCCGTCACAAAGCACGCGGCCACGCCCGCTGCTTCGAGCGCCGTCGCCATTTCGCGAACGGCATCGAAGGATTGGAACTCGCCAGGGGTTATGTCGCCGACCGGAATTTCAATGGAAAACTTCATTATGCTATCCTCGCATTGCGTGGTCAGGCGGCCTTTGGACCGTCCTTGAGGCGGGCGAGCAGCGCGGGGCCCGCCGGATCGCCGTCTAGAAGATTGTTCTGGCGATGAACGATCTGCCAACCGCCGTCGGGCTGCCGTGCGAGGCGGATTCGCGAGGCGCTGAGGCGAAAGATATAGAAGCCGTCATCCCCGTTGCGCGCAACCATGGTGTGGCAGGTCGCGACTGCATCGTCGCCCTCGATGACGACATGCGGCAGCGTCGATATATGCGCGCAGCCGGCGCCGACGAACCCGACATGGCCCGGATCGCGCGTGATCGCCGCGATCGTATCGCGCCCCGCCATGTTGCCGATGTCGCCAACGGCATAGACGCCGTCCTCGACATAGCAGTCGCCGACCGCCTCGGCATTCAGTCCATCGACCGCATAACCGTAGCTGCACACCACCTGGTAGATGGCGATCTGATCCTCGAGTTTGCGTAGGCGCGACTCGAGTGCGGAGGAATTGTCCATGTCCCGATCCTCGATATGACGTCGGCTCAGCCGACCATGTAGCTGCCGGCGTCGCAGTTGATCGACTGGCCGGTAATCGTCCGGCTTTCCTTGCTCGCGAGGAACAGGGCGAGGTTGCCGATGTCCTCGGGTGTCGAGATAGTGCGCAACGGAACCTCCGACAGCGCCTTTTCCTTCCAAGCCTCGAAGCTGATGCCCTGTTCGGCCGCCATGCGCTTGCCCCAGTTGCGCCACAGGTCGGTATCGATACCGCCGGGTACGAGGCAGTTGCAGCGGATGCCGTACGGACCGCCTTCCAGCGCCACGGTCTTGGTGAAGGCGCGCATGCCGGCTTTGGCGGTCACATAATGCGTCTTGCGCGGCATCCCCATCCATCCGGCGGTAGACGAGACGTTGATGATCGACCCGGTCTTGCGTTCCAGCATAGAGCGACTCATTACCTCGCGCGTGCACAGCATCGCGGCGGTCAGGACGACGTCCATGACCGCATGCCAATTCTCGAGCGTCTGCTCCCAGACATACAGGTCCTTGCCGGGGATCACCGCGTTGTTGATCAGGATATCGACCTGCCCGAAGGTCTCCAGCGCCCGATCGACCATCGCCCTGACGTCGGCTTCACTGGTCACGTCGCAGCGCACGCCGACCGCATGATCGCCAAGTTCGTGCGCCACGTCCGCGACGACGTCCTCGCGCCGCGCCGCCAGCACGACGCGCGCCCCGGCATCGACGAAATGCCGGGCCATGACGGCGCCCGTACCGGTGCTCGCACCCGTGATGATCGCGACCTTGCCGGCCAACCTATCGGTGCCCATATCTCGTCCACTCCGGTGCCGGCATCTGGTCGGCGCTCGATCGCGGCACCTTTCACCTAACAGGTGTTACGTTATAAAACCGGGCTTCGCAAGAAGCACGGCCCGACTACCGCCTGAAGATGCCTTCGAGCATGGCAAGCACGCCGGCCTGGACGTTTTCCGTCGAATTTCCTTCGCGGTGGGGTGCCGTGTGCGCGAGCGCGACACGGCCGTGCGCCAGCGACAATACAAGCAATGTCGCGGTGGCGACATCCTCGACCGGGAGCGAAAACCCGTCGTGCCGGAGCGCTTCGACCGATGCGAAGATGTTGCGATAGGCGGGCTGTACCAGGCCAGGGAGATCGCGAAGCGTTTCCGTCTCCAGCGGTTGTAGCGCGAATAGCAGTTGGTAGCGCGAGGGCCGCTCCATCGCATAGCGCACATAGGCGCGCACGCGAGCTTCCAGAGACGCGAACGCCCTGCCTTCGCATTCGTCCGCTGCGGCCGACATCGCGTCGCCGACCTGACACCAACAGTGCCGCACGATCTCGGCGATCATCGTCCGTGCGTCCGCGAAATGCGGATAGATCGACGGGGGTGCGACCCCTGCCTCGCGTGCGACCATCCTCAGACTCAGTTCGGTCGCCGGTGCGCGATCGAGGATGCGCATCGCGGCCTGGACGATTTCGTCCTTCAGCCGCCCGCCTTTCCCGCGCTGGTTGCGCTGTCGAAGCGGCACCGCGTTCAGGCGGTCGGCTGCAGTCATGGACGGCATCTCCGCTGTTCCCCTGCCGATTATCCGTCGCCGAAGACGGATCGCTATCGACTTGCCGATCCGTTGGTAAAGCGCGCGCGATGAAACGCAAATCGACCGTGCGCGGCGATCGGCGGATGACGAGACGATTGTCCCGTCCGATATCGCCGCGGCGTTGAATGCCGGCGCCTGCTCCGTAGCACGGTGGATTGCGCTAGAGCAGCCGCAGGATCAGTGCCGGGGCGAATGCGCCTACCGTACAAGGACGTGCATCATGCAACTCAGCTTGCCCGAAGACAGCGCCCCTCTGAAAGAGATGTTCGAGCGGTTCTTTGCTGCCGAAGCGACGTCGGCACGGGTGCGCGCCGCCGAGCCTCTGGGTTTCGACGCGAAGCTGTGGCGCGAACTGGTCGCGCTTGAGGCACCGTTTCTGCGCTTGTCGAGCGAAGCGGGGGGCGGCGGCATGGGCCTGCTGGATGCGTGCGTGCTGATGGAGGCGGCGGGCCGCCGGCTCGCGCCCGCGCCGCTTGCCGAGGCGATCGTGGCGCTTCGCGTCCTAGGCGAGATCGGCGGCGATGTCGCACGCCAGTGGATCGACAAGGTGCGCGATGGTGAAACCGTGCTGACGCTGGCGCTGCGCGAGGTCGGCGACGGCCGGTCGCAGCTCGTGCCTGGCGGCGCGGTCGCGCATGGTATCTTGACTTTCGACGGCTCCGATCTGGCGATCGAGATACCTGGGCAAACGTGTGATGCGCCCGTGACGCTGGGCGGCAATGCGCTCGGCCGCTTCACGCCAGGGCAGGGTGAGCGGCTGGTGCTCGCAAGCAATGCCGATGCGCGCGTTATCTGGGCGGCCGGGATCGAAGAGTGGAAGCTGCTGACCTCCGCCGCGCTGATCGGGCTTTCGCGCGAGGCACTCACGATGGCGGCGGCTTATGCGTGCGAGCGCGTGGCCTTCGGCCAGCCGATCGGCGCCAATCAGGGGATCGCGCATCCGCTCGCGGTCGATGCGATCGATGCCGATGGTGGCGCGATGCTGCTGTGGTGGGTGTTGCGCGGCATCGCCGACGGCAAGCAGGACGCGGGTGCGACCATCTCGATGCTCTACTGGTGGGCGAGCCGGGTCGCGAGCAACAGCGTCGCGCATGCGATCCATACCTTCGGCGGCTACGGCCTCAGCAATGAATACGACATTCAGCTCTATCATCGCCGCGCCAAATCCTGGTCGCTGGCGCTCGGCGATCCGGAAGCCGAGCTGGTGCGCGGCGGCCGCCGCCGGCGGCTCGGCGAGGCGGCGGCATTGCCCGACGTAGGCGCGCTCGACATCGATTTCTCGGTGCCCGATGCCGGCCACGAGCTTGCCGCCGAAACGCGCGCCGTGTTCGCGAAATACATCGATCCTGCCCATCCCCGCGATGGCGAGCAGAATTTCGAGTCGCATGATTGGGACATCCATCGCGGGATGGGCGAAGCACGCCTGCTCTATCCCGACTGGCCCGCGAAATGGGGCGGGCGCGACGCCGACAAGGATTCGGCGCGCGCCAGCGCCGCGGTGTGGCAGGAGGTCGGCTATGCCGGCCTCGCGCGCGGCGTGACGGGCATGGCCGGCCATCTCGTGCTGCTGGCGGGTCAGCCCGCGTTGCAGGACGAGGTACTGCTGCGCTTCGCTAATGGCGACGCCACGGCTTGCCTCGGGTTCACCGAGCCATCGGGCGGGTCCGACGTGTTCGCCGCGAAAACGCGGGCGGTGCGCGACGGCGACGATTGGATCGTTACCGGCCAGAAGATGTTCACGTCGGGCGCGGAACTCGCCAGCTATGTGCTGCTGCTCGCGCGGACCAATCCCGATGTCGCCAAGCACAAGGGACTAACGCTCTTCCTGATGCCGCTCGACCGCCCCGGCGTCGAGATCCACCCCGTCCACACCTTCATGGACGAGCGTACCAACGCGACCTTCTACGGCGATGTCCGCATTTCCGATCGCTACCGTATCGGCGAGATCGACGGCGGCGTGCGGCAGATGGCGACCGCGCTGTCGCAGGAGCAGGGCGGCAGCTATTATTATCACGAGATGCAGGAGATGGTCGATGCCGCTGCGACGTGGGCCCGCGACGAGGATCGCGATGGTATACCGCTGATCGAACACCCCGCTACGCTCGCCCGGCTCGCGCGGGTCTATGCGCACGCTTGCATCAGCCAGGCGCTCAACGGGCGCGTGCTGTGGACGCGGCTCGCGGGCGAGCCCGATCTCGCCTACGGTCCTGCCACCAAGGTGTTCACGACGCAGGCGTTCATCGAGGATTCGGCGGATCTGCTCGATCTCTGCGCACCCGGATCGCTGGTCCGCGGCAAGACCGGGCTTGGCGTGATCGAGAAGGGCTATCGCCATTCTACGGCCACCTCGATCTACGGGGGAACGAGCGAGGTGCTGCGCAGCATGGTCGCCGAACGCCGGCTCGGCCTGCCGCGAAGTCGGGCCTAGCGGATCGTCAGTCCGGCATCGCGGCGCGGTCGAAATAGTCCCGCCAGGCAGTGATCTTGCCGTCGGTGGTCTCGAAGACGCCCATCACCGGGATATCGACGGTACGCCCGTCCTTCAGCGTGAAGACGTCGTTACGTTCGGTGACGACGATGCCGGGCGACACTTCGCCGACATGACGAAGCACGAACCGCACGTCGGTCGCGGTGGCGAGGAAGCGGCGAACCGCTTCGGCGATCGCTTCGCGGCCGTTTATGGGCGGGTAGGGCATGTTGTGCCAGACGCCGCCCTCTGTGAAGCAGGCCGCGACCGCATCGGCATCCATCGCTTCCCAGCCGTGTATCAGCGTCTCGACGATTGCGCGGGCGGTGCTGTCGATCATGCGTCGTCCTCTTGTCGCTGTAGGTCGGTCGGTAGAACTAGGCCTTGGGCGGCGGCTTCGGGGCGGAGGCGAGCGCCGGTATGTTGGTCGTGTCCATGCCGTAACCGAAGACCCGGAAATTGTGGCTATGGCCAAGATGATGGAGGTAGAACGCCGCATCGAGCGCATTGGCCTGACCCTGGATGTCGAGCGTCTTGTTGACCGCCTCCTTGGCGAGTTTCAGCGCGAACGCCGGCTTGGTCGCGATCTTATTCGCCATCTGCAGCGCGAAATCGTCGAGCGCGTCGCGTGCGACGACGTGGTTCACCATGCCCAGTCGGTACGCCTCCTGCGCGTTCCAGCTATCTGCCGTGAACAGGAATTCCTTCGCCTTGCGCGCGCCCAATTCCCAGGGGTGGCCGAACCATTCGACGCCGGGCATGCCGAACGTCATCACCGGATCGGAGAACAGCGCGTCTTCGGAAGCGATGATGATGTCGCACACCCACGGAAAGATCAGCGCGCCGGCGATGCATTTGCCTTGCACGGTACAGATCGTCGGCTTGGATATGTTGCGCCACCGCTTGGCGGTCTCGAAATACGCCTCTTTCTCGGCGGCGAACCAGCCGTGTGTGCCTTCCGCCTCGAAATCGCTCCAATGGCCGACCTGACGATCCGCCGCCGTCACTGCGGCCTGATATTGCTCGACCGTGTCGGCGATGTCGTGCCCGGCCGAGAAATGCTTGCCGTCGGCACCCAGGATGATGACCTTGACGCTATTGTCCTTGAGCGCGCGGTTTAAGGCATCGTTGATCTGGAAAATCATCTCGGGATTGATCGCGTTGTACTTGTCCGCGCGCGCCATCACGATACGGGCGACGCCGTCTGCCGGCTGTTCGTAGCGGATGAGCGGTTCGGTCATGACAATGGTCCTCTTCTTTTCGATCGCGGTCGCTCGTTGTCGTCGCAGCGTCAGCCGCTGATCGTCACGCGGCGTCCTTCCTCTGAGGCGAGATCGATCACATCAAGCAGCTTTGCCAGACGTACGGCGCGATCGAAATCGGGTACGGTTCGGGTGCCGCCGCGAATATCCGCCTCCAGTCGTCCGTAGAGCTGCGCGACGTTGTGCGGCGGCCCATCAAGTCCCGACGCCGCCGCATCCGGCAGCGCCGGGATCGGAACGGTGGCGCTCACGGTGAGATTGCTGCCCTGAAAGCCACCGGCGAAATGGCCTTCGATCGCGATACTGCCCTTCTCGCCGCGCACTTCGAACAGGAAGGCGGGATCGGAAATTCCGCCGACGACCTCCAGCGAGGAAACGCAGCCGCCCTCGTGGCGGCCGATCACCACGACATGATCCGGGCTGGTGCGGGCCACAGTCTTGTCCGATCCGGTCAGCCGCATGCGCTCGACCAATATGCTGTTGAGCGCGCTGACGTCGCTATACGCGCCTACCACCGCCTCGATCACGCTGAGCGTGTGTCCGCCGGCGATCGTGGAGAGCGTCGCGCCGTTCCGCTTGTCCTGCAGATAGGCGTAGAAGGGTGGGGACTCGGCGCCCCATCCGGCGGTCGGTGAGATGACGCGGAGGCTGAGCGGACGGCCGATGGCGCCGTCGCGCACAAGCTGCGCGGCATGGCGCACGGCATCGCTATTCTCGCCCTGCAGCCCGATCGCGACGTGGACACCCGCTGCCTTCGCCGCTGCCGCCATCTCCTCTGTCTCGGCGAAATCGCGACCGAGCGGCCATTCGCAATAGACATGCTTGCCGGCGGCGAGAGCGGCCAGCACGATCGCGCGATGTTCGGGCACCTTGACGGTGATCGCGACGATATCGATTTCCGGGTCGCGCACCATCTCCAAAGAGTCGCCGTAAGCCTTCGCCGCACCGAAGGCCCCGGCGGCTTCGTCGGCGAGATCCTGATCGCGCGCCGAGACGGCATGCAGCGTCAGGCCCTGGAGCGCGCCGATCGCCGGCAGATGCGCATCCTTCGCCCACCCACGGCGAGCATTGGCGCCGGCGAACGCGACTTTGAGCGGCTGTTCGGTCATCGTGCCCTCGGCAGTTCGAGCAGACGGTCGGCGGTGATCTCGCGCTGGATTTCGCTGGTGCCGCCGGAAATGCTGAACACCCAGCTCCACAGATAATCGTAGGTCCAGGGATGCGCGGTGCGATCGCCATCGAATTCGAGGAAGTCCCAGCCCAGCATGTCGCCGACGGTCTCGCTTAGCGCCTTGTGGGTGCCGGTCACCATCAGCTTCATCAGCGAACCCTGCGGCCCCGGCTCGCCGGTGCGGTCGCTTTCGGTGATGTGCGAGAGCGTCATCGCGCGGATCGCCAGCGCGTCGGCCTTGAGGCTCGCGAGCTTCTGCGCGATGCCGTCGTCTTCGATCGCCAGCTTGCCGTCGTCGAGCCGCACCTTGCCGGCAAGGTCGATCGCGCGGCAGACGCGCTCGTAGAGATCGAGTTGGTCGCCGATGAAGCCGAGCCCGCGCTCGAACGACAAGGTGGACAGCGCTGTCGACCAGCCCTTGTCGACTTCGCCGACGACGTTGGCGAGCGGGATGCGCACCTCGTCGTAGAACACCATGTTGACGTGCTCGTCCATCAGCATCGTGCGGATCGGTTTGATGTCGATCCCCGGTGTCTTCATGTCGCAGATCAGCCAGGTTAGACCCTTGTGGCGCTCCGACGTCGGATCGGTGCGGATCAGCAGCTCCTGATAGTCCGCATATTGCGCGTCGGTGGTCCACATCTTGCCTCCGGTGACGACGATTGCGTCCCCGTCCACCACGCCTCGGGTCTTAAGGCTGGCAAGGTCAGATCCCGCATTAGGCTCGGAAAAGCCTTGGCACCAGAGCGACTCGCCCGACAGGATCTTCGGGAGATGGAACGACTTCTGCTCGTCGGTGCCGCGCGCGATCAGCGTCGGGCCGGCGTGCATCAGCGCGATATAGCTCGTATTGATGTAATGCGGCGCGCGTGCGCGAGCGAGCTCTTCATACCAGATCACCTGCTGCAGTCCGGTCAGCCCCAGCCCGCCATAGGCTTTGGGCCACGCGACGCCCGCCCAGCCATGATCATATTGTTTGCGCTGCCAGTCGCGATCGAACTGTGCGGCGGCCGCCCCGTGCATCGGCCGAGCCTTCGTCGGTACGTTGACCGCCAACCAATCGCGCGCGCGGGCGCGGAAGGCGCGATCCTCCTCGGAATATTGCAAATCCATCTCAGTCGTTCACCCGCGCGTCAAGCAACCGCGCAAGCAGCGCGCGCTTGGATCCGAAAAGCTTCGACAGCAGCAGGCCATGCTTCAGCAGCAGATGGGCATGATGCTCGTCGGTGACGCCGATCCCGCCATGCAGCTGGATATTGGTGTCCGAATTGGCAACCGCTGCCTGATTTGCGAGGTGCTTGGCGGCATCGAGGTGGACGTGCGCGTCCTCGCGGGCCTCCTTGATCGCGGCGGCGGCGAACCAGAGCTGGCACCGCGCCGCCTCCACTCGCAGTGCCATGTCCGCGCAAGGGTGGCGAACCGCCTGATAGGAGCCGATCTTGCGGCCGAAGGTCTCGCGAACCTTGGCATATTCGACGATAAGGTCGAGTGCGGTCTCGGCGATGCCGACCAGCATTGCGGCGATCCCGAGTTGCCCCAGGCGCCATTTCTCAGGCCCTTCGGATTGAGCCAATGGCAAGGCAGTGGCGATATCGGCGATCCGCATCGAAGTCGCCGGATCGAGCGAAGGCCGCGCCTGTGCCGCGAAGACCTCTATGTCGAAAAGCCGCGCGCCCGACACGTCAACCTCGAGCGCGAACCTTGCGTCCGCGGATCCCAACAGCCGCACGCGCGCGCTGTCCTTCGCGACCAGTGCTACGCCTTGCTCTCCGCGAAGCAGCGAATCCCGTAGTTCACCGCTGGCAACGAACGCCGCCAATCCTTGGGTCAGCAGATCGATCGGCGCGCATCGGCGGCCGGCCTCGCGGAAGAACAGCGCATGCTCGACGGCGCTCAAGCCGCTGCCGCCCGCCGATTCGGGCAGCGCGAGGCCAAACCAACCCATCTCGCCCAATCGTCCACGCAACGCTGTCGACATGTCGGCCGAGTGGGCTTCATGCAGCCGAGCGAGCGGCATCGCCTCGCTCAAGAATTGCGCGGCAGCGTCGGCGATCTCGGTCTCGTTGCCGTCAGGCGCGAGGAACATCGGCGGCCCCCGCCTGCGCACGATATGAAAGCGTCATCCCCAGTCCCGTTCCTTTATGTTCTAGGGCCATTAATCGCCGCGTCGGAGAAAATGCAATAGGCCATGCCCATTAAGGTGCGACGGCGGGGGTCGTGCTCCGGGAGGTCGACCGATATCGCGGCGGCGATCCGGATCAGGCGAAGTGCAACCGCCGGAACCGGCCGCGGAAATACAGCAGCGGATCGCGATGCGGCTCGAACCAGGCGTGCTTCACCGCGCCGATGAAGATCAGGTGATCGCCGCCGTCGTGCACTGCGAAAGTATCGCAGTCGAACGACGCCAGTGATCCGGCTATGATCGGCGATCCATCGGACTGCGTCGCCCAATCGACGCCGTCGAAGCGGGCGACGTCGCGCTGCGCGAACTTTCCAGCGACCGGTTGCTGCCCGATATGCAGTACGTTGACCGCAAACCGCCCGGCCTTCTCGAACGCCGTGAGGTTGGCCGATTTGCGCGCGAGCGAAAACAGGATCAGCGGCGGATCGAGCGAGACCGATGTGAAGCTGTTGGCGGTCAGACCGAGCGGCTCGCCCTGCTCATCGAGCGTGGTGACGACGGTGACGCCCGTGCCGAAGCACCCGAGCGCATCGCGCAGAATCCGCGCCTCCGATCCGCTAAAATAGGTCAGCGGCTGGCGCGGCGCCTTGCGTTCCAGGAAATCGAGCAGGATCGCGTTGAACATGTCCTCGCGATCTGCGGCGACATAGTGGCCGACGCCCTCGATTTCGGAGATCTCGGAATCCCGGATCATCGCCTGCAGCCTGCGGGTCGATTCTTCCGATACCGTCGCGTTGAGCGATCCGCGGATCAGCATCACCGGCGCGCCGATCGCGGGCGCCGCCGCCGCAAGTCGCGCCTCAATATCCGCGATCGGGCCGAAATGCAGCGCGCGAGGATCGCCCCGCCATTGAAAGCCGCCATCCGCGCGGCGGCCATAGGCAGCGAGGACACGCTCGGTCAGCGGCTGGCGCGGCTCGGTCGGGTAGGTCGCGGATATCGCGTCCGCGATCATCGCCGCATCGTCGAAGTCGGTCGCGCGTCGCCGGATCGCCTCGCCCATATGTTCGACCATCGCGCTTTCGAACCAGATGTTCGCATCGACGAGTGCGAGGCCCGATACGAGGTGAGGCGCGCCTTCGCCGACCGCCGCGATCGTCGCCAGCGCACCGAATCCCGCCGCGACGACGAACGCACGGCTGGGAAGTGCTGCGAGGATCGCACGCAGATCCGAGGCATGGCAATCGAGTCCGTATTGCCCGTCGGGCGAATGGCCGCTGTCGCCATGGCCGCGTAGATCGATGCAGATCGCATAGCGTCCTGCGTCCGCGAGTGCCTCAGCCGAACCAAACCAGAATTCGCGCGTCTGGCCATGCGACGGCACGAACAGCACGGGCGGGTCATGCGGCGATCCGAAGGCGCTTGCCGTGACGCGTACGCCGCCAAAGCCTTCGAAAACCCTGTTTTCCATTGCCGGCCCCATCTGCGATCGAACGGAGAGACGTGGCGCGGATATTGCCCATCCGGCCGTTCATATCCCGATCGCTAGTCTAGACTATGATGGCTCGCAAGCGCCTTCGTCGGCTCCTGCGGCTGCGCCGGGGCAGGCGATAGCGCCGTGCATCGGTCGGGACGAACCATCGCTCCAGATATCACACACAGTCATATTCATATTGGCTTTGATATGGTTGGCGGCTGTATGGGGTGTGTCAGAGGAGAGCCGAGCCATGTCCTATGAGACCGAGACGCTGGACGCGCCGATGACGGATACGCTGATCGTGGATGCGGATGCGCATGTGAACCCGTCGCACGACATGTGGGCGGATTATCTGCCCGAGGATATGCGCGACCATGCGCCGCGGATCGAGCATGCCGACGATGCGGATTACGTGCTGTTCGAGGGGCGGCGCCGCAAGGTCAACCTGATCAGCGCGCTGGCCGGTCGCGAGGGCAAGGACTTCAAGATGGAGGGCCGCGTGTCGGATGCGCGCGCGGGCGGCTGGATGCCCAAGGCGCGGATCGCGGACATGGACGAGGACGGCATCGACACCGCGATCCTGTTCGGCGGGGGGCCGCTGGGCACCGCCAACGTCGATCTCTACATGGCGAGCTTCGGCGCATATAATAGCTGGCTGTCGGACTTCTGCGCGTTCGCGCCCAAGCGCTTCGTCGGCGTCGGCTACGTGCCGATGCAGGACGTCGATGTCGCGATCGCGATGATGCGCGACTGCGTGGCGCGCGGGCTGAAGGCGATCAATATCCCGGCCTTCCCGATGGGCAAGATGGCATCGCTGAACGGCGGCGACGCGCAGACGCTCGCGCTGACCGGCGACGTCAACGGCGACCGCAGCTATGCCGATCCCGAATTCGATCCGTTCTGGCGCGCGGCGTGCGATCTGGGCGTGCCGATCACGATCCATCTGGGCGGCCGCGCGGTGCGCTTCACCCAGCCCAAATTCTTCCTGTCCGACCTGCTGATGAGCAAGTTCGGGATGGGCGAGCCGATCGCGATCATGATCTACGGCGGCGTGTTCCAGCGCTTCCCCGATCTCAAGCTGGTCTCGGTCGAGAGCGGCGTCGGCTGGTTCGCATTCGCGGCCAACTATATGGACGAGACCTGGCACAAGCAGCGCCACTGGACCAACAGCGTGCTCGAGAACCCGCCGAGCTATTTCATGGACCGCAACATCTACGGCTCGTTCATCCACGACCGCGCCGGCATCCTGATGCGCGACCTGCCGGGTGCGGGCAACATCATGTGGTCGTCCGACTATCCACATTCCGAGACCACCTACCCCCACTCGATGGCCAAGATCGACGAACTGTTCGAAGGCGTCCCCGAAGCCGATAAACGCCTCATCGTCGGCGAACGCGCCAAAATGCTCTATAACCTCTGAGCGGCGACGACGAGCGACGCTGGGTCATGGGCAGGGCGACAGGGTGAGCGGTGACCGTCATCGATCCAGCCACGTCGTTCTGGTCACCGGTGCCACCGGCGCGATCGGTTTCGAGATCGCCGCGCAGGCGGCGGAAGCCGGCGCGACGGTCGCCGTGCACGGATCGAGGGCGGAAAGCGTTGCTGCGGCGATGACGCGGTTGTCGGCGCGTGTGCCCGACGTCCGGCTGATCGCCGCACCCGCCGACTTTCGACGACCAGGCGCGATCGATGCGATGGTGACCGACGTCGTTTTGCAGGCGGGCAAGCTCGATGCCATGATCCATTGCGGCATTGCAGGAGCCCCGGATATCACGGGTGTGTTCGCCAAGACCAGCCCTGCCGGGTTCGCTGCGCATGCCGCGCTGGTTATCGGTGCCTGCCAGCACCTCTGCTTCGCGGCATTACCGCATCTGTCCGTTCGTGGTGGGGCGATCGTCGTTCTCGTCGCCGACGCAGGATATTACGCGGCAGCCCGCCAGTCGGTCGTAGGTGCGGCCTTCGGCGGCCTCATTAGTTTCGTTCGCAACCTGGCGATGGAAACCGCGCGCGACGGCGTGCGGGTCCATTGCATTTCGCTCAGCTTCGTCGCGGATACGCCTGCGTTTGCAGCCCATGCCGCGCGTGCCGGAAGGGCGATCGAGCGAGCAGGGCTAGGTCTGCCGACACCGTCCGACATCGCGCCGATGGCGCTTTTCCTGTGCGGGCCGGGATCCACAAAGATTACCGGACAGGTGATCAGCATCAATGGCGGTCTGAACGCCTGACCCGACGAGGCGCGCGGCGGTGGCGTGGGCACACCGCCGCGCTGGACTCATTCGGCGGCTGGAGCGACCTCAGGCTGTTTCGCCTGCGTGGCGAGCACCGCGCGTTGCATTGCGTCCATGCACATCCCGAGCGCGTGGCTGGGGTTGAGCTCGAAGCAGCGCGTCTTCGCCTCCTCATAGATCAGCACATGACCCGACGGGATGAAATAGGCTTCGCCTGCCTCGATCACCTCGTCGGGCCAGTCGGAGCCGGGATAGACCGCGCGAATGCGACCCTCGAACAAATAGCCATAATGCGGGCAGGGGCAGACGCCGCCCGGCAACCCGCCGAACGTGTAGCTGTGAGTGCAATCGAGCGGCTCATTAAGCGTGGTGTAGCCCACCTCCATGTCGCCCCATTGGACCGTCTTGAAACCTTCGCGGCCCAGTGCAGGCCAGCGGTCGCCACCGTTGGGCAGATCTTCCAATCGACTATGTGGCATATCTTCTCCTTTTTGCGCTTCGGCTTTTTCCGAGGCTTATTCTGCGGCGATATGTGTCAGCGATGCCGAGCCATTCTGCTCGTCCCTGATCTTCTTCTTCATGATGCGGCGCGCCATGACGCCAGCCGCATCGGCCTTCAGGATGATCGGCTGATGTTCGAAAAAGTCGGTCGATTCGCCCATGTCCGCTTGCTGCGCTTCGATCATCGGGCCGTCCTGCGTCTCGAACACGTTCTTCATCTGCGCCTTGGTGCCCAGGCTGACCTGCTCGTTATCGCGCGCGAAGGTGCGGCCGGACGCCCAGAAATAGTGGCTGGTAGTCTCCGTTTCCGGCGTGATCAGATGGGCATTGGGGGTGTGCACGCCATCTTCGATGGTCTTGCCATGATCCCACCAGGCGGTGTCCACGAAGAGCACGCCAGGCGCATCCCAGCGCGCATGGCCCTGGCCTTCGACATCGTTGGAATCGCCATCGACGCCGAAGAAAGATCGCTTGGTGGAATCGACATGATAATGATGCCGCCACAACATCGAGTAGATTGTGTCGCCTTCCTTCTTCACCTTGTTCGTGAAGTCGTTGAAATTCGATCCCTCGTGAATGCCCGGATGCAGATAATGTATGTGACTGAGATCAAGAAGATTGTCCGAGATCAGCTGATAATTCCCCTTGATGTGGGAATAGCCCTGCACGCTGGTGAACTTTTCCGTATTGCTGAGAAATTCGAACACCGGGATTAAATCGGGATTGGCGTTTTCTGCCTCTCCGAGCCATAGCCAGATCACCGAATACCGTTCGACGGTCGCATAGGCCTTGACGCAGGTTCGTGCCCGCTGAGTCTCGTCGTCGTTCGGGGCCTCGACGCACGCGCCGGTGCCGTCGAAACGAAGGCCGTGATAGGCGCACTGGAGCGTATCGTCGATCCGCTTGCCCATCGAGAGCGGCACAAAACGGTGCGGGCACCGGTCGTGGATGGCCGAAATCTTGCCGGTCGAGGTGCGGAACATCACGATCTTCTCGTCGCAGATCGTGCGGCTGACGACCGCTTCGTCATCGAACTCGTACGCGTTCGCCGCCACGTACCAAATGTTCTTCAGGAATGACATACCGCCTCCATTCGCCTCGTCACTAGATTTCCGCCGTTATCGCCGACGATTCCGATAATGCACACTAGCACATTCATAGCAGATGTGCGCATGCGATAGGTAGATCAAAAGGTGGCCTAAAACCCATGCCGACGGATCATTTCCACCGTATCCGCGCCGATACGCGGATCAGACGGCCGAGCCCAGATTGAGGAGCTGGATGTCCTGAAACGCGCGAATGCCTTCGACGCCGCGTTCGCGCCCGATACCGCTCATCTTGTGGCCGCCCGACGAGGCATAGGCGCTGCCAAGGAAGGTGTTCACGTTGACCGTGCCGGTGCGCAGCCGTTTGGCGACATCGAGCGCGATCCGCGCATCCTTGCCATGGACATAGCCCGACAGGCCGAGCGACGAATCGTTGGCCATCTCGATCGCATGATCGATGTCGCGGTAGCCGATCACGGCCACGACGGGGCCGAAAATCTCTTCCTGCGCAGCGGGATTCTTGTTGTCCGGCACGTCGAGCACGGTCGGTTCGAAGAAGAAGCCTGGACGATCGGCGCGCTTGCCGCCAGCGACCACCGTCCCGCCTGCCTCGACCGCCAGCCTGACATAGCGCTCGCACCGCTGGACCTGCGCTTCGCTGATCACCGGCCCCATCGTCGTCGTCGGATCAGTCGAATCGCCGATCTTGGCATGAGCGAGGCTGGCCTTCATCGCAGCGAGCACCTTGGGTTTGTCGATCTCGGGCACGAAGATGCGTGTGCCAAGCACGCAACCCTGCCCGGCGTGCGACATGCATACCATGATCGCCGCGGAGAACGCCGCCTCGATCCGGTCGGGCAGGAAGATTTGCGCCGACTTGCCGCCCAGTTCCAGTTGCAGCCGCTTCATCGAAGGCGCAGCCTGCGCGGCGACCTTGCTGCCGACCTCGGTAGAGCCGGTGAAACTCACCATGTCCACCGCCGGATCGGTCGTCATCAGCGCGGCACCCTCGGAGCCGGCCTCCGCGAGGATGTGCAGCACATCCGCCGGCACCCCCGCATCGATCGCGGCCTCCGCGAGCGCAAGCGTGCTCAGCGGTGTCAGCGGGCTCGGCCGCACGATCACGCTGTTGCCGGTTACGAGCGCGGTCATCAGCTTCCAGAAGGTGATGTGCAGCGGAAAGTTGTACGCCGAAATTGCCGCGACGACGCCATGCGGCACATGCCGCCGGAGGCTCTGCACGAAGCCGCCGAGCGGATTGATGCGCTCTTCGAGCGGCAACGGATTATCCTCTATCTCAGGCAGGCTGAGGTAGAGGTCGAGCATCGCGTCCATCTGCTTGAGCGGCCCATCGACCTGTGCGCCGATCACAAAGGATTTTATCGGTGCGCCCGTTTCGGTGACGATCAGGTCGCGCAGCGTATCTGTGCGTTCGCGCAGCAACGCGACATAACGCCGCACCACGGCGACGCGATCCTCGCGACGCAGCGCCGCCCAATCGCCTTTGTCCGCTGCCGCACGCGCCGAGGCGATCGCCGCGCGAAACTGATCGAGCGACGCGCCAGGGAACGTGACGGTCTCAGCGCCGGTCGAGGGATTATGATGCGTCATCGGCGCGCCCTCGCCCGGCACCTGGCGACCCGCGATCAGCATGTCAGTCGCGAACGTCGCAGTGCGCGAAAGGGTAGCGGCGGTGGCCATTATTGCTTCTCCTCAACCAGCGCAAGCTGCGCGCTGTCCTGTTGCCGATCGGCCGGCGTTACGCGGACCAGCACCTTGCCGGTCGTGCTATTCTCGAACAGGCCGCACATCGCCTCGGGCAGCCGCTCGATCCCGTCGATGATATGAAGATCGGTATCGATCCCGCCACTTGCAACGAGCGCGGCCAATTCCGCCTCGAAACCGGGGCGCAGATCGCTGCGCCCCGCCTGAGTGAAGCCTTGGATGCGCATCCCGTTCATCATCACCGCGCGCAGCACGGTCGGAAGATTGTCGCGCCCGCCCGGCGCGTCGCCCTGATATTGCGCCATCAGGCCGGAGATCAGCACCAGTCCGCCGCGTGCCATCAATGGCACGACCGAGGCGAGCAGAGGGCCGCCGACATTATCGAAATAGACATTCGCCCCGGTTGGCAACGCCGCCCTCAGCCGTTCGAGGAAGTCGGGCGCGTGGCGATCGACCGCGGCCGCATAGCCGATGCGATCGACGAGATAGCGGCATTTATCCTCGCCCCCTGCGATCCCGACCGCACGGCCGCCCCGCGCACGGATCAGCGCACCGGCGACCGAACCGACCGCACCCGCCGCGCCGCTGACAAGGAAAGTCTCCCCCGGCTTCACGCCACCGGCCGCCTCGAGCCCGACATAGGCGGTGAAGCCGGGCAGGCCCGCAATACCGAGCGCGTTCTCCGGCGGCCCCAGCCGCGGATCGACGCGAACCACGCCGCCGCCGTCGGACAGCGCGAACGACTGCCAGCCGAACCGACCTTCGACTAGGTCACCGACAGCGAAATCGGGATGCCGGCTTTCGACGATCTCCCCCACCGCCGCACCCGGAATCGTGGTACCGAGCGGCATCGCCGGCATGGCGCCGCCGAACGGCGCGCGATCGACGAAAAGGCGCAGCATCGGATCGACCGAAACGAACATCGTCCTCATGACGAAGTGACCCGCATCGGGCGCTGGCCGCGGCTGATCCTCCACCACGAAATCCGACGGGCGCATCTGCCCGTCTGGATAGCGGTGCAACGCGACGCGCTGCCCGTTCGAGGCTGTCGGGGCCATATTTCGTCTCTCCTGCATCGCGTCCGGGACAATCGCGCGTTGTTATTGCTCAGAGGTTATAGAGCATTTTGGCGCGTTCGCCGACGATGAGGCGTTTA
>Ga0302314_10001021_pt1 | contig 52338 bp, 46 predicted proteins | sample III_Palsa_N2_3_FD_200533 | JGI IMG/M metagenome (GOLD analysis project Ga0302314, IMG submission 200533) | Peat permafrost microbial communities from Stordalen Mire near Abisko, Sweden - III_Palsa_N2_3 | ecosystem: Environmental > Terrestrial > Soil > Palsa > Peat permafrost | place: Sweden... | reverse complement strand
CGATCCTGCACATCGCCCGCTTCCCCGGCCGCGGCCTGGAGCGCGTGATCGAATCGATCAACCAGTCGCAGTTCGGCCTGACCCTGGGCGTGCACAGCCGCATCGAATCCACCTGGCGCAAGGTGCAAACCCTGGCGCACGTCGGCAACTGCTATATCAATCGCGGCATGACCGGGGCGGTGGTGGGGGTGCAGCCGTTCGGCGGCGAAGGACTGTCCGGTACCGGACCCAAGGCGGGTGGGCCGCATTATCTGCTGCGGTTCATCACCGAGCGCACGCTGACGGTGAATACGGCTGCGGTTGGCGGTAACGCGCGCCTGCTGGCCGCTTCGGGCTAGTAGTTAGCATCCGCTCCCTGTTGTTCCCCCTTTCCCCACGCATGTGGGGAGAGGGCTGGGGTGAGGGGTGCTTTTCTACATGAATAGCACCAAACTCCGTTCGTCCCGAGTGCTCGCCTTGGCGGGCGTATCGAGGGACCAGCGCTAACCTTTCCCACTGTCATCCTGAGCGCAGCGAAGGATCTGGCCTCACCCCCTCTGAAACAGTGCGGCGTGCGCTTGCGCGCGGCCTGTGCCTTCCTATGCTGAAAGCGTGGGTTCCGCCCTGATGGCGGGTTACTTCTCTTTGGTCTCGCCCAAAGAGAAGTAACCAAGAGAAATGCGACCCGATGTCTGCGCCGAGCAATCACCTGTCGGTGATTGCTCGGTCCCCTGCGCTTCGCAGCCGGAGTGGGCGTTGGGATTTGTTTTTTGGCAGGCCATCCCTGGCCTGTCTAAAACGGCTTCGGCATCCATGCCTCACCCGCGTCTGCGCGCGGCTATTCCACTCCGTCTTTGCGATGCTCGGCGCAGCCAGACGGGGAGGAACGTCAAAAGACAAGGCACAGCAACGGCAACGTCAAAAGCGCATCCCAACCTTCACCGGCGTTATCCCCGCGCAGGCGGGGATCCAGTTCTGGCCGTGCGCACCGCAACCACCCCTCACCCTGGCCCTCTCCCCCAAGGGGAGAGGGGACTGGAGGCGGGGCGCCGTGACTGGAAAGGAAGCAAGACCGCAGCCTAATCCTGCTTCGGCGCCTCCACCGAATACAGCGGCCACTTGCTCGGCACGCCCTTCAGCTCATGGATGCCGCGCTCCCTGAACTTGTAGCGCGAGCCGATCAGCACATCGCGTACGGTGCGCGACACCAGCACATCGCCGCCGCGCGCCAGCCCCAGCACCCGCGCGCCGATATGCACGGCGGTGCCGCCGACGCGGCCGTCCTCGCGCAGTTCCAGTTCGCCGATGTGCAGGCCGGCGCGGATCTTGATCTTGAGTTTCAGTTCCTTCAGTTCGACATGCAGCGCATGCGCGCAGTCGATGGCGTTGCCGGGGGTGTTGAAGATCGCCAGGGCGCCGTCGCCGGCGGAATCGACCAGGCGGCCGCCGTAGCGCTCGATCTGGCCGCGCACCACCTGGTCGTGGCGGTCGAGCAGCTCGCGCCAGGCGGCGTCGCCGATCTTGGCGGCAAGACGGGTCGAGTCGACCATGTCGGTGAACAGCACGGTGGCGAGCATGCGCTCCGGCTGGACACCGCGGCGCTGGCCGGTGATGAATTCCTCCAGCAGACCCACGTACTGCTCGGCTCCGTCCCAGGCGAAGTCGCCGTCGCCGCCGGCCAGCTCGGCGTACTGCGCACCGGGGATATGTTCGGCGATGTAGCGCGACTGCGCGGCGGTGAACAGCCTGGCGTCGCGCCGGCCCAGCACCAGCGTCGGCACGCGCACGTTCGGCAGTACATGGCGCGCGTCGATCAGCTGGTTCTCGCGCAGGTTTTCCGCGACCTTGCGCGGCGAAGCCATGGCGCGCTGGAACTTGGCGTACCAGCGCATCACCGCCGGATTCTGCGCCTGGCTCGGCACCCATAGCGCAGCGAACTCCTCGCTGCCCCATTTGTCCGCCACCAGTTCCAGCAGCTGCTGCGCCGCTTTCGGCGGATGGCCCTGCGGATAGCCCTCGGCCTGCAGCAGGCAGGCGGTGGTGCTGCCCAGGACCAGGCCGGAGCAGCGCTGCGGATGCTGGCCCACGAACTTCAGGATCAGCGGCCCGGCATCGACCGTCCCGGCCAGTACCGGAGCCGGCGTGCCGGTGGCTTCCAGCACGGCGAGCAGGTCCTGCGTCCAGTGCTGGTCGATGGAGCCGCCGTCATCCGGGCGCGGGTCGGAAACGCCGGAGCCGCGGCGGTCGAAGCGGATCAGCCGGCAGAAGGAGGCGATGCGGCGGTTGAGGCGCGCATAGGTCGGCTCCTCGAGCTGCAGGTCGAGATGGCTCCACAGGCCGCTGGAAAAGACCATGTCGCGCGGCCCGTCGCCGAAGACCTGGTAGGCCACGCGGTCATTGCCGACCTTGGTGAACTTCGTTTCTGTTTGAATCAACGGCGTTTTCTGCCTGTTATGTCTGTTCCGCCTGTCCCGTATCGTAGCTGTACGGGGCGGGGCTTGTCCCGCTGGCTTATCATTGCGCCCCGGCACCGGGCCCCAATGTAGTGCGGGGCTGGTGCGTCCGCTTTTTACTGTCATGTCCCAGCCGTCATCCATCTCCCTTGGCGCCGCCGTTCGCGCGGAGATTCGCGCCAACCTGAAGCTGGCCCTGCCGCTGATCGCCGCGCAGCTGGCCGGCGTCGGCATGGGCGCCATCGACACCGTTTTCGCCGGCCGGCTCGGCGCGCAGGCGCTGGCGGCGGTGGCGGTGGGGGTCAATTTCAACGTTATCTTCTTCGTCGTGTTCATGGGCCTGTTCATGGCCTGCTCGCCGGTGGTGGCGCACATGGTGGGGGCGGGGCGGCCGCAGGCCGACATCGGCGCCTTCATCCGCAAGGCGCGACGCTTCGCCTGGATCGGCGGGGCGGTGTGGGTGATCCTGCTCAATCTCAGCGCGGCCCCGGCTCTGCGGCAGCTCCACCTCGACCCGCAGACCACCGACCTCGCCATCACCTTCGTCCGCGCCCTGTCCGGTAGCGCCTTCGGCCTGAGCTTGTGGTTCACCCTGCGCTTTTCCGCCGAGGGCCTGGGCCAGGTACGGCCGATCCTCTATGCCGGACTGGTGGGCCTGTGCTGCAACGCCTTGCTCGACTGGCTGCTGCTGTTCGGTCATTTCGGCCTGCCGCGCCTGGGCGCGCCCGGCTGCGGCGTGGCCACCACCGTGTCCAGCCTGGCCATGGCCGGCGTGCTGCAATGGCAGTTCAGCCACCGCCGCGGCCTGCGCGAGGTGATGCGGGCCAGCGCCCTCGGCGCCGGCTGCGCCGAGGGCGTGCCCGAGATCCTGCGCATCGGCACGCCCATCGGCCTGATCCTGCTGGCCGAGGCCGGGCTGTTCGTGGCGGCGGCGATGCTGATGGCACAGTTCGGCGACACCACCGTGGCGGCCTACCAGGTGGCGATCAATTTCGCCTCGATGGTGTTCATGATCCCGGTGGGCGTGGCGCTGGCGACCACGGTGCGGGTCGGCCACGCCGCCGGCGCCGGCGAATACCGGGCGGCGCGCTTCCGCGGCTTCGTCGGCATGGGTTTGGGACTGAGCAATGCCGCTTCCAACTCGCTCATCATGGCCCTGTTCGGCGGGGTTATCGCCGGCTTCTATACGGAGGATGCCGGCATCGCGGCGGAAGCCACGTATTTCATGCTGCTGGCCGCCGCCTTCCAGTTCTTCGACGGCCTGCAGGCTACCGCCAACGGCGCCCTGCGCGGGGTCAAGGATACGCGCCTGCCGATGCTGATCACCCTGGTGTCCTACTGGCTGGTCGGCATGCCGGTGGCCCTGTGGCTGGCCTTCCGCGGCGGCATGGGCCCGGGCGGCCTGTGGTGGGGCCTCACCGCCGGCCTCGGCGCCGCCTCGATCGGGCTGTCGCTGCGCTACTGGCTGCGCACGCGGAACGCCGTCACGGCGAATCGGTCTGAGCTTATGGCTTGATTAGTTCTAAGCGTGGCGCATGATAGATCGTTCTAAATGGAATCAGTCCGCCAATGAACGCAAATAAACGCGAATGCGAGATGCAGAATTTTTATTTGCGTTCATTGGTGTTTATTTGCGGACTAAATTTTTCTTAATGTAAGCAATCTGGTCATGGATGACCGGTATATCTTGAACAAGATGTTCACCACGGAGGAATAAAAATGTCATTGCAACTCGGCGACATCGCCCCCGATTTCGAAGCGGAAACCACCCAGGGCAAGATCAAGTTTCACGACTGGCTGGGCAGTTCCTGGGGCGTGCTGTTCTCGCACCCGAAGGACTACACCCCGGTCTGCACTACCGAGCTCGGCTACACCGCCAAGCTCAAGCCGGAATTCGACAAGCGCGGCGTCAAGGTCATCGGCCTGTCGGTCGATGCGCTCGGCTCGCATGAAGGCTGGTCCAAGGACATCGCGGAAACCCAGGGCCACGCGGTCAATTTCCCGATGATCGCCGACGCCGACCGCAAGGTCTCCGGCCTGTACGGCATGATCCACCCCAACGCCAGCGACACCTTCACCGTGCGATCGGTGTTCGTTATCGACCCGAACAAGAAGGTGCGCCTGACCATCACCTATCCGGCCAGCACCGGCCGCAATTTCGACGAGGTGCTGCGGGTCATCGATTCGCTGCAGCTCACCGACAAGCACAAGGTGGCCACCCCGGTGAACTGGAAGCAGGGCGAGGACGTGATCATCGTCCCCTCGGTCAAGGACGAGGACGCGCAAAAGCTCTTCCCCAAGGGCTGGAAGACGCTGAAGCCCTACCTGCGCCTGGTGCCGCAGCCCAAGACTTGACCGACGGCCGGAGGCCGTCGTCCACCGTCCCTCTCCCTCTGGGAGAGGGGAAATTGCGGCATTCCTTGCCAGTCAAGCATTACTTGACCAAAACGCTAAAATACGGGCCCCGCTTCACGGCGGGGCCCTTTTTATTTGCAAGGACCAGTGACGATGAGCGACAACCGCCGCAGCCGGACGATCACCGAAGGCGTGTCCCGTTCCCCCAACCGCGCCATGTTGCGCGCGGTCGGCTTCACCGACACGGATTTCGAAAAGCCCATCGTCGGCGTCGCCAACGGCCACTCCACCATGAACCCCTGCAACGCCGGCATCGGCCCGCTGGCGCTGCGCGCCGAAACCGGGCTGCGCGAAGCCGGGGCGATGCCGCAGACTTTCGGCTTCCCCACCGTCACCGACGGCATCGCCATGGGCACCGAGGGCATGAAGTTCTCGCTGGTCTCGCGCGAGGTTATCGCCGACGCCATCGAGACCGCGGTGCAGTCGCAGTTCATGGACGGCGTGCTGGTCATCGGCGGCTGCGACAAGAACATGCCCGGCGCCATGATCGCCATGCTGCGCATGAACATCCCCGCCGTGTTCTGCTACGGCGGCACCATCAAGCCGGGCTACTGGAAAGGGCAGGCCCTGACCATCGTCTCGCCGTTCGAGGCGGTGGGCGCGTTCAGCGCCGGCAAGATGAGCAAGGAAGACTTCGACGGCATCGAGAAGAACGCCTGCCCCAGCTTCGGCGCCTGCGGCGGCATGTACACCGCCAACACCATGTCCAGCGCCATCGAGGCGATGGGCCTGTCGCTGCTGGCCTCCTCCACCATGGCCAACCCCGATCCTGAAAAGGGCGACTCGGTGGCGCAGTCCGCCAAGGCCCTGGTCAACGCCATCAAGAAGCAGATCCTGCCGCGCGACATCGTCACGCGGAAGAGTCTCGAAAATGCGGTGGCGGTGGTGATGGCCACCGGCGGCTCCACCAACGCCGTGCTGCACCTGCTGGCCATCGCCCATGCCGCCGGCGTGCCCTGGACCATCGACGACTTCGAGCGCATCCGCCAGAAGGTGCCGGTGCTGTGCGACCTCAAGCCTTCCGGCAAGTACGTCGCCACTGACCTGCACCGCGCCGGCGGCATTCCGCAGGTGATGAAGATGCTGCTCGAAGCCGGCCTGATCCACGGCGACTGCCTGACCATCACCGGCGAGACCATCGCCGAAGTGCTGAAGGACGTGCCGGCCCAGCCGCGCGCCGACCAGGACGTGATCCGCCCGATCGACAGGCCCATGTACAAGCAGGGCCACCTCGCCATCCTCAAGGGCAACCTGGCGCCGGAAGGCTGCGTCGCCAAGATCACCGGCCTGAAAAACCCGGTCATCACCGGCCCGGCGCGGGTGTTCGACTCCGAGGACGCGGCGATGAAGGCGATCCTCGCCGACCAGATCAATCACGGCGACGTGCTGGTGATCCGCTACGAGGGCCCGCGCGGCGGCCCCGGCATGCGCGAAATGCTGGCGCCCACCTCGGCCCTGATCGGCAAGGGCTTCGGCGACAGCGTCGGCCTGATCACCGACGGCCGCTTCTCCGGCGGCACCTGGGGCATGGTGGTCGGCCACGTCGCCCCGGAAGCCTTCGACGGCGGCAATATCGCGCTGATCCACGAGGGCGACTCCGTCACCATCGACGCGCACCAGCTGCTGATTCAGGTCAACGTCTCCGACGAGGAACTGGCCAAGCGCCGCGCCGGCTGGAAACAGCCCGCGCCGCGCTACACCACCGGCGTGCTGGCCAAGTATTCGAAGCTGGTGAGCAGCGCCAGCAGGGGCGCGGTCACCGACGGGGCGTAATTCTCCCCTCGGCAAGCTCGTAGCCCGGGAAGCGCACAGCGTTACCCGGGGCGAGGCTTGATCGAGTGGCGCAACCCCAGGTAACGCTTCGCGTTTCCCGGGCTACTCCGTCTGATCGAAGAAGCCGGCGGCCACAGGCCGCCCTACGGATGCTGCTCAGTAGGGTGGGTGGAGCGCCGCAGGCGCGCAACCCACCGCTGCGCTGACGGTGGGTTGCGCTACGCTCCACCCACCCTACGTTCGCTATGCGGCCTTGACGCCGGCCGGTCATGTTCCGTGCGCTAAGCTGAACGGCATCTCATCCACCACAGGGAGGTTGTGCCATGGGTCTGTTCAATTTCATCAAGTCGGCCGGGGAAGCGCTGGCCGGCGGCAAGCCGCCGAGCGCCGAGAGCCTGGTCGAGCACATCAAGTCGCTGAACCTGAAGATCGACAAGCTGTTCATCTCCTGGGACAGCAAGACCTGCATCCTGTTCGGCGATGTGCCCGATCAGGCCGAGAAGGAAAAGGCGATTCTCGCCGTGGGCAACATCACCGGCGTCGATCAGGTGGTGGACAAGCTCAACATCGTGGCGGGCGCCGGCACGGCCGGCACCAGTGTCGCCGCCGCCGCGCCGCAGGCGGTCGATCCGGCGCAGGAGCCGCCGGGCCAGAGCGAAGCCGAGTTCTATACGGTAAAGCCCGGCGACAACCTGTCGAAGATCGCCAAGGAGCACTATGGCGAGGCCAGCAAGTACCCGCAGATTTTCGCAGCCAACGAGCCGATGCTGAAGAGCCCGGACAAGATCTACCCGGGCCAGGTGCTGCGCATTCCCAAGCTGTAGAGCAGCTTCACCCGCCTCTCCCACAGGGAGAGGCCGGATACGGCTACTTCCACTGCTCCTTCGGCAGCACCAGGTACTGGGCCACGCCGTTGCCGAAGGACCAGTCGCCGCGCTGATTCTCCACCAGGGCGATGGTCGCGTCCTGCGGCCGCACGCCGGCCTCGGCCAGCAAGGCGGCGGTGCGCGCGTAAAAGGCCTGCTTCAACTCGGGCGCGCGGCCCGCGGACAGGAATACCTGTACCAGCACGATGCCATCGCTGCGTTCGATGTCCAGGTACGAGGCGTTGTACACCAGCCGCCCGGGCAGGTGCTCGTTGATCACCTGGAAGTGATCGCGCTCGGGCACGTTCAGGGTTTCAGCCAGGGCGCGGTGTACGGCGGCGCCGATCGCCTGTACCTGCGCGTCGGGCCGGCCTTTGATCAGGTCGATACGGACCAGGGGCATGGTTCAATCCTCTCGGGTGGGTAGTTGGAACAGGCGCCTGGCATTGGCGGCGGTCTGCCGGCCCAAATGCGCGGCATCCTCGCCGCGCAGTTCGGCAATGGCCCGCAGCACCCAGGGCAGGTAGGCCGGTTCGTTGCGCCGGTCCTTCGGCGAGGGTTGCATGTTGCGCGGCAGCAGATAGGGCGCGTCGGTTTCGATCAGCAGGCGCTCGGCCGGGATGCGCTTCACCAGCTCGCGCAATTCCAGGCCGCGGCGCTCGTCGCAGACCCAGCCGGTGATGCCGATGTAGCAGTCCAGGGCCAGGTAGGCGTCCAGCGCCTCTCCGTTGTCGGTGAAGCAGTGCACCACGCAGCCGGGCAGGGCGCGGCGGTAGTCGCGCAGGATGGCGTGGAAATCGGCGTGCGCATCGCGCTGGTGCAGGAACACCGGCTTGTCCGCCTGCACCGCCAAGCCAAGCTGCGCGATGAAGGCGCGGCGCTGGTCCTCATGCGGCGAGAAATTGCGGAAGTAGTCCAGCCCGCATTCGCCCAGCGCCACCACCTGCGGCTCCCGCGCCAGCTCGGCGATGCGCGCCGCCAGCATTTCGTCCCAGTCGGCGGCATGGTGCGGGTGCAGGCCCGCGGTGCAGTAGAGCCGGCCGGGATGGGCGCGCGCCAGCTGCAAGGCCTGCTCGTTGCTGGCGCCGCTGCTGCCGGTCACGACGATGGCGTCCAGTCCGGCGTCCCAGGCGCGCTGCAGCAGCGCGTCGCGGTCGGCGTCGAAGCTGTCGTGCGTGAGGTTGGCGCCGATGTCGATCAAGGCAGGTTCCTTCGTGGTGTTAAATACGTAGGGCGGCCTGTGGCCGCCGGCTTTTCGTTTCAGGGTGCAGCGCGGCGGCGGCCACAGGCCGCCCTACAAAAGCAGAATTGCGCCGTAAAGGCCCAATCAGCCTCCGGAATTACCGGGCACCGGCGCGGGCGCCGGAGTGGGTGCATCGCTGAAACACTCGTGGCGCCACAGCACGCGCTGCTCCACTGTCGGCGTCTGCCCGGGCGGCAGCGACTCTTCCAGCATGTAGATCATCTTGAAGGTCTTCAGCGCCTTCTCAGGCGGATGCGTGCTGTTCCATTCGCGGCACAGGTACTTGCCGTAGTACAGGCGGTTGCTGGCGAACTGCGCCGACCAGAGATTTTCCTGGTACTTGTGCCAGCGGATATTGGGGTAGGTCAGGGAGATGTATTCGGGTTTGTCGTAGCTGACGCCGGGTCGATCCGGGCGCAGCACGTCGAGTTGGGTGCCGTCGGCCAGCTCGCCGGGAAACACGAACCAGCCGTCTTCCTTCGAGGGGTAGGGGGCGAACATGTTCCAGTACTGGTCGATGCGGATGACGCGGAACGGCGGCGTCAGCAGGGCGAACAGGCCCTTGGGCAGGGCCTCGACGGTGCACAGGTTCCAGGCCAGCACCGCGAACAGGAAGAACCCGGCAACGCGTTGGGCGAGGCGGCCGGTCTCGAACGGCGCGTCGCGGTAGGGCAGCAGCGCCGCGCTGAACTTGGCAAAAGTATCGCGGTGGCGGCCGACGAAGTCGTAGACCGCATTGCCCGGCGTTTCGGCCCAGCGGCCCGACAGCAGCCAGCCCTTCCAGGCGAACAGCGGCGAACGCCGCAGCAGCAGCACGAAAGCCGGCCACTTCAGGTAGGCGTGATCGTCGTGGTCGATGATGACCCAGGAGAAGTTCGCCTCGAGCAGCGCCCTGGCGCGGGCATAGTCCTGCGCCGGCAGGATTTCGGCCCGCGGCAGGATCAGGAAGGTGCGCAGCAGCAGGCACATCTTGATGCAGAAGCCGCAGTCGCGGTCGTAATAGATGCGCAGCGGCAGGGCGCCGCGCGCCTGTTCGCGGCGCAGCGCGCGCCGGCCCAGCGCGTCCCAGATCCAGCCGCCGGCCAGCACGGTGAGGGAAGCCAGGCTGATGAAGGGGAAGGGGCCCAGCTGCAGGCACAGCAGGAAGCCCACGTGCATGGCCATGAACAGCAGCATCAGCAGGAAGCGCAGCGGCCGGCTGAACAGCGGCGAGAACACCAGCAGGGGGCCGAGCAGTTCGAGCAGCCAGACGAACCAGGTCAGCCCGGTGAGCAGGTCCTGGTACTGGCGCAGCCATACCGCCAGCGGCGTGGCATACATGTCGAGCTGCAGCGCGTAGTACACGGCAGTGCCGTCCGGCACCCATTCCGGCCCGCTTTTCAGGATGGCGCTGAAGAAATACACCGACATGACCTGCAGCAGCAGCGCGGCCGAGGCCCAGGACAGGTGCTGGTTGTTGCTGTCCGGCGGGCGCTGGCTGAGGGCGGCATCCGCGCTCCAGCGCGCGCCCAGCGGCAGGAACAGGCTCCAGAACAGCAGGCAGGCGAGCAGGATGTCGCCGCCGATCAGCACCAGGGCGTTGCGGTTGAGCAGGGAGATATGCAGCACGAAGCAGACGATGGCGGCGAGGCGGGTGCGCCAGCCCAGGATCAGGGCCAGGGCCGCCAGCGCTTCCAGCCCGAGCAGGGCCAGCGCGAACCAGGTCTGGCCATTGGCCATGTACAGGGTGAAGCGCCAGGGATCGTTGAAAATGGCCAGCCAGCTGCGCGGCATGACGCCGGCATCGCTGTAGAACACGCGGGCGTCGACCATGCGCCGGCACAGGTCCACCAGCAGCACCGCGCCGAGCGCGGCGCGGAACAGCGCCAGCGTGCGCAGGTCGATGCCGAATACCAGCGGCAGGCGGGAGCGAAGCCAGTTCATCGCCAGTTCATTGATGGGGAAGTGATGGGAATGCCGTCATTCTCGCTGTATTGGGCCCCAAAAAAAACTGCTCAATAAAAAAGGGGAGCCGGAGGCTCCCCTTGGGTACGCCCGAAGCTCTTTACTTGCCGCCAAGATCGCCCATCTGTCCGGTGCCGCCGTCGAGCCAGCGCTGCTGCTGGAAGTCGCGCTCGGCGTCGTAGCTGGTCTGCACCTCGGCGAAACCGAGCAGGCCGGTGCCGAGCAGGCCGCCGCCGGTGGTGCTGCCACTGGTGGTGCTGCCGCTGCTGGTGGACTTGGGATTGGGGCTGCTGTGGCCCTTGGTGGCGTCGTAAATCAGGTAGCCGGCGCCGCCGATGCCGACGGCGAGCAGGGTCCAGTCGAAGAAGCTCCAGCCCGAATCGCCGCCGCCGCCGCTGGTGCTGCTGCCCGAACCGGCGTCCTCGTTGCGGCGCAGGTTGTGGGCCGCGAACGGTACGCCGCTGGCCAGGGCCATGCTCTCGCCGCGGTTGTCGCGGTCGAACTGGAGCAGCGGGGTGGCGGTGACCACGCCGTCACCGCTGTTCTGGCGCAGGCGGCTGTCGTAGTCGAAGCGCAGGCCGTAGTGCAGCGGCGCCGCCAGGCCGCGACGGTGGCTGTCGCCGCCGAAGGTGTAGCTCAGATAGGCGCGCGCCTGCGGCTGGTCGCGGAACTGCTGCTGGTACTGTTCCTGGCTGGAGGCATCCGCCCAGACCACCCCGATGGTACTGGCCGCGATGATGGCTACCAAAGTCTTACGCATCCTGATCTCCCCGCGCTGACATGTTATATAGTCGCGCCCTGCCGCAATGGCGCGTCGCCGCCTCACTATAAGGTGGGCTGCGCAAGCCTGACAAGCCCGTCAGCGCTCCGGGCGGCGGCGGGATGCGGGTCGGGTGTCGCCCCGGGTGTCATTGGGGGCGGCATGGAAATTGAACCGGTGAACCCCGGTCCCGGTCATAGCCGGTGCCCGAGGCTGATGCCCAGGGCCAATGCCCCGTCTGCCCGCCGTGCCATGCTTGACGCCCAATCACCGCATTCACTTCACCCTGACGATGCCTTACAACAGCGCTGACCTGCCCGCGCCGGGCCAAAACCGGCAATTATTCGTCGATGGCCCAGCCGGCCGCCTGGAAACCCTGCTTGCCGCACCGCGGCAAGAGACGGCCAGCGGCATTTGCGTGGTGTGCCACCCCCATCCGCAGTTCGGCGGGGCGATGAGCAACAAGGTGGTGTACGCCCTGGCCTCGAGCGCATTGCAGGCCGGCCTGCTCACCGCGCGCTTCAATTTCCGCGGGGTGGGGCAGAGCGAAGGACAGTACGACCAGGCCCGCGGCGAGACCGACGATGCGCTGGCGGTCACCGCCTGGCTGCGGCAGCTGCTGCCGCAGGCGCCCCTGGTGCTGGCGGGCTTTTCCTTCGGCGCCCACGTCAGCCTCAAGGCGGCGGGGCCGGCCCGTCCGGCGGCGCTGGTCAGCATCAGCATCCCTTTCGGCAAATACGTCGAGGATGCCGTTCTCCCGCCGCATCCCGGCTGTCCCTGGCTGGCGGTGCACAGCACCGACGACGACGTGGTCAATTACGAAGAGACCCGCGCGGTATTGCAGGCCTATGCGCCGCCGCCGCAGCAGGTGCGTTTCGAGGGGGCGGGGCATTTCTATCATGGCCACCTGACCGAGCTGCAGCAGACGGTGCTGCCGTTCCTGCAGCAGCATCTGCAGCGGGTGCCGTCATGAGGGTGCTGACCTTGTTGGCCATGTGCCTGTGCACGGCGGCAGTGGCCGACCAGCCGCCGCGCTTCTCGGTCGGCGGGCTCGACGGCTGGAAGCATGAATCCATCGTGACGGTGAAGCCCACCGCGTATGCGGTTGCCGACGACGGCGGGACCAAGGTGGTGGCGGCGCAGTGCCAGGAGAGCGCGTCGTTCGAGGGTTGGGCCGGCACGGTGGATCTGAAGGAGACGCCGCTGCTCACCTGGCGCTGGAAAATCGGGCAGATCTATGCCGGGCTCGACGAGCGGGTCAAGGGCGGCTCCGACTTTCCCGCCCGGGTCTACGTCATCGCCGGCAAACGCTGGATGCCGTGGACCATTCACACCCTGGAATACGCCTGGTCCAACGGCGAATACAAGGCCGCTTCCTGGATGAGCCCTTATTCCGGCGCCATGGGCCAATCGATGATCGTGCCGGTGCGGACCGGCGCCGACGGCGTCGGCGAGTGGCAGCAGGAAACGCGCGACGTGCAGGCGGATTTCAAGCAGTTCTTCGGCCTCGATATCGACAAGATCGGCGGCGTGGCCTTGATGAGCGATTGCGACGATTCCAAGGGCAAGGGCCGCGCCTGGTTTGGCGACATGCAATTCACCCCGCGCCCGACCGATGAGTCGCGCAAGTGAGCCATGCCGCTTTTGTTATTCTTCCCGCGTGTGTCGAACTGCTTAGTCGGACGTATGGAACATGTTTGATCGATTGTTAGGCCTGCTCGGCGGCGGCACCATTCCGGCGCGTGAAGCACCGAGCGAGCAGCTTGCCGTGGCCCTGCTGCTGCTGGAACTGGCGCGTTCCGATTTCGATGTTCCCGAAGTCGAGATCAACAAGATCCGCGACCTGCTGGCGCAACGCTATCAGCTCGATCCGGCGCAGGCCGAGGCTCTGCTGCGGCAGGCGCAGGCCACCGAGCAGGAAGCGGTGTCCCTGTTCGACTACGTAAAGACGCTGAACGCGCGGCTGGACAACACGGCCAAGCGCGAAGTGATGCAGATGCTGTGGCAGGTGGCCTATGCCGACGGCCGTCTCGACAAGTATGAAGAGAGCCTGCTGCGCAAGCTGGCCGGGCTGCTCTATGTGTCCGACGAGGACTACATCCGCGCCAAGCTCAGCGTCACCGGTTAGGCAGCCGGGCTGGAGCTAACCGACAGGCACAATGCTGCCGGGCTTGCGCAGCCGGTACAGCGCGATCTCGCAGAACAGGCCTGGCAGCAGGCCGATGGCCATGCCGCGGCGGTGCGCCCGGTCCAGCAGCACGCGCTCCAGCACGGTCCAGCCGGACTTGCGGCATAGGTCCTCGAAGTCCGCCACCGTGCACAAGTGGATGTTCTCGGTGTTGAACCACTGCGCCGGCAGCGCCGGCGTCATCGGCATATGGCCGCGCAGGATGGCCCAGCGCGCGCGCCAGTGGCCGAAGTTGGGGAAGGTGACGATGGCCTCGCGGCCGACGCGCAGCATTTCCGCCACCGCCAGGTCCGGCCGCGCCAGCGCCTGCAGCGCCTGCGTCATCACCACGTAGTCGAACGAGCCGTCGGCGAAATCGGCCAGGCCTTCGTCGAGGTCGGCCTGGATCACGCTGACGCCGGCGCTGACGCAGGCGGCGACATTGGCCGGGTCGATCTCCAGCCCGTAGCCGCGCACGCCGCGACTCCGCGCCAGATGCGACAGCAGCGCGCCATCGCCGCAGCCCAGGTCGAGGATGCGCGTGTCGGGCTTGATCAGGTCGCCGATGAGGGCGAGGTCGGGGCGCAGGGCGGGGGATGCTGGGGTTGTCATTTATCCGCGCTCTGAAATTTCAGCGTACGCGCTCGCGCGGGGCCTCCCCGGCTTCAGTCCCCTCTCCCCACCTGTGGGGAGAGGGTTAGGGTGAGGGGCAGGTAGCGGAGGGCATCGCTGCGACTCCTGGATTCCCGCTTTCGCGGGAATGACGATGGGGGCGAGTGTGTGCTTGGCCCCTCCCTCGATACGGCGCTTTGCGCCTACTCGGGACGTTCGGAGCAGCAACGCCCGCTTCGCGGGCACTCGGGGCGAACGGAGTTTTGCGTTGGGCAGAGGAAAAGCGCCCCTCACCCCGACCCTCTCCCCATGTTCATGGGGAGAGGGGGGATAAGCTGTAGCGCTCATGCCCCCACCTCGTCCGCCACCCGCGACAGGTAATTCCGCAGCACCCGGTGATACTCCGGCAGCGGCATCAGGAAATCGTCATGGCCCAGGTCGGAGTCGATCTGCGCATAGGTCACTTCCCGCCCGGCCGCGACCAGGGCCTTGACGATCTCGCGCGAGCGTGCCGGCGAGAAGCGCCAGTCGGCTTCGAACGAGGCCACCAGGAACTTGGCGCTGGCGCCGCGGAAGGCGGCGGCGAGGTCGTCGCCGTAGTCGCGGGCTGGATCGAAATAGTCCAGCGCCTTGGTCATCAGCAGATAGGTGTTGGCATCGAAGCGGTCGACGAAGCTCTGGCCCTGATGGCGCAGGTAGCTTTCCACTTCGAACTCGACGTCGTAGTTGTAGTTGAACTGGCCATCGCCGTCGCGCAGGATGCGGCCGAAGCGCGCGCGCATGGCCTCGTCGGAGAGGTAGGTGATGTGGCCCAGCATGCGCGCCAGCTTGAGGCCGTGCGAGGGCACCACGCCGTGGGCGTAGTAGCGGCCTTCGTGGAATTCCGGATCGGACATGATGGCCTGCCGCGCGATCTCGTTGAAGGCGATGTTCTGCGCCGAGATCTTCGGCGCGGCGGCGATGACCAGGGCGTGGCCGATGCGCTGCGGCAGGTCGATGGCCCACTGCATCACCTGCATGCCGCCGAGCGAGCCGCCGATCACCGCGGCCCAGCGCGCGATGCCGAGCCGGTCGGCCAGCAGGGCCTGCGAACGCACCCAGTCGCGCACCGTGATGATGGGAAAGTCGGGGCCATGGGGCGCGCCGGTGGCGGGGTCCACGGTGGCGGGGCCGGTGGAGCCGCGGCAGCCGCCGAGGTTGTTGAGGCACACCACGTGGAAGCGCCGCGTGTCGATCGGCTTGCCGGGGCCGATGGCGGAATCCCACCAGCCGGGCTTGCGGTCGTTCTCGGCGTGATAGCCGGCGGCATGATGGTCGCCGGACAGGGCGTGGCAGATCAGCACCGCGTTGCTGCGCGCGGCGTTGAGCTCGCCGTAGGTTTCCACCATCAGGTCGTGGCGCGCCAGGGTGCGGCCGCAATCGAGCAGCAACGGCTGCTCGATGCCGAACAGGCGCGGAACGACGATGCCGACCGAGTCGCTGCGGCCGCTATCCATGGGGATGCCGGGACTCATTTCAGCCGAAGTGTCCCAGCTGCGCGCTCAACACGTGATCGATGGTCAGCAGGATCAGGATCACCGGGATGGGCGACAGGTCGAGCCCCGAGAACGGCGGCAGGATGCGGCGCACCGGCCGCAGCAGCGGCTCGTTCAGGCTCCACAGGATGTTGGCGTTGGGATTGTTGACGCCCGGGCCGAGCCAGGACAGCAGCGCCTGGGCGAAGATGCTCAGCACGTACAGCTTGGCGGTGAGGTTGACGATGATCAGCACGCTCAGCTGCAGCACGTCGAGCCAGCCGCTGACATAGAAGAACACCGGCACCAGCGCGTTGAGGATCCAGACATAGGCGATGGTCACCGTCAGCAGCACCAGCAGTCCGGCGATATCCAGCGTCTTCCAGCGCGGGATGACGCGCGCCAGGGGGCCTACCACCGGCGTGGTGATGCGCCAGATCAGCTGCGAGATCGGGTTGTAGAAATTGGCGCGGACCAGCTGCAGCAGGATGCGCAGGATCAGCACCGACAGGACGATGTTGAAGATCGCGGGAACCAGGAAAACCACGGCGTTCATTGAGTGGGCTTTTATCGGGTCGTGGGAGCGGCCGCCAGCTGCGCCAGTTCTTCGCCGCGCAGGCGGGCGCGGCGATCGGCGGCGGCAAGCGCCTCCTGGAAGATGCGGCCCAGCCCGGCGGCTTCAAGGTGGGCCAGGGCGGCTTCGGTGCTGCCGCCCTTGGAGGTGACCTGGGCGCGCAGCACGGCGACGTCCTCGCCGGCGTCGCGCGCCATCTTCGCGGCGCCGATGAAGGTGCTGTGCGCCAGCTGCGCCGCCACGGCCGGGTCGAGCCCCAGCGCCGCGCCGGCATCGCGCAGCAGTTCGGTGAGCAGGAAGTAGTAGGCCGGACCACAGCCGGACAGCGCCGTGACGGCGTCGATCTGTTCCTCCTGCCCGACCCAGCAGGTCTCGCCGACGCAGCCCAGCACGCGCTCGGCGCGCTGGCGCGACACGGCCGAGAGCGCCGGCTCGGCATAGAGGCCGCTGATGCCGCTGCGGAACAGCGCCGGGGTGTTGGGCATCGAGCGCACCACGGCGGTGGTACCCAGCCATTGCGCCAGGGTGGCGACGCGCACGCCCGCGGCCACCGAGATCACCGTGGCGTCGGCTTCCACCCGCAGGCCGCGCAGCGCCTCGGCCATCTGCTGTGGCTTCACCGCCAGCACCACGACGTCGGCGCCCGCAATCGCCTGGGCGCTGTCGGTCAGCGTCTCCACCCCGAAACGCTGGCGCAGGCGCGCGGCGCTGTCCGCCGTGCGCACCGCCACGCGCAGCCGCGACGCCGGGTGGCCGGCGGCGAGGAGGCCGCCGATCAGGCTGGCGGCCATATTGCCGCCGCCGACAAAAGCGATGAGTTCGTGCATTCCGCTGGGGGACTGTGACTGGAGCTGGGCCGGGGTGTGGTGATGGGAACTGATAAATTACATCCCCTTATGATAAGTGACGCCGACCCCCGGCACGAACCCGTGCACCCCGCCGAGCTGCCCGACAGCCCCTCCTCTCCCCAAAGCCGCGAGCGTTTGCTGCGGCAGTACCGCGCCCGCATCGAGCAGGCGCGGGTCTACGACGTGGCCGTGGTCACCGCCCTGGAGGAAGCGCCGAAGCTGTCGGCGCGCCTCGGTAACCGCCTGCTGCTGAAGCGCGAGGACCAGCAGAGCGTTTATTCCTTCAAGCTGCGCGGCGCCTACAACAAGATCGCGCGGGTGCCGGAGGCGCAGCGCGCGCGCGGCGTGGTCTGCGCCTCGGCCGGCAACCACGCCCAGGGTGTGGCGCTGGCGGCCAAGCGCCTGGGTATCCCAGCCTGGATCGTGATGCCGCGCACCACCCCGGCGATCAAGGTGGATGCGGTGCGCCTGCTCGGCGGCCGCGCCGTGCTGCACGGCGATGCCTTCGACGATGCCGCGGCCTATGCCGCCGTCCTGGCGGAGGAAAAGGGCCTGGTCACGATCCCGCCCTACGACGATGTCGACGTCATCGCCGGGCAGGGCACGGTGGGTAAGGAAATCCTCGAGCAGATCGGCCAGGGCCCGCTCGACGCGGTATTCGTCCCCACCGGCGGCGGCGGCTTGCTGGCAGGTATCGCCGCCTATATCAAGGCGCTGCGGCCGGAGGTAAAGGTGATCAGCGTCGAGCCGGAGGATTCGGATTGCATGGCGCAGGCGCTGGAAGCCGGCCGCCGCGTCAAGCTGGCCCAGGTGGGACTGTTCGCCGACGGCGTGGCGGTACGCCAGGCGGGGGCCGAGCCGTTCCGGGTGGCGCGCGAGACGGTCGACGCGGCGATCCGCGTCAGCATCGACGAGATCTGCGCCGCCATCCGCGACCTGTTCCAGGAGAACCGCAGCCTGCCCGAGCCGGCGGGAGCGCTGGCGGTGGCCGGGGCCAAGCGCTGGGTAGCCCGGCATGGCGGGCAGGGCAAGACCTATGTGGCGGTGATCTCCGGCGCCAACCTGAACTTCGACCGCCTACGCCATATCGCCGAGCGCGCGGAGCTGGGCGATGGCCGCGAGACCCTGCTGGCGGTGACCATTCCCGAGCGGCCCGGCAGCTTCAAGCGCTTCCTCAAGGAGATCGGGCGGCGTCCTCTGACCGAGTTCAATTACCGCTACGCCTCACCGGCCGAGGCGCATGTCTTCGCCGGCGTGCACTTCGCCGGCGTCGAGGATCGCGACGGGGTGATCGCCCGGCTCGCCGCCGACGGCTATCCGGTGGTCGATCTGACCGGCAACGAGATGGCCAAGCTGCATGTGCGCTACATGGTCGGCGGACGCGCCCCGGGCCTGGCGGACGAGCGTCTGCTCCGCTTCGAATTCCCCGAGCGGCCCGGCGCCTGTCTCGACTTCCTCAGCGCCGTCGGCGGGCGCTGGAACATTTCCCTGTTTCACTACCGCAATCACGGCGCCGCCTACGGCCGGGTGCTGTGCGGTCTGCAGGTGCCCCGCGGCGAGCGCGCCGAATGCCGGCGCACCCTGGATCAGTTGGGCTATCCCTACTGGGACGAGACGGAGAATCCGGCCTATGCCTTGTTCCTCGGCACCCGCCAGGCGGCTGCGGACGCCGGAAGCCGCGCCTGAAGCGGGTTTCAGGCGGGTGCAGGCCGGCTGTCGCGGCCCGGGTGTGTGGGTAATACTGCCTATGCAGGCATTCTTCGGCATTTGCCGGATCGAAAATGTCGGGTAGTCCTCAAGACGAGGGAAGCGTCTCGGACCCATGATGTCTTTCAAGATCATGTACGGCGGGAAGCGCGCGGTGGCTCCGGCGGCAATCATGCTGCTGGGCGTCGCGGTGTGCCTGCTGGCCTGCAGCTACGCCCGCGAAAGCGAGTGGTGGGCGCCGGTGATGCTGGCCTGCGGCATCCTGCTCGGCTCGCTGTTCTATATTTCACTGAATCTGCTCGGCAGCAACGAGCGGCGCGCGCAGCAACTGGCCGCGGACATGATGGCGGCGCAGCAGGCCTCCGAACAGCGCTTCCGCATGCTGGTCGAAGGGGTGGCGGAATACGCCATCTTCATGCTCGGCGCCGACGGCACGGTGGCTTCCTGGAACGCCGGTGCGCAACGCATCAACGGCTATGCCGAAGCCGAGGTGCTGAATCGTCACATCTCCCTGTTCTATCCGCCCGAGGACGTTGCCGACGGCAAGCCCGGGATGGACCTGCGCATGGCCGCGGCGGAAGGCCGCTTCGAGGACGAGGGCTGGCGCCTGCGCAAGGATGGCTCGCGCTACTGGAGCAATGTCGTCGTCACCGCCCTCTACGACGGCGCCGGCGAGCTGATCGGGTTCTCCAAGCTGTCGCGCGACCTGAGCGAACGCCGCGAAATGGAGCAGCAGCTGGCGCAGGCCAACCGGCTGCAGCAGGCGATTCTCGATTTCGCGCCTTTCGCCATCATTTCCACCAACGCCGAAGGGGTGGTGCGCAGTGCCAACCCGGCGGCGGAGCGCATCTTCGGCCAGCCGCTCGGCGATCTGCTGGGCAAGACCCGTTTCGCCAGCCTGTTCGAGCCGGCCGACGTGGCGGCACGCGCCGCCGAGTTGTCGCAGGAGGCCGGCGCCCGGGTGGCGCCGGGCTTCGAGGTGTTCGCCTACAAGGCGCGGCAGGGCTACACCGACGAGCGCGAATGGAACCTGATGTGCGGCGACGGCTCCTCGCTGCCGGCGCATGTCTCGGTGACCGCGCTGCGCGACGGCAACGGCACGCTCAACGGCTTCCTCGGCATCGCCTACGACATCACCGAGCGCAAGCGGCGCGACGATTACACCCGGCACATCGCCCATCACGATGCGGTGACCGGCCTGCCCAACCGGGTGCTGCTGCAGGACCGGCTGCAGATGGCGATGCAGCGCAGCCGGCGCGACGGCTCGCAGATCGGCGTGCTGATGATCGACCTGGATCACTTCAAGCGCATCAACGATTCGCTCGGCCACCACGTCGGCGACCTGATGCTGTCGAAGATTTCCGAGCGCCTGGGCGGCTGTGTGCGCGCCGGCGACACGGTGGCGCGCATGGGCGGCGACGAGTTCGTGGTGATGCTGCCGGACGTCACCGAAGCGGACAGCATCAAGCGCATCGCCGCCGCCATCGTCGAGCGGGTGTCGGCGCCGATCACGGCGGGCAACCACGAGGTGCTGGTTACCCCCAGCGTCGGCGTCAGCGTCTTCCCCACCGATGGCCAGGACGTGCATTCCCTGCTGCGCCATGCCGACATGGCGATGTACCAGGCCAAGGCTTCCGGCCGCCGCTGCTTCCGCGTCTTCAGCAACGCCATGGAACGCGCCGCGGCGGAGAAGCTGGAACTGGAAACGGCGATGCGCCGCGCGCTGGAGCGCGAGGAATTCGTGGTGCACTACCAGCCGCAGGTCTGCCTCAACAGCGGCCGCGTGGTGGGCGTGGAAGCGCTGCTGCGCTGGAACGACGCGGTGCACGGCGCGGTGCCGCCGAGCCGCTTCATCCCGGTGGCGGAGGAGACCGGCCTGATCGTGCCGCTGGGCGAATGGGTGCTGCGCACCGCCTGCCGCGACGCGGTGCGGCTGCAGCAGGCCTGCGGCGCGCCGCTGCGCCTGGCGGTGAACCTGTCGCCGCGCCAGTTCCGCCAGGGCAACCTGCAAGCGCTGATCGAACGGGCCCTGGCCGACAGCGGGCTCGATCCGGCCCACCTGGAACTGGAAATCACCGAAGGCGTGCTGATGGACAGCACCGACGAGCTGGCGGAGCGCCTGCAGCGCCTGCGCGCCCTCGGCCTGGCCTTCGCGGTGGACGATTTCGGCACCGGCTACTCCAGCCTGTCCTACATCACCCGCTTCCCCATCGACACGCTCAAGATCGACCGCTCCTTCGTCAGCCGCCTGCCCGACAGCGCCGGCGACGCGGCGGTGGCGCAGACCATCATCGCCCTGGCGCACAGCCTGCGCATCAAGGTGGTGGGCGAGGGGGTGGAATCGGAGCAGCAGCTCGATTTCCTGCGTGCGCGCCGCTGCGACATGGGGCAGGGCTTCCGCTTCGGCAAGGGCGGCACGGTGGACGACCTGCTGGCGCAGGGCTATCGCTTCGGCGAGGTAGAGCCCTGGGGGGATGTCCCCCAGGCTTTCAAGGGGCCGCTGGATGGCAGCCTGCAGCGGTTGCGGGTGGCGAACAGCTAGGCGGCGTTGCCGCCAGTGGTTAGTGGCCAGTGATTAGTGATTAGTAAAAGCAAAGGCAATCGACGTCAGCGCCTGCTTTTACTAATCACTAATCACTAATCACTAATCACTAGTCACTAGTCACTAGCTTCTACTCCAGCTTCAAGACGTATTCCCATTGCGCCGGCGTCACCGGCATCACCGACAGGCGCGCGCCGCGCTGCAGCAGCCGGAAATTCGGCAGCTTCTTTTCGTGCTCGCGCAATTCCGTCAGGGTGATGACGCGCTTGAGCTTGCGTTCGAACTGCATGTCGACCAGCGACCAGCGCGGTTCTTCGGGCTTGCTGGCCGGATCGTAGTGATGGTGCTTGGGATCGAACTGCGTCGGATCGGGGTAGGCCTCGGCCACCACCTTCATCAGCCCGACGACTCCCGGCACCTCGCAGCTCGAATGGTAGAAGAAGGCGCGGTCGCCCAGCTTCATCTGCCGCATGAAGTTGCGCGCCTGATAATTGCGCACGCCGTCCCAGGCTTCGGTCTTCTTCGGCCGGCCCTGCAGATCGTCGATGGAAAACGACGCGGGTTCGGACTTCATCAGCCAGTACGCCATTGCCGGACTCCTACTTGGCGTCGGGGCTGTCCGGAATCAGCATGACCGGTTCGTCTTCGCTGACTCCCTCTATGTCCGACAGGAATTCCAGCACCGATTGCTTGACGATGATGGAGAACGCCACGTCGGACGAATGCGGCTGTCCGTAACTCGGCGGCACCGCGCGGCCGGAGACGGTGATCATGGCGTGGCGGTATAGCCCGGTCTGCGGCGGCTTGCTGCCGTCCGAGGCTTGCAGGGTATAGGTGAAGTGATATTCGTCCCTGGCGATGGTGCCGGACAGGCCTTCGGTAAGTCCGGTGACCAGGCCTTGCTTGCGCAACGCGTCCAGATCCGCCACATCGTTGACGACTACCTTGAGGGTGAGGCCGGGATCGCCGCTGACCGGCAGCAGTACGTGGGTGCGTTGCAGCACCCGCACCACCTCGTTCGACACCGCCTGATCGACCGCCGGGCGGGGCCCGCCGTTGACCTGGAATTCCACCAGCACACGCACCGGAGTCGGAGGATTGCGCGGCTGCAATTCGCGGAAATCGGCCTTGTCGTGTCCGTTCTCGACATAGGCGTTGGTGGAGACGCACCCGCTCGCGGCGAGCGCAAAAAAACAGCCAACCATCGTGGATAGGCGTAAGTACATGCTAGGTTCGTTGATCTGCGGTGCTGAGGCAGTGTGGCACGCGGATGCCGGCTTGACCAGCCTGCGCAAGGTGCCGGCCGCGGCATGCTCAGAAGAAGCGGCGCAGGCCCTGTTCGGTGACCACTGCGTCGAGTCTCACATCCCAGGATTCGGTCGGTATCGCCGCCATTTCCTGCGCGGCATAGGCATATCCCACCAGCAGGGGCCGCCGTCCGGCGCGCGGCGCAGACAGTGCGCGGTCATAGTAGCCGCCGCCATTGCCGAGACGATGTCCCTGTGCGTCGAAGCCGAGCAGCGGCAGCAGGATCAGGTCCATGCGCCGTGCGCCGCGACAGGGTCTGCCGCGAACCGGTTGCTGCAGTCCCAGCGGGCCGCGGCGCAATTTGCCGTCGCGGCGCAGCGGCACGAAGCGCATGGTCGGTGCGGACCCGGTGACTGGAACCCAGAGCTTGCGTCCCTGGCGCAACAGACGCGCGATCAGGGTCCTGGTCGAGAGTTCGGAGCGGGCCGAGAGATAGACGGCGATGTGTTGTGCCCGGCGCAGCTGCCTCCAGCGCAGCAGCTGCAATGCGGTGCGCCGCTCGCACTGCCGGCGCTGCGGCTTGCCGATGGCGATGCGTCGCCGCCGCAGCAGCTTGCGCAGCTCGCTCTTGCGAACTGCGGGTGGGAAAGTAAGGGTGTCTCCCGCTTGTGCCGTCATCCGTCTTCGACCTTGAGACAACGTCTCAAGTGGGCGCCGCGCCGCGTAATCGGGCTTTCCGCTGCAAGGCGGACCTGCGCTCCCTACACGGGTGAGGCTCCCTTTGCATTGCAATTAGGCTCAAGGGGTTCTGAGAAGGATCACGAACACCGCAGGAGACACCGGTGACAAAGATAGCACCAAAGGGGGGTAAAGACGAGTATTGCCGCTCGGATTTGGGATGGCGGACCCGGAGAGAAGTCTGCTGCCGTCAATCGGAGGTGTTCTGCGCGTTGTCGATGTCCGGCACGCAGGTCGGATCAAGCGAAGCGGATCCGACAGCGCACTAGTCCGAGGTGTTCAGCGTGTGGTCGATGTCCAGCCCCAGCTGATGCACCTTGTCGATCGCCGCCGCGTCCTGCGGGGTGACGTCGCCATGGCCCTTCAGCGCCAGCAGTTCGCGCGCCAGGTTGAGCGCGGTCATCACGGCGATGCGCTCTGCTCCCAGGGCCTTGCCGCGGCGGCGGATTCCGGTCATGCGTTCGTTGAGGTAGTCGGCCGAGGCGACCAGGGCCTCGTGTCCGTCCGGCGGGCAGGCTACGGTGTACTCGCGGCTCATGATGCGCACGGTAACGGTCAGCGGATCGTCCTTGCGCGCGCCGTCCACGATGAGCGGGGCTTCCTTGTGGGGTTCCTTCGCGGCCTCTTTCATGGTTTTCCGATCGCCCCCTGTCATTGCGCCTGATCGCTTTCGAGCAGCCGGATGCGTTCGACCACGCCTTCGATGCGGCGTTTCAATTCGGCATTGAGCGCAAGCAGGCGGTCGCGCTCCTGCAGTGCGCGCTTCCGCTCCAGGCGCGCCTGACGGTAAGCGGCGATCAGGCGCTGTACCCGCTCTTCGAGTTGCGCGAGTTCCTTGTGGAGCATGGACAAACCGGCGGTTGACTCGTTGCAGTATAGCCTAGGGCGCAACGGCTGCCGAAAAGCAAACGCCCGGCGCGGGGCCGGGCGTTTGCACTGACGCGGGAGGCTTTACTGCAGCGCCAGATACAGGGCGCCGTCGCCGCGACGGACGTAGAGCAGCAGATCGCCGTCGCCGCTGGCGTATTTCTTGAACTCCGCCAGGCTGTTCACCGGGTGGCGATTGACGCTGAGGATGATGTCGCCGGGTTGCAGGCCGGACTCGCCCGCGGGCGAATCCTGCTCCAGGTCGGCCACCTGCACGCCCTTGTTGTCGCCGTCCTGCACCGGGGCGAAGGTGGCGCCCTTGAGCTTGGGATTGAGGCCCTTGACGGCGTCGCCGCTGTCCTTGCCGTTGTCGCCGCCGGTGGCGCTGATCTTCTCCTCCGGGCTCTTGCCGATCACCACCGCAACCTGCTTGGTGGCGCCCTCGCGCAGCAGGGTGAGATCGACCTTGTCGCCGACCTTCATCAGGCCGATCAGGTTGCGCAGCTCGAGCATGTCCTTGATCGGCTTGCCGTTGGCCTGGATCACCACGTCGCCTTCCTTGAGGCCGGCTTTCTCCGCCGGGGTGCCGGCGCCGACCTTGGACACCAGGGCGCCATGGGTGTTGTCCTTCAGACCCAGCGCCTTGACCAGTTCCGGCGTCAGGCTCTGGCCGTTGATGCCGATGATGCCGCGCTCGACCTTGCCGTTGGCGATGAGCTGGCTCATCACCGACTTGGCCAGGTTCACCGGGATGGAGAAGCCGATGCCGATGCTGCCGCCGCTCTGGCTGTAGATCTGCGAGTTGATGCCGACCAGTTCGCCGCGCAGGTTGATCAGCGCGCCGCCGGAGTTGCCGGGATTGATCGAGGCGTCGGTCTGGATGAAGTCCTGGTAGCTGCCGTCATTGGAGCCGGTATCGCGGCTCAGGCCGCTGACGATGCCGGAGGTGACGGTCTGGCGCAGGTTGAAGGGGCTGCCGATGGCAACCACGAAATCACCCACCTGCAGCTGCGAGGAGTCGCCCAGCGGCAGCGCGCTGAGGCCGTCGGCCTTGATCTGCAGCACGGCCAGGTCGGTCTGCGGGTCGGTGCCGATCAGCTTGGCGTCGAACTGGCGGTCGTCGTTGAGGCGTACCTTGATCTTGTCGGCGTGCTCCACCACATGGTTGTTGGTCAGCACATAGCCCTTGGCGGCATCGACGATGACGCCCGAGCCGATGGCCTGTTCCTCGCGCTCCTGCGGCTGCTGCTGGCCCGGCGGCACGTTGAAGAAGCGGCGGAAGAACGGGTCGTTGAGCAGGGGGTTCTGGATCTGCACCTTGCTGCTGACGGCGATGTTGACCACCGTCGGCAGCACCGTCTTCAGCATCGGCGCCAGCGACGGCACCTGGCCGGGGGCGGACGACGCCAGCAGCGCCGGCGGAATGTCGGCCTTGACCGGGGCCGGCGAGGTGGTGGTCAGCGCCAGGGTGGCGATGGTTGCCATGAGGGCGGCGCCACCGGCGATTACGGTGGTTTTGAGGAACGACATACGGGCCATGTTGTAGATAATCCTTATGGATGAACGACCGCGTGGTAGCGGTGTGCGCTTTCAGACCATGCGCCGGGCGGCAAGTTTCCTGCCGGGCGGCGCAATTCCGGGGCTTTTGGGGGTATGGGGCTTAGCGCAGGCGAATCAAGGGGTTCAGGGCATAGCGGCCGCTGATGGCCGCGCTGGCCAGGATATGCCCGTCGAGCGCCCGGCGCACCTGCTCGGCGGTGAATTCCCCATCCACCGGGCAGCGTTCCAGGTCCACCGCGAGCAGCTCGAAGCGGTAGTGATGGGGGATGCTGTCGTTCCACGGCGGGCAGGGGCCGTCATAGCCGAAATAAGGACCTTCCATGTCCTTGTCGCCGGCAAACCATGCGGTATAGCTGTTGATGCCCTGCCGGCTGCCCTCGGGCCCGTCCGGCTGGCGCTTGCCGCGGGGGGTGATGCCGGAGCCGCAGGCGCCCTCGGCGATGCCGGTGGTGGTGGGCGGCATGTCGACCATGACCCAGTGCACGAACTCGCCGCGCGGCAGTCTTGCGCTCAACACGGCGCCTTCGGTATTGACGTTGGCGGGCTTGGGCGAGGGGGCGTCGGCGTCAGTGCAAAGCAGCACCAGGCTGTGCGCCGCGGCCGGCACGTCGTGCCAGTGCAGCTCGGGATTGAGGTTCTGCGACAGGCGCAGGCGCCCCACCGGCGCCTTCACCGCGAAGGCGCAGCGGCCGGGGATGACGCCGCCATCGCGGAAGCTGCGGCTACTCAATTTCACATGTATCTCCTGATCAAGACCGGGCCATCCCTGGCCCGGACTGCTAAACCCGGCCGCTGCGCGGCCGGGTACTTTTAGGATTGTTAATTGTAGCGATCTACAGCATTCCTGCGGGCCGCTGCCACGGCAGCGCGGCGCGGCCCGAGAGGCGGGCCAGGCCGCCCATCAGCTGCTGGCGCAGGTTGCGGCGCTGGCGGTAGCTCAGCTCGTAGACGTCGGCGTCCTTGATCCGGCGCAGCAGCCAGTCGTCGCTGGTGCGGACCTCGTCGATCAGCTTCAGTTCGAGCGCCTGGCTGCCATACCAGTGCTCTCCGGTGGCCACCTGCTCCAGCGACAGCTGCGGCCGGTTGCCGGCGACGAAGGATTTGAACAGGGTGTGGGTTTCATCCAGTTCCTCGCGGAATTTGGCCCGTGCCGCCTCGCTGTTTTCGCCGAACATGGTCAGGGTGCGCTTGTATTCGCCGGCGGTATGCAGTTCGTAGTCGATGTTGTTCTGGCGCAGCAGGCGGTTGAAGTTCGGCATCTGCCCGACCACCCCGATCGAGCCGACGATGGCAAAAGGCGCGGCTGTGATGTGGTGGGCCACGCAGGCCATCAGGTAGCCGCCGCTGGCCGCGACCTTGTCGATGGCGGCGGTCAGGCGCAGGCCGTGATCGCGGATGCGCTGCAGCTGGGAGGCGGCCAGGCCATAGCCATGCACCACCCCGCCGGCGCTTTCCAGCCGCACCAGCACCTCGTCCTGGGCTTGCGCCACCTGCAGCAGGGCGCTGATCTCTTCGCGCAGCGCGCTGACCCGGCTGGCTTCCAGGTCGCCCTGGAAGTTCAGCACGAACAGGCGCGGCCGCGGCGGGGTGCCCTGCTTGAGCGCCTTGGCGCGGGCTTTTTCCTCGCGTTTGAGGCGCTTGTGCTCCTGTTTCAGCTGGTCCCGGCCGAGTAGTTCCTGGTTGAGGATGGCGGCCAGGCGCCGCAGGCGTTCGTTGAGGTTCTTCACCTCCAGGCGGTCGCCGCCTTCTTGCCGCGCTGCGCGGACCAGGCCGGTGATGGCGATGCCGACGAAGACAAAAGCTGCGACCCAAGTCACAGTTTTGGCGAGAAACAGGCCATATTCCAGCAAAAATTGATGCACTTACTGCTCCCTGCACTTAAAATTCGGGGATATGTACGGTGCCGCACAATCAGCACAATTCCAAATTGTCATGATCCTTGCGTATACTAATTGGGCACGAGGGCGGCTGCTCGGGATTCCACAGGATAGGGACTAAGCACAATGAATAAGCTCATGCTGTCCGGGCTCATCGGTACGGGGTTGGCACTGGCAGGCGTTCTCCCGGCCCATGCAGACGATGTGGCCATGCGCCCCTATATCAGCGAAAGCCTGATGTATACGTTCGCCGATGACAGCCGTCATTCGGACGGCGGTATCGGCGGCATGCTCGGCGGCGGCGTGCCGATCAATCGCCTGATCAATCTGGAACTGGACGGCGGCTACTCGCACTTCAACCACAACGACGATGTCGGCAGCGAGCCGTGGCAGGAATATATCGCCAAGCTGGATACCCAGTTCTTCTATTCCCGCGACCCGGCTTTCGCGCCGTACTTCGGCGTCGGCCTCGGCTATGCCAAGGAACAGCTGAAGACCATCGGCAATGAAGGTGCTTTCATGGCCGATGCCGGCGTCGGCGCCATCCACTATTTCAAGATCTTCAATACCGACTTCGGCGTGCGCGGCGATGTGCGCTACCGCTGGGTCGATACCGAAAGCTCCAAGTTCCCGGGCCGCGGCGTCAGCACCATTGGCGAGCCGGTTATCAGCCTGGGCCTGCTGATCCCGCTGGCCTTCGGCGGCACCGCCGCGGTGGCGCCTGAAGTGCTGCCGCCGCCGCCGGTAGTGCCGCAGCAGCAGCCGTCGGGCCTGAGCGCCAACCATCGCTTCGAAGACGTGCATTTCGCCTTCGACAAGTACAGCCTGACCGAGTACGCCCAGAGCAGCCTGGACGGCGATGTCACCACCATCAACAAGCTCAGCGGCAGCTTCCCGAGCCTGAAGGTCGACATCTCCGGCCATACCGACTGGATCGGCACCGACGCCTACAACCAGGCCCTGTCCGAGCGCCGCGCCACCGCGGTCAAGGACTACCTGGTACGCAAGGGTATCGACGCCGGCCGCATCCGCACCTACGCTTATGGCGAAAGCCAGCCGGTTGCGCCGAACACCACGGCCGAAGGCCGCGCCCTGAATCGTCGCGCCGAGATCAGCACCAAGGGCGAATAAGGCAGCGCTTGGTTGAACCCGACCCCCGCCGCTCTGCGGCGGGGGTTTTTTATTGGCCGGGCGAAAAGCGGGGGTGAAAGGCCGGTGCAGCCAGCGCTATCCGCGAACGATCAGGCGGTAGGGGTGTTGCCGGAAAAGGCCGGGCGCAGCGCGGCGGCGCGCTGCCGGCGGGCGGCGAGATCCGCTGCGCCGGTGGCTGCGGGAAGCCAGCCCTGCAGTTGCCGCCGGACGATGCCGCCCAGGACGTCGAAGTGCGCGGCGCTGTCGTTCAGGGCCGGGATGTAGCGCAGGGCCGTTCCGCCGGCGGCGGTGAAGGTCTCGGCATAGCGCAGCTGGATTTCCTCCAGCGTCTCCAGGCAGTCGGCGGCGAAGCCGGGACAGAGTACGTCGAGCCGGCGCACCCCGCGTGCGGGCAGCGCGGCGATGGTTGGCTCGGCATAGGGCTGCACCCAGGGCAGCTTGCCGAAGCGGCTCTGGAAGGCCACGCTGAATTCGCCTTCGCGCAGTTGCAGGGCCTCGGCCAGCAGGCGGCCGGTCTTCTGGCACTGGCAGTAGTACGGATCGCCGGCCAGCACCGTGCGCTGCGGCAGGCCATGGAAGGACAGCAGCAGGTAGTCGCCGCGGCCCTGCGCCTGCCAGTGGGCGCGAACGCTTTGCGCCAGGGCAGTGATATACGCCGGCTCGTCGTGGTAACTGTTGACGGTGCGCAGCTCCGGCACCCAGCGGCGTGTGTTCAACTCGGCGAACAGCGCATCGAGCGCGGCCGCGTTGGTCGAGCAGGAATATTGCGGATACAGCGGCAGCACCGCGATGCGGCGCACTTGCCGTGCCTCCAGTTCCGCCAGGGCGGTGGCGATCGACGGCGTGCCATAGGTCATGCCCAGCGCCACCGGCACCTCCTGCCCCAGCATTTCGCCCAGGTGCCGCTCCAGCCCGCTTGCCAGCCGTTTCGAGATCGCCAGCAAGGGCGAGCCCTCCTCGGTCCAGATCTTCTCGTAGGCATGCACCAGGCGGCCGGGCCGGAACGGCAGGATGAAGCCGTAGAGCAGCGGCAGCCACAGCAGCGGCGTCAGCTCCACCACGCGGCGGTCGGACAGGAACTGCGCCAGGTAACGGCGGATCGCGGCGGGCGTCGGCGCATCCGGCGTGCCGAGGTTGATCAGCAGCACGCCGGCATTCGCCGGCGCGCTATGTTCTGGAATTTCCGGCATTGGATTCCATCGGAGCAATCACAAAAAATAGAAGCCGCCCGCAAATGAACGCGAATCAACGCGAATCCAGTCCTGCGTCGCTTTCATTGGCGTTGATTCGCGTTCATTTGCGGACTGAATTTTGCCATCAAGCCCGCCTGATTTCTCCAAGCCGCAGGCGCCGGAAGTAATCTTTGTAGGCGCTCATCGCGCGCGAGCCGAGCAGCAGCATCAGCGGCAGGTTCACCAGGTACATGAAGCCCATGCCGACGGTGCTGATCGCATCCAGCTCCACCGAGGTGCGGATGAAGCCGAAGCAGGCGGCCGCCGCGGCGAAGCACCACAGCCAGCGGTAGAGGGTGACCGCACCGGCGCCGAACAGATAGATCACGCCCTGCTCGCCGTAGTAGCCGTAGCTGATGACGGTAGACAGCGCGAATACCCACACCACGATGGTGATCAGCCAGCGGCCGAAGCCCTCGTGCACCGTGTCGAAGGACTTGGCCACCAGGGTGGCGCCGCGGTAGTCGGCGAACAGGCCCGGTTCGGCGACCTGCGGCTGCGTGCTTGCGCTTATGCTCTGCCAGCCGATGCGGGGCCCGTCCTGGCCCAGGTGAACGGCGCCATAGACGCGCACCCGGTGATCGCCGCCGTCGGCAATGACGAACACCGGCGCATTTTCCTTCCATGCCACCTTGCCGTTTTCGGTCGGCGGCGCGGCGAGGTCCGGTTGCCACTGGCCCGGCGCCACCTGCACGAAGGCCGGCGGCGTGTCCCAGCGCGCGGCGGGCGCACGATTCCAGATGCCGCTGCACAGGATCACCAGGCCGGTGACGGTGCAGACGAACATGGTGTCGATGAACGGCTCCAGCCCGGCCACCACGCCCTCGGTCACCGGCTCCGGCGTCTTCACCGCCGCGTGGGCGATCGGCGCGGTGCCGAGGCCGGCCTCGCTGGAAAACAGCGCGCGCTTCATGCCCCACATGAAGGCGCTGCCCATCACGCCGCCGGTAAAGGCTCCGGCGGCCTGCGTCTTGGAAAAGGCCGAGACGAAGATCAGCCGCACCAGGTCCGGCAGTTCCTGCGCATGCAACAGGATCACGTAGAGCCCGCACAGCACGTAGATGCCGCATTTCAGCGGCACCAGCACGCCGGTGACATTGCCGATGCGCTTGATGCCACCGAGGATGACCACGCCGGCCAGCGTGGCCAGGATCACGCCGGTGATCCAGGTCGGCACGCCGAAGTATTCGCGCGTGATGTCGGCCGCGCTCCAGGTCTGGAACATGTTGCCGCCGGTCACCGCGAACAGCAGCAGCGCGCAGCAGAAAAAGCCGCCGACGAATTTGCCGAAGCCCTGCAGGCCGGGAGACCTTCCGCGCAGCGCGTTGCGCACCACGTACATGGCGCCCCCATGCGGATTGCCCGGTTCCGAGGTGTCGCGGTAGAGCAGCGCCAGCGTCACCTCGGTGGTCTTCAACGCCATGCCGAGCAGGCCCACCAGCCACATCCAGAACATCGCACCGGGTCCGCCGAAGTCGACCGCGATGGCCATGCCGGCGATGGCCCCGAGGCCCACCGTGCCGGACATGGCCGTGGTCAGCGCCTGGAAATGGGTCAGCGCGCCGCTGCCGTGGCCGGTATCGATGCCCTTGCCCAGCACCAGCGCCACGCCGTGGGTCAGCGAGCGGTACTGGCAGAAGCGGCTCCACAAGGTGAACAGCAGGCCGATGGCCAGCAGCGCCAGCAGCATCGGCACCGACAGCAGCGCATTGTTGATCGCATCGACCGCCGACCAGAACCCATTCATGGCGGCCCGCTCAACTTTGCTGGGCGAGTTCGCTGTGGCTGCGTGAATAAACGAAGTACAGCACCAGCCCGAACGCGGACCAGATGACGAAGCCGATCCAGGCGAGGGTTGGCAGCTTGTACATGAGGAAGCCGCAGAAGAGCATGCCCAGGATCGGCACCAGCGGCACCAGCGGGGTGCGGAACGGGCGCTTCAAGTCGGGGCGGGTCTTGCGCAGCACGATGACGCTGGCGCAGACCAGGAAGAAGGCGGCCAGGGTGCCGAGATTGACCAGTTCCGCCACCTTGCCGATCGGAAACAGGCCGGCGATGAGGGCGATGACCACGCCGGAGCCGACGATCAGGCGCACCGGGGTCTGCGTCTTCGGGTTGATCACGGCCATCGGCTTGGGCAACAGGCCGTCGCGCGCCATGGCCATGACGATACGGGTCAGGCCGAAGTACAGCACCAGCATCACCGTGGTAATGCCGGCCAGCGCGCCGATCGAGACCAGCGCCTCGGCCCAGCCGATGCCGAGCTGCTTGAGGGCGTCGGCGATCGGCGCCTTGATGTCGATCTGGTCGTAGTGCACCACACCGGTAAGAATGCCGGAAACCACGATATACAGGATGGTGCAGATCACCAGCGAGGCGATGATGCCGATCGGCAGGTTGCGCTGCGGGTTGACCGTCTCCTCCGCCGCGGTGGAGACCGCGTCGAAGCCGATGTAGGCGAAGAAGATCACCGAGGCGCCGGTAAATACGCCGCTGAGTCCAAAATGCGACTGCCCGGATGCATCGGTGGTTGCCGCCGGAATAAAGGGATGCCAGTTGGCCGGGTTGATGTGCGGCGCGGCGACGACAATGAAGATGGCGACCGCGGTCAATTTGACGAACACCATCACCGTGTTGAAGCGCGCCGATTCCTGTACGCCGATCGACAGCAGCACCGACAGCAGCAGCACGATGGCCATCGCCGGCACGTTGGCGATGCCGCCGTCGAGCGGGGCGTTGGTCAGCGCGTGCGGCAGGTGGATGCCCAGCAGTTCCATGATCTTGCCGAAGTAGCCGGACCAGCCGATGGCCACGGTGGAGGTGGCGACGGAGTATTCCAGGATCAGATCCCAGCCGATGATCCAGGCGATGAACTCGCCGATGCCGGAATAGGCGTAGCCGTAGGCGCTGCCGGCGCCGCCGATGGCGCCGGCCAGCTCGGCATAGGACAGGGCGGCGAAGGCGCAGGCGGTGCCGGATACGATGAAGGACAGCACGATGGCCGGGCCGGAATGCTGGGCCGCCACCACGCCGGTGAGGACAAAGATGCCCGTGCCGATGATGCAGCCGATGCCCAGCATGGTCAGGTCGAACGCGTTGAGGCAGCGTTTCAGGCCCGTGTCGGCATTGACGTCAATCGGCTTGGTGCGGAACAAACTCATGATTTCCCCTCGGAATTCTGGATGGTTATTGCAGGTACAAGGCCTGCTCAATGCCAGAAGTATGCCCGGCGCCGGGGTTTTGCGCCTAGTTGAGCTTTTTTTACCGCTTGGCGCGGCCGGGCAAGACAATCGCCGCGGCTTGTGCTTGTCGGCGCAGCCGCTCCACAGGCCCAGGCAAACTCTCGATCAAAGCGTCACCCCGGCGCAAGCCGGTACCGCGTCGCGGGCGGAATCCACAGCCCAGGCCGCACTGCGACCGTCCCTGGACCGCGGCTTTCGCCGGAATGATGCACCCCACAGCGCAATCGCCGCCCCAAGACATAAATTCAGAATGTTGATTTCGGGGGCAGGACGAAGCGGTTCGTTTGGCTATTCCAGGTGGGGCGCGAGCACATTTTCGATCCATTTCATGAATGCGCGAACTCGGCGCGACAGGTTGCGCCGATGCGCTACTACGAGGGACACGGCAAGCGACCGGCGAGCAAAGTCGGGGAGAATTTCCACCAGCGCTCCACTTTCCAAGTATTGGCCAATCCCAAGAAATGGGGCCTGAATCAGGCCAAGACCGGCGAGGGCAGCAGCCTCATAGGTCTGCGCGCTGTTGACGTGCAGCGCACCTGGCAACTGAAGCGTCGCGTAGCCGTCGCCGTCCGGATATTCCCAGCCCCAGGGTCTTGCGCTCAGCGTCGTCGAAAAATGAATTGCCCGATGTTTCTGATGCCGCAGATCTTCTATGGATCGGGGGACGCCATAGCGCGCCAGGTAGGCAGGACTGGCGGCGTTGACCATGCGTAACTTGCCCAGCGGGCGGGCAATCAGAGCCTCGTCGCCGATGGGACCAAGTCGCAATACGCAGTCAAATCCCTCTCGAACCAGATCAACTTGCCGATCCGTACTCGACATCTCCAGCTCCAACTCTGGATGAGTCGCCATGAAATCCGGCAAGGCCGGCACGATCGTTGCGCGTGCCACCTCGGTCGGCATATCAACCCGTAAGCGCCCGCGAAGTGCCACGCGATCGCCAGCGAACATCGAGCGGAGATCGTCAACGTCCGCGAGCAGATCGCGGGCACGTGCATGAAATGCCCGTCCGTCTTCCGTCAACTGTACGCTACGCGTCGTCCGGTGCAGAAGCCGGACACCGACATCTTCTTCCAGCCTCCGGACCGCCGTTGAGGCCCTTCCCTTCTGAATGCCCAGGCTATCGGCTGCGTGGGTAAAGCTCCCCATTTCCGCCACTGTTATGAAGATGAGGATGGGTTCGAGATTGTGCATTTTCGTGCCTCGGTATTGTTATCCAAAAAGAGAACAGTTAGTTCATTTCTTCGATGTTTATCATACCTAAGAGACACAGTAAGCTCTGAATCCCCCTATCGGAGAATGACAAGTGTCCGAAACTATGAAGTTGCATCGGGTGCCTGAAACCATGACCCTGCATCGCGCCCTGTGGGCCGGCCGGATCATGAGCGCAATTGTCGTTATCGCCCTGCTGACAGACGGCGCTATTCAGCTTTTCGCGCCGGAGCGGATCGCGAGCATGTTGCAGGAAACCGGGTTCGCAATGGATCTGACCCGTGTCGTGGGTCCGATCGTACTCGCCTGCGCCATCCTTTACGCCATCCCGGCCACCGCCGTCCTCGGCGCGATCCTGGTGACGGGCTTTTTGGGAGGCGCCATCTGCGCCCATGTCCGCATTGGCGAGTTGGGGTCGCCGCCGGAAATCATTTCCCTGCTTCTGGGCGCGATGACCTGGGGCGGCCTCTACGCGCGCGATCCCCGAATCCGGGCCATTCTGCCGCTTATCCGTTCGGAGTCGAGGGTACGGAGCACATAGCGGGTACGACGTCCGCACGCGATGTCTTCGCGGCGGCCCAGAAGGCCGTGACGGTGTGAACTGCGACGTTTACACCAATGAAGTTCGAGATCGAACATGAAGTTTCTTGTTGGGGTGCAACGGGCGGAAGCGGACGGCTGATCGTCCGCGACGCCTTGGCGCAAGGCCATTCCGTCGTTGTCCTGGTTCGCTCGAAGGCCCGCGCCCCGGATCTCCCGGGGAGCGGAAATGATCGAGCGCCGGAATGACGATTGTTATTGTTTAAGCGTGAGTCCTCACCCTTCGACGATCGCCGTCACGCCCATGCCGCCGGCGGTGCAGATCGAGATCAGGCCGCGGCCGCCGCCGTTCTCGGCGATGATCTTGGCCAGGGTGGCGAGGATGCGGCCGCCGGTGGCGGCGAAGGGGTGGCCCAGCGCCAGGCTGCTGCCGTGGATGTTGAGTTTGGCGCGGTCGATGCTGCCCAGCGGCTTGCTCAGGCCCAGCCGGTCCTTGCAGAACCTGGGGTCTTCCCAGGCCTTGAGGGTGCACAGCACCTGCGCGGCGAAGGCTTCGTGGATCTCGTAGAAATCGAAGTCCTGCAGCTTCAGGCCGTTGCGTTCCAGCATGCGCGGCACCGCGTAGGAGGGCGCCATCAGCAGGCCTTCCTTGCGCTCGAAGAAATCCACCGCGGCGGTTTCATAGCTGGTGAGGAAGGCCAGGGTCTTCAGGCCGCGCGACTTGGCCCAGTCCTCCGAGGCCAGCAGCACCGCCGAGGCGCCGTCGGTGAGCGGCGTGCTGTTGGCGGCGGTGAGGGTGCCGTTGACCTTGTCGAAGGCGGGCTTGAGCTTGGCCAGTTTTTCCAGGGTCGAATCGCCGCGCAGGTTGTTATCGCGCTCCAGGCCGGCATAGGGCACGATCATGTCGGCGAAGAAGCCCTTCTCGTAGGCTGCCGCCGCTTTCTGATGGGATTCAAACGCCAGCTGGTCTTGCGCCTCGCGCGGGATCTTCCATTCCTTGGCCATGATCTCGGTGTGCTGGCCCATCGACAGCTTGGTGCGCGGCTCGCTGACGCCGGGGATCAGCGGCGCCAGGTCCCGGGGCCGGAATTTGGCCAGTGCGGCGAGGCGTTGGCCGGTGGTCTTGGCGCGATTGGCTTCCAGCAGGATCTTGCGCAAGGCCTCGCTGACGCCGATCGGCGCGTCCGAGGCGGTGTCCACGCCGCCGGCGATGCCGGACTCGATCATGCCCAGAGCGATCTTGCTGCCCACCGTGATCGCCGTCTCCAGGCTGGTGCCGCAGGCCTGCTGCAGGTCATAGGCCGGGGTTTCCATCGACAGGCCGCAGGATAGCGTGCTCTCGCGCGTCAGGTTGAAATCGCGCGAGTGCTTCAGCACCGCGCCGGCGGCGACTTCGCCGAGACGCTCGCCGTGCAGCTGGAACTTGTCGACCACGCCCTTCAGTGCGGCGGTGAGCATGTCCTGGTTGCTGCGCGTGGCGTAGGCGGTGTTCTGGCGGGCGAAGGGGATGCGCGCGCCGCCGAGGATGGCGACTTTGCGGCCGTAGGGTTTCATCGGAGGCTCCGGAGCGAGGTGTGGTTTTGCCGGATTCTAGCGGGTGATCGGAGTCAGTGCCGCGTCGGCCATCCATACGGCCCAGGTGAAGCCCGCTTTGCCAAAGACGCCCGCCTCGTGCTGATAATTGCCGCCTCAACTGAAGTAGGGCCGGGCCATCGATGCGATTTCCAGGGGCTGGTGTCGGGCGTTGCCGTGGCCGGGTGCTGGCTTTGCTGGTGCTGGCGGCGCCGCTGGCGGCTCGCGCCCAGGGCTGGGGTGGCTCGCTCGGCGCCAGCAGCGACTACGTTTATCGCGGCCTGACCCAAAGCGACAACCTGCCCGCCGGGCAGGCGGATATCCATTACTACAGCCAGTCCGGCTGGTTTGCCGGCCTGGGAACGACCAGCGTCAAGCGCGATCCCGCCGATACGGTCACCCTCGAATTCGATCCCTATGCCGGCTATCAATGGCCGTTCGCCAAGGACTGGAGCAGCCGGGTTGCGGCGGTGCATCACGACTATCCCTGGAACAACACGGGGCGGCACTACAACTACGAGGAACTGTCCGGCACGCTGGCCTACGCCGACCGTTTGTTTGCCACGGTCGCCTTCTCTCCGGACACCTCGATCATCGACCGCCACACCTCGGTCACCGGCCGGGCCACGCTGGCCTATGATCTGGCCCTGCACCAGCCCCTGCCGCATGCGTTTTCCCTCAACGCCGGAGTCGGCTACTACGACCTGCGTTGGGCGGTGCATACCGGCTATGTCTACTGGAATGCCGGCCTGGGCTACGATTTCCGCCGGGTGCAACTGGACCTGTCCTATATCGGCACTGACGGCACGGCGCGCCAGCTGTTCTACGGCGGCATGGCGGTCAATCGGCTGGTGGGGACGGTGTTATGGCATTTTTGACGGACTCCGGGCTGGCCGGGCCGCCTTGAAAGGCGCGCCGATGGGATTCTCGCCCCTGCCGCAACCTTTTCGACCGTTGCGGGCACTCACGCTGAGGACGGCTATGCGCGAAGGAGCGAAACCGGTGCCATGCGAGCGGAAATGGTGAACCCACCCCAGGTGGAATCGAGAACGGCGGACAACGACCGCGAACTGGCGCTGCTGCGCCGCGTGGCGCTGGGCGACCGTGAGGCGTTCGGCACCCTCTATTCCGGCTATTACCCCCGCCTCGGGCGGTTCCTGAGCCGGCTGACCCAGCGCCCGGAGCTGATCGACGAGGCCATCAACGACACCTTCTGGGTGGTGTGGCAGAAGGGCGGCGAGTTCCGCGGCGCCTCCCAGGTATCCACCTGGATCATGGGCATCGCCTACCGCTGCACCCTCAAGACCTTGCGCCGCTCGGGCGGCACGGCCACCGAGCCGCTGAGCGAGGACTACGAGGACACCGGCACGCCGGAGCTGCAGGCCGAACAGGAGCTGCGCGACTGGGTCGGCAAGGGCCTGCGCCACTTGCCGCAGGAGCAGCGCACCACCCTGGAGCTGGCGTATTACATGGGGCATTCCTGCGAGGAGATCGGAGAGATCATGGAGTGCCCGGTGAGCACGGTGAAGGCGCGCATGTTCCATGCGCGGGTCAAGTTGCGCAATTTGCTGCCGACGCTCGGCGGCATGACGGAAAGAGGCAAGCCATGAACCAGTCGGATGATGCATTCTCGATCCACCGCCGCGCCTGGGAGTTGATCCCCTGGGTGGTGAACGGCCGCGCCTCGGGTGAAGAGCGCCGCACGGTTGAACAGCACCTGACGGAGTGCGGCGACTGCCGCGAGGAATTCGATTTCCAGATGCGCCTGCATGGCGCGATGAACCGCCCCCCGCAGCCCGAGGCCGGCGCGGATGCCGCCGCGGCGGCATCGCTGCAACGCTTGTGGCAGCGCATCGACGGGGAAGAGGCGCTGCCCGTGGTGCGCCGCCGGGCGTCCGGCTCGTTCGCGCGCGGACTGCTGGCGGCGGTGCTGATCGAAGCGGTAGGCATCGCCGCGCTCAGCGCGGCCCTGTGGACGCGCGATGCGCCGCAGCAAGTAGTGGCTGCGGGGGCGGCGGGAGCGCCGCTCTACCAGACCCTGAGCGCGGCGCCGGAGGGCGCCGCGCACGCCACCATCCGCGCGGTGCTGGCGCCGACGCTGACGCTGGGTGAGTTGCAGAGCTTGCTGGCGCAGTCGCATCTGCAGATCGTTGCCGGCCCCAGCGACGCCGGCGTGTATTCCCTGGCGCCGCTGTCGGTGCGTGTTGCCGTGGCCACCCAGCCGGCCCTGGCGCAGCTGCGCGCCAATCCGGGCGTGCGTTTCGCCGAGCCGGTCGACGCGGCGGCCCGGCCTTCGCCGTGATCCGAGGCATCGCCCTGCTGCCTGCGCTGTACCTGGCGGCCTGCGCCGCCGTGCCCGGCAGCGCCGATCCGGCCGCCGCACAGATGCGCGCGGCGCCGGGGAGCCTGATCCTGCTCACGGTGGCTGACCCGCCCGAGCCGGTGGCGGCGCACGCCGGCTCCACTCCGCGCGGCTACGACAGCATGCCGCTGTACAGCGCCGGCGGCAGCGCCCGCGCCGAGGTCGCCGCGATCGAGCGGGACTATGCCCTGCACGAGGTCGCCGCCTGGCCGATCGCGCCCTTGCAGGTGCACTGCGTGGTGCTGGAAATTGCCGCGGGAAGTCCGTCTGAGAAAGCACTGGCGCGTGAGAAAACGCTGGAGCAACTGGCGCACGATCCGCGGGTGAGCCTGGCGCAGCCGCTGCAGACCTTCGGCACCCTGTCCGGCGGCTATAACGATCCCTATGTCGGTCTGCAACGCGGCTTCGCCCAGATCGACGCCGGCGATGCGCAGCACTGGTCGCGCGGCGATGGCGTGCGCGTGGCGGTGATCGATACCGGCATGGACAGCACGCATCCTGACTTGCAGGGGCGGGTGGAGGCGTTGCGCAATTTCGTCGACGACGATGCCCGCCAGTTCGAGGCGGATCGCCACGGCACCGAGGTGGCCGGCGTGATCGCCGCCGACGCCAACAATCACGAAGGCATCGTCGGCGTCGCCCCCGGCGTGCATATCTTCGCGCTCAAGGCCTGCTGGCAGATGCAGCCGCTGGCCGACGGGGCGCAGTGCAATTCCTTCACCCTGGCGCAGGCCCTGACCATCGCCATCGAGTCCGGTGCGCGGGTGATCAATCTGAGCCTGGGCGGGCCGGCCGATCCGCTGCTGGCGCAGCTGGTGCAATACGCCCTGAAGCGCGGCATCGTGGTGGTCGGCGCCGTGCCTCCCGACGGCCGCACCGACGGCTTTCCGGTCGGGGTGCCCGGTGTCATCGCCGTCGATGCCATCGAGCGCTCCTCGGCCAGCACCGCGGTGCTGCATGCGCCAGGACGCGAGGTGCTGACCCTGACGCCGGGAGGGCATTACGACTTCGTCTCCGGTTCGTCGCTGGCCGCGGCGCATGTCAGCGGTGCCGCCGCCCTGCTGCTCTCGCTCAACTCCCGTCTCGACGCGGCGACCGTCTACGACCTGCTCAGCCGCAGCAGCAGCGATGGCGGCGGCGCCCCGGCGATCAATGTCTGCACCGCGCTGTCGCTGCTGCGGCCGGAAGGCGCTTGCGGTACCTCGCAGTATCCTGATGGCGGCGCCGCGCACGCTACTCCCACGCGCTGAATCGTTGCGTCCCGTCCGCATCCACCTGCGCGCGGTACTCGCCATCACCTGAAGCAGCTCGCCGAAAAAATTCCTGGCAAAAAACTTTCCTCTCCTGCGTAACTTTTCGGTTGCGTGCCGGCACTCATCCCACAGACGGCAAATTGCGGAGCCGGCGTTCGAGGCAGGCCTCTTCGCCGCGAACCTCCGCGATGGCTGCGCAGCTTGCGCTGCGCCCGGGCCTTTGCGCGTCGCGGATCGAACTACGGGACAGGAGATTTGACATGGCATTTCAAGGTGCATCGTCCAAGGGACTATTGCTGGCAATCGGTGTGACTCTGCTCTCCGCCTGCAGCGGCGGGTCGGGGTCATCAGGCTCAGGCAGCGGGTCGAGCAGCAGCTCCAGCAGCAGCGGTTCAAGCGGCGGCTCCGCCGCGGCCGGCCCCTACACACTGACCAACCTGGTCGCGGACAAGGCCAATCTGGCTTCGGATGGTTCGGCCTCGGCCAGCCACGTCGATCCGAACCTGATCAATCCCTGGGGCCTGGTGTTCGGCACCGGCGCGCCGTCCTGGCTCTCCAATCAGGGCACCAGCACTTCGACCCTGTACGACGGTCTGGGCGACAGCGATCCCCTGGTGGTCAAGCTGCCTGCCAACGGCACGCTGCCGGCCTCGCCCACGGGAATTGTTTTCAATAGCGGCGCCAGCACGGATTTCGTGATCGGCAGCGGCGCCACCGCCGGGCCCGCCAATTTCATCTTCGACGGCCTGACCGGAAGCATCTACGGCTGGTCCGAAGCCGCGGGTGCGGTGCTCGCCTACACCGCCACCGACGGCGCCGTGTACACCGGCCTGGCTTTCGCCAACAACGGCAGCGGCAACTTCATCTACGCCGCCGACTTCAAGAACAACAAGATCGATGTCCTCAACAACGCTTTCAAGGTGGTTTCCGCAGCTGGAACCACCGGCGGCTTCCCGTTCACCGATCCCAAGCTGCCGGCGGGCTATGCGCCTTACGGCATCCAGGCCATCACCAGCGGCGGCACCACGCAGATCTACGTCGCCTACGCCGCGGCCAACGCCAGCGCGGCGTCCGGCGGTTCCAGCAGCTCCAGCAGTTCGAGCAGCTCGAGTGGTTCCAGCAGTTCCAGCAGCTCAAGCAGTTCCAGCGGTGGTTACACCTATGTCCAGTCGGTTCGTGCGCGGACTTTCGCCGCCAACATCCCCGGCTCCGGCCTGGGCCAGGTCGATGTGTTCGATACCAGCGGCAATTTCGTCAAGACCCTGGTCGCCGCGGGCGGCGTGCTGAACGGTCCCTGGGGCATGGCCCTGGCGCCCAGTGATTTCGGCGCGCTCGGCGGCGACCTGCTGGTGGGCAACTTCGGCGACGGCTCCACCGACAACGGCAGCGGCGTGATCGATGCTTTCGATCCGGCCACCGGAGCACTGGTAGGCCAGGTCAGCAATGGCCAGGGCAGCGCGCTGCAGATTCCCGGCCTGTGGGCGCTGGCTTTCGGTAATGGCGCCGATGGTCAGAACCAGCCGCTCAACACCTTGTTCTTCACCGCCGGCACCAATGCCGAAGCCGATGGCACCTATGGCCGCATCGATCCGGGCGCCACGGCCCCGGCCTTCACCAGCGCCGTCAGCATCACCGCTCCGGCCGCCAGCGCCACGGTCAGCGGCACGGTGCCGGTGACCGCGACGGTGCAGGACATCAACGCCGTCAAGCAGGTGCAGTTCTTTGCCGGCGGCACTTCCATCGGCACCGCCACGGCCGCGCCTTTCACGGTGCAGTGGAACAGCAGCACCGCCGCCAACGGCAGCGTGGCGCTGACCGCCACCGCCATGGATGCCGATAACAACAGCTTCACCTCGGCGGACCTGAGCGTGACCGTCGACAACGCCGCGGCGCCCCCGGCGGCCACGACCCTGACGCAGCTGCAGACGCAGTTCTTCACGCCGATCTGCTCGACCTGCCACACCGGCCAGGGCAGCTCGCTGCCCGGCGTCCAGAACCTCACGGCGGGTAACAGCTTCAGCAACATCGTCAACGTTGCCAGCATCGAGGAGCCCGCGCTCGATCGCATCAAGCCCAATGATCCGACCAACAGCTACATGATCCAGAAAATCATGGGCACGGCGGCCAAGGGTGCGCAGATGCCGGATGGTTGCCCGATCACGCAGCCCTGCCTGACGCAGGCGCAGATCAATATGTTCATCTCCTGGGTGAATGCCGGTGCGCAGAACAACTGATGCATCACCGCGTCCCGCCTCGCGGCGGGAGGCGGGTTGGCCCGGCATCGTCGATCAACCACGGGGACCGCGTGTGATGAGCCGCTCCACTCCATTGTCGTTTGCCATTGCCGCGCTGGCCCTGGCCGCCTGCGCCGGCAATGGCGAGGGCCTGGATCAGAACGGCAACCCGATCGGTTCCGGCTCAAGCTCCGGCTCCGGTTCGAGTTCCGGCGGGAGTTCTTCTTCGAGCAGCGGCGCCACGGTCGCTTTCGAAACGATCCAGGATCAGGTGTTCACGCCGATCTGTTCCAAATGCCACGCCGGCGCCAGTGCGCCGGAAGGCATGCAGCTGAGCGACGGCGTGGCCTACGGCATGATCGTCAACGTGCCCAGCCAGGAGGTGCCGACGCTCGATCGCATCCGGCCCGGCGATCCGGCCAACAGCTATCTGGTGCAGAAGATCATGGGCACCGCCGCCGTCGGCGCGCAGATGCCCGATGGCTGCCCGATCACGCAGCCCTGCCTGGATGCCGCCACTATCGCCATGATCGCGCAGTGGGTCAGCGAGGGTGCGCCGCCTCCAGCTGCATCTTCCTTGAGCGCCGCCGCTACGGATCAGGTGAGCCCATGAAAATGCATACTCGAGCCTTGCGGGCCTGGGCCTGGTGCCTGTTGCTGGCGGTGCAGGCGCTGGGCGCCTATGCCCATGCCGAGCCTTATCTGGCGGTGCGCGAAGGGCTGGGTTGCCCGGCTTGCCACGTCAATCCCACCGGCGGCGGCATGCGTACCAGCTTCGGCGAGGTCTATGCGCAGACGCAGATGCCGCAGCAGCAAGTGGACCTCGGCGGCCGCGGTCTGTGGCTCGGCAACCTCAACGACTTCATACGGGCCGGCGGCGACCTGCGCGACGATTTCAGCTGGAACGATACGCCGCACCAGAAAAAGACCGATTCCTTCGGCCTCGACGAACTCGCCGTCTACGGCGCGGTGGAGGCCATCAAGAATCGCCTGACGCTGTATGTCGACGAGTTGCTGGCGCCGGGTGGCGCCAATACCCGCGAAGCCTATGGCCTGCTCTGGTTCGACCAGCATGAGCTGTACCTCAAGGCCGGCAAGATGTATCTGCCCTACGGCCTGCGGCTGCAGGACGATTCCGCCTTCATCCGGCAAGTGACCGGCGTCAACTACGAAACCTCCGATAACGGCGCCGAGCTCGGCTTCCTGCACGGTCCCTGGAGCGCGCAGCTGGCCGTGACCAACGGCACCGCCGGGGCCAGCAGCAACAGCGAAGGCAAGGACATCACCAGCAGCGTGGTCTATGTACAGCCTGGCTGGCGCGTCGGCGCCAGCCTCAGCGACAACGGCGCCAATGGCGGCACCCATGGCGAACGGCGCATGGGCGGCATTTTCACCGGCGTGCGCACCGGCCCGATCGCCTGGCTGGCGGAGGCGGACTACATCATGGATCGCACGGTCACGCCCAACGTCAACGAGTACGCCGGCCTGCTGGAGGCGAACTGGGCCTTCCTGCGCGGCAACAATCTCAAGCTCACCGCCGAATATTTCGATCCCGATACGCACTTCGAGCACAACCAGCAGAACCGCTTCAGCGTGGTGTGGGAATACACGCCGATCCAGTTCCTGCAGACGCGCGTGGGCGTGCGCAAGCTCGACGGCATCCCGCAAAACGATGCGCAGAACGCAACCGAAGGGTTTGTCGAGTTGCACGGATTTTTCTGATGCAGCAAGCCGGCTTCTGCTGCGCCGGCCTGTTACCAATGCAGTCGGTCATGCCGGGTGATGGAGGACAGCAACCTTTCTCCGTACACCCGGCACGAACGATATAAGCGGACTCAAACAGCTCTTGGAGGGGAACATCATGAATGCTCGTCATTTCACCCTGGGCCGGGTGGCCCTGTTGGCCGGTGCCGCGATCGCTTCCGGCTGCTCGGACAACAACAATTCGTCAGCGCCGCCGACCGTGACCTTTTCCAGCCCGGCTGCGGCCGCGGCGATCAACTACGGGCAGAGCCTGACGCTGTCCTGGACCTCGACCAATGCCGCCAGCTGCACCGCCTCCACCGTCTCCGGCGGCGGCAGCTTCAGCGGCAGCCAGAGCATTACGGGCAGCGCCAGCGTGGCGCCGGCGCCCAGCGCCTTTCCGGCCAGCGTGAGCTACACGCTCAGCTGCACCGGCCCCGGCGGCACCACTTCCGCCACCAGCCCGACGATCACCGTCAACCCCAATATACTCAGCACCCTGTCGACCTTCAGCACCATCGGCAGCACCTACGACACGGCCGCGGGCGGCTTCAATCCTTACGGCCTGGCGATCGCCCCCGCGTCCCAAGGCCTCATCAGCAAGGGCGACCTGATCGTCTGCAACTTCAACAACAACAGCCCCTTCCCCGGCGGCACCCAAGGCAGCGGCACCACCATCGTCGGGCTGCACCCGACACCCGCCGCCAACGCCGGCGGAAACCCCTACAGCATCGCCAATTCGGCGGAGCTACAGGGCTGCAACGCCCTGGCGCTGCTGCCGGACGACAGCATTTCCGCCTCCGCCTTCGGCCCCAACCTGAATCCACTGGTGTCGGCTAGCGGCGTCGTCAACAATCCTTTCGCCGCCGACAGCTTCGGCCAGCCCTGGGGTGAGGCTTATGTCCCGGCGAATGCGAGCCAGCCGCTGCCCGCGCTGTATATCTCCAACGTGAGCGGCACGATCGACCGCATCACCCTGAACGAGAGTGGGAGCGGCGACACCCAGGCCGGCTTCACCGAAATCGCCGCCGGTTTCTGCGGCAGCGGCGTGCCGGGCGCGATCTTCGCGCCTTCCGGACTGACCTACGATCCCTCGATCGACACGCTTTATATCGTCGATACCAGCTCCTATAGCGTGGTCGCCTTCGCCAAGGTCTCGGCCATCGGCCAGGATGGGGTAGTGGTCAACGGCAATTGCAGCGCCGCCGGCGGCGCTACACCCACGCCGCAGCCCACCTTCTCCGGCCCTTCGGGGTCTTCGGCCACCGTCATCGCCAGCGGCGGGCAGTTCAATGCCCCGATCAGTGCGGCGCTGCTGAGCGACGGCGATCTGGTCGTCAGCAATGGCGACATCAACAATCCCCCGGTGACCAATCTGGCCTTCGAAATCTCGCCGGCGCTGGGCTTCGTCGGCGCCCCGGTGCAGTTCGATACGGGCAACCCGGGCGCACTGTTCGGTATGGCGGCGACAGTGGACGCCAACGGCAATCAGCTGATCTATTTCAACGACGACAACCTCGCCGGCAGCAACAACTTCAATACCGTCAATCTGCTGTCCAAGTGAGCTTTCAGCTTGTCTAGTGCAACGGCGCTTCGGTGAAGATCCTGCTGAAGTAGCCCCCAGGTGATTCGCTCCGGAACACCCGCGGCAGTGGACGCTGCCGTGGTGATTCCAGCCAGCCCCGCGCTTTGATCGGCGGCAAACGGGGCCGGCTAAAATTTCGCCGCAGCGCGGCGTACATTCGCTTTCCGGCGTTAAAAGCCTGTTCAAAACGGGCAAATTCCCATTTCCTGGCCGCGCCGCCACTTGATCTTTCCCGTCCCGTCCCCAAGAATTAGCAGCCTTCATGGGAGAGTGCTAACAGCCACTGCAAGGCTTTAGCCGCGATTTTGTGAAAAATACTGCGCAGTCAACTGCTTAGAGGAGTTTTAGTATGAAGCTACGTCCCCTGCACGATCGCGTGATCGTGAAGCGTTTGGAAGAAGAGAAGAAAACTGCTGGCGGGATCATCATCCCCGACTCCGCTGCCGAGAAGCCCCTCAAGGCTGAAATCGTTGCGGTCGGCCCCGGCAAGATCACCGACGACGGCAAGCTGCAGGCGCCGGACGTCAAGAAGGGCGACCACGTCCTGATCGGCAAGTACTCCGGCACCGAGGTCAAGGTCGACGGCGAGGACCTGGTGGTCCTGCGCGAAGACGACATCATGGCCGTCTTTACAAAGTAAGCCCCCGATCAACAGAGATTCCGAGGAATAGAACATGGCAGCCAAAGAAGTTAAATTTGCCGACGACGCACGCAGCCGCATGGCGGCCGGCGTCAACATTCTGGCAAACGCGGTCAAAGTCACCCTGGGCCCGAAGGGCCGCAACGTCATTCTCGACAAGTCCTACGGTGCCCCCACCGTGACCAAGGACGGCGTCAGCGTGGCCAAGGAAATCGAGCTGAAGGACAAGTTCGAGAACATGGGCGCTCAGCTGGTCAAGGAAGTCGCTTCCAAGACCTCCGACGCTGCCGGTGACGGCACCACCACCGCCACCGTGCTGGCCCAGGCGATCCTCAACGAGGGCCTGAAGTCGGTCGCCGCCGGTGTGGACCCGATGGACATCAAGCGCGGCATCGACAAGGCCGTGGAGGCCGTCACCGCCGAGATCAAGAAGCTGTCCGTGCCGTGCAAGGACCGCAAGGCCATTGCCCAGGTCGGCACCGTCTCCGCCAACTCCGATGAAGCCATCGGCGAGATCATCGCCAACGCGATGGACAAGGTCGGCAAGGAAGGCGTCATCACCGTCGAAGACGGCTCCGGTCTCGAAAACGAGCTGGATGTGGTCGAAGGCATGCAGTTCGACCGCGGCTACCTCAGCCCGTACTTCATCAACAACGCGCAGAGCCAGCAGGTCGAGCTGGAAAACCCGCTGATCCTGATCAACGAGAAGAAGATCTCCAACATCCGCGAGCTGCTGCCGGTGCTGGAAGGCGTGGCCAAGTCCGGCCGTCCGCTGCTGATCATCTCCGAAGACGTCGAAGGCGAAGCGCTGGCCACCCTGGTGGTCAACAACCTGCGCGGCATTCTGAAGGTCGCGGCCGTCAAGGCCCCGGGCTTCGGCGACCGCCGCAAGGAAATGCTCAAGGACATCGCCATCCTCACCGGCGGCACCGTCATCGCAGAGGAAGTGGGCCTGTCCCTGGAGAAGGCGACCATCGCCGATCTGGGCACCGCCAAGAAAGTGCAGATCACCAAGGAAAACACCACGCTGATCGACGGCGCCGGCAAGACCGCCGACATCGAAGCCCGCGTCAAGGAAATCCGCAAGCAGGTCGAAGATGCCACCAGCGACTACGACAAGGAAAAGCTGCAGGAGCGCGTTGCCAAGCTCGCCGGCGGTGTTGCGGTGATCAAGGTTGGCGCCGCCACCGAAGTGGCGATGAAGGAAAAGAAGGCCCGCGTCGAAGACGCCCTGCACGCCACCCGTGCGGCAGTCGAGGAAGGCATTGTCCCCGGCGGCGGCGTGGTGCTGGTGCGCGCTTCCAAGGTGCTGGACAAGCTCAAGGGTCTGAATGACGACCAGGGCGTCGGCATCCGCATCCTGGCCCGCGCCATGCAGGAGCCGCTGCGCATGATCGTGCGCAATGCCGGCGAAGAGCCGTCCGTGGTCCTGAACAAGGTCCTGGAAGGCACCGGTGCGTTCGGCTACAACGCCGCCAACGGCACCTACGGCGACCTGCTGGAACTGGGCATCATCGACCCGGCCAAGGTGACTCGCCTGGCGCTGCAGAACGCGGCCTCCGTGGCCGGCCTGCTGCTCACCACCGAAGCCATGGTGGCCGAGCTGCCGAAGAAGGATGAACCGCCGATGCCGGGCGGCGGCGGTGGCATGGGCGGCATGGGCGGCGACTTCTAAGTCCCGCTTCACCCGCAACGCCAAAGCTGTAACGCTTCAGACAAGGCCCCGGAAACGGGGCCTTGTTTTTTTATGTCCGAAGACCAGGGAAGCCACCAAAAAATGATCCCCTCTCCCCGCGTAGCGGGGAGAGGGTTAGGGAGAGGGGCGCCGGCGAAGCCGGCTTGTGCCGCAGCAATCAGGCTTCGGCACGTTCGGAAGCACCCCCTCTCCCTGGCCCTCTCCCCCACATTCGTGGGGGAGAGGGGATTTTTGAGATGATTTCTGATGCGTTCCGGCGGGCCCGCGCCTGCCGCCACTGATCCGGTGCCTGGTATGTTGCGGCCTAGCCGATGCCCTGATCGGCGATACTTCGCTGTGCCAGCGGCCGCCGGCGCGGCTGGCAGGGCGATGCGCTCGATCATCTTTTCCACCGGCTGAAGGGATGGCCGCCTGTCCGTCGACAAGGGTTGTTGAACATGTTTCTGCTGCTGCGCAACAAGTGCTGTCCCCATTGCGGCGCGCCGCATACCGAGTTGCTGCCGGATACGCGGCTGGGCGGCGATTCCGTCGCCGGCACCTTTCTCGCCAGCATCGCGCCGGAGCTGGTGGTATGGCTCGCGGTCGGCATCGGCCTGCTGGCCGGCGGCCTGCTTGGGGTCAGCGTCGGCATCGTCGCGTTCGCCCTGCTGCTGTGGGGTGCCTGGCGGCTGGAGCGCAGGCTCACCGTCTATCTGTGCCCGCGCTGCGGCGGCAAATCGCGCTATACCGAGCTGGCGACGTCTGCCCAGCAGGGCTGAATCCGCCTTGAAGCGGTGCTGGCTTTCAGCCGGCGAAGCGCAGTGGGCTGCAGGGCAGGGGATCGAGGCTCGGTGTCCGGCCGGTGAGCAGCTCGGTGACCATCTGCGCGGTGATCGCCGACAGGCTCACGCCGAGCATGCCGTGGCCGGTGGCCAGGGTCAGGTTGGAGAACCCCGGTGCGCGGCCGATGATCGGCAGATCGTCGTAGGTCATCGGCCGCCAGCCGTACCATTGCTCCTCGACACTGGGGCCTTCCGGCTCCTCCAGGTACTCGGCGGCGCCGCGTTTCAGCGCCTGCAGGCGGCGCGGGTTGAGCGTGCTGTCGTAGCCGGAGAATTCCATGGTGCTGCCCAGGCGATAGCCGCTGCCCCAGGCAGTGACGCAGACGCTGCGTTCCTGCAGCACCAGGGGAATGCGCGGTGCCTGCCGCGGCAGCGCGTAGGTGATCGAATAGCCCTTGCCGGGCTGGATCGGCAGCCGCAGCCCGAGTTGCCGGCCGATCTGCGGCGACCAGGCGCCGAGCGCCAGCAGCACTTCGTCGGCGGCGATTTCGCCCCGCGCGGTGCCAACCGCGACGATGCGGCCGCCCTCGCTGCGGAAGCCCTGCACGGCGCTGTGCTCGACGATGCCGCCGCCGGCCGCGCGCACCGCGCGCGCCAGTTCCGCCACATAGCGGTCCGGGCGCAGGCGCGCGTCGCCGGAGTGCCAATGGCCGCCGGCCAGGCCGTCCTTCAGCGCCGGCTCCTTCGCCCGCAGCGCCGCGCCGTCGAGCAGTTCCACCGGCACGCCCAGCTCGCGCAGCAGCAGATAGTCGCGATGCGCCGCCGCCAGGGCCTGCGCCTCGCGCCAGACGTAGAGCGTGCCGCTGTCGGCGAATTCGCAATCGAGCTGTTCGTCGCGGATCAGCGCGCCGAGCCGCTCGCGCGAGCGCAGCAGCAGCTCGCTCTTGACCCGCGCGGTGTGGTGGAAATCCCGCGGGTTGCAGCGCCGCGCGAAGTTCAGCATCCAGCCGAGCAGTTCCGGGTCCAGCGTCGGCTTGACGTAGAACGGCGCGTCGCGCTTGAGCATCCACTTCAGCGCCTTGGCCACGGTGCCGGGGGCGTGCAGCGGCAGATGGCTCGGCGTGATGGTGCCGCAGTTGCCGCGCGAGCTGCCGTGGCCGACCACACCCTTGTCCAGCACCGTGACGCCGCGCCCGGCGCGCAGCAGGAACAGCGCGCAGGACAGGCCGATGACGCCGCCGCCCAGAATCAGGATTTCGCTCTTCGGGGATCGCACCTGCCTATTGTCGCATCGGCCGCATCGATATGGGACAGTGCCGCCGATCGCGGGGGGTCAGTTTTTCCGTGCGCACGCCAGCAGATCCGCGCCGCCGGCGTCCGCGGTGATGGTCGCCTCGCCGAAGCTGGAACGGCGGAACAGCTCGGTGAACGCCGCGACGCTGCGGTGATGCACCTTGCGTTCCAGCAGGTATTCCATGAACAAGGCGTCGGGATTGCCTTCGACCAGATTGGTGAAGATCGCGGTGCCGCCGGCTTGCAATTGCCGGTGGGTCCAGTCGAGCAGGCGCAGGGCGGCCTCGTCGCCCAGGTATTCGAACAATCCCACGGCGAAGATGACGTGCTGCGGCGGCAGCAGCAGTTGCTCGCCGTTGTCCGCCGGAACGACATTGCCGAGCTGGAAGGTGATGCGATCGGAGATGCCCAGATCCTCGGCCCGCTCCGCCGCGGCGAGCAGGGCCCCTGCGTCGAGATCAATACAGGTTGCGCCGGCGCTGCCGGCTTGGGTGCCGCCCAGCAGTTCAAGAATTTCATGGCAGGAGCCGGCTGCAAGGCAGGTGACGGCGGCCGCACCGCCGTCAACCAGCGTGGCCAGCAGCTTGCCCACCGCGGCGGCGCTGGCGCGGCGTGTGCGGCACAGCGGGCGCTGCAGAAACCAGCGGTCCACCAGCGGGCCGAGTTGACCGTCGCCGGCGGGTTCGTCGAGGTGGATGGCGGCGATGCTTTCCCAGTCGTCGGGAAAGCCGCGCGGCATGGCAAATGCGCGCGCCACCAGGGCGCTGCTCATCAGCACCGAAAAGGTTTCGCGGAAGATGTAGGCGCCGATGCCGGCGCGCACCGCTGCGGCGTCGCGGAAGGCGAGCAGGTCGGCCATGCCGGCGTCGACCACCACCTCGTCGCGCATGAATCGTTCCAGTGTCGCGCACACCTGGTCGCAGGCGCCGGCAACCGCGGCGGCGGCCTGTTCCGGCGGCAGGCTGCGGCTGCGCAGCTGAAGCTCGATCTGCTGCAGCCCCTGCTTGATGCCGTCCACGGCCTGGGCCAGGCCCGGCGGCAGCTGGCGCTCCGTGGCAAAGCCGGTGCGTGCGATACGGGTGGAACCGATGGATTCGTTGCCGGTGTCGCCGCTGCGCCGCAAGCGGCGCGACAGCGTCACGGCCAGGGACTGATACAGCCGCGAGGCCAGACCCGGCACCGAGTTGAGCAGGGACTCGATTTCCTGCTCCGACAGGATCAGCACCTGGGCCGGGCCGTCGGCGACGATGCTGGCCATCGCCGGAGCCCGTTCCAGGAACGACATTTCCCCGAACACCTCGCCGGGCCCGAGCCGCGCCACCGTGAGCCGCAAGCCGTGAAAATCGCGCACCACCTGCACGTAGCCCGACTGCAGGAAAAACAGGCTGCGCGATGCGGCGCCTTCCTGCAGCGCCATGCCGTCCTTTTCGAAATTGCGGCGCGTCGCGCGCTCGGTCATCAGCCGCCAATCCTCGTCGGTCAGCAGCGACAGCAGCTCAGGCTTCAATGGGTGCTCCGGGCGGCGGGATGTTCGGGCAGTTCGTAGCTCACCTTGACGCCGGCAAGACCGATTTCGATCGATTTGCCCCAGGTCTTGCTGCCGATGCGGACCGCCAGGGTGTTGACGCCCGGCACCGTGCGCCGCAGCGTTTCGCAGAGCATCACCGTGAGCCGCATCGGGTATAGCGCAAAGCGCAGGCGGGTTTTCGGCAGCTGCAAGGCATCCGCGCGTTCCGCGCCGATGAAATAGCGCGTGAGCCCATTGAGGAACTTGCGCCACTGCTGCGCCGCCCTGCGCTGCGCCGGGGTCTGCGCCATGTGCATGGTGACGTTCATCAGCGCCTGCGTCAGCGCCACGCAGTCGCCGTTGGGCGGACCCTGTGTCATGGCGATCAGGTCTCCCATGCGCAAGGCTTCGGCTTCGGTGGCGCAGGTGAACTGCGGTTCCAGGCCGATGAGGTAGCCGGAATAGCGCCACAGGTGCATCACCGCCTCCGACTCGCGCGCGCTGAACGAACAGCCCAGGCGGCGCAGGCTTTCGAGCACCACCACCGAAAAGCTCAGGTTGGTGCCGGCCAGATCCGCTTGCGGAATCGGCACGCCCCAGGCCTGCATGTCCCACTTGGGGGATTGT